>Ga0247770_1000486_pt1 | contig 38248 bp, 32 predicted proteins | sample UWRJL136409B6_FD_179943 | JGI IMG/M metagenome (GOLD analysis project Ga0247770, IMG submission 179943) | Plant litter microbial communities from Arlington Agricultural Research Station in Wisconsin, United States - UWRJ-L136-409B-6 | ecosystem: Environmental > Terrestrial > Plant litter >... | reverse complement strand
GGGGGGGGGGGGGGGGGGGTCCGCCGCGGCATGCGACACGGCCCATCGAAACGCACCGGGCCGCTGTTGCCGTTCCGAGCTCTCCCGCACGACGAAACTGCGGGACGCGCGGTTCGACGGGCCGTCTACAATGCCGCGGCGGCCCCCTCCTGACCGCTTGAGGCGGTCTGTCCTCCCCCGTTCCGGAAGAGGTGGCGAGTGAGCGGGCTGTCGCGCGCGCCGAAGCTCGCCACGTGGTAGAAAAGGCTCCCTCCCACCGTGCAACGGGGGGGGGGGGGGGGGGGGGGGGCCGCCGCGGCATGCGCACCGGGCCGCAGTTGCCGTTGTCGTTCTCCCTCTCCCCCAGGGTTTTTTGGGGGAGAGGGCCGGGGAGGGGGGCCGCCGCGGCATGCGACACGGCCCATCGAAACGCACCGGGCCGCAGTCGCCGTCGCCGTTCCCCCCCTCCCCCAGGGTTTTTTGGGGGGAGAGGGCCGGGGAGAGGGGGGCCGCCGCGGCGTGCGACACCGCCCGTCGCACCGCCCCGCGCTCCCCGTGAGGTTGCGCCCGGGGGACCGGAGAATTACTATTGGCGTCGCACGCTACCGCGTGCCGTGGATGGATTTGCGCGACCGCTTGCGACCACGTTAAAAAAACGCTAAAGAGTCGGGACAGGCTCCGGACCAATGCATCCCCGGAGCACCCGTGCCCCGCACTCATCCGAGTCGCGGGGCTTTCCGTATTCGGGAGTTTCGAAAAAGCATGGCCGACGCTCGCTCGCCCTACCTGTCCGCGCTCCGGGAGCGCGTGCTCGTCTTCGACGGCGCGATGGGAACCTCCATCCAGCGCTACGACCTCACCGCCGCCGACTTCGGCGGCGAGAGGCTGGAGGGGTGCAACGACTACCTGGTGGTCACCCGCCCCGACGTCATCGAGGAGATCCACGCCGGCTACATGGAGGCCGGGTGCGACGTGCTGGAGACGGACACCTTCCGCTCCAACCGCATCACCCTGAAGGAGTACGGCCTCCAGGACGAGGTGCGCGCCATGAACGTCGCCGCCGCCTCCCTGGCGCGCCGCGTCGCCGACCGCTTCGCCGCGGCGGACGGGCGGCCGCGCTTCGTCGCGGGCTCCATCGGCCCCTCCGGCTTCCTCCCGTCCGCCTCGGACCCCACGCTGGGGAACATCACCTTCGGCGAGCTGGTTCCCGTCTTCGCCGAGCAGGCGCGGGCGCTCATCGAGGGCGGCGTGGACGTGCTCCTGATCGAGACCTCGCAGGACATCCTGGAGGTCAAGGCCGCCGTCTTCGGCTGCCGCGAGGCCATCCGCGAGGCCGGCCGCCCCGTCGCCCTCCAGGCGCAGGTGACGCTCGACACCTCGGGCCGCATGCTCCTGGGCACCGACATCGGCGCGGCGATGGTGACGCTGGAGTCGCTGGGCGTGGACGTGATCGGGCTCAACTGCTCCACCGGCCCCGAGCACATGCGGCAGGCCATCCGCTTCCTGGGCGAGAACAGCCGGCTCCCCATCTCGTGCATCCCCAACGCCGGGATCCCGCACAACGAGGGCGGGTGCGCCGTCTACCCGCTGCAGGCCGACCCCTTCGCCGAGCAGATGGCGGAGTTCGTGGAGGTCCACGGTGTCTCCGTGGTCGGCGGCTGCTGCGGCACCGACGCCGAGCACATCCGCAAGCTGGTGGACCGCGTCCGCGGGCTGAAGCCGAAGGAGCGCGAGGTGACGTACGTCCCGCGCCTCTCCTCCGCCATCCGCTCGACGGACCTGGTGCAGGTGCCCGCGCCCACGATGATCGGCGAGCGCGTCAACGCGCAGGGGTCGCGCAAGGTCAAGCGCCTTCTCCTGGCCGACGACTACGACGGCATCCTGGACGTCGCGCGCGAGCAGACGGAGAGCGGCGCGCACGTCCTGGACGTCTGCGTGGCGCTCACCGAGCGGCAGGACGAGGACGCGCAGATGCGCTCGGTGGTCAAGCTCCTCTCGCAGGGCGTGGACGCGCCGCTCTGCATTGACTCCACCGAGCCGCACGTCCTCAAGATCGCGCTGGAGCAGTCGCCGGGGCGCGCCATCGTCAACTCCATCAACCTGGAGAACGGCCGCGAGCGCATCGACGCCGTGGTCCCGCACGTGGCCGCCCACGGCGCCGCCGTCATCGCGCTGACGATCGACAAGGACCTGGGCGGGATGTGCAAGACGGCCGACACCAAGCTGGAGGCCGCGCGGAAGATCCACGACATCTGCGTGGGCGAGTACGGCCTGGCGCCCGACGCGCTCATCTTCGACGCGCTCACCTTCACGCTGTCGACGGGGGACGAGGAGTTCCGCCGCTCCGCGCTGGAGACCATCGAGGGGATCCGCCGCATCAAGGCCGAGCTTCCCGGCGTCCTCACCACGCTGGGCGTCTCCAACGTCTCCTTCGGCCTGCAGCCGCACGCGCGCACGGTGCTCAACTCCGTCTTCCTGCACCACTGCGTGCAGGCGGGGCTGGACACGGGGATCATCAACCCCGCGCACGTCAAGCCGTACTTCGAGATCGCCGAGGACGAGCGCCGCATCGCCGACGACCTGATCTTCGACCGGCGGACGGAGGACCACGACCCGCTGGCCGCCTTCATCGCCCACTACGAGGCGCGCGGCGGCGAGGCCGAGTCCACGGTCGATCCCACGGCCGAGATGACCCCCGAGGCGGCGCTGCACTGGAAGATCCTCCACCGGAAGAAGGAGGGGATCGAGGGATGGATCGACCTGGCGGTGGAGAAGCTGGGCGCCGTCCCCGTGCTGAACGAGGTGCTGCTCCCGGCGATGAAGGAGGTGGGCGACAAGTTCGGCGCCGGCGAGCTGATCCTCCCCTTCGTCCTCCAGTCGGCCGAGGTGATGAAGAAGGCCGTGGCGCGGCTGGAGAACTACCTGGAGAAGGCCGAGGGGCAGACCAAGGGGAAGGTGGTGCTGGCCACCGTGTACGGCGACGTGCACGACATCGGCAAGAGCCTGGTGAACACCATCCTCACCAACAACGGCTACACGGTGGTCGACCTCGGCAAGCAGGTGCCGATCAACACCATCATCGAGGCCGCGGAGGAGGTGGGCGCGGACGCCATCGGCCTCTCCGCGCTCCTGGTGTCGACGTCCAAGCAGATGCCGCTCTGCGCGCAGGAGCTGCACCGTCGCGGGAAGAGCTGGCCCCTGCTGGTCGGCGGCGCGGCCATCAACCCCAGCTTCGTCCGCTCCGCGGCGCTGATCGCGGAGGGGCAGCCGTACCCGGCGGGGATGTTCTACTGCAAGGACGCCTTCGAGGGCCTTTCGGTGATGGACCGCCTGATGGGCGAGGGCGGCGACGCGTGGGTGGAGGAGCACAACCTGGAGATGCTCCGCCGCTCCGAGGAGTACGCGCAGCGCAAGGCCGGCGCGAAGGACCTGCGCCCCGCCTCGCGCGCGGAGACCGCCGTCCCCGAGGCCGACGTCCCCACGCCGCCGTTCTGGGGATGGAAGGTGCTGGACAAGATCTCGGTGGACGAGGTGGTGGAGTGCATCGACCGCAACACGCTCTACCGGATGCAGTGGGGCGCCCGCAACCTCAAGGGCGAGGAGTGGGACAGGCTGCTGCGCGACGACTTCGAGCCGCGCCTGCGCCGCTACGCGCTGGAGGCCCGCACCCAGGGATGGCTGCGTCCGAAGGCGATCTACGGCTACTTCCCCGCCGGCCGCGACGGCGACGCCGTGGTGGTCTTCGATCCGGCGGACCGCGCGAAGGAGATCGGGCGCTTCGAGTTCCCGCGCCAGGAAGACCGCGAGCAGCTGTGCCTGGCCGACTACTTCCGTCCGCTGGACGGCGGCGCGCCCCGCGACGTGCTCCCGCTGCAGGTGGTCACCAGCGGCGACCGCGCGGCGGACTTCATCGCGAAGCGGAACCAGGGCGGCGAGTACACGGAAGGCTACTACCTGCACGGGTTCAGCGTGCAGACGGCCGAGGGGACGGCGGAGTACATCAACCGCCGCGTCCGCCAGGAGCTGGGGATCGGCGAGCCGCGCGGGCTGCGCTACTCGTGGGGCTACCCGGCCTGCCCGGACATCGAGCAGCACGAGACGCTCTTCCGCATCCTCCCCGTGGCCGAGACCATCGGCGTCAGCCTGACGAGTGCGTGGCAGCTGGATCCCGAGCAGTCCACCGCCGCCCTCGTCGTCCACCACCCCGCGGCGAAGTACTTCTCGCCGACGTGAGGAAAGAAGTCCCAAGTCCTGAGTCCTGAGTCCTGGGTGACCAGGGTTTCGGCGCTTTGGGCGTGGGGTGGGAACTGGCGGAGGAGCGGCCGGTTGGATGATCCTGGCCGTCAGGCTGTCATTCTGAGGCCCGGCCGAGTGGAGCCTGACGCCGCCCAGGTGACGGCAGGGCCGTGAGAATCTGGCCGACGCAGCAGCGATGCTCGGGCGCGGCAGCGGCGAGACGGCCCGGGACGCAACGGCCTCGGCCCGAGCGGATTCGGCACGAGCGCCAAGTACTGCGGATTCAAGGCTTTGGCTGCGGGCCACGAAGTGTCGGCGGAACGCGCGATCGCGGCGATGGGGAGGCGTCGGGCGTCGCGGAGGGTGGCGCGGGGTCCACGCGTTTGGGCGGGATCTGAGCAAATGCGGGTCGTGCAGCGGCAAAGCGTGACGGTTCGGCAGAATTCCTGCAACAGTGGTGCGGGTTCGCTCAGTCGGCATGGACGCCGCTCCCCCGCGGCCGCTCAGAGGAGGAAGAGATCGCCACCCCGTCCAACCCCATCGACCGCGCGCTCAAGACGCACAAGTCGCGTTCCCGCATGGTGAGCGCCGGCATCCTGGCGCTGGGGATCCTCGTCGTGATCGCGGTGATGTTCTTCTCTCCCAGCCGCCGGCGCGAGCGCGCGGCGGGAGCGCTCCAGCCGGGAGACGACTCCACCGCCGTGCTGCGGCGGCTGGGCGACGCGCCGCGGCGGTGCGCCCCGGGCGAGATGCAGCACGTGTACAACGCCTTCGAGGGCTCCATCCCGCGCCCCACCCGCGAGGCCGCCCTGGAGCAGATCCGGCAGCAGACCACCGCGCGCTGGATCTACCCGGCCCGCGGCTGCACCCCGCGCCAGGGCGACACCGAGGTGGGCATCGGCGCCGACGGGCGCGTGCTGTGGCTGGTGCCGGCGACCGGGCTGGAGCCGATGGTGTATCCGGATACGCTGGTTTCCTGAAGGGAAAAAAGAAGTCCTTAGTGCTTGGTGCTTAGTCCTTAACTGATCAATGCGACGAGTGGCTGCTTCGCGGCACCGCCGTTTCGTCACCCCGATCCGCATCACGCGACGGGGGGGACGCCCTTCGCACCAAGGACTAAGCACTAAGGACTAAGCACTTCCCTTCGTTCTTTTGCACTTCCGTGCTCCCCGATGCCTGACTTCCGCGAGCTTCTCGACGACGGCCGCCCGCACCTGTTCGACGGTGCCATGGGCACGATGCTCTATTCCCGGGGCGTCTACATCAACCGCTGCTACGACGAGCTGAACGTCAGCCAGCCGGACCTGGTGCGCGACGTCCACCGGTCGTACGTCAAGGCCGGCGCCGAGATCCTGGAGACCAACAGCTACGGCGCCAACCGGCCCAAGCTGGCCCGCCACGGGCTGGAGGACCGCGTCGCCGAGATCAACGAGTCCGCCGCCCGCGTGGCCCGTCAGGCCGCCGGCGACCGCGTGCACGTGGCCGGCGCCATCGGGCCGCTGGGGCTGCGCATCGAGCCGTACGGGCCCACCTCCACCGCCGAGGCGCGCGGCTTCTTCCGCGAGCAGGCGGCCGCGCTGGCCGCCGGCGGCGCCGACCTCTTCGTGCTGGAGACCTTCGCCGACCTGGAGGAGATCCGGCAGGCCATCCTGGGTGCCCGCGACGCCGCCCCGGAGCTCCCCATCGTGGCGCAGATGGTCATTCGCGAGGACGGCCGCACCCTCTACGGCACCGACGCGGCCATGATCGCCGAGCGGCTGGCCGAGTGGGGCGCCGAGGTGGTGGGCCTCAACTGCTCCGTGGGCCCCAACGCCATGCTGAACGTGGCGGAGCGGATGCTGGCGGGCACCGACCGGCCGCTCTCCATGCAGCCCAACGCCGGCCTCCCGCGCGACGTGGACGGGCGCACCATCTACATGGCCAGCCCCGAGTACATGGGCGAGTACACGGCCCGGCTGCTGCGCCGCGGCGTGCGCTTCGTGGGCGGCTGCTGCGGCACCACCCCCGAGCACACCGCGCGGATGTCCGCCGCGCTGCGCATGCTGGCCCCGGCGCGCGCCTCGCGGGTCGAGGTGGTCGCGGCCGAGCCGGACGCGCCGGTGATCGAGCCCATCCCGCTGGCCGAGCGCTCCGACTGGGGCGCCAAGCTGGCGCGCGGCGAGTTCCTGACCACGGTGGAGATCGTCCCGCCGCGCGGGATCAACCCGGACGCCATGCTGGAGGGGGTGCGCCTCCTCAAGGCCGCCGGCGTGGACGGCGTCAACGTCCCCGACGGCCCCCGCGCGCAGTCGCGGATGGGCGCGCTGGCGACGGCGCTCCTGATCCAGCAGCGGGTGGGGATCGAGCCGGTGATCCACTACTGCTGCCGCGACCGCAACCTCCTGGGGATGCTCTCGGACCTGCTGGGGGCGCAGGCGCTGGGGCTGCGCAACTTCCTCTTCATCACGGGCGATCCGCCCAAGATGGGACCGTACCCGGACGCCACCGCCGTCTTCGACATCGACGCCATCGGGCTCACCAACCTGGCCACGCGGCTCAACCGCGGGCTGGACCCCGGCGGCAACGTCCTGGGCGAGCCCACCTCGTTCGTCATCGGCGTCGGGGTGAACCCGGGCGCGGAGGACTTCGAGCACGAGATGCGGCGCTTCTACTGGAAGGTGGAAGCGGGCGCCGAGTACGCCATCACCCAGCCGGTGTTCGACCTGCGCCAGCTGGAGCGCTTCGTCCGCCACATCGAGAAGGAGGGGCTCAAGATCCCCATCGTGGCGGGGGTCTGGCCGCTGGTCTCGGCGCGCAACGCCGAGTTCCTGGCCAACGAGGTCCCCGGCGTGGTGGTCCCCGAGGAGGTGATGGCCCGCATGCGCCTCGCGAGCGCCGAGGGGAAGGAGCAGGGGACGGAGGAGGGCACCCGCATCGCCCGCGAGATGCTGGCGGACGCGCGGGGGATGATCCAGGGCGTGCAGGTGAGCGCCCCCTTCGGCCGCGTCCCGCTGGCGCTCAAGGTCTTCGAGGCCCTCCCCGGCTGGGCGCCCGTCGAGGAGCCCGCGGCGGCGTAGGCGCTGGATCCGGATGATCCGGGGCCGTTGGCTGTCATTCCGAGGCCCGGCCGCGTGGAGTCCTCCTTTTCGCGAATGACGGCAGGGCCGTGAGAATCCGGCCGAGGCGGCAGTGAATCTCGGGCGCGGCAGCGGCGAAACCGCCGGGCCCCGCAGCTGCCGCGGTTCGAACCGAACTCAGCGGGAGCGGGAGCACTCAATCGGGCGCTCCCGCTCGCTTTGTAAAAGATCGGTATCGGGAGATGCGCATCCTCCCGCTCCTCCGCTTTCTTGCGGGGTCGGCGATTCGAGGACAGCTTGGCGAAACGGCTGTCGCCACCCCCGCACGGACGATCCAGGGAGCCGCCCATGCCGCACCTGCCCCCCATCGAGAACCCCCGCGGGTCGCTGATGCGCCTCGCCTACCGCATGTCGGCGCGCCAGTTCGGCAAGGTGCTCACGCCGTTCAAGGTGATCTACGCCCGCAAGCCGCGCCTCCTTCTCCTGGCCGGCCACATCGCGCGGACGATGGAGAAGGGGCTGTCGATCGATCCCGCGCTGCGCGTCCTGGTGCAGGTGCAGGCCGCGCGGCAGAACGGATGCGCCTTCTGCGAGGACCTCACCCTGGCCCACGCCGCGCAGAACCGGATCGGGATCGACCGGTTCAGGGCGCTGGAGGACTTTCGCACGAGCCCGCTCTTCACCGACCGCGAGAAGGCCGCGCTCGCCTTCGCCGAGGAGGCCACGCGCGACCGCCACGTCCGCGACGAGACCTGGGCGGCCATGCGCGCGCACTTCACCGAGGCGGAGATCGTGGAGGTCACCTGGGTGAACGCGGCCGAGAACTACTTCAACCTCCAGGCGCACACGCTGGGCATCGGCTCCGACGAGCTGCTGGCCCGCGCGATCGCTTCCACCTGAGCCGACCAATGGACAAATCTCTCGTAAAGGCCAGCAAGTTCCTGAGCCTGGTGCTCCGCCACGACCCCGCGAGCATCGGCATCACGCTCGACGAGGCGGGGTGGGTGGAGGTGGACGCGCTCCTCGCCGCCGCGCAACGCTCCGGCCTCGCGCTCGACCGCCCCACGCTGGACCGCGTGGTGGCCGAGAACGACAAGAAGCGCTTCGCCTTCAGCGACGACGGCGCGCGCATCCGGGCGAGCCAGGGCCACTCCGTCGCCGTGGATCTCGGACTGGCGGCGCAGGCCCCGCCCGAGACCCTCTTCCACGGCACGGCGGACCGCAACGTGGAGTCCATCCGCCAGGGCGGCCTCCGCCCCGGGAGCCGCACCCACGTCCACCTCTCGCGCGACGAGGAAACCGCCGTCACGGTCGGCCAGCGCCACGGCAGGCCCGTCGTGCTGCGGATCGCGGCGGGGGAGATGCACCGCGCCGGGCACGAGCTCGTCGTCTCCGAGAACGGCGTCTGGCTGGCCCGCACGGTCCCCGTGGAGTTCATCACCTTCCCGGATGGATCCTGATCGTCGAGGGATCCCGGTCGCGCCTCCTCCATCGTCCCCACATCTCCCCATCCCGCCGCCCGCTATGCTTCGCCATCTTTCGATCACGCTCCTGCTGCTGGTCGCCGGCTGCCGCCCCGCCGCCGACCCGGAACGGCTGCTGGGGCGATGGGAGAACCCGACTGATTCCGTGGAGTTCTTCGCGGACGGGACCGTGCGGCTGCGGATCCCCGCGCGGACGGCCGAGGGCACGTACGGGCGCGTCTCGCGGGGGCGCGTCCGCGTGGAGCTCCGCGGGGTACCCGGGACGGATACGTACTACGCCCGCCTGCGCGGCGACCGGCTGGACCTGTGCATGCTGCCGAGCTACCTCCACTGCATCCAGTATCATCGCCCCGGCAAGGATCCCAACTGATGCCAGATTCCACATCCAGCTGCGCATTTCCCGAGATCCGAGATTGTCATCCTGAGGCCGGTCACGTGGAAGCCGATGCCTGACAAGCGCCCGCAGGCCGAAGGATCCGTAGCCGGGAGTGCGACAAAACCGGCTTTTTCGCGGCCCAGGCTATGGATCCTTCAGCCGCTTGGGCTCCCTCGGCATTACATTCCTGTGTGTGGTTGGATGCACGGCGTGTCATGAGATCTGGCATGAGCGGCGATCGGTCGCGGCACGGGCGGTCTCGAAGCGTATCCAGTATCCGTCCCCTCGCCCGGACCTGCGCGTCCCCGGAGTGGGACAGGGGGTGGCGAACGGGAGGGTGGGGATGCGGGTAAGTGGGGCGCTTGCAGTGGCTTGGGCGGAACGCACGGCGGGGAACGCGGATTGCTGCTCGCATAGCCAGCTTCCTGCCCAACCGGAGACACGCATGCGCAACACCATCTTCGCCGGCCTCACCCTGATCGCGATGGGGGCGTCCGACGGCTTCGCGGCCGTGCCGGACACCCTGGGCGCGGGTGCCGGCGTGAACCTTCAGGCCCCCGCGGCACCCGCCGGGGCCTTTCAGCAGGACGGGTACGATCCCCAGGAGGGATCCCCCCGCCAGGATCGCTACGAGCAGGACCACTACGACCAGGATCGATACGAGCAGGACCGCTACGGCCGCGACGGATACCAGGACCGCTACGGCCGGGTGGACGTGCGCGTGTGGATGGACGACGACCGCGACGTCTTCCGCCCGGGCGAGCGCTCGCGCGTGATGGTGCGCACCACGGGCGACGCCTACCTGGCGGTCATCAACATCGACCCGCGCGGCGACGTGGAGTTCCTGTGGCCCCGCAGCGCCTACGACGACGGGTACGTGGAGGGCGGCCGCACGATGGACGTGGGGTCGCGCGGAAGCCGGTACCTGAGCGTGGGCGGCGTGTACGGGATGGGCTACGTCTTCGCCATCGCCTCCGAGGAGCCGCTGGACCTGCAGCGCGTGCGCGACTACTACACGCGCCGCACCGTGGGCTTCGACCGGCGCCTGACCGTCTACGGCGACCCGTTCTACGCCATGGAGCGCTTCGAGCGCCTCCTGGTGGACGAGCGCGACTACGGCGACCACGCCAGCGACTACTACAGCTACCACGTGGGGAACAGCCGCTACCGCTACCCGCGCTACGCCTGCTACGACGGCTACGGCGACTGGTACGGGAGCAACGCCAGCTACTACGGCGACTGCGACTACGTGCGGGTGTTGCTCCGCGAGCGACCCTACTATTATGACACCCGCCACTGGCGGGGCGACCGCAGCGCCTACTACCGTCGCCGCTACCACGACGACGGGTACAGCCGCCCCCGCGAGCCGGAGCACGGCTACAAGGACGGCCGGGGCGGCCGCTCCACCACCGCCGCCGGGGTAACGACCACGCGCCCCGCCACGCGGTCGCTGGTCACGCGGCCCCTGGTCCGCGCCGGGTCCGAGCAGTTCCAGCAGCAGCAGGAAGGGCAGGAGGGCGGGAAGCAGCAGGAGCCGCGCACGCCCACGCGCCAGCGCCCCACGCTGCAGCGCCGCCCGCCCGAGTCCGAGCCCGTCCGCCGCGCCGAGCCCCGCGACCGGGGCGACCGGAGCGACGAGCCGAAGACCCGCGAAGCATCGCCGCGCCGCGACGAGCCCCGGGCGCGCGAGACCCCGCGCCAGCGCGAGCCGGAGCGCGAGTCGCCGCCTCCGCGCCGCGCGGAGCCCCGCGAGACGCCGCGGGTGCGCGAGCAGCCCCGCAACGATCCGCCGCCCAACCGGGGCGGGTCGGAACGATCCACCCCTTCGGAGAGGTCCGTCCCACGGGCTCGGCCGTCGAAGGGGTAGGCCTCCGGCGGGCCCCGGGCGGGGCTCGCCCACCCAACCCCTGGGAGACGTGCCGATGAGCAGAGGTTCGTTCGCAGTGATCCCGGCCGCGCTGGCGCTCGTCGCCTGCGCGGCCCCGGCCTTTTCGCAGACTGGCGCGGCTTCGTCCATGCCCGCCATGACGCCCGCCGGCACCGCCTCGCTGGCCGAGGCCGCCGCCACCATCACCCCGCAGGACCTGTACGCCCGCATCGAGTACATCGCCTCCGACGAGATGCGCGGGCGCGACACGCCCAGCCGCGAGCTGAACATCGTGGCCGGGTACCTGGTCAACCAGTACAAGCTGATGGGCTTCCAGCCCGCCGGCGAGAACGGCACCTTCTACCAGTGGTACCCGTACCCGCTCCGCCGCCTCTCGTCCACCGCCGCGCGGCTGGAGTTCGCCGGGCGGGGCGGGACGCAGACGCTGGCGCTCAACCGCGACTTCTACGCGCTGGGCGGGACGGCGCAGAACGTCACCGGGGGGATGGTGTTCGTGGGCAACGGCCAGGAGTCCGCCACCGCAGAAGGGTCGCTGCGCGGCCGCGTGGCGGTGATGGCCCTTCCGGGGGGGATGAACCGCGACTTCCGCCTGGCCCGCAACACGCGCCGCAACTCCGCGCGCCGCGCCGGCGCCGCCGCCACCGTCTACGTGCTGGACCGCAGCTGGACGGCCGACTCGCTGGCCAAGTACGGCACCGCCGCCACCCAGCCGCAGCGCACGGTGGGGACGGAGCTGGCCTCCCCCGAGTTCTTCGTGACGTACGAGGCGGCGCGGCGGCTGTTCACGGCCGGCGGCGCCAACCTGGACCAGCTCTACCCGCGCGCCGGCGAGGCGTCGTTCCGCCCCGTGGCGCTCTCGGGCGTGACGGCCACCGCCGGCCTCCCGGTGGAGACGGTGGAGGCCTCCCGCGCCCCCAACGTGGTGGCCATGATCCCGGGGAGCGACCCGCAGCTGCGCAACGAGTACGTCGTCCTCTCCGCCCACATGGACCACGTGGGCGTGGGCCAGGCGGTCAACGGCGACTCCATCTTCAACGGCGCCGACGACGACGCGTCGGGGACCACGGGGATCCTGGAGGTGGCCGAGGCGTTCGCGCGGCTGGGGCAGCGCCCGAAGCGCACCATCGTCTTCCTGCACGTGAGCGGCGAGGAGAAGGGGCTGATCGGGTCGCAGTGGTACTCGGACCACCCCACGCTCCCGCTGGAGCGGATCGTGGCCAACGTCAACGTGGACATGATCGGGCGGAACGCGTCGGACAGCGTGGTGGTCATCGGCAAGGACTACTCGACGCTGGGCGGGGTGGCCAACCGGCTGGCGGCGGCGCACCCGGAGCTGGGGCTGACGCTGGCGGACGACATCTGGCCGGAGGAGCGCTTCTTCTTCCGCTCCGACCACTTCAACTTCGCGCGGAAGGAAGTGCCGGCCATCTTCTTCTTCAGCGGGGTGCACCCGGACTACCACCGCCCCTCGGACGAGGTGGAGAGGCTGGACACCGACAAGGCGGCCCGCATCGCCCGGATGGTGTTCTACATCGCCAACGACGTGGCCAACGACCCGCAGCGCCCGCGCTGGGATCCCAAGGGCCTGGAGGAAGTCCGCCGCCTGACGCAGTGACCGCGATCGGGATCGGGATCGGGATCGGGATCGGGATCGGGATCGGGATCGGGATCGGGATCGGGATCGGGATCGGGATCGGCTGAAGAACGGGGCGGGGCTCGCGGTTGCGGGCCCCGCCCCGTCTTCGTCGTCGGATGCCGATCCCCCGCGTTCGCGCCGTCGGCCGAATCCCGTCGCGTGGCGGATCCGGACGCCGGCCGTGACCCGCCGCGCGGCCGATTGCCCGCGCCGCGGGCGGCGATTACGTTAGGGACATCTCCCGTCCCCAGTCCGCCCATCTCCATCAACAACCCAGAAGGTCCCATGCCGCGAACTCGCCGAGTCGCGCTGCTGGCCGTCGCGCTGGCCGCGCTCCCCGCGTCCGCGGCGGCCGCCCAGCAGGCGCCCGCCGCAGACATGTTCACCGTGGAGAAGTACCTGGACTACGAGACCGTGGCCGACCCGCAGGTCTCGCCCGACGGCTCGCAGGTGGTGTACACGCGCCGCTGGGTCAACAAGCAGGAAGACCGGTGGGACGCGGCGCTCTGGGTGATGAACGCCGACGGCTCGCGCAACCGCTTCCTGGCGCGCGGCTCCAACGCCGCCTGGTCGCCCGACGGCACCCGCATCGCCTACCTGGCCGAGGGGGAGCCCAAGGGCGCGCAGCTGTGGGTGCGGTGGATGGACCGCGGCGGCGAGGGCGCGGCCACGCAGGTGACGCGCGTGGCGCAGTCGCCCGCCAACCTGGGGTGGTCGCCGGACGGGCGGACCATCGGCTTCACCATGTTCACCCCGAAGCCGGCGTCGTGGAGCATCGCCATGCCGTCCGCGCCGGAGGGGGCCAAGTGGACGGCCACGCCGCGGCTGGTGGAGCGGCTCCACTTCCGCCAGGACCGGCAGGGCTTCACCGAGCCCGGCTACGTGCACCTCTTCACCGTCCCGGCCGACGGCGGGACGCCCCGCCAGCTGACGCAGGGCGAGTGGAACGTGGGGTACCGCTTCGACGGGCTGGCCGGGAACGTGGGGTGGTCGTGGACGCCGGACGGGCGGACCATCGTGGTGGAGGGGCTGCAGGATCCCGAGGCGGACCTCCGCTACCGCGACTCCAACCTCTATGCCGTGGACGTGGCCTCGGCCTCCCTGCGCCGGCTGACGGCGGAGCGCGGGACGTGGCGCCAGCCGGTGGTGTCGCCCAACGGACGGTGGATCGCCTACACGGGCGCGCCGTTCACGGCGCAGACGTACCGCGCGGAGGGGCTGTACCTGATGGCGCTGGACGGGAGCGGGGCGCGCAGGATCTCGGGGAGCCTGGACCGCGACCCGGGGGAGATGCGCTGGGCGCCGGACGGCTCCGGGATCTACTTCACCACCGACGACCGCGGCTCGCGCAACCTGCACTTCGCCTCCACGGAGGGCGGGGTGCGCAGCGTGACCACGGGGGTGCGCTACCTGAACCTGGGCTCGGTCTCCAGGGCCGGCGCGGCGCTGGTGACGGTCAGCACGCCGCGCGAGGGGGCCGACGTGGCCCGCATCGACCTGCGGCGCGGCGACGTGACCAGGCTCACGGCGGTCAACGAGGACCTGCTGGGGCGGATGCGGCTGGGCGAGGTGGAGGAGGTGTGGTACACGTCCAGCGGCGGGGCGCGGGTGCAGGGGTGGATCGTGAAGCCGCCCTCGTTCGACGCGTCGCGCAAGTACCCGCTGATCATGGAGATCCACGGCGGGCCGCACGCCATGTACAACGTGGCGTTCAACCCCATGTTCCAGAACTTCGCGGCGCACGGGTACGTGGTGCTCTACACCAACCCGCGCGGGAGCACGGGGTACGGCACCGACTTCGGCAACGCCATCGACCGCGCCTACCCCAGCGTGGACTACGACGACCTGATGGCCGGGGTGGACGAGGTGGTGGGGCGCGGGTACGTGGACACGTCCAGGATGTACGTGGGCGGATGCAGCGGCGGCGGGGTGCTGAGCAGCTGGGTGATCGGCCACACGGACCGCTTCGCGGCGGCGGCGGTGCGCTGCCCGGTGATCAACTGGATGAGCTTCATGGGGCAGACGGACATCCCGCTCTTCGCCGGCAACTTCTTCGAGCGGCCGTTCTGGGAGGATCCGCAGCCCTGGCTGAAGCAGTCGCCGCTGATGTACGTGGGGAACGTGAAGACGCCCACGCTGCTGATGACGGGCGACCTGGACCTGCGCACGCCGATGCCGCAGACGGAGGAGTACTTCGCGGCGCTCAAGCAGCGCGGGGTGCCCACGGCGCTGCTGCGCTTCGCGGGCGAGTACCACGGGACGGGGTCCAAGCCCTCCAATTGGATGCGCACGCAGCTCTACATGATGAGCTGGTACGAGCGCCACGGCGCCCGCCGCGCCACCCCGGCGCAGCCGACGACGACCAGCGCGGCCCCGGCGGCGGCACCGGCCGGGACGACGGGCGGCCGCTGAGCGGATTCAGCGGCGGATGAACGCGAAGGCGGCGGCGATCGAGGAGATCGCCGCCGCTTTCGTTTGCGCGTGATCTCGATGGTGGCCGATCCGGTGGTCTCGCGCGTCGCGGTGATCTCCTCCCGGTTCAAACCGGGGGCTACAACGGCACAACGTCCGCCTTCGCGGACTGCGGAGTCGGGATCCGCGCGGGCCGCCGAGGATCTCCCGGGTTCACGTGATCAAGCGCCGGGTGGCGGCGGGATGTCGCGGGCGTCGCGGGTGAAGTCGACCAGATCCGGATCGTCGGGGAGGAGCAGGGGAGTGTCTCCCCAGCGCGAGGTGAGGCTGGCGACCAGCTCGCGGACGTAGGGGAAGAGGAGGGCGGGGGCGCGGCGGAAGGCGATGTCGCGCCATTCGGCTTCGCGTTGGGCGGGCGGGACGGCGGCGTCGATCTCGAAGTCGGCGGCGTAGACCACCTGCAGGTCGTAGGGGAGCCCGGACTCTCCCGAAAGCTCCAGCGCGACGCGCAGGTGGAGCGGGGACGGCCGCGCCACCTGCAGGTCCAGGTGGAATCGCGCGTTCTCCGGCGCCTCGCCCGCGGCGTCCCGCGACGGACCGCCGTCCGAGAGGAGGACGTGGTCGAGCGAGACGCCGGTGAGGCGCGCGCCGGCGCGGTCGCGCGCCATCAATCGGCGTACGGGCGGGTCCCGACCTCGAACGTGCGCCCGACGGGCGAGTGCGGCGAGCGGATGCGGCCGGCACGCTCCGGCATCGGGGGCGTGATGATCGTGCGCCGCACGCGGCCGGCCGGAACCAGCTCGCCGCGCGCGTAGCGGAGGAGGACGTCGTTGATGCGGGTCTGGTACCCGGTCCCCTGGGCGCGGAAGAAGTCCAGCGCTTCCTCGTCCACGCGGATGGAGATGGGGACCTTGACACGGCCGGCGGTGGAGACGGCGACGGCGCGGGCCAGGTCGTCGTCGGTCACCACCGGAAACTCGGTGGAGGCCGCGGCCATGGCGTCGATCTCGTCGTCGGTCAGGTCGTCCCAGGCGTGACGCGCTCCGTTCATTGCATCATCCTCCGAGCTGGGCCGTGAAGAGGGCCCGTTCTTTTTTGCGGGCGGGGCGCACCCAGATGATTCGCCGCCGCCCGAGCCGCATGGTATATACAACTGCCACAATCGTGCCCCACGCCAGCCTGCCGATGGCGACGTACCTCGGCTCGCCTTCGTGGTCCAGCGGTCCGAGGCGGAGGTAGTCGAACTCCTCATCCTCGAAGACGTGCACCAGATCCGAGAACGAAAACCCGTACTCCGTCTCGCACCGCGCGCTCATCGCGGCGTCCCACTCGAACCCCGGTGGTGTCGTCATGGGGAATGTAATGGTGGTGTATATACAGCGCAAGCCCCTGGTGGTGCAGGGGCAGGAGAGGGCACAATCTTAGGGCCGAATGCGGCTGTATGCAATACGGATTGGACGCCGTCTCTTTGTTTACTTGTTACGTCCATTTTGCCCATCGATTTCCGTTGGCCTCCTCCCCTTCCGATCGATAAAAGGAAAGGGCGGCGCATGGCAGCGCCGCCCCTCACGATTCTGATCATCCCGATCACCCGATCACGAATCAAGCGATGGCGATCAACCGATCCACATCTGCCGATCCCGGTCGGTCGAACCCGATCGCCGTCAGGGCATGACGCTGCCGCTGCGGGCGGAGAGGCCGGCGGTGGCGACCCAGCCCTTGCGGCCGCGGCCGTCCACCTCGCCGTCGCTGATCCGGGCGAGGCCCAGGTTCAGCGGGCCCAGCGTGAGGCCGCCGGAGAGGAGCGATCCGTCATCCAGGTTCGACGCGATCCCGGCGCGGATGCTGACGAGGGGAAGGAGCTCCTGCTGCCAGCCGACCGAGAGGCTGCGCTCCCAGAGCCCGCCCACGCGGCTCTCGTTCAGGTTCCCCTGGTACGAGGCGGACACCAGCGTCTTCGAAAGCGCTTGCCACGCCACGCCGGCGCGGAGCACGCTCGGCAGGTCGGTGTCGCGGCCCAGGTCGGCGGCCAGCGCGCGGACGGTGTCGCTGGCGGCGGCGGCGTCGTACTCGCGCTCGCTCTCGTCGAAGCGGGTGAGGACGGCCTCGAGGTCGCCGGTCTCGTAGTCGTTGCGGTCGAGCGTCACGTCCTTGAGCTGGAGCCCGTCGGTGTCCCACTCGAAGGTGTTGACCACGTTGCTCACCGACGCGGAGAGCGTAAGCTCCGGCCGCGGCTGCATGGCCACGCCCAGGTCCAGCCCGAAGCCGCTGCCGCCTTCGGACTGCAGGCCGGCGTAGGTGACGCGGGCGTCCGGGGTGGCGGGGGGGAGGATGGTGTCCACGTCCACCACCGCGGCGCGCGTCATCCCGCCGCCGGCGTAGTAGTGGCCGGTGACGCCCACGGCCAGCGGCCCGAAGCGGTGCGCGTACCCCGCGGCCACGTCGAAGTAGCTGGCGCGGAAGCCTCCCGTGTTCTCGATGGTGTAGCGCCGGCCGATCTGGTAGTCGTTCAGCAGCAGGTCCACGATGTCGCGGTCCAGCGTGTGGTACCCGATGGTGTGGTACGTCAGCGCGGCGCCGAAGCGGCGGATGGTGAGCGCCACCAGCGGCGCCTGCACGTCGGCGCGCAGCTCGGTGCCGCTGTCGGGGATCTTGTCCAGCAGCGCCTCGCGCTCGCCGTCGTCCAGGCCGCCGTAGTCGGTCAGGTCCCAGAAGTCGCCGTACGACAGGCCCAGGAGCGAGAAGCCGGCGGAGAGGGTGGGGATGCCGAACGACCAGTGCGGGTTGTTGGGGAGGGCGATGTTCGCCGGGTTCAGGAGCATGGCCTCCTGCCCGCGCGCGGCGGCCACGTAGGCGCCGCCCATCCCCAGCGAGCGCGGGGTCAGCGGCACCTGCGCCGCGGCGGGCGCGGCCAGCGCCGCGAGCGCGCAAACGGCTCCGACGACGGAAGTCTTCATTGCTGCAATCTGCTCTGGTTGTGGTGTTCTGCCACGCCGCGCGGCGCGCGCGGCCTGACGCCGGCGCGAGTGGCGCGGCGAGGGAGATGCGGGGAAACGCCTGTCCCAACGGGGATTGTGGCCCCGTGGCGTCGGCCGGGCGTGCCATGGATGGGCCGCCGCGCAGCGCCCCCCGGGGCAACATGCGGACCGTTTGGACGAGAGGGAACTGGCGGATGATGCAACGGCCCGGGCGCGCGGTCCGTCCCGCTCGGGGCATTCTCGGGTGCCGGGATCAAGGTCGCGTGCCGGTCGATGATCCGCAACGACCGATCTCCACGGTCACCTTGACAAGAAAAACTGTCAATGGTAGGATTGGGCCATGATCGCCATCGAAGTCATCGAGGATCCGGCCGCCGCGGTGGTGGCGCTGGAGCCGGTTCGCAGCCGGCTGCTGGCGGAGCTGGCCGAGCCGGCGTCGGCCGCGACGCTGGCGGGGCGGGTGGGGATCGCGCGGCAGAAGGTCAACTACCACCTGCGCGCGCTGGAGGCGCACGGGCTGGTGACGGTGGCCGGGACACGCGCGTGGGGCGGGCTCACGGAGCGCCTGCTGGTGGCGAGCGCGGCGTCGTACGTCGTCTCGCCGGGCGCGATGGGCCCCGCCGCCGCCGATCCGCTGCGCCCCGCGGACCGCCTCTCCGCCAGCTACCTGATCGCCCTGGGCGCGCGCATGGTCCGCGAGGTGGGCGCGCTGCTCAGGGGGGCGCGGGAGGCGAAGAAGGACCTGGCCACGCTCTCCATCGACACCGAGATCCGTTTCCGCACCCCCGCGGAGCGCGCCGCCTTCACCCGCGAGCTGACGCAGGCGGTGACGTCGCTCGCCGCGCGCTACCACGACGAGCACGACTCCGCGGCCCGGCCGCACCGCCTCGTGATCGTGGCGCACCCGACGCCGCGCGAACCCACAACCATCCAGGAGTAGCCATGCCCGTCAACAGAGATGAATCCGGCCGCCGATCCGTCCAGGCGGAGACGGAGGTTCCCGGCACGCCCGAGGAGGTGTGGGAGGCCATCGCCACCGGGCCGGGGATCACCTCCTGGTTCGTTCCCAGCGAGGTGGACGGACGCGTTGGCGGCGCGGTGGTCTGCAGCTTCGGGCCGGGGATGGACTCGGAGTCGACCATCACCGAGTGGGACCCGCCGCGCCGCTTCGTCGCCGAAGCCGAGGGCGAGACGGGGTCCGATGGGCCGAAGGTGGCGACGGAGTGGATCGTGGAGGCGAAGGACGGCGGGTCGTGCGTCGTGCGGGTGGTGCACAGCTGGTTCACCAGCAGCGACGCGTGGGACAACCAGTTCGAGGGGCACACCTTCGGCTGGATGGCCTTCTTCCGCGTGCTGCGGCTCTACCTGGCCCACTTCCGCGGTCGGCGCGGCGCGCCGGTGCAGGTGATGGGCGTGGCGCCGGAGCCCAGGGAGGAGGCGTGGGGTGCGTGGACGCGCCCGCTCGGCCTCGCCGGCGCCGCCGTGGGCCAGCGGGTGAGCACGCCGGCGGATGCGCCGCCGCTCGCCGGGACGGTGGAGGCGGCGGGAGGGGCCGGGTCGCCGGAGCTGCTCATCCGCCTCGACCAGCCGGCGCCCGGCATCGCACACCTGGTCCCGCACGCCATGGGCGGCCAGGTCTACCTGACGATGCGCTTCTATCTCTACGGCGACGACGCGCCCGCCGCCGCCGCTCGGGCTCAATCGGAGTGGCAGGGGTGGATGGACGAGCACTTCGCCCCCGCCACCGCGCCCGGCGCCGCGGAGTGCTGACCTCGGGCAGTGCTCGCATCACGAGAGCCCCGGTGCCGTCCTGGCGCCGGGGCTCTCGTTGTAGTCCGATCGCTCCATCGCGGCGATCCAGGGGCCCAGCCGGGTGGATCCCTCAGAATCCGCGAAGGATGGCAGGGCCGTGGGATCCAGCCGATGAGTCCGCGAGGGCGCGGCAGCGGTGAATCCGCCGACGCCGCGGATGCCTGCGAGCGGTATCACTCTTCGAAGCGTGGCCGTAAATCGTCGCCCGACCCGATTCGCTAGGATCTACCTGCGATGGAGTCTAGGTTGGTCCTGCTTTATCGCGTTCCCTTCATGTTCCGCAGCTTACCCGCAGTCCCAGGAGAGATCATGCGCCCTCTGTTCCCCCGCCGCGCCCCCCCGGCGTCCGCGGCCCTCGTGATCGCCATCGCCCTCGCGCTGGCGTCTTCCGCCGCCGCGCCGGCCCAGGAGTGGACGCCGTACGCCGCTCCGCCGAGCGTGCAGGCGGGCCCCGGGCGAATCCTGAGCACGTCGCTCACGCCGCGGGAGGGGAGCGTGACGCTGGCGGGGAAATCGCACCGCTCCAACATGTACGACGGGCTCCTCCTCCCGCCGCTGCTGCGGCTGGAGCCGGGCGATTCGCTGCGCGTGCTGCTGGTGAACCGGATGGCGCCGGGCGAGGCCAACGTCACCAACCTGCACTTCCACGGGTTCGCCGTCTCACCCCGCCCGCCGGCGGACAACGTGACGATGACGCACGTGGATCCGGGTGCCTCGTACCAGTACGCCATGCGGCTCCCGGCCGACCACGCGGAGGGGCTGTTCTGGTACCACGCGCACGCGCATGGCACCAGCTACGAGCAGCTGCGCGGCGGGATGTCGGGCGCCATCAGCATCGGCGATCCGCGGCGGCACTTCAGCGGGCCCATCCGCACGGCGCCCGAGCTCTTCCTCCTCCTCAAGCAGTACGAGCCTGACACCAACACCAGCATCTCCACCGTGAACGGGGTGGAGCGGGTGCGGCTCCCGGACATGCGCGCGGGGCAGGTGCAGTTCTGGCGGATCGCCAACATCAGCACGGAGCGCTACTACCGGATGCAGCTGCGCGGGCCGGGCGGGCGGCTGGTGGCGTTCCGCACGCTGGCGCGCGACGGCAACGTGGTACGCGACGGGGCGCCGGTGATGGACACCACCATCCTGCTGGGCGCCGGACAGCGCGCCGAGATCGCGGTGAGCGGCGCCGAGCCGGGCGAGTACACGCTGGCCGCCACCGACTTCACCCGCCAGACGCCGGACGCCCTCACGCCGCTGGTGGTGGACTCCGCGGCGCTGCTGGCCCGCGTCCGCGTTCTCCCCGCCATCGGCGCCACCGCCGGCCGCGCCGATCCGCTGGCGGGCCGCGGCGGCCACCCGGGCGAGGCCGAGGAGATCCGGCTCCTGGCGTCGCGGCTGCCGCGAAACGTGGTGCGCGACACCATCGAGTTCGAGATCATCCGCGCCGCGGACCAGCCCACGCGCTTCCTGATCGACTCGCTGGCGTACGATCCCGATCGGGTGGACAAGACGCTCCGCGTCGGGCAGACGTACGAGTGGACCATCACCAATCCCACGCTGTCGTGGCATCCGTTCCACATCCACCAGACCGACTTCCTGGTGCTGCGCGCGGGCGGCGAGCGGATGCCGCCCGACTACCGCCTGGACACCGTGAACGTCCCGCCCGGCGGCGAGGCGGTGATCCGCTTCACCTACAGGCGCCCCGCCACCGCCGGCCCCTTCGTCTACCACTGCCACGTCCTCTTCCACGAGGACAACGGGATGATGGCGAACGTGGTCCTGCAAAACCGCGCGACGGCCGCCGCGCCCGCCGCCGCGCCGGCCCAGGCGCACGCGCACGCGGGTTCGCATTAGGATCCACGGATCGATGAAAACCTGAAGCGCGCCCTCGCCGGGATGGCGGGGGCGCGCTTCGTCGTGGCTGAGCGACGGGAATGCTGCTGCGCGCTCAGGGGGTGGCGGAGGGCGCGGGGCGGGTGAGGCCCTGCGACTCCAGCCAGTTGTGGAACGCGTCGATCCAGTGGTCGCTCCCGGTGCCCTGCCGCTTCATCCCGAACCCGTGCCCGCCGGTGCTGAAGACGTGCACCTCGGGCCGCTGCTCCGCCGCGCGCAGCGCCTCGTGGAACCGGTTGCTGAAGTTGAGCGCGATGGGGTCGTCCTGCGCCCACGCCAGGAACAGGGGCGGGAGGTTGCGGGGGATGGCGGGGATGACGCCGAACGGCGCGCCGTAGATCATCGCGGCGAAGGCGGGGCGCGCCGCGCTGTCCGCCTGGAGCACGGCCCCGCTCGCCACCATCCCGCCGGCGGAGAAGCCCAGGAAGCCGATCCGATCGGGGCTGACGCCCCATTCGGCCGCGTGACGCCGCACCACCTTGACGGCCTGGATCCCGTCGGCGATCCCGTACCGGCCGGCGGTGTCCATGTCCATCTGCGGGATCCCGTCTCCGCGCTTCTCCACCGTCCGGTACCGGAGCACGAACGCGGCAATCCCCCGCTCCTGCAGCCAGCGCGCGACGTCCTCGCCCTCCTGGCTGACCGCCAGCGCCACGAAGCCGCCCCCCGGCGCGATGATCACGCCCGTCCCCGTGGCGCGGCCGGGCGCCGGGAGGAACGCCGTCAGCGTCGGCGTCACGGTGTTGAAGATCACCGTGCCGACCGGCGTGTTCTCGATCGTCCGCGTCTGCTGCGTCCAGCCCTCGGAGCCGGGCGCCACGCCGGGCCACACGTTGACCACCTGGGCCTCCGCCGTGGCGGCCACCATCATCGTGAGCGTGATTGCACCCGCGCTGCACAGCATCCGTCCCCGCATCTTTCCTCTTTCTCGCTGGTGATGACCGCCGGCACCCTTCGTCTACACTGCACGTCCCCTTCCACGAGGCCCACGGGACCACGGCCGGCGTGGTCGTCCGCGGCGGCCCCGCCTCGCCGGCCGGGTGTTCTTTTCGGAGATGACCGATAATGTTTCAGTCCAGCATCACAGGGTAAGCCCACCGGTCCTACAACACAGGCGTGGTTGCGCATGAGTGGCTGCGACATCTTTCTCAGTCATTCCAGCAAGGATAAGGCGCAGGTTCATCGCCTTGCCGAGGACCTGAGAGCCGCGGGGTTGAGCGTCTGGCTGGACGAATGGGAGATCAAGGTTGGCGACCCCATCACGCAGCGCATCCAGCATGGACTGACCAATTGCTCCTTCGTGGCGATCTGGCTGACCGAGCATGCGGTCAACTCCGGTTGGGTTCAGCGAGAGTGGCAGTCCAAGTACAACCAGGAGGTCTCCGGTAATCAGGTTGCCGTTCTGCCTCTTCTCGCCGGTGAGTGCGAGCTTCCCCTGCTTTTGCGCGACAAGAAATACGCGGATTTTCGATCGAGTTATGAGCATGGCCTGAAAGCTCTGTTGTCCGTCTTCAGAACCGGGGTAGAGGATGCACATCATTCGACAACGATAGAGGTGAAGGGATCGGCCGATGTCTCAGGTCGAGCCGGCGCCCTAGATCGTCCGAACGAATCACTGATCTATGTAGGCGCGGTGGACAGTGCTGAAAAGCATGGGGCCATGTGGCGCTGGGATCAGCGGATGTTCCGCAGCAGGCATCCTCGTCAATACCAGGAATTCGACCTCGTGGGACTCGATCTTGGCAGGAGCTGGTGGAAAAGATATCCAGAGCAGGATTGGGTGTTGAGGGATTGGACGCACGAGCAGATCGGCCAGTATTGTCTCTGCCCGATTCGAGAATCCACTTTCTCGTCTCTCCTGTCAGGGAAGAAGAAAGAAACGGATCTCGTTTCCAAAGACATCGTAGATGTCCGGGAGATCCATGCTCACCAGTTCTGGTACCTCTCCAACTTCATGCGAGCGAGGGTGAAGGCGGGCATCCCTCCGCTGATTGCTGAGATCGCATCCAACGTCATGATAGAGCATGCTCTCAAGCGCGCCGTTCGATCTGATCACTTCGCAACCCGGTTTGGCAGAGAAATTTCCGTGGTCGCGTTCGTGGAGGCTCGTTCACTGGTGCAGTTCGCCGAGAAACATCGCTTCGTGAAAGCGAATCCGCATAGCCGAGACGAGGATGCCATGAAGATTTACCACTCTGTGTGGGAGCGGAAGCATGTCGATCTGAAACTCAACGCCGTTCATGCTTTCCTAGATGGAAACATGGGAGTCGTTCGGGCTTATAGAGATGGGTCGGCGTCTCTATTCCAACAACCTCCCAACTACTGAGCCGGCAGGGTTTGCTCGATGGGGCTCCGTCGGGTACGTCCATGCTGCATCGTGAGCGTGAGTCATGGAGATCGCCGTTCGTAGATTCGATGCGACGCGGTGAACGGGGCTTCGACAAAGCTGTCCAGATAACACTTTCCTTCTGCTCCACTCCTTGTCCCGCACTTCCCCCCGCCTCCGGTGTACGGGGGCGGCGCCGGGGTGGGGCTTCCTCGCTCCGGGCTCAAGCGGTACCTTGTAGCCGCACAATCCCGACGACTTCCTGAGAATCCCCAGCGAGCCGAGAGCCGCACGTTGCGCATAGAGCACATCCGTAACTTCTGCATCGTCGCCCACATCGACCACGGGAAGAGCACCCTGGCGGACCGGCTGCTGGAGCAGACCCGCACCTTCCAGCTGCGGGAGATGAAGGATCAGGTGCTCGACTCGATGGACATCGAGCGCGAGCGCGGGATCACCATCAAGCTCAACGCCGTGCGGATGCAGTACGCCGCCCAGGACGGCAAGAGCTACCAGCTCAACCTGATCGACACCCCCGGGCACGTGGACTTCACCTACGAGGTCTCGCGCTCGCTGGCGGCGTGCGAGGGGGCCATCCTGGTGGTGGACGCCAGCCAGGGGGTGCAGGCCCAGACGCTCTCCAACCTCTTCCTGGCGATGGAAGCCGGGCTGGAGATCATCCCCGTCCTCAACAAGATCGACCTCCCCGGCGCGGAGCCGGAGAAGCGGCGCGAGGAGCTGGTGGATCTGCTGGGCGTGGATCCGGACGAGGTGATCCTGGCGTCGGCCAAGGCCGGCATCGGGATCGACGAGATCCTGGAGGCGGTGGTCGCGCGCGTCCCGCCGCCGCAGGGCGATCCGGACGCGCCGCCGCGGGCGCTCATCTTCGACTCGTACTACGACAAGTACGTGGGCGCCGTCCCCTCCATCCGCGTGGTGGACGGGACGTTCAAGCCGGGGATGCGCATCGCCTTCGGGGCCAACGACTCGGTGTACCCCATCGACGAGGTGGGGTACCTGCAGCTGGGCCGCTTTCCCGCGAAGGAGCTGAAGCCGGGCGAGGTGGGGTACATGATCGCCGGGATCAAGCGCGTGGCCGACACGCGCTCCGGCGACACCATCTTCGACGCGGAGAACCGTTCCACCGAGCTCCTCCCGGGGTACCAGGAGGTGAAGCCGATGGTGTTCGCGGGGCTGTATCCCACGGAGACGGAGCAGTACGAGGAGCTGCGCGACGCGCTGGCCAAGCTCAAGCTGAACGACGCCTCGCTCTCGTACGAGCCGGAGACGTCGACGGCGCTGGGATTCGGCTTCCGCTCCGGGTTCCTGGGGCTGCTGCACATGGAGATCATCCAGGAGCGGCTGGAGCGCGAGTTCGACCTGGACCTCATCACCACCGTCCCCAACGTGCGGTACCGGGTGCTGATGACGGACGGGACGGAGCTGTGGATCGAGAGCCCCAGCTTCCTCCCCGATCCCACCAAGATCGACCGCATCGAGGAGCCGTACGTCCGCGCGCGCATCATGACGCCGGCCGACTACATCGGCGCGGTCCAGAAGCTCTGCCACGAGCGCCGCGGCGACTTCAAGGGGATGAGCTACCCCGATCCGCAGCGCGTGGAGCTCACCTACGAGCTTCCGCTGGCGGAGATCGTCCTGGACTTCTACGACCGCCTCAAGAGCGCCACGCGCGGCTACGCCTCCCTGGACTACGACTTCGCGGAGTACCGCGCGAACCCGCTCCAGAAGCTGGACATGATGATCAACGGCGATCCCGTGGACGCCTTCAGCGTCATCATCCACCGCGACAAGGCGTACGAGTACGGCCGCAACGTGGCCGAGAAGCTCCGCGAGCTGATCCCCCGGCAGATGTTCGAGGTGGCCATCCAGGCCGCCATCGGCAACAAGATCATCGCGCGTGAGTCGATCAAGGCCATGCGGAAGAACGTGACCGCCAAGTGCTACGGCGGCGACATCTCCCGCAAGCGCAAGCTCCTGGAGAAGCAGAAGGAAGGGAAGAAGCGGATGAAGCAGGTGGGCACCGTGGAGATCCCGCAGGAGGCCTTCCTGGCCGTGCTGCAGGTTGGGGACTAACGGAAGTCCTTAGTGCTTAGTCCTTAGTCCTTGGTAGGATTCGACGCGGGGCCGGAGGCGATTCGTTCGCCGCCGGCCCCGCTTCGTTTCGTACGCGGATCGGATGGCGCCCATGCCGGATGCGCGTCTGATCGTGATCCCATCCGTCGATCCTACCCGAAGTCTCGTGCTCCCTCCAACTGTGCTAACTGCGTCATCGGGGGGATGTGGAGCAGTGGCCGATTGCCGCGCGACCCTCCTTGATGACGCAGTTTGCGATGCTTGAGGTGAACAGGCGATCTGCTTCGGGCGACGGACCCATGGATGCGACGCGTGGATCGGGATCGAGGAGGAGGGAGACCGACGGGTGCCTCTCCCGAAAAATTTCGATACTCATCTCCGCCTTGGGTTCCACGGCGGGGCGCGGGCTTTCTTCTTTCGGATACAGCGCCTCGATGTGACAGCCTGCGCGCTGTCCACGGGCGGCGGTTTGAGGAACGCGGGCGGAGGGGTTAGTATATCCTGCGCGCCGGACCGGGCCGGCCGCCGCCCATCACCGGGACCCACGAACCGCGTGCCTCAGCCGTCATGAGCGGACCCGCGAAGGCGTCCGTCATCTTCACCACGTACAACTCCCCGCGCGCGCTGGAGCTGGTGCTGTGGGGGTTCGCGGCGCAGACGCGGCGGGACTTCCAGGTGGTGGTGGCGGACGACGGCTCCGGGCCCGAGACGCGCGCCGTGATCGACCGGGTGCGCGGGGAGGCGGGGATGGAGATCCTCCACGTCTGGCACGAGGACCGGGGATTCCGGAAGACGGAGATCCTGGACCGCGCCATCCTGGCATCCTCCGGCGACTACCTCCTCTTCACCGACGGCGACTGCATCCCCCGCCGCGACTTCGTGGACGTGCACCTGCGGCTGGCGCGGCCGGGGCGCTTCCTCTCCGGCGGCTACCTCAAGCTCCCCGCCGCGGTGAGCGAGGCCGTCACGCCCGAGGACGTGCGGACGGGGCGCGTGGCCGACCTGGAGTGGCTGCGCGCGAAGGGGTGGCGGCCGGGGCGGCACGCGCTGCGGCTGCTGCGCTCCGGGACGCTGGCGGCGGCGCTGGACGCGGCCACGCCCACGCGGCCCACCTGGAACGGCCACAACGCCTCCGGATGGCGCGACGACCTCTTCCGGGTCAACGGCTACGACATGGAGATGGAGTACGGCGGGCTGGACCGCGCGCTGGGGGAGTGCCTGGAGAACGCCGGAGTGCGCGGCCTCCAGGTGCGCTTCCGCGCGCCCGTGCTGCACCTGCACCACGAGCGCCCGTACGTGGACCCCGAGAAGGTCCGCCGCAACCGTGAGCTGCGGGAGAGAATCCGCGCCGAGGGGCGCACCCGCGCCGCCCGCGGCCTGGCCGAGCTGGCGGCGGCCCAACCCCCAATGGAGAACGTATGACCCCCGGAACGGCCGAGAAGCGGTGGATCGTGGGCGTGGACCTGGGCGGCACCAACATCGTCGTGGGCCTCCTCCCCATCGAGGGCGGCGACGTGCTGGGCTTCCGCACGCACCCCACCGACAGCCAGCGCGGGGCCAAGTTCGTGGTCGACCGCATCGTGCACATGGTGGAGGACGCCATCGCCGAGGTGGTGGCGGAGCACGGGACCACGCGCGACGCCATCGCCGGGGTGGGGATCGGGAGCCCGGGGCCGCTGGACCGCAAGACGGGGACGGTGATCAACACGCCCAACCTGGGCTGGCGCAACTTCCCGCTCCGCGACCTGATCTCCAACGCCGTCCACCTTCCCTGCACGCTGGACAACGACGCCAACTGCGCCACCTACGGCGAGTGGTGGCTGGGGGCGGGGCGGGGGACGCAGACGCTGGTGGGGCTCACGCTGGGGACGGGGATCGGCGGCGGGATCGTGCTGGACGGCGCCATCTACCACGGGTGCAGCGACGTGGCGGGCGAGATCGGCCACATGACCATCGACAGCAACGGGCGGCGCTGCAAGTGCGGCAACTACGGCTGCCTGGAGCAGTACGCCAGCGGCCCCGCCATCGCCCTCCGCGCCGTGGAGGGGCTGGAGGCGGGCGCCGAGTCGATGCTGACGGAGATGGTGGGCGGGAAGATGGAGGACATCACCGCCGCCACCGTCTACGAGGCCACGGTGCTGGGCGATCCGTACGCCACGGAGGTGATGAAGGACACCGCCAAGTTCCTGGGCGCCGGCATCGCCAACATCATCAACATCCTGAACCCCGAGATGGTGGTGATCGCCGGCGGCGTCACCCGCGCCGGCGACCAGCTCTTCGACCCCCTCCGCTCCGAGGTGCGCAAGCGCGCCTTCCGCTCCGCCCAAGAGTGCTGCCAGATCGTCTCCGGCGAGCTCCCCGGCACCGCCGGTGTCGTCGGCGCCGCGGCCGTCTTCAAGCTGGAGAACTACGGCCACGTGTGACGGCGGTGCGAAGGCGCAGGGGTGCGAAGGTGCGCTGCTCTCCGCCTCCACCGCGTCCACCGTAGCCGCTCGTCCTCAGCCGACTTGCCTGACCGGCTTCCGACGATCGATCCCTCACGATCCCAACAACGTGCCTCCGCTCCGCGCGCCGAAGCGTCGTAATGCTCCACACCACGGAGTCCGCGAAGGCGGACTTCGTGTGGTCGTTGCCGCGAATCCATTCGCCCGTCCATGAAGCGCATCGGGCTGCTCGGCACGTTCGTGTGGGATACCATCTGGACGCTGGAGGACCAGGCGGCGGGGCGGGCGTTCGAGACGTGGGGCGGGATGGCGTATTCGCTCGCGGCGGGCGCGGCGGCGCGGATGCCCGGGTGGGAGATCGTGCCGATCGCCAAGGTCGGCGCGGACCTGTTCGATGACGCGCATCGCTTTCTCGATACGCTGGGCGGGATCGGGCGGCGGACGGCGATGATCCCGGTCGACGTGCCGAACAACCGCGTGGAGCTTCGATACACGGAAGCCGCGCGGCGCGGGGAGCGGCTGACGGGCGGGGTGCCGGAGTGGACGTGGGACGAGCTGGCGCCGCACCTCGACGGGCTGGACGCCCTCCTGGTCAACTACTTCTCCGGCTTCGAGCTGGGGCTGGAGGCCACGGAGCGCCTCGCGGCCGGGTTCCCCGGGCGCCGCTACTCCGATCTGCACTCCCTCTTCCTCGGCTGCCCGGGCGCGGGCGTCCGCCAGCCGCGGCGGCTCCCGGAGTGGGAGCGCTGGGCCGGCGCCTACCACGTGGTGCAGGTCAACGAGGACGAGTACGCGCTGATGGCCGGCCGCCGCCTGGAGCCGGGCGACGCGCCGGCCGAGCTGCTCTGTGGATGCGCGGAGATCGCGCTCGTCACCCTGGGCCCCGGCGGCGCGGCGTACGCCACGCGTGGCGGCGAGAGCGGCACCGTTCCCGCGCGCGACGTCGCCGGCGGCGATCCCACCGGGGCGGGGGACGCGTGGGGGATCACGGTGTGGACCGGCATCCTCGGCGGGCTCCCGGTCCCCGACGCCATCGCCCGCGCCAACGCCCTCGCCGCGGCGAAGATGGAGCATCGCGGCGCCGCCGGCCTCTACGACCATCTTGTCCAGCACGCCGACGACTGGCGATCCATCGCGGGCTGACGCTCGGCTCGCGGGACCGTCCCCGGCTCCGCCGCCATCCGAATCCCTCCGAACGACGCTTCGATCGTCTCCCATGCCCGTCCGCGACTACACGCCGGCCGACCGGGACGGCTGCCTGGCCGTCTTCGACAGCAACGTGCCTCGCTACTTCACGCCTCCCGAGCGCGAGGAGTTCGCCGCGTTCCTGGAGGCCCTTCCCGGGCCGTACCTGGTCGTGGAGGATGATGCGGGCGCGGTCGTCGGGTGCGGCGGGTATGCGATGGGGCGGGGGGCGGCGGACGCGCACCTCTGCTGGGGGATGGTGGCGCGGGAGCGGCACGGGACGGGGCTGGGGCGGCTGCTGCTGGACGCGCGGCTGGAGCGCGTCCACGCCGACGCGGCGGACGGGTCGATCGAGGCGATCGCGCTGCACACCAGCCAGCACACGCGCGGCTTCTACGAGCGCCGTGGCTTCCGCCTGGAGCGGGTGACGCCGGATGGGTACGCGCCGGGGCTGGACCGCTGCGACATGCGGCTGGTGCTCGCGGGCGTGTGAGGAGGCCGAGGGGCGGGGGACGCCGCGCGGTCGGAAGACGATCGAGGGGGAGGAGCCCGCGCGGTGGGCTCCTCCCTTTTCTCTGTGCCGGCCGTCCTGGCGCGCGCCGGACGCGAGGCAGCCTCCGGATCGGGCGATCCGGAGGCTGTCTCGTGGAGGACGGTCCTACCGAGCCGACGTGCCGGCTGTGGCGAGGGGCTTCACTCGGTGGGGTAATCGTCCGTGAAGACCGTGCAGTCGAATCCCCGGCACGAGATGAAGTAGGTTCTCGGGGCCGGCTCCGGCTCCGGCTGCGGGGCGCAGCACCCGGCGGTGGCGTCCATCCAGGTTCCGATCGGCATCATGGCCACTGCGCCGTCGGTGGTGGAAAAGCTGTCCACGCTGATCTCTTCAAGCTTCATCGGTGCTCTCGGGTCGATGGTCTGGGAGTCACGCCGCGCCGGCTCGGGGGAGCGGAGGGCGTCGGCGTCTGCTGCATCCATCGAATGCCCACCGCGGACCCTTTATGACCGGCGACCCGGATCGGCGCATCGCCGCCGCGCGACATCGTTGTCATCGCCCCGCATCCCCTACATCTTGCATACGCCGGGTCCGCCGCATCCACCCGTTGCGCTTTCCCCCCGCCTCCCCCGTCAACCTTTCGCCCCGGCTCCCCCCGGTGTTAGGTTGCCGCATGCCTCACGGAGACGCCCCCGCATGACGCGCGTGATCGCCGTCCCCCCCGTCCTCAACGACGACGCCTTCGAGGCCCTGCTGGCCGGCGTCGCCGAGGGCGGCGAGGGGCAGAAGCTGCTCTTCGACGCCGCGCACGTCCGCTTCGCCGATCCGTACGGGATGCTGGCGCTGCTGGCCATCGGCGAGAAGCTGCGGCTGGACGGCGAGCACCCCATCCTCCGCCTCCCGCAGAGCCCCGACGTGGTGCGCTACTTCGCCGCCATGGGCTTCCTGCGCGCGGCCTCGGGCGCCTTCGAGCTGGCCGACGTGCCGCGAGGCCGCCTCCCGGATTCGTCCGCGCTGCTGCCGATCACCGTGATCCAGTCGCACGAGGACGTGCACGAGGTGATCAACGAGCTCAACGAGGGGCGGGTGAGCGCGGTGCTCTCGGAGCAGCTGGGCTACAGCAAGGCGGACGCGATCCACTTCTCCATGCTCCTCTCCGAGGTCTCGCAGAACATCATCGAGCACGCGGACGCCCCCGGCTGGGTGGGGATCCAGACCTACCGCCGCTGGCGGGGGATCGACCGGCGCGTGGCGGTGATCGCCGTGATGGACCTGGGGATGGGGTTCAAGGGGTCTCTGGAGCGCGAGCACGCCACCCGCTTCGGCGACCGGTGGGGCGACGCGACGGCGCTGGAGGCGGCGTTCATCCACGGGGTGACGCGCTTCCGCGACCCGGGCCGCGGCCAGGGGCTCAAGCAGATCCGCAAGCGGGTGGGGCGCTGGGGAGGGAAGATCGCCATCCGCAGCGGCACCGCCCGCATCGCCGACGTCCCCGAGTGGGACACCGCGCCGCCGCTGGAGAAGGATCTCCCGCACTTCCCCGGCGCGCAGATCGAGATCATCCTACCGGCCCGCGAGCCCGCGCCCGCCGCGCCCCCGGCCGCCTCCGGCGCCCGCGCGCAGCCCGCCGCCGCCCGCCGCCCCCCGCGCGGCTGACGGCCGCCGGCGCCGGTCGACCGGGATCTCGACGTTCGCACTCTCGCACTTCGCACTTTCGCACTCAAGGATCCGTCATGAAGACCGTCACCTTCGAGACCAACAAGGGCACCTTCACCGCCGACCTGTATCCGGACGAGGCGCCGGGGACGGTGGCCAACTTCGAGAAGCTGGCGAAGGACGGCTTCTACGACGGGATCATCTTCCACCGCGTGATCCCCAACTTCGTGGTGCAGGGCGGCGATCCGCTCACCAAGGAGCACGGGCTCAACCACCCGGCCATCGGCAGCGGCGGCCCGGGGTGGAAGATCAAGTGCGAGACGCAGGGGAACCCGCACCGCCACGAGGAGGGCTCGCTCTCCATGGCGCACGCCGGGAAGGACACGGGCGGGAGCCAGTTCTTCATCGTCCTCTCCGAGCAGGCCACCACGCACCTGAACGGCGCGCACACCGTCTTCGGTAAGGTGACGGAGGGGATCGAGGTGGTCCGGCAGCTCCAGAAGGGCGACCGGATGGACCGCGTGACCGTCTCCGACGCGTGACGCGATGGCCCACGGCCGCGCACCCTCGCTCTCCATCGACCTCTCCAGCGTCTACCGGAAGTCGGTGACCTCGCTCTTCAGCAACCTGGTGACGCGGCCCACCGGCCGCGCCATCCGCAGCGGCGTGGAGAGCCAGATCGCCGAGATCGAGACGGGGGCGGGGGCGTGGCTCTCCATCCTGGACTTCTCGCAGGTGCGGGTGCTGGACTACTCCTGCGCCGACGAGATCGTCGCCAAGCTCCTCCTGCGCTTCTCCGGCGACGACCGCCCGGCGGAGGCGTTCTTCGTGGTGCGCGGGATCCAGGAGCACCACGAGGAGGCCATCGAGGCGGTGCTGGAGCGCCACTCCCTTCTCCTGGTGGCGCAGGACGAGGAGGGGACGGTGCGCCTGCTGGGCTCCGCCAACCCCGTGCACCGCGCCGTCTGGGAGGCGCTGGTCCGTCTGGGCCGCGCCGCGCCCGCCGAGGTGGCGGCCGAGGCCGGGCTCACGGCGGACGCGGTGGACCCCACGCTGGACGCCATGCTGACGCTGCGCGTGGCGACGCGCTGGAGCGACGGCACGGTGTCGCCCGTCTCGCAGCTGCTGGAGGATTGATGGCGATGGACCACGCGGGCACGGGGCCCTCCACGCGGGCGGTGCACGCGGGCGAGCCGCCGGCCGAGCTCCACGGGCCGGTGGTGAACCCCATCGTGCTCAGCAGCACCTTCCACGGCGACCCGGACGGGGAGGGGCCCGTCCTCTACGCGCGCTACCAGAACGGGCCCAACCACCTCCGCGTGGCCGAGCGGCTGGCTGCGCTGGAGGGGGCGGAGGACGCGCTGGTCTTCGGGAGCGGGATGGCGGCGATGGCGTGCGCGCTCCTCTCCCTCCTCCGCGCGGGCGACCACGTGGTGGCGACGGACGCCATCTACGGCGGCACCCGCGCGCTGCTCTCCAGCGAGCTGTCGCGGCTGGGGATCGAGACCACCTTCGTGGACCTCTTCTCCGACGGGTGGACGGAGGCGTTCCGGCCCAACACGCGGGTGCTGGTGGGCGAGAGCCCGTCGAACCCGCTGCTGCGCGTCCTCGACCTCCGGCCCCTCTGCGACGAGGCGCGCGCCCGCGGCGTGGCGGTGATCGTCGATTCGACCTTCGCGTCGCCCATCAACGCGCGGCCGCTGGAGCACGGGGCCGACCTGGTGATGCACAGCGGGACCAAGTACCTGGGCGGCCACACCGACGTGACCGCCGGGGTGATCGCCGGCTCGGCCGCGCGCGTCGATGAGGTGCGGGCGCGGGCCAGGGTGTGGGGGCCGCTCCTGGACGCGCACGCGGCGTGGCTCCTGGAGCGCGGGGTGAAGACGCTGGCGCTCCGGATGGAGCGCCACAACGCCAACGGGATGGCGGTGGCGCGCTGGGCGGAGGGGCGGCCCGGGATCGCCCGGGTGCACTATCCCGGGCTGGAGTCGCACCCGGACCACGCGACCGCGCGGCGGGTGCTGGACGGTTTCGGGGGGATGATCGGGATCGAGCTCCCGGACGGCGAGGCGGCGACGCGCTTCGTGCGGGCGCTGCGGATGGTGAAGCTGGCGCCCTCCCTGGGCGGGGTGGAGTCGCTGGTCTCCGAGCCGCGCTTCACCTCCCACGCCGCGATGACCCCCGAGCAGCGCGCCGCCAACGGCATCCGCGACGGCTTCCTCCGCGTCTCCCTGGGGATCGAGGACGCCGCCGACATCATCGCCGACCTGGAGCAGGCGCTCGCGGCGTCGATGCCGCACGAGCGGAGGACGGACGCCGCGGCGGACTGAGGAACGGCGGGCGACCGGCATCGTCCGCCCGAAGCCGTGACGGCGGGTCGGCCGATCCCGATCCGGTAGTGAGAGCGAGGCGCGCATCGGACGATCCGGTGCGCGCCTTCGTTGATTCGGCCCGCGACTACGGCGGGGTGGTCGATTCGGTGAGGAAGCGGCTGCTCATCCAGCCCAGGCGGTCCAGCGGCACCGGGTTCCCGGGCTCTTCGGTGTAGGCGGCGGCGAGCGGCGGAGTCTCGCCGTCCATCAGCACGTACCACCAGACGCGGCCGGTGGCGTCGGTCGATTCGGCCAGGGCGATGCCGCGCGCGCCGCGGCCGTAGTCGGCGCTCGCGTTGCCGTGGCCCGCCCAGTCGAGCTCCCCGGCGCTCGAGATCTCCGGCGTGTGGCGCAACGTGTAGCGGTCGGCGTTCACGAGGAAGGGCCGGTAACGCGGGAGGGGGCGGGTGACGGCGGGGTGGTGCGTGGAGTGGAGGATGCGCGCGAGGGGGACGAAGCGGTACCCGTCGGCGCGCGATTCGCCGCTGAAGTACTCGATGAAGTTGTTCGTCTCGGCGCAGCAGCCGTACTGGACCACGCGAAGGAGGGGCGGCCCGTGGTCGAAGGTCGTGACGCCCTGGAGCGTGCCGTAGTGCTCGAACAGCTGCACCGCGCGCCCGCCGGTCACCCGCCACATCACCAGCAGGTCGCCCTCGCGCGCCCACACCTCGCCCTTCTCGTCCCGACCGATGGCCGGCCCGGCGTAGATCACGTCCGCCACCCCGTCGCCGGTGAAGTCCGCGAAGTGGAAGTGCTCCATCCGCTGCCCCACGTCTTCGCCCTTCACCACCGGCACGCCGAGCCGCCGCAGCTCTCCGCGCTTGTCGCCGACCGCCGTCTCCCACGGGCTCCACGCCATCGAGTCGAGGGCAAGGAACTCGGCCGGCGCCCATAGATCCGGGATCCTCTTCCACCGCTCGCTCACCGGCACCCGGGCCGGCGCGGGCGCGAGGGCGCGCGCCCCGGCCGTGTCCGCCGGCGGCTCCGCGTCACGAGCCGGCGCTTCGCGGGTATCGTCCGAGCAGGCAGCAAGGGTCGCGATCAGGACGAGGGAGATGGCGAGCTGTTTCATCGGCGGGGAGGGCGGGGGATCGGGAGGGATCGACGCGAGGGCGGAAAGCTTAATCGGTCGGATCGACGGCACAAGACGATGGATCGATCCGGATCGGCGGAGCGCTTTCGGCGGCGACGGCGCGGCCCCTCCTGACCGCCCGGCGCGGTCTGTCCTCCTCCATTCCGTGGGAGGTTCGCCGGCGAATCATCGCGCGCGCCGATGCTCGCCACGCGGTAGAAAAGGCTCCCTCTCCCGCTTGCGGGGGAGGGCGGGGGGGAGGGGGCCGCCGCGGCACGCGACACGGCCCCGTCGAAACACGCGGGACTGCTGTTGCAGTTCGCCGTCGCGCGCGCCGATGCTCGCCACGCGGTAGAAAAGGCTCCCTTTCCCGCTTGCGTGGGAGGGCGGGGGGAGGGGGGCCGCCGCGGCATTGTAGACCGCCCGTCGAACCACGCCGAACCCGCGGGTGCCGCCGCCTGGAGAACGGCGATCCGGGCGGATGCGCATCCCTCGCGCCCAATCCGCCGCGCGACTCGCCCCGGGATTGTGCCGAATCTCCCACGCCCGCTCCGCTCGTCACCAGGAGCGTTGCGGCGCGCGCGGAATCGGATGATCTTGCGGCATCCCGGAAACCTCGCGGAGGCCCGCCGCCCGGCCATCCGCCTCCGGCCCCGCACGGCGCCTCCGCTCCCGGCGAACGCCCGCACCCCTTCCAGCAAGCGACCCATGAACCGGCCGACGCCCTCCCTCTCGCGCGCGCTCCGGGCCGCCGCACTCCTGGCGGCGCTCGCCCCTGCGCTGGCCTCCGCGCAGCAGGCCTGCGCGGCGGGCGAGACCACCCTCCGCGTGGGCGACCCGCGCCTGGCCTCGTGGACCCCGCCCGCGGTGGACACGGTGGACATGTGGATGCAGCGCGACACCATGACGCGGCCCATGGGCGTCTTCACGCAGACCATCGAGCGCGTGGAGCACGGCGGGCAGCCGGCGTGGACCATCGTCCAGCACAGCCAGCTGGGCCCGCGGATGCTCCTGGACAGCGTCACCGTGCGCGCCGGCACCTTCGCGCCGCTGCGCCACGTGGCGCACACGCCCGGCCACGACGCCGACGTGCGCTTCGCCGGCGGCCGCGCCACGGGGACTGTGGCGGACAGCGGGCAGGCGAAGCCGGTGGACGCCGAGGTGAGCGCCGCCGCCTTCGACCACAGCATCGCCAGCATCTTCCTGCGCGCCGTCCCGCTCTGCCAGGGGCTGAAGATCCGCGCCGAGACGTACGACGTCGCGAGCGGCCCGGTCGGCTTGAACGCCACCGTGCTGGGACGCGAGCGGGTGGAGATCAGGGGCCGCACCTGGGACGCGTGGGTGGTGGAGGTGGAGGCCGGCACCAGCCGCCCGCGCCTGTACTTCGACCCGGCGACGGGCCGCGAGGTGGGGTGGACCCTCGACTACCCCGACGGCCGCACCTCCATGCGCGGCGCCACGCGCATCCACGGCGGCGGTGGCGGCGGCGGCGGCGGCACCCACCACCGCGAGATGCAGATGCGCATCATCGACTTCTGACACTCGAGCGGTCGAAGCCGATTCCACGAGCGAGGCGCCCTCTCCCCAAGCCGCGGGAGAGGGCGCCTTCTCTCGATCATCAGACGATGCACGGGCCTGCCTCGCCCCGGCGGCGGATCAGCCGGGCTCGGCGCACCGGGCGGTCTGCTCCCGGACGTGCCGTTCCAGCTCGCCGCGCTCCTGGAGCCGGAGCAGCCTTTCCAGGGAAGCGGCCCTCGCCCGGTCGCCGTGGCGGGCCTTGATGATCGTGTAGCTGTGCAGCGCTCCCTGGAGGCCGGCCAGGTTGACCGCCGCCGCGTCCGGCGCCCTGTCGGGGTGCTCGATGATGAACGCGGCGCTGGAGAGCATGGCCTGCATCCCGGCGGCCGGCGAGCTCAGCGCGTTCTCCCGGGGTGCCGGAATCATCCGCGCGCAGACGTTGACGGTGACGTCCGGCGAATGGATGAGCCACGCCAGGAGGCTGGTGTTGGCTTCCCAGGCGTCGGAGGCCAGCGGGTTGGCCTCGAGCCGGCGGATCGCGGCGGCCACTTCGGCCAGCTGCTCGGCGGAGAGGCTGCCTCTGGGGAACTCGGGAAGCCCGAGGGTCGTGTCCGCCCCGGCGGTGGACTGGGCGCGCGCCTCGCGGCCGAACGCCGGCAGCAGCAGCCCGAGGAGGACGAGGATCAGACATCCGGATCGACGCATGCGCATTCTCCTGGTGGGGTGTTTCCGCCAGCCGGCGAGCAATCCGGCGGCGCGAGATCGTGTCGGTGAGATCAACGAATCACCCCGCTCTTTCGGGACAATCGTGGTGCGTTGAGCGCCCCGCGCGATCCGGCGCCTCTTCCGCGGGCGTATCTCGCCTCGTGCATCGTCTTTGCGGAACCAGCGGTGTATCAGCGCCACACGATCGCACCGAGGCTCCCGGCCCGGGTTGGCGGGCGGGAGGGGCGGCGCTACCTTGGCGCGGCTCCGCGGAAGAGAGAGGGACGCAGATGAGGCGCGGAGCGGGGATCCGGTTCAGCGGAAAGACGATGACGGAAGATGCACAGCCCGTGGTGGACGTCGCCGTGGTGGGGGCGGGTCCGTGCGGGATCGCGGTGGGCGTGGCGGCCAAGGAGCAGGGACTCTCGTGCGTGCTCTTCGACAAGGGCGCGGTGACGGAGTCCGTGTACCGGTATCCCACCTACACCACCTTCTTCAGCGGGCCCGAGAAGCTGGAGGTGGCCAACGTCCCCTTCACCACCTCGGGCGACAAGCCCACGCGCCGCGAGGCGCTGCGCTACTACCGCAAGCTGGTCACCTACTTCGGGCTGGACGTGCGGCAGTACGAGGAGGTGCTGC
>Ga0247770_1000484_pt1 | contig 38288 bp, 45 predicted proteins | sample UWRJL136409B6_FD_179943 | JGI IMG/M metagenome (GOLD analysis project Ga0247770, IMG submission 179943) | Plant litter microbial communities from Arlington Agricultural Research Station in Wisconsin, United States - UWRJ-L136-409B-6 | ecosystem: Environmental > Terrestrial > Plant litter >... | reverse complement strand
ACCTAACCTGATAAAGGGGGGGGGGGGGATGCACCCGCAGTAAAAAGGGGATGCACCCCCATCAATTGCCAAAAAAAAGGGCGATAAGCCCTCGCGACCGATAAACTCGTAACTAGCAACAAATCACCATGGCATCCAAGCGCAAGGCATCTAATTACCAGCGCGATGTGACTATATCCCCCTGCTTTCCGAAGCAGAAGCGTGTCGCTTCTCTTATCCCCACACCTTTATCCCGGCAGCTTCCCTAAGGAGATCCGGGACCTGACCTAGCGCGCAGGCGCCGCGATCCCCCCCCGCCCCGGCTTACTTCGGTTTTCCCATCTCCTCTAGCTGCTTGCCGTCTCCTCTAAATCGAGAATTGTGCTGGGGGGCCGCGGACCCGCAGCCACGGTATGGATATTCGACAGCCGTTCTGGTGCTGCACGGCTCGGTATTGAGGTAAAAGGAAACGTTTGGCTGCCGTCGGACGGAGCCCAGCCTGCGGGTGCCGGGCCACGAGGAACGTGGCTAGGCGTTTCGGTAAAAGGAACCGTTGGTGACCCATCGGATGGCGTCTTAAGCTTGCGTCGTGGCGGTTGCGGCCCTCCGGACGAACCGGTTACTGGCCGCTCCCGCTTTTCGGCAGTGGGGCCTTGGCTGGCAAGTAGCTGCGCCTTGGCACGAAATGCTATAAAGTTGTCTTCCTCCGGGCCTAGTATCTCTTCCAGCAGTTTGACAGCACGCTCGGAATCAACCTCCTCTTCAATGGACTGGTTGGCCGCCTCTTGCTAAATGCCATAAGATTTGCTGAGATAGGCAAGCATCTGGCGGTCGTGCTCCTTTTGCGGCTTGCGTGGGATGTATAGCTGGTCGGCGTATTTGGGAAATAGGGCGGGGTCACATTGTGGTGATGCTGCGGTACTACGGACCAAAGTAAGAAAACGAGAGTCAGGTCCAGAAGCCAAGGGGGGCCTCTTCCTGCTCGGTATAGACGATTCGGTATATGTAGGTACAGCAAGTCTCCATGACTATCTAGCCCTCAAACGATAGCGAGCCAACATCGATCTTGACTCAGTCCCATTATGTCTCAGCCCATCTTGGCAAACGGAGCGTTTCTTCCATATCATCAAGCCATTCTCTGTACCACGCCGTAAATGTGAGCGGTGCCCCATCGCTGTCGAATAGAGGCTCGATTCCCGCGCCTTCTGCTATACGATTTATCCATATCCCCCCTCGAGCCGGTCCAGTGACAACAAGGGCAATCCGCAGTCCGCAACCGATTTCGCATAGATAGAGAAGCCCACAGGTGTGTTCATCCACGACTTGCCAACGGCGTTGGTCCCACTTGTCGGCGGCGTCGTAGTAATCGCCGGGCGTTTTAAAGTCTGTTTTTGTTGGCTCCACGGGTAAAAATTCGGGCGGATAAAATGCTGTCGTATGACGGAATGGCTCAGCCAGGCGGTCCATATCAGTCTCAATACCCTGGTCACCATCCACTTCCCAAGTACCGTCCGTCTTGCGTAAGGAACATAGTCCGTAGTGCGGACCGGCGCCGCCGTTGCCAGCTTGCAATAAGAAAGAGCGGTATTGACCGGGTAGGCGAGTTCCAGTTTGAGTCTCGATTTCAGATAGTTCTGTCTCGGAGAGGGCCGGCCCCAGCTCCAAGAGGACGCAAAACCTGTCAAGTCTTGCACCGGCGCGCAGCGCAGCGGCCATGCGGGCGAGTCGAGGGTTGATATCGGACCATTCTGACGCAGAAACGTCGTTCAGTCCGGCAGGCGAAGTCGAGTTTGACATATTGTTAATAATCAGATCTCACCTTTGCGTGTTGTATTAATATTGAGAGAGAAATTGAAAGCAAAACTGTTTACGTGCGGGGAGCATTTGCGGCTGTGGCGGGTGCCAAGAAAATCTAAGACCACCTCCGAATCGTTTTGATTGGTAAATGGAAGAGCCCAAGTTTTGGTCTTGGCAAAATTGCACGATTGCCGCTACAGGGAAGGGGGGAAGGGGGGAAGGGGAAGGGAATCACCCTCGACACGAAGCAAAGACTCGACATTGAGGAATATGTACCTGCGTCATCTTCAGCCCAAGGAAATCTCAATGACTTCTCTCGCCTCCTTGCCCCATCCCCTTCCCTCGACCTTTCCAAAGGTGACAAAAAGTCACGTGACTACGAGCATAGGCGGTCGTCGATTTTAGGGTGGTGAAACGAAGATTTAAATCGGCCCCGACTAGGCGTGCACAAGCCCAAAATTGCTCGTGCACCATGTTGAAAAGGGTTAGGGTTTTCTATGGCAATAGATCAGTTTACTTTGCCAGGGACCCAAACATGCCATAAAACAGATCTATATCTACTGCTCTAAATCGCTTTGCGCGCCCAATCTACCCTACAGAACTACCTCTTTTCTTGGCCCCTTATCCCTTACAACGTCGCCCCCTTTGCCCCGGTCGTCGGACTGTTCGGTCGCTCCGAGTCACCTTAGCAGGCTTCTCTAGGTCCAAATCGTTCTGGGCAGTACGTTATTTTGTGTTTCTGCCCTTTGCAGCCTTCTTCTTCGACTAAACTGTCTTCTCAGCCCTAGCCATTAGGCAGGATGGGCGGCCTGAAGAATCGTGATCTAAATCGCCATCTGTATCGCTCGAATCAATCGTGATGAGGGCGGGCGGCGAGGCGTGGGTTGGCTCGGCTCAGGGGTCCGTACAACGATTTCGGCATGAGGTCGATAGGCATACAATCGATATCAGGGAAATCCTCGGATTCGGAGACAAAATCGCTGAGATTTAATATCTTGACTCCCTGGCTCTCCAAATACGCTAACAACGCAACTCATCGCAGTCTCGCCTGCCTCAACCGGTAGGCCGTCATTCCCGTCGACTGGGTGACTCAGTGCAGCCGTCCATCCGGAAGAACAGATCGCCGGGGAGTAGTACACTCCGCTCAGCGGCGCGCAACTCGTCAAACTCCCCGCGAGGAACAGATCCGTCAATGTCGAACAGTCAAGCTCAAACGTATATACATATGTCAGCGAGCTCTCCGGTTGCAGGGCAGTCTACCGAGTATCCGGACGGGCAGGTAGCTGGGGAGTAGTAGAGTTCGGCCACACGGCCAGGTATCGACGGTTCCCCCGGAAGGCAGGATGAAAGCGTTGTGTAAGCCGTCATCCACGATGATTCGTCGATAAAACTGCCGCAAAACGACGGTAGAATAAAGATTATCGTCGCAGCAGCCTACGGAGTTAAGGGACTAGCTCGCAAGCGCTCTGCTATAGAACCTTTAGTTCTACATCCCCCCCCCTCCCAGATTCAACAACACTGCCATAGTCAAACTCAACTCGATGCCCGAATACTCTCTCGACCTCAGCTACTCCACGCAAATTCCCGTTCCCTCCCAAACCACATCGCACACAGAGAGGATCCAAACAATATTACAGTGTCTACCTGCCTTGCAGCCCCCTGGTTCTAACGTTTCAGGAGGAGCCTACGACATGCCTCATCAAGCATCATCCTTGGCAATAGCTTTCAAACCCCCGAATCATTCTGCAACCCCTTCCACCAATCCTTCCAATTTCTGCAAACCCTGCCGGCCTCACTTACCGCATGCGACCTCTCCTTATTAGGCCACCTCGCCAACGCATACGTCTGCCTCTCCAAGATCTGCAGTTCCAACCCCTCCGCCGCGTGTCTCGCAATATGGCAGTGCATCAGTCAGTTCCCCGGATTGTCCGCCTTGAAAGCAATAATCACAAACCCACCGCTGGGAACAAGCACGACGTCACGACGCGCGGGATTGATCCGTCGCGGGTTGATGTCACCCGGCCTGAGGTCCATGCAGAATTTTTTGCCGACTTGGAGGATGGCAAAGTCGTGACCGTGCAAGTGCAACGGATGGGCGCTTTTTCCGCCATACCCCGCGCAGATGGTGAGGTAGATCCAGTCAGTGGCGGTGTAGTTCTCGGGAATGACCACCTCGTTATCATTCCAGGGACGGGAGCCGTTGAGGTTGAGGAAGGCGGGGGCAAAGAAGTCGATGCGCAGGGGCGTCCAAACCGCGAGGGAGGTGGGGTTGAGGGCGAGGGCGGCGAGGGGGAAATCGGCGGGGGGTGGGGCGTCTTTTGGTTTGTAGAGAATGGTTTCGACTTTGCCTTGGCCGGGGAGGCCATTGGCGGGTTGAGGGTGGACGGTCCATTCGACGATGGGGGAGATTTTGGCGTAGGGTTCATCGGTGCAGTTCTTGTCGATGTCGGGCCAAGGGGTGGATGTTGGGGTTGCGGTGGCGTTGTTGTCGTAGTGGAGGATGCCAACTTGGCCGAATGAGGCTGGTACGTGGAGGTGTCGAATTCGTGGGCGCCGGTGCAGGTATGGTTTTGCGGTCGACGACTTCGGTCCCGGACCAGGCGTTGACGTTTCCGACGCCGTTGAGGAGTAGAGATCTTATGAGGGAGGTGGGTTCCGTGTTAGTCTTTTTCCATCTGTGGGGTCCAGGCCCTGATAAAAATGGGAAGCAGCCAGCTTACATTCCCAGCACAGATGAGGTACAAAGCGCAGTCTCACATACGCTCTAGCAGGGGATGGTAATATATCTCTTCCTGGATGTTGAGCTCCAGATCGACGAGGGTAAATAAGGGAGACAGCTGCTGGTGTGGCAGCGGAGAGCCCAGTAACTGTTAACATAAGTGGTCGTGTGTCCTATCCTCCGACTGCAGCACGACGCTGTCGACTTATAGCTGCATCGCCTCGATTAGGTGGCGCTTGGCTATAGAGGACGAGGTCTGCAGGCCTTGTGCCTAGAATCTACCACGCACTGTTAGACGGTGCAGCAGGTGGGAAGGAAGGGGCTATACTGTCGCGCCATCTTGCCGAGGAAGCACTCGCCCTGCGGACGGGCTTTTTCGATGATGGATATCCAAGCACAGTTAGTCCTGGATGGTCGGGCACAAGACACATCGTTGCAGGACGTGATGAGGTGGTGGGAAGTCATAAGGGAGGCCAACACCCAGAAAGCTGCCGCCCCAAGGCTAAACAGAAGCTTAAGCTAATCCACAAACTTAGAAGAGTAACTTAAGAGGATTATAAGCACTAAACTACCCACGTTAAAGAGCAGCTTAACATATATCATGCATGGGATAAAAGATACTCTCATACGACACTCTCAAATTTTAAGTCTCAGACATCCGGAGAAGCGTGTCTTAGATATGTGTCGATACATGGCACTTCATAACTTTAACGACGGTAGCATCTTCCCTAAGGTCGACGGCGCAGCAGCAAGCTTTCTAAAGAGGAGGATAACTTCGTCGCTCTTAAGACACCAACTGAGTCGGACGTACTGTCTCGATATCTCAAAACACGGTGGTTCCCTCTGAAAGGTAGGTGAACGATTACCTTTGACCCGTTTTATCCATTCACAGCCGCTGACGGTTACGATGGCAATAGAAGCAGAGACTTCGAAACAGCTCAGCCAGAGTAGGCCAGTTCAAAGAACGCCTGATCACCAGGGCTGTAAATATAATCACCATACTCGTGGCAGGCAACTTTCTCATTGGCGCCATGGTTTACCTTTACTTCTTGAAAACCGAAGCTGCTAAGTTGGTTATAATCACCGTATTTACCATGGGCTTCTCGACAAGCATTGCTCTCATCATAACAGATCACTGAGCGGTAACCCCTATCCGCTCTAAGCTCCGATAATATACGGTGAACTGACTAGAAATCTCAGCTACGCGGCTGTTCTGGTGGTTTTTGTTAGCAGCGACCTTTCGGGATCATCAAGTATGGAGTGTGTGTGCGGTAGTACAGGCACAACATTAACTCAAGTTAGTCTCGGATATGGTAGCATTTCTGGAAATATCCAATGAACGGATACTTGAACAGATCCTGGCGCTACGCTGTTACGGCAAGGGCCTACTTCCTCTTCCAGACCGCAACATTTCGCCGTCCATGGACAATCTACCTCGCCATATGTTCATAGCTAAAATCAATTAAACGTCCCACCAATACAAGCACAAGTCCCACTAAACACAACTCCGGAAAGTCAAGGTCACACTGCTGTCCGACGGGAGTTAGCGTACAGGTGCACTCGATGGCCGTCTCGGTCACAGTGACAGTCGAAGTCACGGCGGCGGCCGTTTCAGTGACGACAGCAGCGGCGTTAGGCAAAAGATTGAGGCGCTGGCACGCTAAGGAGATGGCCTGGCCAGAAAATTGGCACAAATCCCAGTTCTGGGCCCCTGCTTACAAAGGGACCATTTTTGGGCTCTTCGGTTAAAATTGCTCTCGCAAGGGTGCTGTGTTGATGGGCAGATATTAGCCGAAGCTGAGCTAGGGCTGATCTAGACTAATCAAAGGTGACAAAGCATCATGTGACTATAAGCACAGTTAGGTTTTCGGTTTTAGGATGTTGAAACACCCAGGTCAACTTTGTCATACTAATGATTACTAAACCCTCGTCAGCATCTACTCCTGTAACGGCCATAGACTAACCTCTTTATCTGACCGGCTGTTTTCGTTGCAACGGAGATCTGACCCAGTGATGCACTGCGTTACTCAGCGTCGCTTTATCGTAGTTAGCTCAGTTTCTCTCTCGGCTGAAGATGCTACGCTATTAGGCAATCGGACTTACTACGGCATGTAAGAAACGCCAAATAATCCCCCATTGTGAGAACAAGTTATCCGAGTGGTACGATTTTATCCATCCTGGGTCGAACTAATGATTTTGTAAGTCGACGAGAAACTCGATGGTTGAATTGACCAGGTATTTAAAGTCTGGACAACCCCTAATCATCTGTCAAAGAGACCACCACAACAGCCGTGCTTCAAACCGAGAATCTTTACTCCCGTTCCTCCCATCCCATTATGAAGATCAACTCCTTGCCCATCTTAGCCCTGGTGGCCAGTGTGGCTGCCCTCCCTGCCAACCCAGCTTCCGTCGACTCACTCGACCGGCGCCAGTCCGCCCCCCTCGTAGGTACATGTACCGTCGCCGACAACCAATGCACTGTCACCTTTCCCGGTTCGGGAACCCCATACAACTTCACCTGCGGTCTTACCATCATCCTTGCGGGGCCTACGTACATTTACGAACCTGACCGATGCACCGTCGAGGGACACGTGCGTTTCCTGCTGAGGTTCCCCACCAATTGGTAGACTTGGCTGACCCTTGTCTCAACAGGCCTGTACTGCGACGCTCGCTATTATTGGAGGCAGAACTAGGTGCGGCTCAACGTGAGTCATGGCAATATAGATGCTTGGAAGACGGGCCGCCTTGCTCTCCTCTCAGCAACGGTTGTGGGATGAACGCTTGACTGAAGTATGTTGAGATGGACTAGGAAGCGCGTGAGGGGTATCACACCCAGCACTGGGGCAAACACTAGCAAAATAGCCAAGCAAACAAATATCTGCGACTTACAGGTAAATACCAATGACTTCGATGGTAGCAAAACAGCCACGTTAACCAGAATGCCCCTATATCGCCCGACCTCGCCCGACCTCCCAACCCCTCTTCACACCCTCTGCCCATCCAAAGCCAGACTAAAAGTCTCAAAATTCCCCTCCCCCGTCCTATCAAAAACAGCAAACCACACCTCCCTCCACCAATTCCCCTTAAACTCATACTCCTTCAGCACCTCGGCCCAACAACACGCCACATCCTCCGGCGGGTTCTGAAACACCCCGCAGCCCAGCGCGCCCAACACCAGCATGTCGTGGCCATGAACCGCCGCCAGACGCAGCGTCAGCCTCATCTTGTCCTTTGTGTAATTCCTATCCCTGTCTAGCGCAAACACGTGCTTCTCCAGCGGGCTGCTCGCTGTCAAACCGGGAGTGTTTCTGTTGAGAGTGAAGGTGGTGACCTCCGGCCGGTTGATCGCTGCGACCGTCACGACGCTAACGATCGGGTATGGCGGGTCAAGAAGGTCATGACCGTCGGCCATCTCATCGCGCAGCACGAGTACATAGGGGCTGTACAGCGCTTCGGTGCGCGCGAGGGGATATTGTGCCTGGTCAAGTGTCATGGCCAGGGTGCTGCGGTAGCAGAGGGCTTCTTCTTGGGCCACGGCGCCATTGCGCCATCCGCCGCCGCGGCTGTGGCGATTGGCAAAGTTGACGATGAGCGGGGGTGGACCGGATTTCCCTTCTGACATTTCGATGGCAGCGCTGAGGGTGTCTTGGTTGACGACTTTGATCGTGGCGGGGCGTGGGTGGCGCGGACAGAGGTTTGGGTCCAGGCGACGCAGGGTTTCCAGGGTGTATGCTGTGCTCGTTTGGGCCTCCCGCGCTTCGGCGGGGGTGAGGTTCTCGAGGAGATCGCGTGATAGAGAAGAAGTTTCTCTCGCGACCTTTCGCAGCTGTTCTCTTTGTACGGGATCAGAGTCATGGCGCGTCGACGCCTGAGGGGACTGAGCCGGAAGCGCTGTGAAATATCTCAAAATCGACATTGCGAGAGACGACGTTGATGCTTGGGGGAAGTTTACGATGTGGCCGGGAGACAAAGCGGTTCTCGGTTTTGACTTGGAGTCGGAGGCAGGGTGGAAAATCCGACCCGGTGTTGACACAGGAAGGTGCAATGGGGCTCCGTGAGGGGAAGACGAGGGCTCTTCTGAGTGGCTCCCCAAAAACATCGGGCTGTCGCAAATGCAACTACTGCCCCACATCTCACAGTCTTGGCTTCCCGTCCTCGCCCGACTTGTGTCAGTGTGCTCATATTGAAGGGCTATCTGCGTGTAAGTATTCAGGTCAAACCAATCCTCCGTTGAGTGGGAGCTCTTGGCCACCGCGCCGAATTAGCTCCACCTAAAGTCTGGTCTTTTAGCGTTGGTTCATAGTATCTAACTTGACGGAAGGTGTTCTCAGATACCGCGTCTAAAATGAGTCCGAGCACTGATGGTCCGTTTTTTTGCCCACTAGTATATCTCACTTCTAAGAAATAAAACAGCCCACTCATCGTTAGTGTTTTGACGTCCCACCTCGCATCGATAGATACAATGCTGCCCAGGCCGCATGGCGGCTCAACACAGCAGAATGAAACCCCAGTCCATTGCACCTGATGCAAAGACCCCGGACAACCATGTGCCCTCCCTTGACCATTCCGAATGGCGCTGACATTCACACATCAATTATCCTGAGTTGAATCTCAACAGGCGCCTCGAAACTCTATGTTCCTGCATATACCTGGCCCATTTTTGCCATCTCTTTTCTTTTTTCAACTTCGTCGTCTTGAACAATGCACAGGGAGTCCACCCACAGATTGCATCCCGTATGATCCGTGGAAGCCGGATAAAACTAAAGCCTCTTTGCCGGTCGGCTAGGGTTTTTCGAATGGTCTGCAACTTGTTTCTGTCTGCGCTGCGTCGCTCCCTACAACGGGTCAGACCACAACAAAATAGGAGCACATTTGGTCACAACATGCCTCTCAAGGCAAAGATTGTTCTCTCAACATACCTGGGGCCACTGTACTCGTCAAATTTGATATGGCAATTGTTGCTGTCAAGCCATTTGGATGTCAAATAGACACCTTCACCATACGGGACCGGACCGATCCTGAGCCAGACTGGCACCGTATCTGAATGTTTAGCCTGGTATTTCATAATATGTTTTGCTTCTCTGCTAAACAGCGGGTATCTGCTGCGGGCCGCTTCGCAGACAAACTGGAAAGAAAAGACCTGTCGAGAGCTTTGTCTTTGTCGTCGGGTGGATTTCGGTCGATCAGAATTTGACAGCAAAATTGGCAGGAATGTGACGTTACTCTCTTAAAGGCGTCTTGTATCTGTTCCTCCTCGTGATTCATGATGGGCAGACTGGGGCTCAGTGATAGCGGGAGTATTAGTATGATTTGGGGCACAAATATAGAACCATGAAGGGGCTCGGTACTTGAACAACACCCCGAACGAGACAAACCGTGACCTAAAGTATGTGTCTGCCAATGGTGTCAGGTCTGTGTGGCTGGACGCACTTTGGTCAATATGTCCTTGGGGCATACTCAAGCGGCTCTCTGCATGTTCTGCATGGCCACTTTCAACTCCTCTCGATAACTGCGAGAATCTTTTTGCTGTTGTGGTACATTGGCTCACGTAGGTACTGCAGCTCGGGATTTGTTGCCCCTGAAATAGTACCTTATTGTTTGCACCTGCACCTCGAAAAGGTCAACATCCCCTTTTGGAATTTGTTTGCTCTTTTCTCCACTCTCAGCAAATTCACAAGTGCAAGCAAACCCGAGGGGCCGAAAGAGGAAGTAGATGAAAAGAAAGATGAAGGAAAAAGGAGGCAAAGGCAAAAAAAACACACAACACCAGGGATTCGCTGGTCGTCAGCGACCCAACTACTAGTCTGGCGGTCGCTGGCTTGTCTATGGGAGAGCGGACGGGATCCCGAATTCTCCGGCACCTATGGTCGTATGCGGAAGGAGGAATGTCGCAACTCGCGGATGAGGGTCGCACCATCGTGACACAGGCAAGCCTGGAGGTGACAGTGGAGCTGGGAATTGCGGTAAGCGGCGGGACTGGGATCTGGTGGGTAGACCGCCAAGGCGCCGGGCCGCTTCCTAACTTGTGGATCGGGCACGCTACAGGGCAGCGAGGGCACCCGACTGGCCCGTGTGCCGTCGATCCTCAGCCCCTTCAGCACTGAGCGGGCTTCTGGGCTGCAGGTCTCGGATTTGGTAATCGGCTGTTGCCCAGCATCTCCCAACCAATGCCGCCACAGCGCATGCAACCACCAGATACCAACAGCTCATTGGGAGCGCGCGATGCACCAGCGCAGATGCTGTCTCACACGAGCGGTGTTTGTACGTCATGTGCTGTGCTGCTATTGGAATTGAGCGGGAGGGGTCGACAGCACAAGCTCCAGCTCGAATGCTCCCAGCCACCAGTGTTTGTGCAACTCGCCCGCGCACCTTCCCTTAAAAGCTGCCCCAAGCTGTCCGTCTGCAGCTCGAGCCCCCGCGATCGGTATCTTGGGCTGCAGACCGAGCTTGCGACATGTCGTCGTCTCCAACTCCAATTCCCGGGCCGCCGGGCGTTCCCCTCCTGGGGAACATCTTCGATATCGACCAAAACAACACTTGGTGGTCGCTGAAGACGCTGGCAGAAAAATACGGTTAGTGCAGCCCGTACCGGCACCTGTGTGGTCCGTGTCGTGACTAACAGCAGCAAACTTCAGGTGAGATCTTCCAGATCAATGCGCTCGGGCACAAAATTGTATTTGTCGCTAGCGCGGCATTGGCCGAGGAGATCTGCGACGAAAAGCGCTTCCGCAAGTACGTCGGCGGCCCCGTTGAACAAATCCGAGCCCTCACGCACGATGGCCTATTCACGGCCTACGACAACGAGCCCGCCTGGGGCGTCGCCCACCGCATCATGGCCCCGGCCTTCTCGCCCGACGTCGTAGCCAGCCACTTCTCCGACTTCCTGCTCTGCACCGACGAGCTCATCGCCAAGTGGAAGGCCCTCGGCGCCAGCAACACAATCCAGCCCCTCACCGACCTCAACCGCCTCAACCTCGAAGCCACTGCCCTCACCCTCTTCGGCAAGAAGCTCAACTGCCTCGAAGGGTCCGATGATGCTTTGCTCAAGGCCATGGAAGACTGCACCGCTGAATCCATGCGCCGCCCCTCACGCCCCAAGCTGCTCACCCTCCTCCTGCACAATGGCAGGTGGAAGAAGTCCATCAAAATCCAAAGAACCTGGGCTCAATCTATCCTCGACCACCGCGCTGCCAACCCTACAGACCGTCACGACCTCCTCTGGACCCTGCAGAACGCCCCCGATCCCGAAACCGGCAAAACACTCACCCCTTCCCAAGTCATCGACGAGATGTGCACAATGACCATTGGCTCTTCCACCGCTCCCTGCGCCATCACCGCTCTGATCGTCTTCCTGGTGCAAAATCCTTCCGTGGTGACCACTGCAAGACAAGAACTGTCCTCAGTACTTGGCAACGGCCCCCTCACAAGCGAAAGTATCTCTCAACTGCCTTACATCACAGCCATAGTCCGGGAAACCCTCCGTCTTAGCTACGCCGCTCCAGGTTTCAACATTGAGCCTATCCCTCGCGAGGGAGATACCTCGCCTGTCTTGCTCGCCGGAGGGAAGTACCAAATCCCTCACAACCAGGCTATGATCATCGTGCTGGCCGGCGTGAATCGCGACCCGGCAGTCTTTGAAGAGCCACTAGCGTTCAAGCCGGAAAGGATGATGGGCGAGGCATTTGAGAAGCTTCCGAGGGGAGTGAAGAAGTGGTTTGGCAATGGGAAGCGGGAGTGTATTGGGAAGAACTGGGCGTGGGAGTTTCTGGTGGTGGTTGTGGCGAAGCTGATACAGGAGGTTGACTTTGAGTCGGCGGATGAGGGATATGTGCTAAAGCAGGATGGATGGTTTAATGTTAGGCCGGTGGATTTTAAGGTGAAGGTTAAGGCGAGGGTGTGAGGTGTGGAGATGGGAACGGGGTAGCTGGAGCTATAATCATGGTTATCTTGATAATTTCGCGAGCAGTACGGAATGAAGACATAGTTGAGGAGGTTGGGTGGCATGTTCACCGTCTTTCGCCTTCTGTACCATGAGAGTTCACGCAGTTCCAATACCTATTGCCCAGCCCTCGGAAAATTGACCCAACCGCCAACGGAATCGTAACGGCCAGTCGTTGAATCAGCAGTCCGAATACCTCGACCTCGCGCAATTTGACATCATAAAGCATCGGAGAACTAAAAAGATGTTTCAGACCCAAAGCCCGCGACAAGTTCAAGGTCATGAGATGTTGCTGGGTATGGGTTACGGAACACTTTTTCGTCCTCCGATGCTTGATGCGAAGTTGGGCAAGGGCCAAGGACTGAGGCGCTGGTTCTTTGGTGACATCGATGCCACTGATTGGGATGACAATGGAACATAAATATGGGGACGAAGGACAGTGTCGGGTGCTGGTTGAGTTGATTGGGTATGGACATTGATGAGTTCTAAAGGTTACCCCAATGTATTTCACGTAGAGAACAGAATTGCAATGAGCTTGAAAGAAAAGAAGCAGAAGTGGCAACAGTATGTTTCAAATATCGAACGTCTTCGGTGCACTGACGGTGCCGAAAAGAAGACCGCTTGGTTTCATCAGCTCCAGAAATAGATAGAGTTTGGTGTGAGTCCACCAGCCCGGGATCCTTCTCCTGGATGACGAAACCGTGCATCACGTTGTAAACAAACTCTAAATGTGCCGCGTAACCAGCTCTCATCCACCCCATGAGTCAGGGGATGAGACGTGTCATCCCACCAGTCATACCTTCCCAAGATTGGGTGCTGTTTGACGGATGTACGGTGACGAGATTACCAGTGTCATTATTAATGGGATGTTTGCGTGGCGGGCACTTCTGTTCGGAAGGTAATCGGAACTGGACAGTTCTTGTCACAGTTCTTGTCGATTGGGCAAGATGGTGGTGGGAAGTGCAATGGGATGTCGAGGGCAAATCATCACTCTCTGGGTACCCCTGGTTCCTGAGCCTGGTTCCAGGGCCTGAGGGAGTCCGTTCTCCCATTCTGCAAGGGCAGTTGGCGGCGGCCGGACTGGCGCCATCGCCAAGTGTTTACTACCCCGAATGGATGTAGTCGAGATTGGTAAATTCGGCAGGGGGTTATTCTCGTCAACGGCACGCACTGTTGTCTGCGGCTGCCCTGCACCCGAGTAGAGCAAAGTTTGGCTAGCATCACCGGGGCTGTCCCAATGGCACGGAGTCGGCGCCGCTGATGAACTAACGACCAGCACTAGACAAAGCCTCTCGTCCGTTGCGACGCCACGCGTTACCGGCTAGAAGCGGGTGAGTCCCAAGAACACTCGCGCAGTTACGCTTGACGCCGTTCCAGACCCCCTCTTCATGCGAATGAGGCCAAACCCAACGGACATCGGGCCATACTGACTAGCCCGAGATCAACACGCGTAGAAGGCTCAGAAGACCCAAGCCTGAATTAACGTCAAGCTTACGACAGACCCTGGGTTGTGGTTCCTGACCCGACCTGGGATGACGACGCAAAGCCAAAACATAGCACCAAAAAACGGAAAGGGGGTAAACAACCACCGCCAGAACCCCCTATATAACTCCCCATCACCATTCGCCTCAATCAACTTTCCTTTCTCATCATCATCACAGTCTTCACACACTTCCTCACCTCAACACTACAGCTTTTCCACCCCGACTTTCGTTCAACCACAGCTCGCTCACCAACCCCCCCCAAAAAACAAACCAACCCACCCACCACCCAACCACCCCAGCCAACCGCCAACATGCAGTTCACCAGCATCGTCGCCCTCTTCGCCGTTTCCTTCGGCTCGGCCCAGGCCATCACCATCTCCCTGCCCTCGGGCGTCTCCATCCCCTCCGGCGTGTCCCTCCCCTCGGGAGTGACCGTCGTCAGCGCCCAGGCCACCACCACCACCACCGCTGTCGCTGCCGCCGGCAAGCGCCAGGTCAACTTCGGCTCGCTCTCGCTGCGCCAGAACTTCGGCGGCCAGCAGACCAAGTCCAGCGCTGCCGCCAAGGCCAAGGCCACCGGCCAGGCCTAGGGAGCTGAGGGATTCAATCTCTAGACCTACACACGCACTGCTTGGCAATCTGTCTGTCTGTCTACGGGATGATGATGTTTTCGGGATCGCACAGCTCACTCTAGCATTTTTTGCAATGCTGAGCTGCTGCGCACGACATCGTTGATGATTTGACATTTGGTGTCTTATTTGGGTCGGTTATCCAGATCTTCTGGCCTCGCGGAAGGGGTTACGGTTTCTGTTTTTTTCTTTCGGCACAGATTCATTCCTTGAGCAACAGGAGCAGCATGAGAGCATCCGGGTACGCACGGTGTTGAGAGTGATGGATTCAGTGGCTTTACCAGAGGCGCGGAGGACAGGCCTTTCTAGAGGCTGAGGATCAGTTTTGGCTTTGGTTTCCTTGTTGCTTTAGACTCTTGGTTTCGAGATGGGAGGACGGGGAAAGATGGGGGCATGAGGAGAGAGGCATAGGGGATGGGATGTTATGGGGACGGTCTCAGGGATGTTTGCTTTGTACGATGATAGACGCGCAACACAAGTTCGCATTTCCTTACCTATACACTAATAGATTGGTTCGCCCCCTCCAATACCACTTACTTTTGTTTTTGTGGCAATTGACCTCTATTCTGCTGATTATTGAGTATAGGTTGAGATTTTCCTTTCTCTGAAATTATCACATTCCCAGCGTCTTTGACCTCATACGTTTAATTGAGGACACTGCTGCTCCGACAGTACTCCGACGATGACGTCCCATGACAAAACCCATCAAAATGTCCTGCAGCACCTAGTCTGTTCAAATCATGCAGGTCATGAAGTGGTATTATTACCCAACTATATACAAATCTCCAAGTCCCAATGCATTCCAATCACGTCCGTCTAGGGGTATCGATGCACTTTGCAAACAACTCATCCACAAACGTCATGGCGTCTCCTTCCTTTTTGACCACCACTTTTGAAAGTCCAACACCGAGAACGGTGGACACATCGTCCATCTCAATGGCCTGCTCGTACGACGCTGTCATCTGCGCAGTCCCACCCAAGGGCCCCACGTTCTGGCCGTCCAGCGGCAGAGCCGTAATCTCCCGTTCGCGATGCAACACAGCCCGCTGACTCTTCGCCCGCAATAAATTCAAATTGGTGTGCGACCTTGTGCGACCTCCTATCTGAGGCGGCTCGTTCAGTGGTGGCGTCGGCGAGGGGAGGGCGTCGTTGGCTTCCTCCACGTCCACCGTGACCTCGGACGAGATCATGATACCACCGAGGCTCGACTGCTGCAGCGCGAGTTTCCGTGGCGTGTACGACCCGGCACCCATGGTGGAATCCTCAAACTGTGACTTCGCACCGGCGGGGTCGAAGGGCATGTCTGAATCGCCACTGTGAATGGTGTCCAGCTGCATCGACGACATACTATGATTTGATGGCGTCGACGCTATGTGTTCCCCACTTGCTGAAACGAGGTTATTTGAGTCAAGAGTCGAGCGCGAGGCGAGTGGGCGACGGAACCGCTTCAATCGCGACCACCGGTGTGATCGCGGCGGAGCGGTCCTACGACCGCTCGAGGATAGGGGCACTCTAGTGGGTGTAGGCGGCACAGAGCTTAGAACAGGCAAGATTTCGCGATGTACCGAGCGCGCAAATGCGGCGCGATGTGGCGAGTTTTGGTACACCAGCTGCTGAGTTTTGAGAAACTGGAGGGGGATAAACCTGTGTCTTGATGATTTGACGACGGTCTTCGGGGGTAGGATAAGGGTGAATGTGATGAGGCAGCAGGTCGCAGGCCTGCTACTGTCGCGCGGGGAAGCGCACGGCACTTGGACGGCCTTCGAAACTAGCTTGGCTTCGTCGAAAATAGGATCTGGGAGCGCTGCTCGCAGGTCCTGGATCGCATCTTGGAAGAGCGCAGCGAAACCCCTGGCGTTTGTCTCAGAGTGGTCGAAGTCGTCCTCTTTGAGATACTGACAGATGGCTGCAAGTGACTGGCCATCCATGTGACGGAGAAACTTGGCGTGCGATGCCTCGAGCCTGTCCAAAGGCATGCCCACGCTTGGAAGAAGATTGTGGGCCTGGTCCCTGACTAAGACATCGTAGCCGAGCTCATCGGACCGGCCCCTAAGCGTAAAGAAGCCAACATGAACTCCGGGGTCCAACATGGTAGGTTCCGTATGGGCCGACATAAACCGCAGCTTCTCCTCGAGTCGATTCGTCCTGATCTGCATCGTGGACCCAATGATCGGCACCACCTGGCGGAGCTCGGCAAACCGGTAACCGACCGCCTCGAGCTTGTCCGCAGCCCGGTTATTATCCAGCCTGCGAACCAGAAGCATCAAAGAACCGTGTGTCTGGTGCGTCCTGTAAGCCATCCCTTTCTCGGCCATATCTTCCTGCTCCTGCTTCGTCTTCAGATCTGAGCCGCTGCTTCCCATCCTTTCGCTCTCAGATTCTTCTACCGATGACCTAATCGGCGCTCCGCCAGTGGCGAACATCTCATTCCACAAACTGCCCACATCGACAAGCTTCTCGTGCATCCTGTCGGCGAGACAGGCAGCAGCAACGCAAAATAGCTCTCGGAAGATGGTGTCGTAATTTTCAACAATATGTCCCTCCGCATCTACTAGATTGATGCCCGTCCGTACATTGCGGGCGTGCCGTGGCAAGCAGGAAAGATGGGTGACCATTGTGCCGGTAAGGTTTGCAATACTGGACCAGTTACGTGACGCTTGGAAGACCCAGTGGAAGAGGGGGTGGGCAGTAGAAAAGACATCATGTTGGGACTGCGGTATGTGTTAGCCAGCAACCCTAGACGGATAGGTATGGAACTCAATGTCGTTACGCGACGAACCTTCTGGATAAAGGTGCTCATAATCTCCTCGCTCGGCAGGAGGCCATCCGGCGTCACCAGGATTCTTCCGTGTCTGTCAAAGACAGCGGCAGCTAAGGTGACCCTCTGCGCCTTGCTGGTATACCCCTTTCGTGTCCGAGCGGAGGAGATGGCGAGAAAAGCCATGAGGAGGCACGCAGCGACGGACTAGCCGCGAAGTTGTCAGCATTCGTCGCCCCCGAATAGAAGAGAGGAGAAAGGGGGGCGGGGGTCGTCTCACCAAGCATGAAACCACAATGACAGTAGTGTTGCGCAGATCGTAGTCGTCCACGGGCGTAAGTTCCTGCAACCGGTACTTCGTCCCTAGGGCAGCACACCAATGCATGCCCGAGACAGCGCCAGCCAGCACAACAGCGCAGCCCAATCTCCTCCACCACGAAATCGTCCATGCGGCTTTGAAGACGAAGAAGAGGGCGAGCGCGATGGTACTAGCAGCGGCTGCGATGACAGCTGCACCAGCGACGTTGGGCACGTTGTATTCGCAGTCGTAGTTGCTGATGGAGGCGTTGCCGAGATAATGCATGCCGCAGATGGCGCCGCCCGAGAGCGTTCCCGAAAGGCCAATGCGCCACCAGCTGACGGCGTTGGTGCGAGTGACGACGTAGAAAGCGACGAGGAGCACGAAGATGGGCACGAAGAAGGAAGCGATGGTGACGCCAGGCGAGTAGGCGATCTGGAGCTCGGGTTCGCCGTTCAACAGCCCCGTGGCCCGGTTGCCGATGAAGTGCATGCACCAGATAGCCACGCCGCCCATGGAGATGGCGGCGCCCAGCAGCAGCAGGTGGTTGTAGATGCCCTTGCGCGAGGTGCGGCGATTGATGAGCTCGAGCGTCGAGGCGGCGCCGACAAAGCTGACCACGTAACTCACGACGAGAATGGCCGGGTCGAAACGGGAGGGGACAACCTGTCCCACGAGCCGAGACAGGTCGTCGCGCGGCAAGACTTCCATGACTTCCATGGCTCGCTCCAGCGCCTCATCCCAGGCCGGAGGGAATGGAATGACGACCTAATGCTCGCAGCACCCAGGATGTTTGCCGTGGAGGGTGCAAGAGAAGGATCGGCCCCAGAATAGTGCGGGGGCCTAGGTGTAGGTGATCTCGACCCCCGAGTGAGCGGTATGATTAGCTAGTATTATTTGGGGCTGCTCCTCGGGACACGGGAGCCGGAGGGTGGTCGCGACGAACGGCGGGACGGGGGGCCCGCGTGGTGGCCAGGAACCAGGGTGGTGTCAGGAATGCAGGGCCAGATCGACAGCGAGAGGGTGACGCCAAGTGCTGCTGCTACATGGCCGCCAGCAGCGCAGCATGTACGGGAAAAAGCGACCATTCACTCGCTGGCGGGAGGCCACCGCCATGTGCGCCAGCCAGTGTCGGGGCGTGCTACGGAAGGAAGGAATGGCCCAGAATTTCCCGGGAAAATGCTCCAAAATGAGCAGGAGTTCGTCCCAGACTCCGGCCACCCGCGCCTTCCCCCCTTGCATGGCTCACGATGCCCTGAGCCGGTGTTGCGGCAGTCGAGCACAGTGCCGTCATTTGCACCGTCATGTCGCTTCGTCGATGGCAGAATGTCTGTGTTCTTCCATGCCGCCTGCTCGGCTGGTGGCCTGGTGTGTTGCACACAGTCAGACTGAGCCCTGGCGCTGCGTGTCGGCACCTGCGTGTCTGGTTGGCGAGTGCTGCGCGGTGAGCCAATCGCTGAGCCATCAGCTCCCCCCCATCGTGTCGCTCCGTGGCCTCCGGCTGTGTTTTTTTCGTCTTTCTTGCGCGAGGGGTAAACTGGTAAACTGCCGGAGCGAGCCAATTGGCCCGCCACGCCCGCCGGCTCACCGGCCCCATTGCCCGAAGCACCAGCCGGCGGCCCCATATGGAATCCATTTTTCGCGCTACAACAGGCGACCGGGGTCCTGTGGGGTCCTGTGCCGGGATGAGCATCCTTGGCAGTGCCGATCTCCGTGATCTTTCCACTGTTCTCCCCCGCTCATTGCTTCTGTTGCTTTTCCCCCTTCGAACTGATGCAATCGACTGGGCGCGCTTGGCCGAAACATCCCTGAGGCCAACCGCCAATGAGTGGAATATCTGGACCGGATGGCTGAGGACCGGTCTGGCTGCGACGCTGCCTCGCTGGCTCCCCCTGCCGGAGCACGTACACAGTAATCATTAAGCTCGCGATCGGTCCTTATCTGAAACGGCCGGCCAACCTTATCATGGCTGATTCGAGCTGACTGACCGCTCGCCTCGCCGCGGCAAGGATTAGCGGGGGCCCCGGACCCACGTGGCGCAACCACACAACACGTGCCAATGCCGGCTGCTCCTCTCCACCTTCCCCGGTGAATGGGGCACACAAGACACTGGTGCTTTTCTCACCTGCTCCATTGATCCAGGAACCGTGCTACGCTCATCAAATTTACGCGACATTCGGCCCAGGCCGAAATCTTGACAAATTTTCTACCGAGATAATACACAGCCACAGCGCCCGCAAATACCCCACCATCGATGGCAATGCGTCGAGCATCGCTCGAATACAGTCGACCTGCTACTTCCGTGTTGCATCCCCCACATATAACGTAGGGGAAAAGGAAAAGAGAAGCACTGTTCTTCCAGGCCCTGCTGCATCTCCCAGCCACCTCATTCCCACCCTCTGAGATCACGAAGCTTGGGCAGTGGCCGTCTTTCCGCTACTGCCAGCGCCGTCGTCGCGAGTCCCTGATGTAGAAGGTTCCACCCTTGCTCAACGCACGCAACATCTTTACCAGACCCGGGGGCAGCACAAATTCAGGCAGTCCGAGTGCGCTAATGGCAATCTTGTACCTGCCACCTTGACTGCACAACCATCTCGGTCGCGTTCGATGGATATAGTGGAATTCCAAAACGCTGTTGGGCCTGTGCTTGTCCTCATGGTAGACACACTTCTCATCCCGGCAGTAATTGAAGTCTGCCCATGCGGCTTCCTCGTTGACGCTGCACGAACTCGGAAGAAAGCCCGCTGCATAGTAGTTGACCCCCCAGCAGAGTCCGTTTTCCATCTCCCACTCCAGTTCGATTGGTTTGAGGGCCGGCATGTGCTGGATCGCGCGAGCCATCGAGACTAGGAGTGCCATGAAGGTGACTGGATCGGGGATCATCCGGAACCGGCAGACGGGAAAGTTGCCGCTCTCTCTCGATCGAACCGACTGTTTATCAAAGAGAGCCGTATCTGGGTCATCCGATTCCACTGCAACGCAGTGGCCCCCCAGACTGGCGTCGGGCCGTTTGCCCCTGCGCAGGGGCAACCAGCGGAAAGTTTCCATCCCTGCGAAATGCCATTCAGGCAGGGGGTGGGTGCAATCTCTGGTGAAATACCATCCCCCATTTGGTGTTGTTTGCGACAGCTTAGAGTCAATTCCTCCAGCGATGGCCAAGTCTGGGGCTCTTCGGTGCCCGAACCGAAAATCTGGCGAGACACGGCAATACGACCTTGCACGCAGAGTTTGCGCAGTGAAGGGAGCTGCGAGGCACGAGGCAATGCCAAGCTTAGCTGATCGCCCGAAGAGCCCGGTTGAACGTAGTTGATAGGGAAGTAGTGGTGGTTCCACGGATCTTCATCCTCGCAAACAAGGTGCAAAACCTTGAGGTTGGGCAGATCCTCGGCAATACCGTGAAGCGTCTTGGCAAACAAAGACCTGAAAGCGCGCCGGAGGATAATGTGTCGCCGGGGCGGCGGTGCAAAAGCCCAATGCAGCGTTGCAACGTTTGGGAGAGTCTTGCACAACTGTGAAAATGCATCAGGGTGGAGATAACGCCTTGTTCTCTGATTGTTGTCTGGATCCAGGGACCAAGGGTAGCTCCAGCCCCGGACGGAGAAGGAATCGATAGCCGTTGCCTCAGGAAGGCCCCCGTACATGCCCAGAATCGTCTTGTTGAACTTGACGTGGTAGATGGAATCTCCGGCAAATAGACCGTTGCCTTTCTTCCTGGGGAGGTTACCTTGAGCCTTAAGCTTGAGATTGAGACAGAACGGGTTGCAGTTGCCGCCTGAGGTCGAAATGACTGTCAAGGCCCTGAAAATTGCATGTGTTAATACGATATCGTTTTGCCGAGCATCGAGATGCCGCTGTTTGATTGCTTTCCGCTCAAGGCCGATAGGCGGGAGAGATATGAGCAAACGAAGTTCCCAAAGAGCTCTGCGGCGGCTCTCGACCCCTAGAACACGCTGCCCAAGAGAGAAGTCAAATTCCAGACTATTCGCTCTGGCATAGACTTCCTGGAAAGTGCACCTTTCCATGACACGCTGCCACTTCTTTGATATTGCCGCATAGGAAGAGAGGCCCTCGCATGTTTCGTTCATGATGATCTCATCAGCGATGAGATCAATACGTTCCTGCGGGAGTTTGTCCATGTTTTCAGTTGTGGATATACTTGATGGAAGCATAAAAGAGGACGGAGAGGTCAATTGCTGGGTTGATGCCTCATCATATGTATTAATAATAAGTTCAAACAGACAACCTGGAAGTCGATCCGATCGAAAGAAAGATCAAATAATAGGTATCAATGAGATACTAGTGGATAGGGATATTCAGATCAATAAACCTACTAACTACCGGCATGCTAGAAGTACAAGATTCTTTATCTTTGAACGTCACATCCTACATTCTTGAGCATCTCAAGATGCAAGAACAATTGTAGCATAGAGAAATACACTGTTATAATAATCGTCTTTCGGTTCTGTCGAAGGGGTATTAGGGTTGGCGAATTGTGAAGATTCTTTGATAAAGTCTCAGAAATTCACAAACGACACCGGAGGGTACGCACTGGATGTCCTTTGAGCTCTGCTCTGTATCGCATCTCAAAATGGCTCAAAGAATGGAGGAGCCTGACGACAGAATATTGCAAGCTCGACAGCAACATAACTTGTTGCAACGTCAAAATTCCCCGGAAATCATTAGCGTCGGAAGTGGACAGACAGCAGGCGACCAACGCTAGCGCCGATTCTGGAATAGTCCAAAAAAGGGGTCATTGCAAAGCTTGAGCTCAAGGATCACTTCATTTTACTGGCAGCACTGAGAATCCATTGCAAAGACAGGCAGGCCCATAACAATACCTGTAGCCTGCATGTTGCATCAGATTAGGAGCGAGAAAATGGCAGTGTCTCTATGATCCTGAGTTGACACGCGAATAAAGGCCAGCGGGGAGTCCATTGCAGCGAGGGTGGCCAAGAATCCCGCAAAACGAAGAGAGCAACAATTCAAAATCTGCAGATGGGACAAAAACGGTATCCCGATTCGTATCAATGGACTCTAGAGGAATACCACTCAGCTGTCTAGCTCGGGTTTTGACTCGTAGCAAGACAAACTGTTTGCCATTTGTATCCGTTATTCCTTAATGATCAATCATCATTCACATGTATTCATTTGATGCACATCATGTTCTTTGTAATTCTCGCTAGTACCAGGATCACCTTCAACACATATCGGACACGGTTGATATCTTGCAATGTATTGACATGCCGAATCTTAACATGATCCATTAACAGAATAAAAAGAAAAGTGTAAGTGGGAGGAGACAAAGAAGGTTGAGTAGCAAAGAACTCCGTCCAACTGACGTCAACCATGTTCTGGATATAACTATGCCAGCTCCCACCCATTCTGATACCCAATCCAATGTCTAAGTCAGAATCCTCGCCAGAAAATACTCGGTTTTCTCGCACCTCATAATCACTCAACATGGGCGTCGTGGTTTCCGCCCCGGCCTTGGTAATTGTGGCTAGTTATCTTCCCTCCCCAAGGAGAAGAAGGCAAAGCCATCCACATGGACTAATACACCAAACTGACCTGCCAACTGGCCTCTGCAGAGCGCCATCAATCTCCACCACGCACGATACAAGGCCGAGTTCAACACCCAGAGCAAAAAATTGGACACTTTCCATTTCTCCCCAGACCACCTTTGAGAAGTTTGCACAGATATTCCCAAGATATCCCAGCCTGAAAACAGGTAGACTTTCTTGACCTGATACTTAAGTGTCTTCAACCACCCGACCTCATTCCAGGATAACCGCATTGCCCGTGACCTCGCGAGCGTTTTCTTCTTCCTCGTACGAATATCTTCGCTGGGGTCAAGATCACACAACGAAGCCAGTGCATTACAGAAGGGCGAAAATATGGAACGAAAGTCTGGTAGCATTATGGATTGGAAACTAGATAGATGTGCCTGACGATACGACGGAGGAAAGAAAGACACAAGTTTGCTGCGAGGGTGAACGTACCGAGTGAAGTCACAAAATGAGATGGAGAGGCTTGGAAGTATCACTGGCAAACGAGAAAACAACTACAGTGGCGCAATTTAGCAATCAGAGTCATTAGGATAACGAATCATGATGATGATGATGATCGAGTAGTCAATTCAGCCAATTCCTATCTCAAACCGATATCTCAAGCAAAAAATGCCCAGAAATCAAAATATCCTCAAAAACACCATTCCATCCCAGACCAGCAAAGTTGCCAACGACAATGCTCCAAGCTCATGCTCATGCCATCCCCCAAAATGATCCCAACGTCTCTCTAAATGAAAGCTCCGCGTGCGTGCGACGCAGAACTCGAAGTAAAACCCCACCAACTTCTATTAGATGCATGCATGCCGCACACAACAAACTCCCCATGGTATTATCCCCCCCAACTGAAACTCGCACTCACAAATCACAGAAGTAAAATCCTCCTCCTATCCCCATCCCCTGCATCCTCAACGAAACCCGGTAGCTCCAACCAACATGCGTCACTATGAAACTACAACAACAGAGGCCGCAGCATCGCTGTGGAACATGTTAGCCGCCACCAGACCGTTCAGATGCGATGGTGTGACTCAAACTCACCAGTGCTGAAGTCCATCTTCTCAATCCTGTCGATGACACTATGTCCGACTCCGTGATGCAGATTCTCCTCGTCAGTCTCGCTCCCCGAGCGCATCATGTGAGGGCGGGCGCGCATGAGTGTATGGGCTTGCTTCTGCTTGCGGTTCGCTTCCTGGACGGGCGGGATGATGGAACCGAGAACCTTGCCGAGGATGCCGACATTCTCGTTGTCGCGCGGCACGATGTGGCCCAGGCCGTGGTCGTACATTGTTGCGGACTCTTGGTCGCAGACGTTGAAGAGTGCGACGGCGGAGCTGAGGAAGGCGTCGTCGCATCCGAAGATGTGGAAGGTGGGGATGTCGATGACAGCGCCGTTGACCTCGTCGGCGAGCTGGGCGGTGATGCGGTTCTCGCCCTCCATCTTGAGCGGCGGGGCGCCCGAGATGAAGATGGCAAACTTGATGCGGCGGGGGGTGCCGCTGCGTTGGAGGCGCAGGCCCTCCTCGACGATTAAGCTGGCGGCGACCATGGCGCCCTCCGAGTAGCCGATGATGGCGTCGATCTCCTCATCCTCATCAAGGGTCTGGAACACGCTGTCGAGGGCCTCGCGCCAAGCGCGCTGATGCCAGTCCTCGCCGTGGCTTTCGCTCTGAAACATGCGCATTGTGTCCTCGGGGTTCATGCCGTGGGGCACGTGGCGGAGACGGCGGAGCGTCTCAAAGGCATCGCCGCGGCTGGTGTCGAGGAAGCGGTACAACGGACGAGCACCAAAGTAGTCCTCCCAGCCGGTAGGGGGGTCGACCTCGTAGATGCCTTGGCTGTAGGTGAACTCGCCGAGATCACGCTTCTTCATCTCCTCGGCGAGAGGGCCAAGCTGAACAGCAAAGTTCTAGAGGGCTGTGGTCAGTAGCTGTCGAGTGAAAGGGAGGGAAGGGGTGATACAAACCTTGGCGCTGCCATAGGCACCGGGGAGGCAGAGGAACTTCATGTTGATGGTGTTGGTAGTTGGTGTGTGGTAACGAGTGTGTATACCTCCGTGAAGAGATAGTAGATGTTGATGTTGTGAAGATGCGAGATGAGAATGTGAGATGATGATGTTCGATGCTTGTGAGGACTTCTTTCATTTCCACAAGACACCCATCCGGTTGGTATGTATAGTCGCCGAGGACACGATCTGTTCGCCATAGTTACGTACTCGGCAACATCATCCAGCCATCTCACCCAAACTCACCCAGCTAGAGTCGCATTGAGACGAGGTAGTGGCACCGAAAAGATTGCGTGTCAGTGCGGCTTGGTAGCACATCGGAGGAGCTGCAGCAACCAGCTCTGATCGTACATCGGCTCTTCTGCACTGATGCCGATATTCCACCCCCAAACAGTGCCGGCTGCTCGGTTGCCCATGCTGAAGCGCAACGGCTTTTTCTGCAGCGGGTGCTAATTTTGGCCCTTAGTTCCACTGCTGTGCGTTGGAACACCTGGATATCGTGTGCTCCAACGCAACTGTGCGCTGCCCAGCAGCGTGTTCTGCAGCTCTAGGGGCCAGCTCGGGGCAGTGGTGACGCTTGCCAAAGGCAAATGCGGTAGGGTTGTTCCATACTTCGCCCATGCAAACTGAATCTTCGCATGTGAAAATAGTACTGGCTTCAAGGTTTGAGTCGCGCCAGCTCCCGGGGGCTGCGCTGGCGCCTTTGTCACAGGAGAGGACGAACGGGCTCAAAACCGACGACACTTGTCGACTTCTGGCATCAGCTGGTAAGTGCGACAAGAACGCAAGTGCGGCCAGAATAATATTCGGAAGAAAACGCTGGGACGAATGATTTTGGGCCATCTGAGTGTGCGTCATTGCACTCTGGTAAACAAAATTGCCGCTACTCTATGCACGAAGGCAGGAATGCGTACCCGCCTCGCCTATTGAACCCCCTACACAAGAAGAGAATATCAACCAGTGCTATTCAACTGAAGGTGGGGCGGGACGGTTCCCAATGACTTGGCAGGGGTCTCACTACAAGGGGACCAACTGTGATGATCTCGTCCCTTGTTGGAGGTTTGGCAACCCGAACCAGACCACTTCGCTTGCTTCGGGGCCTGCGCGATGGGTGACTGAATGGCACTTACCACCGGTTCTTCGGCGCTTGACTCGCCAGTAAGACACTGGCGGTTTGGTAAGCGGGAGGGCACCACGCAAGAATGAAGGTTCATGGTCGCCACCCCCATTCCTGGCTAACTGTCCCCCTTGGACCGAAACTTGCAGTCGCTCGGGCGCCGAAGCTAGTAGCGCGCTACTTCTGCCCTCAAGTCGGTAACTGCCGCCCTCTCGTAGGGGGAGGGCTAGGGCGTTGCTTGAGTAGCAGTGCCCAGGGAATTGCTATGCGCAAAACCGGAGCAGGGGAAAGGGGGGCGTGCAGCCGCACCTTATGTTGCAAGGGGGGTTGAATGAACTCTCCGCCCGTCGACCGCCGGCTAGTGCAGCAACCAGGGCCGTCTCAGGTACCGCTGCAGCCATCCGTCAGCGCGTCCACGCGTGGGAGCAACACGCGGCGCCGTGATCGTCAGCTGGCTGTAGTTGGCACTTCCTGGCGCGTTTCCTCCGTCCCTGTAGGGCGTGTGCATCCCATTCGTCTTATAAGTAAGATGAGAAAGCGTCCGTTGGCGGTGCTGCCGAAGAGAGTCGTGAAGAGAAACGGGATTCCATCCGATCCACAACTAGGTCCTCGTTCGCTCGATTCTTTTTCGTGTTCTTTTCGCCATATTCTCTCGTTAATGCAAATCGTGCACCATGGCAGACCAGAAACCGATGCCGATTGCCATCGTGGGCATGTCCTGCCGACTGCCTGGTGATGTTTCCACTCCCGGCGAGTTCTACCGCATGCTGTGCCGTCAGCGGACTGGCTGGGCAAAGGTTCCCGCCGACAGATTCAACGCGGCCGCCTACAACCACCCAAATCCGGACAAGAAGGGCGCCTTCAACTCCCAAGGCGGGTACTTCATCAAGGACGACATCTCCATGTTCGATGCTGCGTTTTTCGACATCACGAAGAAGGAGGCCGAGGGAATGGGTGAGTGGCCGATGGCATATGCCGTGCCGCGCCGCGCTGTGGGTATTGGCTGACACTGGAGAAGACCCCGCCCAGCGCCTGCTGCTCGAGACCACATACGAAGCCCTCGAGAACAGCGGCATCCCGAGGGAGAAGATTTCGGGACAGAAAGTAGGTGTGTTTGTGGGTGGAAACTATACCGAACACCGTGTCAGCAACCTGCGGGATCTAGATTCTATCCCCAGCTTCGATGCCACGGGCAACCAGGGATCGTTTCTGTCGGGCCGTCTCGCTTACTACTTCAACCTCCGCGGCCCAACTTTCACCGTTGACACCGCATGCTCGTCGAGCATGCACGCGCTGCACCTTGCTGTGCAGAGCATCCGCGCCGGCGAGTCCGAGCAGGCCATCGTGGGAGCGTCTCACCTCATCACCCAGCCCGACATTTGGGTATCTATGGGAAAGCTCCGTCTTTTCTCCGACTCCGGAAAGACGCATGCATTTGACCACCGCGCCAAGTCAGGGTATGCTCGTGGTGAAGGCGCTGGCGTTCTGATCCTGAAGCCTCTCCACCAAGCCGAAAAGGACAACGACCACATCTTCAGTGTCATTGAACACTCCGGCATCAGCCACAACGGTCGCACTGTCGGCATCGTCGCCCCAGTCCCGAGGAGCAGGAGCAGCTCATTCGCGATGTGTTCACCCAAGCTAAGATCAACCCCAAGGATGTCGGCTTTTTCGAGGCCCACGGCACGGGCACCAAGAAGGGCGATCCCATTGAGGCGACGGCCATTTACAAGGCCGTTGGCAGCCACTTCACCAAGGAGGATCCGCTGTACATCGGCTCGACGAAGCCAAACGTTGGCCATCTCGAATGCGTCAGTGGAATCGTCTCGGTGATCAAGTCTGTCTTGATGCTTTACTACGGTTTCATCCTCCCCAACGCCGACTTCGAGAAGGTGAACGATGCGATTCCGCTGGAGAAGTGGAACATGCGAGTTGCCACGAAGCAGAAGCCTTGGCCCAGCCGGAAGAAGTACATCTGCGTCAACAACTTCGGCTTCAGCGGGTCCAACTCGACCTGCGTCCTCCGAGGCCCCCCGATCACGCGCGGCGTCGAGCTGGGCGTCCAAGGCGGCTACACCACCGATCGGCTTTTCCTTCTCTCTGCCAACGATGAGGGCGCACTGAAGTCGTCCATGCAGAAGCTCGGTGTCTGGCTCGAGCAGCACGCAGAGCTGTACCAAACCACCATGCCTCGTAATCTGTCGTACACGCTCTGCCAGCGCCGCTCGCATCTCCCATGGAGGGTTGCCATCATCGCCGGCATGTGTAGTGAAGTGGCCGGAGCGCTCAACAGCCACGACGTGATTCCCATGCGGGCATCCAGCGAGCCTCCCAAGGTGGCTTTCATCTTCACCGGCCAGGGAGCCCAGTGGCACGCCATGGGCCGCGAGCTGCTCAAGACCCATCCAGTGTTTTCCGATGCCATCAACAGGGCCGACAAGACACTGCGCGACATCGGCGCCGACTTCTCCATCCTGGAGGAGCTGACGCGCGACAAGAAGACCACCAAGGTCGGCCAGGCCCACATCAGCCAGGCTATCTGCAGCGCCGTGCAGTTGGCGTTGACAGACCTACTAGCGTCCTTTGGCATCAAGCCCTCGGCCGTGACGGGCCACTCTAGCGGAGAGATCGGTGCCGCATACGCGGCCGGTGCTATGACGTTCGACTCTGCTATGGCAGCGGCGTACTACCGTGGCCAGGCCATCATCGAGCTGAAGAAGAGACACGACGGCCTCAAAGGGTCCATGATGGCAGTCGGCGCCGGTGCAGACGACCTGACCGAGATGCTCAATAAGATCAACAATGAGGGAGGTCCTCAGGTCGTGGTGGCGTGTGAGAACTCGCCGTCGTCGACCACGCTCTCTGGTGATGAGGCAGCCGTCGATCGCGTGGCAACTGCATTCCAAGAGAAGGGCATCTTCAACCGCAAGCTCTTCGTCGATGTTGCGTACCACTCGCCGCACATGAAGCTCGTCTCCGACTTCTACCTCGACAGTGTTAGCCACATCAAGCCACCAAAGGACATCGCGTCGTCCAACGTCGAGTTCTACTCTTCGCTACGCGGACAGAAGATCAAGCTCTCCGAGCTTGGTCCCCAGTACTGGGTAGACAACCTGACGCAGGCCGTGCGGTTCTCGACCTCGCTGCAGGACATGTGCAAGAAGCACAACCCCGACATCCTCGTCGAGGTGGGTCCGCACGCCGCCCTGAAGGGCCCCATCATGCAGACCTTGAAGAAGGTCGGCGCATCCGCCGGCAAGATCGCGTACTTGCCCACGTTGCTTCGTGATCAAGACGCGACACGCACAACCCTGCAGTTGGCTGGTCAGCTGTTCATGCGCGGCTACTCCGGTCTGGACTTCTTCAACATCAACCACAACCGCGAGGAGAAGGAGACCCCTGACCACATTGCCGGCCTGTATTCGTACCCGTGGACGAAGCAGAAGTACTGGTACGAGTCTCGCATCAGCAAGCAGCATCGCCTCAAGCCGTTCGCCCGCCACGACCTCCTCGGAACAATGGCCGACTGGTCAAGCGATCTCGAGCCCACCTGGCGCAACGTCCTCCGGACGGATGATCTGCCCTGGCTCAAGGAGTTCCAGGTCCAGTCGCGAATGATCTTCCCTGTCGCTGGCTACATGTCCATGGCTATTGAGGCCGCAAGCCAACGTGCGTCGCTCAAGGGCTTTGAGGGCAGTCGCTTCGACATCAAGAATCTCAAGGTTATCGAGCAGCTGTTCGTTGAGGAAGGGCTCGAGATCGAGATGGTTCTGTCAATCCGTCCCTCGGAGGACGGAGCTGACGAGTTCCGGATCACGTCTTATGAGGCAGCCCGGGGCTGGCAGGAGCACTGCACGGGTCTGGTAAAGGCAGAGCCTGCCACCCAAGCCCGGCGGTCCATCTCCACGCCCCATACGAGCGCCAAGGTGGACGCCACACTGCGTCTTCCATCGGCCGCCAATTCTGCCCACGACAGTTCGTCCGACTCTACGTCATCCCAGTCCAAAGGGCAATCCTCCGTGACTTCGGATGCCGGTGTCGGAACGACCACACCGGGAACGCCAGACTGCGCGAGCGAGACGTGCGAGCAGCTGGACGGCGAGAAGACCCAGCCGGTCGCCGGGTCCGGAGACAGCATCTACAAATACCTCGGCACCCTGGGTGTCACGTATCCTCAGGCGTTCCAGTCGCTGATTGAGGTGACTGCGAACGAGACCGAGGTGGCAGCGCACTGCTGTGCCAGGGACACGGCCGCTGACATGCCTATGGCATTCGAGACGCCGTACAAGCTGCATCCCACGATCCTTGACTCCATGCTTCAGCTGCCGCTGCTCAGCTTGGGTACCCGCGGTGCTGCTGGCCCAGATTGTGCGTATGTGCCGTCGGCTATCCGCCACTTCACGCTGAGCTCGCGCTGGAGGAAGAAGACAAACGAGAGCTTCTGCGCACACTCCACTGCGGAGCCCAGATCCGAGGCTTTCATCGTCGAGGCCTTCTCCTCGCCTGGATCGGACGCCGCGTCCATCTCGATCGCCGGCCTGGAGTTCCAGGCGATGCAAGCTACCCGCCCCAAGCTTGCGGGCCCGAGAGAGCTTTGCTTCCAGTTCAAGTGGGAGTCCGTCAAGGAGGCCAAGGCCAATGGCGACGCTAACAGCGATGCTCCCAAGTCTGGTTCTAAGGTTATTCTACTCACCGAGGCTGGGTCTGCCGATAAGGATCCCCTTGTCGCGGCTGTCGCGAAGAGAATCGAGGGCCACACTGGTACACGTCCGCAGATCTGCTCCATGCAGGATGTCAGTGACTGGTCAAGCCAGTTCATCGTCATGTCCGAGATCAACCGCCCCATGCTCTCGCCGATCACGGCCGAGGGGCTTGACCAGGTCAAGAAGATGCTTGCATCGGCAGCTGGCTTGTTGTGGGTTACTCTCGGGGCCACCCGCTTCCCCACGAAGCCGGATGCCAACATGGCGCTTGGCCTGATCCGCACAGCTCGCTCTGAGAACTCAGCCACCGCGGCGGCTCTTGATCTTGATGCCGGGACGCGTCTCGATGTACACGCGCAGGCTGCGCTCATCTGCGACGCATTTGGCATGTCCGTTATCACGGGTGGTGACGACGCTGAGATGGAGTTCGCCGAGGAGGAAGGCAAGCTCGTTGTCCCACGCATTGCGGCCGACGAGAAGCTGAACATGGACGTTCACCGCACCCTCGGGTCGTCCGCGCCATACGTCCAGGATTTCCACCAGAAGGGACGGCAAATGCAACTTGCTGCTCCCGCTCAGGGCGCGACTGAGGAAGACCTCTATTTCGAGGACCGCGCTGACACGCCGCTTGCGGACGATGAGGTCGAAATCTTTGTCGCCGCGAGCACACTTTCGCGTGACGACCTTGACTTCATGGAGAAGGGTGGCTCCCGCACAGCGTATGCCCGCGGCTGCAGCGGAACCGTGACAAGGGTTGGCCGCAACGTCCGCGAAATCTCAGCTGGGAGCAGGGTTTGCGCGCTCTCTGAGAGTCCTATTGGTACACACGCTCGTGCCCGTGTTAGCAGTACAGCCAACATTCCTAGTGCTGTCAGTCTCGAGACGGCGGCGTCCGTCCCCATCGCATTCACCGCTGCCCACTATGCCCTCACCGAAGTCGCCAGGGTTCGGCCGGGTGAGCGTGTGCTCATCCAACTCTCTGGGCCCGTTGGCATTGCTGCTGGGGAGGTGGCGAGATACTTGGGCGCGAGTGCCTATGTTCTTGTCCAAAATGACATGGAGAAGGACGCTGCGCGGAGGATCGGGGTTGCGCGGGAGCGAGTCTTCGATGCGCGGAGCATCTACCTCCGCCGTGAGCTTGAGGAGGCCACCCGTGGTGAGGGAATGGAGGTCGTTCTAGCAACCTCGGGCAGCGAACATACACGGGCATGGGAGTGCCTTGCCGACTTCGGGCGGTTTGTGGAGGTGAGAACCTCAGAAGGCCACCAAGCCACCCGCCCTGAGCTCGGCGTCAATGCCACCTTCACTTCGGTCAGCATGGCGAGTCTCGCTGCTGCCCGCCCGCAGACCATGGAGCAGACGCTCAAGGCGGTTGTCGAGAACATCTCATCTGGAACCATGATGCCCCCTACCAAGGCGTCAGTCTTCCCAGTATCGGACCTGGTCAAGGGCCTTGAGAAGGTCCGCAATGGTGCAGTGTACCCGGTAATCTTGGTCGCTGGGACCAAGGAGCAAGTGAAGGTATGTTATCGCTCCACTCAACCACAACGTGAATCTCAACTAACCTGGAGGAAGGCTACACATCGGATATCCAAGACGATCTTCAGGCGTGATGGTACGCACATCATCGTTGGTGGCACTGGCGGTCTCGGACGGTCCATGGCCAGGTACATGGTCGAGCATGGTGCGAGAAATATCGTGCTGCTCTCCAGAAGTGGTGGCGGGAGAGAGATGGTCGAGCAGCTCCGAGAGGAGATCCAGTGCCCAACTGCCCGAGTCCTCGTCAAGAAGTGCGATGCTAGTGACGAGGCTCAAGTGCGACAGATGTTCAACGAATGCAGCAAGTCACTGCCCCCGATCTGCGGTATCATCCATGCCGCCATGGTCCTGCGCGTAAGTAAAACCTCGGTCCCGAATGTACTGGATGCTGACCCTTCATAGGACGTCCTCTTGGAACAAATGACGCATGATGACTACGAGCAAGTCATCCGGCCCAAGTTTAAGGGCGCGTGGAGCATCCACAATGTCCTTCTCAACAACCGCATCAACCTCGACTACTTTGTCGTGTTGTCCTCCGCCGCCGGTATCCTGGGCAGCCGTGGACAGGGAGCGTACGCTGCCGCAAATACCTTCCTCGATTCCTTCGTTGCGTACCGGGTCCGTAACGGGCTCCCAGGCACATCGCTCGACCTGACTGCCGTGACCGGAGCGGGCTACTTGGCCGACAATGCCGCGCGCCAGGAGGACATCATCCGCAACTTCGGAAACGAGACAGTGAGCGAGCAGGAAGTACTAGCACTGTTGTCGGCTGCTGTCCGCGGGGTCTGCGCGCCGCAATGCCTTACCGGACTGAAGCTGCACATGGGTAGCGATGGCCAATGGCCTTACTACGCCAACGATCCCCGCTTCGCCGACCTCAAGGCAGAGTGCCTCGCCGCGGCGGAGCGAGAAGGCCTTGTGCCCAAGCAGGTTGTATCTCCTGGCAACGCATTCCGAGCGGCGAAGTCGGACGAGGATGCGACCGCAATTGCCGCGCAGGGTATTCTCCAGAAGCTCTCCGAGGTATTGACCATCGCCATTGAGAACCTCGATGTGGCTCGCAACATCACATCGTATGGCCTCGACTCGCTGACAGCCATCGAGCTGCGAAACTGGATTGCCAAGGAGTTACGCGCCAATCTGCAGATTTTGGAGTTGTTGTCGAGCGGTACGATCAACGACCTTGCCGCGCTTACTGTGCAAAAGACGAGGAGTGCGTAGACGAGGAGAGAGCTTGGATAGAAACGAAACGCGGGGATGCGCGACGACGTGCGGAGCGAATTGGAACGGCGGTTCATGGTGTCGGAGTCGGTTCTGCGTTCAGCCTATGGCAGTCAGCTTTGGTTAGTATAGACGGGGTGTACAGAGTAGAAGATATTTTCTTTGTGTTGTATTCGTAGCAGGATGAATGTTCTCGCGATGCATTGGAACGTAGGATTTGGATTGGATCATTGGGCGGCGGGGAACGCGAGATTTGAGATTTGGATTTGTTCTGCTTGGTAACGACCACTTAATACCGCAAGATAGTTTAGGTAGACATGATACGATCGATTTGATGTCTCCAACCCCCAACGGCCTTCGAGATGCCAGTGATCGGCGACTCGTAATGGTTTGATGCGACGGCAGGAGTGCGATGACCTCGGGGTCTCTGTGGTGGCATGACGCGAAAAGTCGCGACTTCGCTTATTAGCTTGCTCGGCTCCTTCCGCTTTCTGTTCGCGACACCCGCGCCAAGGCCCCCCACTCAGCTGGAGCACTTGCAGCTGTTGGGCTTGGCGGCAATCAGCTGCCAAGAAAACACTGCGGCACCATTTCACCATTTGGCAACTGGAAGGTCAAGTTTGGCCATCTGCAACCCACTGCACACTGCAGCTTGCCAGTGTATCAAGGCTTTCATGGCAACCACGACGCCCGGCCAGCACTAACACTCAGGCTAGCAGGTAAGGCCCCAAACTATGAACGTGACGATCAGGATTGCTGGCACTGGCAGCCACGGTGCAACTTGTCATCAATCGGAGAGCGCGCGGGGGTTCGCCAGACCCGGCCCTACAGGACGACAAGCCAAAGTTGCGACCAAATGGCCGGGCCGTTCAGAGTCATTGCACTCACTTATTGGCAATCCGAGTCAACTGAATGGCACTGGAGCTCTACCTGGCGAACGAAACAATCCTCAGCTTCAGTGCCACCCTCTCCCAGCGAGAGTCCTCCGTCGACCTCAGTTGAACTGATGGCCCTTCGTCCTTTCCACACAGAGCCCGGCCTCAATAGGTGCCACCAACGATGCTGCCGGCGCTCCCCCAGCAGTAACTGGAACCCGATGCTGCTCCCGTGGCTGAGTCCTGCCAACTCGGACAATTGGTGTCAGATGGTATTCCTCGCATATCCATTGCTGTCGTCGCTTCCACCAGTGCGATACTACGCCGATGATCGGAAGTATAAACCCTCCCCTCAGATCCCCTTCCCTCGGCCACTGCAGCGATTGAACTTCCACCGCCACTGCACTGTTCAGGTGAGGTGGTCCTGGATCTCAACGCTCGAATGAAGCCTCCAACCCATCAACCGTGACACCCTCGGGTGATCTGGGCTCATTAGCTTCAACACATTCTGGCACCGCTCGAGCGTAGGAGGCCGGGCTACGGGTAAGGCTGGTCGCCTGGGCGTCGCATTTCGAGAGATTAATCCCGGGAGCGCTCGTAGAAATGACAGTTGCATTCTCCACGTGAAATGGAACTTACGGATCACTTACTGTGTAGACGGATAGAGCATTCCCAGCGCTCCGAACTTTGGATAGTTAATGAAGACGTGCGTAGGGTTCGTTGTCCGGAGAGAGCTGCCACATGCGTATAAGGTCAAGATATACGGTCGGCGCTTGCAATTGGTGGTCCACCCGTAGTCGCGGTGCAAAGGCATTGACCCGCCATCTCCCCCTTTTCGAGTTAGCAGAGGGCGATTGATGCCACCACTCTGGGACTGCGTTTTGGCGAGCTGCCAGGCACCAGCAAAACCGGGGCCAAGGGGACATGGAGTTTAATCTACCCCTTGCAGGCCTAGTCCGGGGAGCCTCTTACGACTCCATCCGCACACGAGCGCAGCATTCGAGATAGATCACTTGCCATGCCGCCTCTTAAAAAGGGAATAACCCCAAGTATTGTGCAAACCGCTGGAATTCCAACTTCATCAACTTGAGCTCAGCCGAGTTCGTCCACTCATTGCTGCAAGTCACATTTGTTTTACGGCTTTATTTTCGTCACTCGTTCAGTTCATATTATATTCCGGGAGGAAAATGAAGTACTTGGCACTGCTTCCACTGTTTGCGGGAGGGTCCGAGGCGTTTCTCGTCAATGGCTTGCACATAGCCCAAGAGCGGGTCGACCCGATCGTCCAACCGGGTAACTCTCCCCGATGACGTACCGTTGGACACAGCACTGACACATTGGCCTGGCATGCTTTAGGCGTCGTCAGTGGCCATCTCCACACTATCGTCGGCGCGTCAACTTTTAACTCGACCTTTGACGAAAAGGTCTGGTCCAATGTAAACTGCTCGTCCATCATCGTTCAAGAGAACAAGTCCGTGTTTGAGACACGTATTTACTACCTCAACAACGTTTGTTTCTCTCTCACGGGAAAGATGGCTAGATAGCTAATAGGCACGGTATAGAATCCCGAGGGTTCCAAAGTCAGGGCGTTTCCCCAAGGGTTCCGCATGCTGGCCGGAAACCCCTTCGCCACATCCCCCATTCCCAACGAACCCCAGTGGGTTGGAGGACGCATCGGGTACCAATGCCAGAACGGCCGCGAGTATTGGACCGAGGGGTACAACTGGGGCCAGCTACTGCTCAGCACACGGGACAAGGCGGGATATAGCAAGTCACCCATTGAGTCAAGGTCTGCACGCTGATTACCTGAGCTTTTGGGATGTCGACCTCCTCCAGCGCGCTCTCGATGACCCGACGCGTCAGCACCGGGAGAACATTGTGTCCGATGGCTTTGATCAGTACTGAACCCTTGTCCCACACCGAAACTACGCGGCCATGCAGAATTGCCGACTCGAGGCCCCCATCCCACAAGAGGAAGCTGGACTTGTCATGCCGAGTAAGCGCCCTGTTGTTCTGTTGACAGCACCGCCGCAGTCCACTAACAGAATACAGTTCCCAAGCTTCCTGGCTGCAACCTACCTTACAACACGACGAAGGGCGCGGCGAGACCCAAGTGCTCCGAAGAAACTGCTACACCCCAGCTCGGCCCTGCGTTGAGCTTCGTAAATTTCAGCTGGCAACGATACCTCTACGTCACGAAACAGGTCATGCTCGCCATTTACAACGGCTTCAACCCGTCGCCTTCCCCTGTATCGACCGCTACACCCAAGCCCACGACTAGCTTCACCACAACCAAGTCCACGACTACCCTTGTGCCGACCACTCTCTCGACTGTCAAAGTCACGACATCCAGCACAAGCACTAGGTCCACGGCTACGACCACCTCGGCCGCCGCTACCCCCACCTGGACCCCCCTCGGCTGCTACACTGACCTCACATCTAACCGCGGCCTCCCCATCAGCGCCACCGTATCTGGTGGACTGACGCCAGCTAAGTGCCAGGCGGCATGCTCCACCAAGGGTTATTCCCTCGCGGCTGTCGAATACGGCATCGAGTTCTGGTGCGGCAACGCTATTGGCGGCTCGTCGACCAAGGCAAAAGAAGCTGAATGCAACATGCCCTGCGCCGGAGACGCCTCGCAGACGTGTGGCGCCGGGAACCGGTTGGATGTCTACGCCAAGGGCGCGCTATCGTCGGCTACGAATGTGAGTCCCATGTCTCTTGGTGATATCCCGAGACGAGGAGCACGAGGTTGCGTGATCGATACAAAAGGGAGAACTAATGAGTGTGTAATCGACAGCTCTGTATCTGCCAGCAAACCAGCTGGGGCGGGTCGTGCCAGAATACGATGGCCAAGCACTCGGACCCTTGCGTGAAGTTGAAGGGAACGACCTAGTAAGATTAGCACCCTCCCCAACCCGTGAACAAACAGACCCCTATTTTTAGAAGCCCGTGATCTGATGTTTGATGGTTACATTTATCACGGCTTCCGCTCAGCTGGGCCGGACCACGGCAGTTGCTTCTCTACGCGTGAGTTCCCCAGTCTCGACGCGTTGATTGACGCGCTGGTGGTTGGGAACAGGCGACTGACATTTCTGACAGTGGCGACAACTGCGAGACCTCGTCTGAGACCTACGGCCCGCTGGCCAGCCCAGGCGTGTCGACATTTGGCTCGCAAAACGCGCACTGGGGCTCGTTCAGATGTTTCCCGTAGGACGTGGGGCGCGTTTGTTTCATCGGAATTGCATTCCAGACTTGCAAACCCCGCCCTGCATCCCCGGAGTGGTACGATTTGGTTTTAAGGGAAATACGAGAAGGAGAAAGCCTTTAAGTCTTGGCCCGCAAATGAGCGCGATGTAATGGGCGCCCAGCGTGGCGGAGCGGGCGAGAATTGGTCCGATACGCGGTCAGCTTTCGCGCCACATCCATTTCGCGGGGTATGCATACCCGTCCATGCCGTCAATATATGAGATGCAGGAACCCATCTTCTTCAATTTCCATCTTGCAGCCAAAACAACCTCGTCTCATCAATTCTGTCGCTACCTGTATCTGCGCCGTAGCATCTCACCATGAAGTCTTTCGCTTGCTCCCCCTTCATCCTCGCTCTGTACGCACCCGTGTCCCCCTCCTTAACCCTTCCCCCATCCCCATCTCCCACTCAAAA
>Ga0247770_1000483_pt1 | contig 38291 bp, 39 predicted proteins | sample UWRJL136409B6_FD_179943 | JGI IMG/M metagenome (GOLD analysis project Ga0247770, IMG submission 179943) | Plant litter microbial communities from Arlington Agricultural Research Station in Wisconsin, United States - UWRJ-L136-409B-6 | ecosystem: Environmental > Terrestrial > Plant litter >... | reverse complement strand
AGTAGGTAACTGCAAAAAAAAAAAAAAAAGATGTCGCTTTACTGTAGTAATGGTGGAAAACCTGGGACTTGTGGTGGGGTGTCCCCCTAAGAAAATGGGAGTTAGAGGGTGCCCCCTTATTAGGCGCCTTTATGGGGGACTGAGGATGGGGATGGAGAAGCGGATAATCAGCTGATTGATGCCTGGGAAGACGGCGGCGAAGGTGGAGGAACTCGGGAGAAGGAAAGTAGGAAGGCAGGTGGGGTAAAGGAAAAGAAGAAACCTGCAGAACGGCCAACGCCGGCGAAGAAACAAGACGAGGCGGAGGAGGAAGACGAGTCCAAAAAGGAAGACGAGTCCAAGAAGGAGGGCGAGACAAAGTCGGACGAGCTGGACAACGGAGAGTCAAAGCTGCCATTTCCGTCAGAACCCAAGGAAAAGGTTTCTGAAAGGCAATGCAGGCTGCCACGGAAGATGCTGTAGAAGATGCGGCTTCGCTGATGCGCACCGACCACGATGGATGTTTCCCCGGACCCATTTTTCTCATGGCGATCTTTGCGCTAGCGGCCGCCGACACCAATATTAAGGAGCTTGTAATTGGGCCATGCCAGACGCTCTTTTGATCCGCTGGCAGTGACTGCAGTGAGAACCCTGGCTCAGTGATGATGCAGCATCTGCTTTTGCTAGCGCGGCCGATGACGGCCCGGTCCAGGCAGTATGCCGCTACCACCCACTATCCGATCGCTCCAGACTTGGTAGGTACCTACCTACCTTACCTTAGGGACCCACTCTAGGGTCTAGGTAGGTGGCCGCGCCGCGAGAATTGCATTTGCATTTTATCGCTTTACCCTGCGTAGGCAGCTGTCGCAACTTGTCTGGTTGGGTCATGATCAGGTATAAAGGGATCTCGGATCTCGTGCTGCCCATTCATGTTTGGTGGCGACTAGAAAAGCGACTGGAGCTGTAAACTTGGTTGGACCGCTGACATTATGACGGCCAGCGCAGCATCTCATGACGCTACTCCTGCCACCGCTACGGCAACTCATGATGGCGTGTCGCAGACGCCCTTGAAGGTCTACACCACGTCGAATGGCTGTCCGGTAGGTAAGCCCGAATCGTCCCTCCGAGCCTCGAATATGTTGCTCCTACGGGACTTTCATCTTATCGACCTCCTGTCGCATCTCAACCGAGAGCGGATTCCGGAACGCGTTGTTCACGCCAGGGGGGCCGGCGCCTACGGAGAATTTGAAGTATGTATGTATCTATCTTGTGTGTGAGTGCTAATTACACGGTACCTGCTGTAGGCGAAGCCCTAATGCCGTACGTTGGGATGCTGACTTGACTACCTGCATTACCTTTTAGGTCACGCACGACATCTCGGACATCTGCAGCATCGATATGCTGGCGGGTGTTGGGAAAAAAACCCCCTGTCTTGTCCGGTTCTCTACCACGGCCGGCGAGCGCGGTGCGGCCGACTCTGTCCGCGATGCCCGTGGGTTCGCCGTCAAGTGCTACACGGCCGAGGGCAACTGGGACTGGGTCTGGAACAACGTGCCCTTCTTCTTCATCCGCGACCCCATCAAGTTTCCGGGCCTGGTCCACGCGCTGAAGAGGGACCCGCGCACCGGCCTGCGCGACCCGACACAGTTCTGGGACTGGGTTGTGCAGAACCGCGAGTCGCTTCACATGGTGCTGTGGCTGTACAGTGACTACGGCGCCGTCTCGTCGTACCGCCACATGAACGGGTACATGGGACATGCGCACAAGTGGGTGATGCCGGACGGCACGTTTCGCTATGTGCACATGTACCTCGAGGCCGATCTGGGCTACAAGACGCACACCGACGACGACATTGCGCGCATGGCGGGCAGCGACCCCGATCACACCGCCCGCGACCTCCACGACGCCATCGAGCGCGGCGACTACCCGACATATACTGCCAAGGTGCAAGTGGTGGATCCGTCCGACGTCGCCCGCTTTGGCTACAGCATCCTGGACATGACGAAACACTGGGACATCGGCACGTACCCGGTCCATCTCGGCACCATCGCCCCCAGGACGGTTGGCAGGCTCACGCTGAACCGGAACGCGGCCAACTTCTTCGACGAGATTGAGCAGGCCGCCTTCTCGCCGTCGCACCTCGTGCCCGGGATCGAGCCGTCTGAGGACCCGCTGCTGCAGGCCCGGTTCTTTGCGTACCCCGACGCGCAGCGCTACAGACTGGGCGTCAACTACCAGCAGCTTCCGGTGAACCGCCCGACCAGGAGCGCGGCCTTCAACCCGCTCCTCCGGGACGGGGCCGCTTCCGTCGAGGGGAACTGCGGCGCGAGCCCTGGGTACGTGACGTCCAAGGCCCCCATGCAGTTTCGCAGCTTCGCGCCGAGCCGTTCAACGCCCGAACACGGCGCATGGGTGACCAAAGTCATGTCTACGCCGGCCGAGGAGGCGAGCGAGCTGGACCTCTTGTTTGCCCGTGCCTTTTGGACGCACCTGGACGACCAAGAAAAATACGCAGGCTGGCAGGACAGGTTGGTGGCCAGTCTTGGTCGCGACCTCGGAAACGTCAAGCGAGAGACGCGGGAACAAGTGTTTCGCGTTTTAGGGGACATCCACGCTCAATTAGCGGTCAGGGTGGAGCGACAGGTTGGGGAGGAGGTACCTTGATGTGGGCACTTGCTGAACGGGGCACAGGGGAGAAAAGCTAGCTAGCAAAAAGACAAATGGATCTCGAATATCTATCTCTACCTTATGCCAAAAACACGTGTTCATACCTAGGTAGGTAGGTACCTGAGCTAGGTCGCAACATCACACACACAACCGAGATTCCTCAGCATCTCGCCCACGACCGACTCGGCTGTCTCCAGCGCCTTGTCGACCTGGTCTGCATCGAGATTGCCGGGCAACCACCAGGGCGCAGCGCTCTCGATGATCCGCTCCAACCAGTACGCCACCTGCCAAGAGCCCTCCCCGCGGACGCTCCCGGCCGGCGTAGCCACCCCGCTCTCCTCCAACCTCTGCAGGAAGGCCGTGTAGAACGGCTCGGGCCAGTCGCCGTCCAGCCAGTCGTCCAGAAACTCGTCGACGGGCGGGAAGAAGCCGGAAAATTCCCAGTCCACGATGCCCGTGACCCGCGGCGGGCTCCCCTCCACGAGGATGTTTCGGGGGAACAGGTCGTAGTGCGTAAACAGGAACGTGTCCGTGTCCGTGTCCTCGGTCGGCGCGGCGCTCTGCACAAACATGTCGGTGAAGCGGAGCTTGGGCAGATGCTCGCTGCGGAACGTGCGGAGGGGGCCCAGGAGGTGCCGGTTGCGCGCCAACGTGTCGGACGACGCGAGCAGCCGCAGCTTGTTGTCCAGCTTGAGCCCGTAGTAGTCGTGCATGCGGGCGATGGGCGCCGTCAGCTTGAGCTCCTCGACGAGGATGCCCCGGATGGCCAGACCGGGAATGCCGGGGCCGCACGGCCTGTCGAGGGCGATTCCGCCCCCAGAAGGCAGAATAGCGGCCTTCCGGATCTGCAGATTCCCGCAGTACGCCTGCGCGGGGATGCAGCGGCGCCAGCGTGCGACGAGGCCGGCGAGCTGTGTAGCGAGGCCTGCGAGTGCCGCGTCGTCCAGCTCCTCAGGAGAGGCGACGGGCTTGCCGGGCAGCCTGGAAGTGAGGATCCACCCGGCCCGGCGCTGGCCCTCTCCATCCATGTCCCGCTCCAAGGCCTTGGTCTCGGCGTCATGGTGCGTGGGCGACACGAAGGTTGCGCTGACGCCCGCCTCGGACCAGGCCAGAACGCGAGGCGCCGGGACGTCTGGACAGTACATCTCGAGCAGGCGCAGGCAGGCGACCTCGTTTTGCACCTTGTCGCCGTCGTAGATCGTCCCGTTGACCTTGAGCACGGCCTCTTGCGCCTCTTTTTCCGCCTCCTGGTCACCGCCCGGGGAGCGGTGCCGAAGTGTGACAAAGTAAATCTTGTTGTTGAATGACTTTCCCGCCTCAAGCGGCGTGATGGAGTGTGCCGTCGCGCCAGGCCAGCCGATGCGTACAATGTCTGCGATGGCTTCGGCACTCATCGAGACGCCGTAGACGGGTTGGCCGGGCGAGCCCTCGGGGGCGGAGACGTCGTGGAACGACGCCTTGGGTTTGAAGGTGGCGGGGTGGAAACCGAGGTTGGGGATGTTGGCTGCCGTAGACCCCTCAAGCTCTGAGCCGTTACCATCATGTTGACCGCCGCCGGCATTGTCTCTTCCTCGCCAGCGGCGTAGGAATCTGTGTTCCGTGCTACCATCTGCTGTTGCTTGGTCCCTATCCATGGTCCTCGGGGGGCTTGAGCTCCTTAGTCACTCGGACATACACAATTAAAAGCGTATAGTTGCAAGGAAAGAGATACTCGACTGTAGCGGTATCGCTGTTGTGGTCTGCCCTTTATTCGCAAAAATAGTGGGACAAGAGAACGAAAGAAAAAAACCCTGGTAATGCATTGTTTAGAGATGCCAAGACGTGGAATTACTACTATAGTGATATCCATAAAGGCAAACAAACGGTATACCAGGGAGCGAGACAGAGCCAGCAGATCTGGGGGGAGGGTGGATCGCACCGGAAGGCGGTCTGGAAGCACGGAAGTGCAGTGTGCCCAGAAAGGAAACTGATCGACCTTGCAGCAAAGTTGGCAGTAGCGTTGTTGCGCTGGTGAAGCAAATGGGATCTCGTGAGTTATAGCAGGTCGGTGCTTGGCAGTAGGAGTCTGGGGGGACCCAGGCTAGTGTAAGCCACAACTTAAATATCCGCATTTGGGCCGAATACCGCCTTGAAGAGTTGTGAGAGGTCCCACAGTGGGGCCATCTCCGGGCTTCTACACACCACACTAGTTAGCGGTTTGCCCAAGGAATTCTCCATGAACGTCAGATAGAAGTGTTTCTTAGTGTAGGAGGGCTGTGTTGGTAGGAAATATCAAGGTATACAAATTGCCCTAGTGTTGTATGCTGAGGATGATTGTGGTATTTGAGTTAAGGTTAGCTTCAATTCGGAGAACCATACTCATACTAGCGAGGTAAACTGGCCAGAATCCCGCGAGGGCAAGTCTCGCTAGTGTGGCAGAAAATCTGACATTTTCAGGTTACAGGTCTTTTCAAAATTTCATATAAGGGTGAATACTAGTAAAGAGATACGCTACTTCCGGACCTCCCCGTAATGTTCCCCCATCTCCTCCACACAACTGTGGGACGCCATCATCATAGAATCTAGCCGCCCCTCTCTCTCAGTTCTCTTGCTCCCATCGGTGGCCATCATCCGTAACAAATCGATAAAGCGCTATCAGTGGGAGTGAGCTCTCATGTTCAATAAGGGATAATACTCTCCTTCACAGCAAGGTCGCTCACCGTAGTCAAACTTCGGATGTGTCCAGAAGCCGTTAATAGTGAAGCCCGTGCCGGCCAACCATGCGATCACGTCCTTGTTTCCCAACTTCCGACTCGTAATCACTTTGATCTTCTCTCCCTGTCTGATCAACACCTCTTGCTCGCCAGCTCGAACCCTGACAACCTGGTCCTCCAGCGCCCGGATGCAGGTCTGGAACAGTTTCTCGTCGGCATGCCACACCCCGTCAAAGCACCATTTGTCCGTGTCGAATACGGCGCGCTCCAGCGACCGGTTGGCATTGTCTAGCACATTTAGCACAAACGCCCGCGAGAGCCCATCCCGCGTGTCGTACGCGTGCGACACGGTAGCGGGGTCGTTGGTGCCGTCGGCAGTCACCAGCAGCTGCAGCCCGGCGAGGTGGGAAGGAGGGGAGGACGAGGAGTTCTGCGCCCGCGCGGCGGGGATCTGGATGCCGCTGAGGAGCCGGCGGAACTCGGCCTGCTGTTCGTTGGCGAAGCTGCTGCCGAGCCACAGCACCGTGAGGTGCTTGCCAGCCAGAAAGGGTTCGTTGGTGAGCCACGAGATTCCATCTCGGTAGGTCATGCACAACGGGTAGCAGGCTACGTACGGCGAGTGGTTGAGCGCCGAGCGCAGATGGCTCAGGCTTGCCGCGAGAGTTGATGGGCAGACATCCAGCGCGTAGTAGGTGACGTGCTTCCGCTTGCGCGCCATTGCATCGAGGATGACGAAAGTTTTAGATAGGCAGCTTTTTTTCCCTCCCCACAAGCGTAAGGAAGATGCTTTTCGATACGGGATTGGATTCAGAAGGGAAGGGGGAGAGTTATGGCCTACCTACCCGCTACCAAGTTCGAGAATCACGCTGTTGGAACAGATCTTGTCGACAATGCTATCAACATGGAGACGGATGAGCTCGGCTTCGATACGCGTGAGATAATAGTCCCTGGAGCGCATGATGCCCTCATATACCTGAATGCCCTTAGCATCCCACAGAAGAAGGGAGGGGAGAAATCGAGGGGAGGATTTTAGCCCTTCGAGAATCAAAGGGGCGAGTTCTTTGTGAATCGCGTTCTCCTGAGCCGCGCTCATCTTGTAGCAGCTCGTTTTGGACGGGGACTAGGCTTTGTAGTAACCTTGTCGAGTGTTTCGGGGAAGTGGGCTGAATCCGAGAGGAAGAAGGATATTTGTTCCCTTGGGCGGTTATCTATAACACCAAATCTGTCTTGAGAATAAGTAGGCTCCGAACAGCTCTCCGTTGAAATTCAGGGAGCTGCAGTCCGCCTCTTGTCGCCATTCGCCGGAGCATGATGCAGGAGAATGAAAAACAGTCTGAATGGAAAGTGGAGTCGTCGGGGTTGAGCAACAGGTGTGTGAAAGTTTGATTGGGCTAGGAACGGATCGGCTGGGCGGGCGGGATCGACGAATAACAAGTTTTCATTATTGGCGCGGAACCAGACAGGATTTCTTGCACGTCGGGACCGGGGAGGGGAATTGTCTCGGAAAAGGACTTGTCTCGGAAGAGGGCCAGACCCGGGGGGGGGGCACGCCAATCCAGAGAGCTCTGACAGCATCTTGATCGGCGCCCCGGCATGGAATTGAACCTTGGCCACGCTACTAACATGTTTGGAAACTATCTCCACCCCTCGGTAAGCCAATATTACCTGCCATAGCAACAACATCTCAGGCTTGACAGCCCTGCTCGACACATGCCCCATGACCTGGCAGCTTATCCCATCAAAATATCACTCCCCCAACACCGTGTACAAAAAACTCGGGCCTTGCTTACGGCATCCCGACGTTGAGTGCAGATTGTCCTCCGACCTCCGCCGCCGTTACCTCACAGGGCTCCTGGAACAGACGCCACCCTCCCCCTTGCTAGTTACCAGTTCAAGTGTCCCCTCGGCTATTACCACTTTCTGTCAGAAATGAAGGTTCTGGCAATTGCCACAGACGCGCAATGGCTTACCACTCGGCTTACCACCATTCAGAACTATAAGAAAGGCTCTCTGGCTTTGCCAGAGAGCCGTCAAGTAATACAATTAATCAGTTGCAACCCCCATCAATTCAATCGAATCCGGTGTGCAGCGCTTCTGATACTTTCTCTCTCCCTATTCTTTCTCAAGACAATAGGCACGCTGCACCCCCCGAAACACACACCCCTATCTAGGAAAAAGGTGAAATGTCAAATGAAACAATGTCACGACATGACGCGGGGAGGCCTAATCTGATACCAACATCCATCTCCAGAGACACCGTGTCGGAGCGCTCTGAAACACCCTCCTTACCACCCCGTACGCTTCTTCACTTCTTCCCAGCACATTCAAAGTTGTATCCCACCGGCCCAACACAATCCCCCATCGATCGGCTGGTATCCGCTCCGACGACCTAGTGAGAAAAAAAAAAATACCCACGTCAGGATCCTGGCCGGCCTCACGAATTGACATGAGAGAAGAGAAAAGAAACTCACCTGGAACACCACCGAGTACGGATCCCAGTCTTTGTTGACGTGCGGCGTGTACTCCATGCCATTAATTGTGGCAGCGGCCGCCGGCTCGCCCAGCAGCATCTTGAAGAAGGCGTACGTCATGTCGATGCCGGCCGACACGCCCGAGCTCGTCCAGATATTGCCGTCCTCGGTCCAGCGCGCGCTGGGCACCCACTGCACCTTCCCGCCGCCAAAAGACGTCGCCCACGCCCATGCCGCCTTGTTGGTCGTCGCCCGCTTGCCCGCCAGCACACCCGACTTGGCCAGCGTGGCCGCGCCGGTGCACACGCTCAGCAGGTACTGCAGCTCCGGGTAGCGCGCCGCGACGAAGTCTTCCATGGCGGTGTCGTTGGTGTCGTTGAGGTAGCGGTTGCCAATGCCGCCGGGCACGAGGAGGATGTCGAGGCGCGGCGCATCGGCAAAGCTGTGCGTGGCGACGATGGAGACGGCCTGCCGCGGGTAAATGGCTCGTGGGAGGCTGGGGTTGGGCGGAGCCGGGAAGAGGCGCGGTGGACCGACGGACGAAACGGGACCTGCGGTTTTCCAGAGGAAGGAGAGTGTCATGTTTTGTTGGCCCGACAGCTGGGAATGCTATTAGTCGTAGGGAGAGATTGGGGGAGGGGGGGGAAGACACATACTCCCGCGAGGACATCTAGGGGGCCGACGACATCGAGAGGTTGAAAGCCGGGGAAGAGGATCTGAATGGGGTTAGATGGTGGGGATATGAGGGTGCGTAGGGGAGGGAGAGTGGGTAGGTAGGTACAATTCCTATGGAGAGCGCTTTGTCGGGGTCGAGGGCGGCGTGGACTATAGTTCCCGTAAGGAGAATCAAAACCTGAAAGAAGGCCCTCAATGTAATCTTCATAGTGGTAGTACTAGTTGGCGTAGCTAGAGTTGTGTTGCGGAGGGAGGCTGCTTGTTGGTAATCTTACAATGCAGACGGGGACCGCGGTTGTCTTATTATACATGCAGGAGAGAGCCCGGCTGTCGGTCCTTGCAAATTCCTGTAATCTAATCTGGCAGTGAATGTCTGAGTTCGGAAATCCAATGAAGAAAGAAGATTTTCTCGCTGGTATGGTGACCTTGTTGTCATTTACTTTGTTATTCTATTACCTGTCACGCGGTGCTCTGGTTTAGGACCGCGAACAATGCTGACATGCGTCAAAGAATACTACCACTGGCGGAACCGAGTTTGTGAGAAGACCATCGGAGAATATAATCGGAACCTGAGCAGATTTGAGCACAATGGGCAATTACCCGTCCCGGCCTTGTTGTAGAGTCCGATCCGTTCAACTCAGTCCGAGGCTATCACACTCCGCGTGGTGACTCTTGGCACCCCCAATCCCAGACCAAGGACCGCTTGAACAGCACATGTGGTGTATTGTAGAGCCCCTCCCACCACCAGAGACGTAGATTGGATAAATCAGCTCAGACGTGCTCCCAAGTGCGGGCCGCAGTCCCATTTCATCTTTCTTACCCGTTTTTTTTTTTTGCCAGCGCCAAAGTCCAGCGAGTCCTTCTTCTCCACCACCCGCTCCGCTGGGACTGTGAGGTTTGTGGTTATCCCCCCGCAAAACCCTGAGCAATGCGGGGCTGATGCAAGCGATGCTTCCCCACGGATTTGATATTGCATCGGCATCGCACAACGTCTCGTACCGGTTGCGGGTGGTTCCCGGGAACCTGGCGGAGGAGGGTATTTGAGCAGGTTAGCGGCGGAAAGCATGCCTGCAGGACCGTGCAGGGGTACACTCTCATCCTATCCCGCCTAGGTAGGTACTGTACGTACCTATCCGATATTACTTGAGAAGGTTCCTGGCCAACCAGAAAAACATATTTGTGCGCGTGCTACCGTTCCCGCGGATTTTATTGTCAACATACATGCTCCTACCCGTTCTTGAGGGCCAACACGAAGGACTTATAACCCGCAGCGTATGAAGCGCTCACTAACGACTGATCAAGGGAATTAACTTTACCGCTCTTGGATACACTATCTTGGACTAGATGGGATGGTGCCGCACGCCTTGGCGAGCACTGCACGACCAACATCGTGCATCCGCTACATCCGCGCAGGTCTCGCCAAAGACGGCATTCTGCGGGTACGGGCACACGATGCGGTTTTGCAGCTTCCCCTCCAAGTCTGTGATCTGTACCCGAGTCTGGTCTGGCGCGGTCCCGTTCTCGACCCATGTCCGCAACTGATCGAAAAGCCCCAGTGGTCCTCCGCTCGGCCCTGTGATGAGACAGTGGCCCATTCCGGGAATTTCAAAGTGACGGTAAAAGTCGTGTATGTCTGGGAGACGCCCCGCAACATCCTTGTAGTATTTCTCGACGCCCTTCGAAGGGACCAACTGGTCGGTCTGTCTATCTGTCAGAACAATAACTCGCTGAAAAGATGATTGGTAGCAGCTGGTACACTTACAAGGCCGTGGAAGCTGACAAGTTTGCCGCCAGCTTGACGAAAGGCGGACAAGTCGGCGTCGTCGGTGCCGATAATGGAGCCGTATCTCTGTCGGTTCTGGTGAGCCAGCTGGTCGAATTCTGCATGGCTGAGCCTGGACAAGTCGATGCTGGCATCTCGCGCGACAAATAGTGAGAGCCATTGCGCGCTGATGGCCAATTGTACGCCGACGCAAGTCCCATTGCTGCAGTCGGTAAGGGCGGCCGCGGCGGCCAAGTCGGTGCCCGGGTTCAAGCCTGGCCAAAGCTGCGCTCCCTGAGCATTGCGGATCCCCTGCCAGGTCGCGTTGACGACGGCAGCCGCCGCCGAGCTGATCTCCAGCGTCCTATTCTCCGGGGCGCAGTGGAAGGCTCGGCCGACCACCGTAAACGGGTCGAAGCTTCTCAGGCAGCCGTCCACATCGCTGATCACGCCGTCAACAACACCATCCAGCACATCGCAGGCCGAGATGGCGGCATCCGTGATGGCGCCGAGCTCGCAGGCATGAGGATAGGCGCCCAGCATGCTCATAAACTGCTGCGGCCAGTGCATGCTGGGGAAGAGATCGGTCCAGTGCACGGCCGGGCATCCGACGGCGATGCCATCATAGGCCGTGGGGTAGCGCTGCGCAAGCATGAGTCCCTGGCGACCGCCTTGCGAGCAGCCGTTCCAGTAGGAGAATGCCGGGGGTCGGCCGTAGTACGACTTGATGAGCGATTTTGCTATGATTGCCTGTCCCCCTTTTGTGAGGAGGCCGTTCGCTGAGAGGAAGGAACAGCGTGCTTACCTCGTCTTCTAGCGACACGGACGCGAGGTTCTGCAAAGCGTAGAGATTCACGTTTCCAGGACTCAACAAGGCCCACGTCGTCGGGTCTGGGGCGTCACCAAGGCCCGCATCGGTAGTTACAGTAGCGTAGCCGTCGGCAATCGCTCCGCTCATGGTGCTACGTGCGGGAACAGAGCGCCCGGCGACGAAACCAGCACCTCCCACGGCCTGGAGGCGGCCGTTCCAACCCGCGGCCGGAAGCCAAGACTCGACCACGAGAGCATCGCCCTGTCCCGGATGGGTATACGACACGGTGATGTTGCAAAACGTGGCGTTCTGTAGCTCGACAGGCGGCTGCGTGAAACGATCCGTCACGAGAACCGAAGCGCTGTAATTGGTGACGAGGGTCGCCGAGACAGAGGTGACCTCAGCACCGAACAAGGACAGATTATGGAATGTCGCTGGGACACATGCGGCAGCCAGTAGTTCCGACATGGTAAGCTGTTTCTCCAGGGAGGATGCGAGAGCAAAGTAGCCGGAGGGTCAAGGCCAGCTGAGAATGCGCGGGACATGCCCCCAGTCGAGTTCCCCACCGCTTGGATATTTATGTCATTCGCGATACTTCTAGGGCTAGTTGGCTGGGGAGTGGAGTCCGAGCCGCTTTGCGAGCTCTCGATTGAGCTATTTGTGATTGGCCTGTTGCATGCGACCCGGGACGGACAACTAGGTATCTATGGTCATACGGCTCCCCGTTACGCCGCAGCGCCCGGAAGCCCCGAGCTCTGCATAAATCTCCTCGAATCGGGTACTGATACCCACACCAAGGATATTACCTACCGAGTTTACCCTGTTGCATGCAGCCGCCTAAGAGCACGTAGCCACTGTCCAGCTCCTTTTTGGCTGGTCCAGCATCAGTCGGAGTATCCCATGTCCATATGATAGTGGTAGCTGCCATTTATGAGTTGCCTCGGACTATGTTAAATAGAACTTGGCCGGTCCATCACAAAAGCGGTTGTGCACCCCGGCAAGTTTCCTAGTTCCTGACTCTGTCCTCCTCTGTGTGAAAACGAAAAGGGAATATCTGCTGGTCCTCCATTTGCCTGCACCCGTCATATTGGCGGGTGGCGTAAACGTACGGGATCCCAGGAAATTAATCACCATCCAACTCGATCCTCTCCATGGTTAGGAGCAAATAATCAGACTTGTCCACCCTCAAAGTCTAGATCTTCATTACCTTAAACATTCTTACTGTTAAACTTCAGGAACCCACAGGGCTGTAGTACAGCGGCTGTGGCTCAGAGGAAGAAGTGCGTACTGGTCCATGCCGTACTACAGTGCCTACGGCACTGTAGGAAGCAAACAAAGGCCTGAATTACAGGGCAGTGCCACTGTAAATAAGGGTGTTATAGCGAATATTAACGCTGGAAACAAGAGGATCCGGAAGGCAGTGCCTTGTGCAATGACTGGAATTGAGTAGAGTTGCTTATAATACAATAATGGAATAGTACTGTTCTGAACCATTCTACGTGGTTCTGTTGACGTAGTGGCAGATGTGGCCACTACAGTGTTCTGGTTAATTCTGTGGGGCAATAGCCCCACTGGATTTAGGGGTTTCCACCCTCCTGGATTCTAGTAGGTTCTGAACACTCCAGGGGCCCCAGGGGGCCCTGGAGTGGGTTAGAATCCTCTAGAACCTCCTAAGGTTCTAGAAGATTCGACTAGTGGTTACAGGGTACGTAACCATGTAATAGCTACAGGCTGTTACTTGCTAAAGGCTTCTATAATACAGGGAGGCTGCAGGGCACTCAGTAGCTAGAAATTAATAATAATATACTTTAATAAGATACTTTTACTATTAATCTGGTACTGTAAGTGGTTAAAGAAATCAGTGTATACCTCTTTAATACTTCTTTTACGTCGTTTTAATTAAGAGGTTAAAAGGTTTTAACTTTAACAGTCTTATAACATTATTCCATACTAGGCTCCGTCACATACTAGGTTTTATTCCATACTAGATACGTATCTATTTTCTACGTCAGTTACATTTGTGTCCCTCTAATCGGAGGACCAGTAGTCTGGAAGTCGGCCTGGAAGGCCGACTGCAACATTCTGTAGGTGTGCTTCTCTTTATGATTTCTTCCTTATTACGTCACCGCACCAGTTCACTATAACGTAAGTTAATTATAAAATACGACTTTAATAAATTATATTTAATTATAAAGTATATGGATAATATTAATGGAAAATGGGGATGTAGAACATAAGTCTAATAGCGATATACACCTCTCTATGGCTAGGAAGAGGGAGATTAAAGTTAAAGTATAAAAGGGGGCTAGTAAGACCTAAATTATAACACTTATTAAGAGTGTAACAGTTATCTCTAATAACCATATTATTAAGATAATTATAGTTAAGAGGTATTAACGGGGGTTTACACTAGTAGAGACGCCGACTCTGAAGGAAAGGTTCAATGTGTAGCTTATGCCTGTGTGTGACGACCCTGCAGGACGTCACTTGGGCCGGGGCGGCCCGACGAATCCCCCGCAGAAGGAACAGTGCGGAAAGACGGTGCACACCGTCCAGGCGCACTGGGCCAGGGGTGCAAAGACCAGAAGCCCCTACGACCAATGAGGTGCTGCTCGCGGCATGCCAAGTGCTCGCATCGCGAGTAGGAGAAACCTCACAAGCGGAACGCTCGCACAATGCAAAGTGCTCACGTAACGAGCACTTGCGGCACCACGAGCAGGAAATAAAGTACCCCGCAGTTAGTTAGTATAGATAGTTATGGTTATAACCATAACCACTGTAAGGGACTCTAGTTCCTCACGCTAGTATTTAATTGTTCATTTATGTCCTACTGTCCAGACTCACCTCTGTGCATTATAGTGATAGCAACCTACAGTAACATTAAACCCCCCGTCTAGAAGTGTTAGCTTAATAAGTTGTCTTCAGAATGCTCTTTACCTGTTAGCGTCCTGCTATACGTTCTGTCTTAACTTATACCAGTCTTCTTAAGGCCTATATCAGGTACAGGTTATAATACAATACTAACGTCCAGTTCTAAACGCTATTTATTAAATTCCCAAACATTACCTCTCTCCTATTAACATATTAACCTCTGGAAAAGGCAAGGAGATCAAAGAGGTGTAAGCTTAGCCTTAGCTCTTTACTATTAACAAGTTAGCTACATGTCTCGAAGACTTAAACCTTAACCAGCAGGGACTAGTTAAGGAACTTAACGAAGCCTTCCCTAGAGACATTAAAAGCTGTATTAGTCTTATCGAAAAACTCTAAGCCTAACTTAATACTGTTAAGCTGGAGAATAACGATCTTAGGGGCTTGTAGAAGAAACGAGTGAAGCTCCTCCTGCTATTGCGCTTTAAGGGAGACTCTGCGTAACTGGAGTCCTGGATAGCCTAACTCTAGAGTTATATCACTTATTACGATAAGCAGTTCTTCGAAGAAGAAGGAAAGGTTAGGTTCGCTGGAGCTTTACTAGATAGAGTAACTGCTCGTTAGTATAAACCTTATGTAAAGATAATTAATAACCTTTTTATAAATAGAGTACGAAAGGAAACCCTTAAGACTTAGGCTCTTTTTGATAACTTTGACGTTTTTATTGACTAACTCCGGACTGAGTTTAGAGAACTGGACGCCCTTAAGTGAGCTGAATAACGCCTTATAGCTTTAAGGCAGATATCCTTAGTCCTTAAGTTCTCTATACGCTTTAAGTTAGAAGCAGTAAAGACTAAGCTTAGTTAAGAAGCCCTAGTAATGCTGTTCTGGAGCAGTCTAAAGGAACACGTTACTAGAGACCTTTACTAAGAGGATTAGCTAAACTACCTTTAAGAACTAGTCGAGATAGTTATTAAGGCCGATAACTAATATTATAATTACTATTATTGAAAGAACTTCTGGAAAAAACAGACCTTTTACTAGCTAAGTAAACTAAAGAAAGGGAATTAGTTAACTGTAATAGGTTACTACTTTAGGCTGATAGATATTAGTATAGTGAACTGTTAGAACCGACCTAACCGCGATAAGCCTTAATAATAGTAGCAGTAGAAGCAGCTTAAAGACCTATTTTAAATCTAATGTTTTAACTGTGATAAGAAAGGCTATATAGCGTAACAGTGCCTGTTACTAAAATAAGTCAGTTGGAAACCTGTTCCGGAAGGAGAAAAGCACGTTAGGTTTAACTTAGGAGATATTTACGTTAAGATAGTAAGTAACGAAGAAGATTATATATAGATAGATAAGTGTAACTTAGGAGATAAGGAAGAAGAGGAAGAACCTTAAGATATAATATATTTAGTCCTTAAAGGTGTTGTAGAAGAGTTAGTTACGGAAGTGCAGGTTATAGAAGACCGACTTTAAAGTGGAAACTTGGAATTACTAGAGGTGTAAGTCGCGGAAGATTAACTTTAGGAAGAGATATTTCGGCTAGCTATTATAAGCCTTAAAAACCTTACCTTGTAAGTTTAGGAACTGAGGAAGTCTAGGAAAGACCTTAACTTAGACCTTACTGAAATGGTTAAGGGAGTTGAAGAACTAGCCTTTTAGGCTATATAAGTAGTGAAGTAAGCTCTGGAAAGTAAAAGAGAATAAGTTAAGAAAATCGAACTGAAGAAATAGAAGTTCTTCTCTACAGTACCTTTTAAGACTCTTAAACACTTTAAGTATACTAAGTGGATTAGCACCCTTACCTCCTTGGAAAAAAGATAGTTTAGATAGCTACCTTACACTAAAGTTAGTGTACCTTAGACTAATACCTTAAAAGTCCCTTAAGAAAGTATAAAGTAAGTATACTAATAAAGGGTTCAGGAGTTAAAGGAGAAATATTAAGAGATAGTAGATAAAATAAAGGATTTATAAGTTAAAGGCCTTACTGTAATGTTTAAGGATAAAGCGGTAGAAATTAAATTAAAACTTTATAATAAAGTCTATTTCGCTAATTAGCTTAAATATCGACTTATTAAGGAAGATTACTTTGTGGAAGAATAAGTTAAGTTGTTATTACTTAAGTTTTGGGAAGAAGTTTAAGAGAAATAACGTATATAGAGGTAAGTGGAAGAAGAGAAAGAATAAAGCGTTACTTCCCCTGTTCTGTACTTTATAACTGTAGTACCTGCAGTTAACGTCGACTACCCTAATTATAGAGACATACTGTGGATCGATTGTATGTATAATAACTGCGCTTTTAACTGGTATTGTAGACTTAAGGCCCTTTACAATTACTTCTTAAGCATACAGAAATGGGATTACGCTGTTACTAAAGTAAAGTTAGAATTAGCTTATTACCGGGTCTCCTACTTCCCGATAAAAGAGTTTAGTAATAAGTGGAAAGTTACTGTAGTTAACTAAGCTCCTGTTACGTGTTAACGAGGAGGAGTACTTAATAATTACCCTATTATAACGTGCTTATTATATCTTAACGGAAAAGCTAGAGAATGGTAGAAGCGGGAAGATTATTAGCAGATCTAAAAGTAAAAAAACATTACTATAATCTAAGCCTGTAGAGCGTATTATTGTCTTATTAAAGATTTTAGAAATATCGTACCGTTCGAAGTCGACTGGACGTTAAGGCGTGAGAACTTAGGAAAAGTTAATCGTTAAGTTTACTAAAGTTACTTATTTTTCTAAAAGGAATTAAGAAAAGGCTGTAAGCTCTCTAGAAGGGCTGGAAACTAGTAGTTCGTTAGTTAGTAAAAACCTTAAGAAGAAGGAGAGGCACTTAGAGGTTAGGCTGGATAAGACCTTAAGGATAAGTAATTACTATAACTTAGATATTAAAGGAGCATAAACATTATTCTGTCAGTATCGATATAACAGACGGAAGAGGGAGGTTATTTAAGGTAAGAGTAGTGATTAATAGCGGGAGTGCTTCTAACCTAGTGCACCCCTTACTAATTAACTGAAGGAAACTTTTTAACGAAGAGTATAAAGAGGTTATCTTTATTCGAAATGGTAAAGGAGGCTTATATTAGTATAATAACAGTAAAGTTACTTATTACTTGCTACTCTTAATTAAAGTAGATAGGGATGAATAATAAGTGGACTTTAACGTTATACTAGTTGTAAGATACGATATGATCTTAAGTTTACCCTAGCTAGAAAAGTATAACTCTGTAATTAACTAGAGGAGTAGTTACTTTACCTCTGGTAAGTCCCTTAGCTGTAATTATTGTTCGGAAAAAGCTAAGAAGGTACTGAACTGTTTTAGAGATGCACGAAGTATTTAGAAACAGAAGGTACCGAACTATTCTAGAAATGCATAAAGCACTTAAAAGTATATTAAACCTTTAGAATTAAGTACAGTTTAAGTTAAGTTTACTAAAACAGTTAAAGGATTAAAAGGTTTACCGTAATATTTAAATGACAATTTAGAAGGTAGAAAGAAGTAAGAAGCTGATTTATAAATAAGCGAAAAAGTCGACTTATCTAAAGTACCTGCTGAATACAGGAAGTTTACCCTATTTTGAAAAAAGATACTGTAACTATTAGATTACAGACTGTAAGATTACGAAATTAAGCTAAAGTTAAGAGCGAAGCTCTGCAGCTTCCAGCTTTATTATCTAAACCCTTAGTAAGTTAAAACTCTGCGGGAGTACGTTAATAAGAACTTAAAGAATAGGTTTATCGTAAAATCCTAGTCTTTAGCGGGATACTTAGTGCTGTTCGTCTTAAGGAAGGGAGATAGTAAGTTACATATAGTTATTAATTACTAAACGTTAAATAAGGACACGATTAAGAATCGCTACTTATTACCACTTATTGCGGAAATGTAAGAACGGATTGTTAAAGTAAACTGGTTCTCTAGCCTCGATTTCCCTATAGGATTTAATTACATTAGAGTAAAGGAAGGAGATAAATATAAGATAGCTTTTCGGACTTATAATAGGTACTACCAGTACTATATTATGCTGATAGGATTAATAAACGCCCCTGTAACTTTCTAAGGCCTTATCGATAGTATCCTTTACCCTTTCCTCGATAAGTTTATCTTTATATATTTAAACGACGTTTTAGTTTACTCTGAAACTTTAGAAGAATACTGAAAGTATATATAATAGGTTCTAATAGCTTTTAAGAAGGCGAAGCTAACAGTAAACCTAGAGAAGAGCCACTTCTACGTTTAGGAACTGAACTATTTAGGGTTTAAAGTAACCCTTAAAAAGCTCAAAATGTAATTAGAGAAGATAGAGGTAATTAGGGATTAGCTTACTCTGAAGAATTAGAAAGAGTTATAAGCCTTTATCAGCTTTGCGAACTTTTATTATTATTTTGTTAAGTACTTTACAAAGATCGTAAAACTACTGTATAAACTTACAGGAGAAGGTAAACTGTTTAAGTAAACTGATAAACAGCAAAGGGCGTTTAAAGACCTTAAGCACACCTTCGTTACAGCGCTAGTCTTAACCCTTCCCGATTTCTTAAAGCCTTTTCGAGTTAAGACCGACTCTTTAAAGTTCGCAATCGGTAGAGAACTTAGCTAAGTCCAAGACAATAAGAAACGCTACCTAGTTACCTTCTTATTAAAAGGAATCTACAGCTTAGCTTTATAATACCTAATCTACAATAAGGAACTGATAGCAATTATTTAGTACTTTACTAAGTAAGTACTGTATCTAAACGGTATAGAAGAGCTAGTCTAAGTCTTTTTAGATTATAATAACCTCCAGTACTTCCTAACGAAGGAACTTAGCTTACGGTAAGCATAATAGGTAGAATTGATAGCCCTATTCCACTTCCAGATCCACTACGTTAAAGGAAAAGATAATAAGCAAGCCAATACTCTTAGTTAAAGACAGGACTATAAGGATGCTAACCTAATCTTAATCCCCGTTACTATATTCGATAAAGCTAAGAATAGCATACTAAAACATACGCTATAAATATTAAATAACTAAACACCAGAACAAACTATTAAAGTCTATATAAACTTATAAACAAAGTATAATATCTATTAATAATAACAGGACTTTTAAGTAAGAAGGTTAGCGGAAGGAACCTGTAAGTACAAGTGCTTTTTAGAAGATTTCTTAAAGTATGTGTAAGACTGTGGGAAGGAGTGCCTAATATATTTAAATTACGACGAAAACAGTTATTAGCTAGAATAGCTACTAGAAGGTGTAAATAGTATATTTAAACTAAGAGTAAGGCTTTAATACTAAGAGAAACTATACATTTACAACTTAGGAAAGCGGAAGAAGTACGTCTAGCAGGTTTACAAGTCTCGACTTAGAGGATATATAAGCCAAGCTAAGACTCTCGCATAAGCCTAGCAAGCGTACGCCTTCCCGGGAATAAAGAAGTTAGTTAAGGAAGTGGTCGATAACTGCAATATTTACTATCGGAAGCAAAATCGACATTATAAGCCTTATAGGCTTCTCGAACCACTCCCCGTACCACAAGCGCTATAAAGTTCAATCTCGCTCGATTTCGTCACCGGGATCCTAGAGTTTAAGGACCTTACTATAAGGGTTACTTATAACCAGATCCTCATAATAGTCGACAGATTAACGAAATAAGCTTACTTTCTACTAACCTCGAAAAACATAATAACAGAGTAACTTACTTATATTTTCGAAAAAGAGGTAGTTTTACGATACCTCTAGCTAGACAATATCGTTACGGATCGAGATAAGCTAATCGTATCGAAATTTTAGTAAAGACTAATGTAAAGAATAAGTGTAAAAAGTAAACTTTCAATAACATTCTACCTATAGACAGATAGCTAAATAGAGTAAGTTAACTAGATACTTACAACGTATCTCTAAGCCTATATTAATTTCGAATAAGATAATTAGCTTAAGCTGTTACTAATAGCGTAAATAGCTTATAATACAACGTTAGTTAAGTTAACAGGTATATTACCGTTTTTCACTAACTACAGTAAGAAGCCTAAACTTTATCAAAGCCTACCTATTAGTACCTCCTAAGCCGCAGTTCGCGCAAACCGGATATAAAAGCTATACGACCACTTATAAGCTGAATTTAAGTTTACACGTGAACGAATAAAGAAGTTTACTAATAAATATTAAACTAAACAGTTAATACTTAAGAAAGGACTTTATTACGATAGCGAATAAGTCGAGGGACCGACTTTTTAGGAGGGGGACTACGTTTACCTTTTTTCACGAAACCTATATTCGAAACGGTTTAATAAGAAGTTTGACTTTAAAAGGTACAGACTGTTCCGGATTAAGAAAAAGGTTACTACCTTTAATTACGAATTAGACTTACCTGTTAGCATAAAAGTGCAGATTAAGGTTTTTCACATCTTATTTCTAGAACCTGCCCTAAAAGGAGTTCCTCTGGAAAAGAAGATCGAGATTAACGCTGACGAGGATAAGTACGACGTTAAGGAAGTTGTAGATTCACGAAAGGGAAAGAATACGTTCGAATATCTCGTTAAGTGGCTAAACTATAGCCCCGAGAGTAACTTATGGGAGCCAGTTAAAAATCTCAAATACCTAGACCTAATTGCGGAGTTCTACCGAAAAAATCCAGACTAATTAAAACTAACGATAAGAATTAGAAATAAGATAAGATCTGATATCTAAATTACTATACTGAAGAGTAAGACTACTGTAGGACTTAGAACCCGAGAAGCGGTAGGAAACTCCTTAGTAGGTACGGAAAGACATTTGTCAGAACCTTAGTTAAGGTTGTAAGGACTTTAGACCTAATAAGGAGGCTGGGCTTTTAAAGCTCCTAACAAGCCCTATATAAAAATAAGTGCTGTCGGGAGAAGAAGTTAATAAAGGAAAGTCGAACTTACAACCTCTCACTAAAGAAGGCAGTCACAAACTAAGTTATAAAGTAGCCGTTTACTGCAGAGACCCCGTTAGAAAGTTCCCCCAGTTAAAAGACTCCACGTCGTTAGGAGGAGCGTTTAGCTTAGCCTCCTTACTTTCTTAAAACTCTAACAGCTCTGCTTTACGACTAAATGCTTTCGCAGCCCGGTCCTTAAGACGGGACTGCTGCTTGTAAAGGCGCGCTAGGCGTACCGATGCCTTTTAAAGCTTAGTAGTAACTTTATAAAGCTGCTAAACAGCAGACTTGATTTGCGAGTTAAGGTTCTGCTTTTTAATAAAAAGAGCCTTTAACTTTACTTTACTGACACTAAAAGCGTTACACTAGAAAGGCCGGTACCTCTCCAAACAGTAATTGCAGCTGTTGGACTAGTTAGAAACCCGATAAACGAGCGGAGGGTTAGTGGACTTGTAAAAATAATAAGGGGACATTTCGCTACTAAATGCGTGTGTGTAGGCTGTAAGGTTCAGACGGCAGTTAGTACTTTTACCCTATTCCCGTTTTAAGACCCGGGAGCTAGATACTCGTTGTATGGTGAAGTGATGAAAGGAGAAGCTTACCTCTTAAGTTCTTTATGGAAAAAGAACGTTAAAGAGGGGGAATCGTGTGACGACTTTGCAGGACGTTACTTAGGCTGGGGTGGCCTGACGAATCCCCCGCAGAAGGAACAGTGCGGAAAGACGGTATATACCGTCTAAGCGTACTAGGCTAGGGGTGTAAAGACCAGAAGCCCTTACGACTAATAAGGTGCTGCTCGCGGCATGCTAAGTGCTCGCATTGCGAGTAGGAGAAACCTTACGAGCGGAACGCTCGCATAATGTAAAGTGCTTGCGTAACGAGCACTTGCGGCACCACGAGCAGGAAACAAAGTACCCTGCAGTTAGTTAGTATAGATAGCTATAGTTGTAACTATAACCACCGTGAGGGACTTTAGTTCCTCACGCTAGTATTTAATTGTTCATTTGTGTCTTACTGTCCAGACTCACCTCTGTGTATTATAGTGACAGCGACCTACAGTGACATTGAACCCCCCGTCTAGGAGTGCTAGCTCAACGAGCCGTCTTCGGAACGCCCCTTACCTGTTGGCGTCCTGCTATACGTTCTGTCTTAACCCGCGCCAGTCCTCTCGAGGCCTGTGTCGGGTGCAGGTCGTAATACTGTGCCTGCGTAAATCTGAGAACTTTAGGTGCTACTAGGACATCGCAGGTTAATACTGAGATAGACGACAAAGATAGACGGAACTAAAGTCGAAGGGAAATCTTGCTGCTATGGAAGTGACAACGGCATTCTGCTTCTAGTGTGAGCAAGCATGTCCCCTACGGTCAGCTCTACCCCTTCAACCATCCCAGAGGAAGCTGACCTATCTTAGCAACTACTAGCGTTGCCCTTTTTGCCAAATTGTTATCGAAGTATGATCAAAGACATGAAGAAAACGGACAGAAACGTCTTGGAGTCTTTTCCGTCGTATAAATGCTTGGGAGCGCTAGGGAGGATATCTTAGCTGTGGACGAGTTGAACGGGCGATTAAGAGTGTTAGAAAGTATGTAATACGTAATATGTAAAAGGAAACATCAAATTGGTCGCTTTAGCCTATCTTACATATAAAACATTGCTCCGCAACACAACATAAAAAGAAAGAAAGAAACTCACGATACTTCACTCTTCCCGATCTCCAACTGCAGCCAAAACCTCACTCATCGCCTCCTTCACAATTTGAATTTCCCCGTCCACCCGGGCCCGGAACTCCGGATCCCTCTCGCTCTCCTCGGCCACATTGTCACTTCGTATGATATCCAATATCCCGGCAATAACATCGAGGCGCTCGTTGACCCTGTCATGGATGTCAGTCTGATGCTGGGTTGCCAGATTTCGAAACTCGTTTCGGAATCGCTGCATTAGATTTCGGAGCTGTTCTTCCTGCGCGAGTCGGCCGTTTATGATGGTCTTTTTGCGGGCAGTGCATCCGGTGCCTGTGTAGGATTATCAGTATCAGCAATTGTTTTATTAGGTCTCATGGATCGTTTCGGCCTGTTTCTATTGGTGGTCCCATCCAGCCTTTGCGGATCTTTCGACTGTTTTGGGTTTATTCTGTGTACGATGTTCATAGAGGACTAACCTGACAGACGATTGGCGCCCGCATACGCTTCCTCCATACTCTGGGCGAAGAATGCCGTCCGCAACCCCGACAGTGCGTTGGTTCGGAGCTCACTGCGGTTATTAGCCGTGTATCCCACTTATCCAGTGAGCCTTGAAGAAACAAACTCACGAAACACGGCTTTCAAACAGGTCACAAAGGTCCTCTACCTCGGTGGCGAGAAGTCGCTGACATGATGTCAATGCATGATGCAGCGGCAATATGGAACTGTCGTATCCATCTGGCAGATCGTCTAGATTAAAGTAAATCAGCACGCGACGGGGATGTCTGTAAGGGAGGTACTTACCCAGGTTATTTGCAACCGAATCCAAAGCATCATTGATGAACGTAGCGATGAAATTAGAACGATCGCCGAGCACACGCTCAAAGGTGTTCCATGGGTCAGACAGTTCCCGGACCATGGTCTCGATTGCCTCCTCGTTCCAGTTGTGATATCCAGCTGTTTTGGTGGTGTAGATGCCGTACGCTGAACAGAAGGCCCTGTATGTTGCTGCAAATAGTCAGGTACCACCCCAGTCTTGGTTTCAAGCAGAGTTAACTTACAATGATGCCACTATATTCAATTTAGTCAACAGTCTAGCTGGCAAGGAGCAATGGTAGAGTGCTTACGCTGTCCCACCGATACCCCGCGCTCATTGCCCCGCGTGTCCACCCGTTGATGTTTCGACCTACAATCCAATATCAGATACCGGGCAACACGCATCAAGAAAAGGGGGCTATACGTTGGTAAATGTTCTCATTGAAGTCACTCGCCAGCAAGTTAGATAGCGTATGGAGCGGGGACGCACGCTCGCGGAATTTCTGGCCGATTTTAGCACCTCTCCTACAACGCCTTGGGCAATCCACTTACTCACCTGCCGAACTGACGCCTCAAGCTGATCCAACGCCGCCCTGACAGCCTGCTTCTGCTCGGCGCCTGCGGTGCCCGCGCCTGATTGGACCCAGAGCTCGACTCTGCTGATGAGATTCGGGATCTTGTCTTGCATGTACTGCAGGGCCATACGCAGTTGGCTCTCCGACACCAGCGCGATGCAGTGTCTCCTAATGTCGAGGATGCCGCTAAGCCGGAGGAAAGGCATGGCCCGTTCGGCGGGTTTCTTGTTGCGGTTGTCCCAGTATATCGTGTTGCTAGCGCAAAAGACGCTGATGCTGCCCTCAGGGACTTGGGGTCTGTACCGCTCGGTGAGCTTTGTGGTGACGAGGGCATTGCGCTTGACGATGAGATATCTCTGAAGGCTGTAATGGGTCTGTTAGCAGCCTGCGTCATTAGTGGCGCGGGTCACTTACGCTAATTTGTGGTTTTCAACAGTAACCCTGGAGGCGAGGCAATTAGCAAAACGCCATAAGAATGTTCAGCTGCCTACCCACCGTTGCCTCTCAATATCTCGGTAGAGCCTAATCTTTTCATCCTCCTCGCCATCGAAAAGATCATCCCCAAAATCCTCCAACTCCACCACTCGTCCTCGCATATCGGCGAGGCTGCGTTCAGCGAGATTTACCGAGGTCATGAGCTCTTGGATCCTCGTCGCCCTTTCACCCCGCCAGTCTCGCTTTGCCTCCTCCGCGCGAATGTCCTGTTCGATGTTAATACACAGCCAATGTCTAGCGGAAATGAAGAATCGCTTACGTCCGATCTTGTACAGATGATTCCGACATTGGACAGTCGAGCTTGTCGGGCCAGTCCAAAGACACTCATAACCCCTTCGTCGGTTGTGGCGCGGCCGATGGAGCAAACGGCAAAGATTTCGTCGCAGTTAAGAAGATAACGCTCGGTGATTGTACGCCGAGCCGAGTTCAGATCACGTAGCCCTTGTTCTGTATTAGCTACCCCAGTTTAAAGAAATGGTAGAGAGACGCACCTGGGAGATCCACGAGGACAAGACCTTTGCTCAGAATGTGTGCGTTGAGTGATACACTACTCTATTAGTCAACTGTGCAGGTTCGGTCATGCCAGGACATACCTAATCTTTTTTATGTACGGCCAAGCAGCTGGCCCCTGAGGGGAAGCCTCCTCCGAGGTGAGATGCATCAGCCTCATCGAGCAGTCCTCGGGCGTATTCACAATGCTCCGTCCAGCGACGGGGTTACGCTCTCGGGCCCAACCCAGAAGTGTTTCCACAACCTCGTTCTGCTGACGAGACGTGAGCAACTCGGTGTTGAACCGGCCTCGGAACATGGCACCAAAAGTATCGTGAGCGAGCTTGGCGAGATCTTCCCAGTGCCGGCGGTCCTCATCATTTTCGATTTGCGCAGATTGAAAATGGTGGTGGTGGTAGTTGCCTACCATCTCGGTGAACTGGTGTCTAAGTTCGTCGTTGCTAAACTCCTCCACATTGATGGTAAAGTTGTCGGCTTCGTAGTAGCGATACTCGGTCACGACACAGGTGCACGCTGCCCCGCTGTTGCTCTGCGTCCATGTTAAACTCTGGGGATCAGAAAAGCGTCTAGAAAACTCACAACGCGGGCCAGTCCAGGCACGTCCAGCAACGAATTCAGCAAACTGCTCTTGCCTAAGGATTGTTAGCTGCAGTCTACCATGGGGGGTATTGCCGAATCGGAGACGCGTACCAACACCTGAGTCACCTACAAGCCCTACAACCCTGGTTGGGGAGCACTGAATTGTTGCCAGGTCCTGGGCCGTCTGTCTGAGATTCCGGATGGTGGAATCGGGCTCGAAATGCAGGGTACTACTCCCTAGGGCCTCGGCCAAACTTCCCATTAGAGCCTTTGCATTACAGAAAGCCTGTTGGAACGTCGGCTCGTGGAAACGATCCTGCGGAGGCTCTTCATCTCGAACGTTGTGAGGCAGTAAATTGACCCGGGACGAGGAACGCCGCTTTCTACCAGGTGAAGGGCGCGGGGACTCGCTTTGAGCGGTGGAGGCCCGCAAGGGCGCTGGGCTTGAGTCTAACGTAGAAGTTCGAGGAAGCGCAGCGGCCAGACTACTCATGTCGAGGGAATTATCCGGCTGGGAAAATTGAATACCTTGAATGCCTGCATTGATCTCGCTGAAACCGACCGAGGAACTCCGAGGGGTAGCCGCTGCCGAGCTAACAGGGGCCGGGCTGATGGCGATGGATGGTGTTGGAGATCTTGCTGACAGCGACTGGGACGAAGAAACGGGGGTAGGATTCTGGGAGCGGGATGAGGATGACGCAGATGGGCTCGCGCCGGTTTCGACCGATGGGATGGGAATATCGGACCCCGGGATTCCTTGAAAACGGTATTGACTATCACCGCGGTGTGAGACTGGGAGTGTGGAAACACTGCTTGAAGCGGGTGTAAAGATGGGCGGAGAGGTAGTGTCGGACTCGGATATAGCGGCCCCGTCCTGGGTTGTTGAGGGCCGCGGGGAGCTCGACGGCGTCCATCTGTCGATTGGGTCTCGAGACGGAGTTGTCGAGTATCCCATTGATGGGGTGCTGGACCGCTCGCTCATTGATTCAACGGGAGAGTGGACAGTGGAGGGGTGCTTCCTGGTTGTCAGTGTCTTGGACAAATCTCTTTGGAGTTACCGGTCAAGCATTAACTAACCCTGTTCGCCATAGCAGCAGCGATCACGGTCAGACAAGAAAGGGCTGAACCAGGCCACGAATGTAAAGACAAGCAGGTAGTGACAATATTCAGTAGCTGAAAATCGCGTGAAAAAGAATTAGAAGTGGTTGGTGACGGGTCTGAGTCGAAGAACAGTGGTGCTTTAATAACCGCTCATTTATTGACCACGGCGCTTCCCAACCCTTGCAAAACAGATAGCGGCTCGGTCTACGGGTATAAAACACAGCTGGTCTCGGTTAAGGGCCAGCATCACCTTGATGCCGCAGAAATTCAATGGTAACGCCGAGCCCTTGCATATGAATTGCAGGGGTCGATTGGCTTATCAGCCACTCTGGAAAGCCCCTCTAGACGGCTGTACCAGTCTGTCGGGATAGTGGAGTCGCTGAGCGAAGGCCCCTGCAAAGTGCGAAACGAGAGGCAACCGATCCCCGAAACTGACACCGACCGAACCTGCGGGGTAGACACGCCTCCGGGTATCATTTAGCGAACCGTCCATGGGTATCAGCGGCAAGTAAAACAGAATTATCCTATCGGCGGTCTGACTTCTTCCCGTTTCTGTCTCGTATCCAACCGCGAGGGAGTTGCCCCAATCTGTCCTGGTTGCGAGAGGGAAAATACCCAGGAGGGCTGGAAGGCGCAGTGAGTACTGAGAACCCGAAGATCGAAGACGCCGACTTAGTCGTACTGAAACATTAAATCCGTTTAGCCATACGGCACAGCCACTCAGCCCATAAGTTGGCGTCTCGACCGCTGGAGGTAACCAGCCGGCAGTTCAAGCACTTTCTAAGTTATCCAACAGGCCTGTGGAAGTTCTGAATTTTCTCCCAAGGGTTATCTCAAGCAAATCACGAGGCACCCACAATATCCAGCATGTTTCTCACAACGCTGATACAAGACATTCACAATGACAACCAACCCGCGCCTTTCGTAAGCGGATACTTATCTCGTGTAGGAGACCTCCATCGACATATCGAGAACATGAATATCGCCATCAACTCTGTCAACACGATATCCGCAAGAACTTTAAGAGTCTCAGCAATGCAGAAATCAAGAAAATAAAGTCAGAAATGGAACAAGGTGTGTTGATCTTTGCACATTTGACCTTTACCACAGAGATGATCGTTTGATTCCCCGTCGGTGAGAATGGATGCCTAATAGGTTGGAGAGGTATCGTACAAAGACTTGTTTACAGCAACCCTGTATGCCCAAATTTGTCGCTACGCTTTCCCTAGAAAAAGTTCCACTGGGACTACTCCCTCCCCTGTTTAATGCTGGAGGCCATTGCCAGCTGGAAAAGTGTAATCTTAATTATGAGTCTTGGGGTACTTCTTCTTTGGTGTTAGCTCAATCCTTCCGTGGAAAGTACGTTCCCCCTTTTGGAGTTGGTGTATATTGGGCATCCCCCATCTAGCTACTCGGCGTGTTCTGACGCATATCGCCTGATTAGTTTGGCCTGTTTGTCAGTGCGACCGAAATCTAGGACCAGAATTATGCAAATAGACAAAATCGTCCTCTCACCGTTTTCAGGCTCACCATTAACCTAAACAGCGTTTGGCAGGTCAAGCTGTCGGTTCGGCTCACCGCCTGCATAGTGGTGCCATCAATCTACGCATCCACTGGCCATCATATGGCGGCCGACAGGCCACTCATAAGAGACAGAATGAAGTCGAGGACGATGTTTCCTTTCAGAAGATGCCCTGCGTCTTGGACAATGTCATGGGGATCAAGTATTCGGCAACTCGTAAGAGAAGATATATAACGTATCTTGCATGGTTACGGGGCCTGTGGGCGTCTCAGCGAATGTAGGCCAAGGGTTCATGTTCAAAGGGGACAAGGATAAGATTGTCCCCATCGGGCGGGGCGCGGACAATGTCGTGGACGGCTTAAGCTCGGTGATGGGGTTGGCGGTGATCAGTTCGTGATTTTTCTTGGCCCGTGTTGGGATACCACCGAGAGCGTTTGCTTACCGTACATTCTTGTCTAGTTGGCTTAAACCGGCGTAAGTTATGGCCTCCAAGTCGCTGCAAGATCAGTAACTCGGCTTATTAAAAATGCAGCTTATATCACTCTACATTCACCTATTTACCAGCCCTGCGAGAGGTAGGTCTAGCTTAAGATATTGCCGTATCTCGGTTACTTGGCCGAGCTGAAATGTCCTAGGAGCCTCGTCAAACCGATAAAACATAAAGTTCTAGTATCCTAATATACCCTTGTCCCATCAGCTGTACACAACCCCTTTTCGCGGTGGGTGCACTACCTTCGGGTGAGCGAAACCCAATGTCGCCGCTCCAAACTTACCAACCACTTTCCCGTACCTGACCTCCTTTGACCCAATCTCCTTCATAAGCTCGCTCGCAGTCGAGTTCGACCTAGACCCCGCTAACTCGGCAGCCCCAAACGCCCTTGCGACCTCGACCGGCAAGAGTGAAACGTCTCGCCTAAGCCGCCACCACCCCAGCAGCAGCGGCGCTACTGTAAGCACCGATAGCCCGACCAGCCCTAACGCTATTCTTAGGAACCGATAGTTACTCTGATACACTACCGCCGTGGTCTCCCAATCCACTAACATCTCCTGCACTGCCGCCGCCTCCCCTTCCACCTCCCACTAAACTGCTGCCCGGAAGGCAACGTCCTTTATCGCTATAAACAAATTATACGTTAGATCTAACTAGTAGCTATCACACTTAGGATAACCCAGCTTGTCAGCCCCCTTCTCCCGCTGCCGCTGGTACCGCAGCGTGGTAACCCCCTCCGTGGTTACCCGTATACCGACTACACTACCGAAACTGAGAGTTACCTTTAAAAGGGACATCCCGTTCAGTGCGAGGGCCATGCCACTATAATATATTACCCCGACGCCACTGCTCGACCCCGGGGTGAAGTAGTAGCCCTTGACAACATCATCAGCAAATGTGTATCCTTCGTCAAGACGAATAGTATTATTTAAAACGATAACTCGATACGCTAGCGTCGCTGGAACTAATGTATAACTCCTTATTGCTAACACACCCTTGCAGCCCGCTTCCTCTTTGACGGTTATGGAAAGGTTCATGACGGCTTCACTAGGTTTGAAGCCGGATTTCTCCCCGTAGGAAATGAACGTGCTGAAGATGGGGTTGTCTGCAAACGCCAAGCTGCCATCCGAGCTTGTGAATTTAGAGGCAATCAGGTCGGCTGCGCTAGTTGAGGTTTTGTCGAAGGGCTTCGTGGCGTTGGTGCACGACATAGCGTACCCTGCAGCGTGGAGGCTGCCTTTGCAGACTCCCGTGGCGCAGGAAGGGGTGGATTGGCGCAATGGAATCGGCGCAGAGATCAAGTGCGACTGCAAAGTGCTGGCGAATGATGGGGTTATGTATGATACGACATGGCCTCGGCCGGTGATGACGCCCGTGGCAAAGGAGGAGGAATTGAATGTCGGCAGGGCGTTGATGGAGAGAGGGAGGCGCCTGTTCTGGTTCCGGATAACAAAGCCGTTTGAGGTGGAGGCTAACGAGATTGGGCCGGCTGAGTTGGCCTGAGCGTTTGTGCGTTCTTTGTGTAGGTAGGTAGTTAGAGTGCAACATAATCATCTCATCCCAACTAAAGATTTCAGTTTTCCCTGAGTGTGTTTGGCCAGTGGTGGGTGACCTCGCAGAGTACGCTAGATGAAGCTGCCTTAATAACCTGAAACTCCACCACAGATCACCACATACGACCATACCCACTGGAGAACTCGGGATCCCGTCCGCTCTCCCATAGATAAGCCAGTGAGGGCCAGACTAGTAGTTGGGTCGGTGACGACCAGCGAATCCCTGGTGTTGTATGTTTTTTGCCCCTTGGTTGCTGCAGGAACCACCCACTTACCTGCGCTTTGAATATTTTCTCTGGAGGAAGAGAGGTACTACCTACGAGTTGATGAGCGCATGGCAACGGAGAATGAATACTGAGTGTTTTGTCAGCCTGGGGGTGGGTGAGGGATGCGGGGATTAGTTAGTACTAGTAGTATAAGGTGTAGAAGGTGTAGAGACTGGGAAGGGGAGAAAGAGGGGGTGATAGAGAAGATCGTGGAGGGGGTGATAGCTCTGCGAGAGAGGATTGTTAAGGAGGTGAATTTTGGAGGAGAGAGGGGATGCGTTGACGATGGAGTAGGGGTTTCGTTTAACCTGCTCTATGACAAAGGGATGGGGGCTTGTGAGCTCGTTGAATTGAGTCCCTATGGGGCGGGTAGTATGCGTGGGTCGTGTCTGGCCCACTGGATTAAGGACTGGGATGTCTTGTATGTGAAGGCTCCAAGCGAGTTTTAAGTTCCTATGACTGCTAATGAGGCCACCTCGACGATGTAGAATTTGGGGAGATAAGTCCCCAATGGGCTTCGCCTATGGCCGGAAAGACGGCCCGGAAAGAATGCGAATAAGTACCACTGATAAACTCCAAAAAGTAATATGAAAATCAGGAACTGACCGAGGTATCAAATTTATTCACTAACGTGAAACCAAGAAGCCCAAAAGCCAGAAGCCAAAATAAACATCCTGGGTATCTTCGACATCACATCATTCCATCCAACATATCCCATCCTACTTCATATTCCACATCATTAAGCCCCCAAATTCCAGCCCAAGAGCCATAATATCACCCGACCCTTTCTCTTTCTACCACCTTACTACCCCTTCCACTCCAAAATCTCTCTCGTACTCGGCAAGAACCCCGCCTCCTCCCTCTCCTCACCATTCCCACCCCTCCCCATCGACGTGACGTACTCGCCTCTCTTTTTCACCAGAAACGCCAACGCTAGCGTAGCATGCAAATTCCTACTCGAGTTTTTCCCCCTCCCGCTCTCATCAGTATGAAATATCCCCCTTGCCACTGCCGATGCAAGATTCCTTGCGTCTGCGTCGGAAATATGACCTCGTCCCTTGCTGTCTCTTCGCGTGACGATCTCGGCGAAGAGGGTGAGGAGGTGTTTGGTCAGGTTGCGGCTTGCCGTGGGGAGGCGGTTGAGCGCTTCAGCCCAGAAGTCGAGACCGGTTTCGAGAGGGCGAGAGCATGTAGGCTGGATGGCACCTTCTTGGCGGGCGAGCATGATCCAGCTTTTGACGACCGATGAGGAGACGAGTGGTTTCGGGAGGTCTTGGAGGTAGAGGAGAATGATGCGACCTGCGTCGTGGATGGTGTAGTGGTGGTTGGACGGGTCGGCGAAGGAGAAGTCCTCGCCGTAAGGGGCGGTGTTGAATACGTTGAGGAGGTGGGAGACGTTGAAGGCATCGCCGGGTGAGGAGAAGAGGGTTGAGTCGGTGGCTGGGGTTATTAGCTTTCAGTGGGATGAGGAGGAAGGTGGGATGTGCGTACCTGAGTTCCGAATGAAATCGCAGCATTTGTAGACGCTTAATGGAAATGATCGGTATGAAGTAGTGCTGCCCTTGTGGGATATGCGGATCTTCATCGGTGCTAAGCGGATGCTCTCGTCCAGGTCCACACCAAATACGGGTTTCCCACTCCCTTGTAGGCCTCGGACCATCGCTCTTGCGTGGTCGAGCTCCTCCGGGAAGTCCTGGCTATTGTGTTGAGGACCAGGCGCAAGTAGGCCATGTGGTGTGATGGAGCGCCTCTCGATAAACTCGTCTGGCACACCGGTACGACTTCGAAGACGTCTGAAGAAGTCTGCCGATTTCCTTGGGGGTGTAGATTGCTTCCTCCTGCCCTGCTTCTCCTCCGAGCTGCTCCTCACTGACATCGAACTGCTGCTGTGTGTTGTCGACGTAGACGGCCGCCCGCTGTTCGAAATGGATGGCTGCTGGTCGAAATTCCTGCTTGATGTGTTTGTGCCATCCGATGCATCGGTGTCGGGCACACTGATGGTAGCAGTCAGCTCCACAACAGGGAACGACATTGCCACACCATCTTCCCGGACCGTCCCGAGCCCCACCGAAGCGGATGATAGCTTTCGCTTTTGCTCCGAAGGTGAGTCCATTCCAGGGAGCTGCACTAGTTCGAAATCCTCCGAAGTACCGAGGGAGAATGACTGAAATACGTTGTCCAGGTTTGCGGCACCTAGGTCTTGCGGGTTTGTTTGAGGTTTGATGTCGGCGTCCTCTCGATCTCGCTTCGGATCTCGCTTCGATTCAACCGCCTCGCCCGGCTCCCAAGTAAAAGGGACCCGCGATATCCTGGACGAAAATCCTGGTTTCTTCACCGCCCTTCCGTCGCCAGCACTGCCCAAGTCGCCCTGGAAACGCAGCTCCTCCTCCGCATCTGATGCCCCAGAATCTGCATCGATGTCGTCGACGAATGCAATCGTGTCATTATCCTGTTCGCTGTCGGCAAAGTTCATGAGGGCGCACAAAAAGCTCCGCCTGTGGCCCAAGTCCGGCTCGTCCATCGCAGCCTGCCCCTGGCTGTCCCCAGGGGACAATAAGGGCGGTTTGCAAGTGCCGGCGACATCTTGGCCGCTGCCCCACGATAATCCGCCGACACTGACCCCCAGCATCACCGTTGGGATTGCGCTTTTGCGATGGACGTCGGCCATGGTTGCGACGCTACAATCTCGCAACGGCGGCGACGTTGCTACGCTGTCCAAGTCGGAGGGGCAAATTCATCACATGCAGTGCGGGGCACAGGCGCAAAACGCGGGGCCTTGTGAGTCGTGATCTCCGTCTGCTGTTGCGTTTCGTCTTGCTTTTGTGCTGGATCGGATTCGGATGGGAGAAATGCCCTGTTGCGTCAAGAATCCCTGCCCTATTGTATCCCAGTCGCCTCCTCCCGCTGTATCGCTGCAATATGCCTCGGGCTCGCGCTGTGAATGTGACTGATGAAGTTGAAGACTCGAGAGTCATCAGATCTGTGGAGCGAGGACAGAAACCATTTTGTTGTTCGTCCAGACGACACGAGCCAATAGCTAGTGCACGGGGAGGAGCAGATTGCCAGGGGGTGCGCCTCTGAGCTGTCGTTCGGGGGTGTGGGATGGTGGATGCAACAGTGGATGCCTGTCACGTTCCTCATCGTGCGCACCATGCAAGCTGCTGGATGGCGTCCTGCGATTGTGGTTGGTACGTGCCGTTGGGCGACCTGGGCAGATTCATCTCTACACGATTAGCGATTGTTTCAGACGCCCGCCGCCTCGAGCTTCCTGGATGCATCAGGCAGCCTGAAACTTAACATTTGTTTTTCTGTCTTATTTCGCTGCCTTGTGCCTTGGTGTGCTCTGGCGAAGTTCCACTCCGGATTCGACGTCAGTCGTCAACAATTTCGGAAGCTTGCACCGTGCCATCCCTGCGCCGCACCGGGCGCTGAAAACCGCGAAGGAGGGTGTGATTGGGTTAGGGTTCGAGCGCATTTTCAGCCCCCCTGTGACTCGGCCTGCCATTGGTGATGGAGCCCGACGGTAGACACGTCGACTCGGATGTCGCAATTGTCGGCCGACCACTACCGGCAGGCTTGGAATTCTTGGATTCCTCCTAGCCTCGGCGATTTGCCGTCGACAGGCGACGCCGAAGTGAGCTTGACAGTGCCAATTTCGAGAAATCACGGGGTGTGGAACAAGCCTTCCGCGAAGTGGGTCGTCGGCTTGATACCGTTAGGCGACTTGGACACGAAACAAAGGAACACGGGAAGGAATCGCTTGCGCAACCGCCATTGCGCATCACATCCCGCGACTCCTGGCAACCCTCCTTGCAGGCCCTTTCTGCGTCCAGTTCCTGGTTGGTGGCGTTGCTGACAGCATATCGGGCATCCAAAACGAGCCCTACGAGCCAGCTCGGGCACTATTCGAGCGAAACAGGAGATAAGATTTGGCCCGAGTTTCCGATCGGGACTCATCCCGCGAGGCCGGTGGTGGGTGAGCAATGCAGCAGGTGCCAGTTGGCGGCCACGACAACATGCAAGCTGCGGATAGCGATCCGGCTGACGGAGAATGATCCTCACGTTGCTGATGTGATGTGCACTTCAGCTGAAAGCGGTTGTGATAGCAAGGACCAAAGGTGACCAAGCACTGTCCGGTGTGCCTTCCGGAAAATCGCATTCGTTGTTCGCCTGGGCCGCCAACATGCAGACTGCTCAGGGGCGCTCCTGCCCCGTGCTGTTTTTTGCGCATCCGCTATTGACATGGTCTGTTAGAACGATAAGCTCATCAAGGTTGCCTCGGACTTGCCACCGCCTCATCCGCTGGCCCCTTTTCCGACGCCAGGAAGCTTGCGCCGTCTGTCTTTTGTTTTCCGCATACGCTGTCCTTCGCCAGACTCACCAGGACAGCCTGTCTCAATGCACGCATAATCCAACAAGTTGCAAACTCGGTTGCGGGGAAAGTGGGGAGCTCTGGAAGCAACATGGTTGGTCATCTGCAGCGACATGCGTGGGATGGTCAACTTGGAAGTCACGATGATCGTGACCCCGCGTGTCTTCGCTTCTGGAGTCTGGGTCGATGGACTAAGCTTCACGCATCGCAAAACTCGTATTTTCTTTGAGCAACCCAGAACACAAGAACCATGGCAGCAACTCGTGAAGCAGAAGCCACTGACAACGATTCTTCCGTCTCCCTCTACCCCTCCATCGACCAGGATGACCTCAGGGCGCAGGCCTCGAACCATCTCGTCAATTTTGGCGGCAAATGCTCCCACGACATCATTGTCGGCGCCTCTGGTCTCTATATTTACACCGCATCGGGCCGCCGCGTCTTGGACTGGACCTCCGGCCAAATGGCGTGCCTGCTCGGCCACGGGCACCCAGAGATTGTCTCAACTATCGCCTCCCACGCAGCTAGTCTCGACCATCTCTTCTCATGCATGCTCTCTCCGCCTGTAATCTCACTCGCTGCGCGCCTGTGCTCTCTTCTTCCATCCGGTCTGGACAAGGCATTCTTCCTTTCCACCGGCGGGGAAAGCAACGAAGCAGCCATTAAGATGGCGAAGGTTTTCACCGGATGCTTCGAGATTGTCGGCGTCGGCGGTTCCTAGCACGACGTGACGGCCAGTGCGCTCAGCTCTCAGTACCATTTTGGACGGCGTGGCCAGGGCCCGCTGATGCCTAGGACGTTAATGCTCCCGCCCCCGAACGCGTATCACAGCCCGTTTCGCACTACAGACGACGGGTATGACTGGGACGGCTGGAAGATGGTAGATCATGCTTCTTGCGGAAGTCTGGCGGTTTGCATGGTTGAGTGCATCCAGTCGTCGGCGGGCATGCATGTCCTCCCTAAGGGGTATCTCAAAGCGCTGAAGAAGCATTGCGAGAGGAGAGGGATGTTGCTGATTGTGGATGAGGCGCAGACGGGGGTGGGAAGATGTGGATCGCTGATGGCGAGCACAGATTATGAGAGAGTCGTGCCGGACATCTTGACCCTGAGCAAGACGCTGGGGAACGGCATCCCGCTGAGTGCGGTGGTGACCAGTGCTGATATTGAGAGAGTCTGTGCAGAGAAGGACTACTGCTTCTACACGACACATGTCAACAATCCGCTACCTGCAGCCGTAGGTGACAAGGTCTTGGAGATTGTGGCGAGGGATAACCTCGTGCAGAACGCAAAGGAAATGGGGGAGCTGTTGCATGCTGGACTGCATCGATTGAAGGAGAAGTTTGGCTGCATTGGTGATGTGCGTGGAAGAGGACTGATGGCTGGTATTGAGATCGTTGCAGGCCGTGACACGAAGGAGCCCGAGTTCGAACTTGCGAGAAAGGTCGGCGAGCGTGCGTATGAGCTTGGAGTCTAGGCAAATCTAAGTACTCATGTGAGTTTCGGCGGAACATTTCGCATCGCTCCACCCATCACCATCACCAAGAGCGAGATCGAGAAAGGTCTCGCAATGATGGAGCAAGCGTTCGCAAGCACTAGGGGCACCTTACCTCTCTTCGGAGATAGCATTCTAGGAGATGACAAAAAAGGGCTAATTCTTATCCAGTAAAGAACATTGAGGCCTAAGAATGATACAATGGAAATCCCTCCTGGCACTGCCCGGTGTTTGTTATGTTGTGTTGGCTTGCCTTCCAGCCACCCGGCTTGACGGGATGTTCCCACGGCGGATACTCCCCCCAGAATTGTAGGTATTACCTCCTCCAGGACCATACGGCTGATGCCCAGATATTAGCCAACGTTTGCGGTGGTGTTTTGCGCCAACAGAAGAGAAGGCAAAGTTACTATTCCAGCAGATGAACGACCACTGCGTCAACTGAGGGCCACCAAGGCGCAACCTGGTGCTTCTGAGACTAAGTCGGGAAAGCGGAAACCGCACACCGGAGCCGTGCCCAAGTCCCCGGCCTCTGGTAGATACTGTATGGTTCGGAGTACGTGGGCGACCTAACCACAATGGCGCCCGCGTCGTTCTTCTCCAATGATTGGCCACCACCGAAGTAGCACAGATAGCGGGCCCTCCGACAACTGGTGATAGCACCGGCACTCAGTGGCTAGCCGGAGCGCGACGGCGAAAGGGGCAGGCTAAACCGACTACATGGACTCGGTGCTAATGCGAAGTTACCACACAATCACCAAGACCTAATTGGCTCCCTTGACTCGCTCCCCTTTGCGACCCCTCGTTTCTCGGCGTTGAGACCATCACGATGCTTTATATCCGGGGAATTTCCCGTCGCACGTCGGTTGACCATCACTGCCATCACCGCCATTGGCGCCATGCTCTCATGACAGCGTTGCATTGACACCACAACATCCTTTCAGCCAGCCCGCCACAAACACCAAAACTAATGAGGGAAGCCTTAAGATCCGGTTGCGACAGCCCCTTAGGAACCCAAAAACACATAACTTGGCTTGCTTTCGCCTGCAGCTGAGAAGCTGAGAGCTCGACGGAGAGACCGGATAATGAATGTGGCTAGGCGCTCCGCGGTCGGTTTCGCTGACAGCGAGACGAATGGAAGAACGGCAGGAACGAGGAGAACCAAGAGGAGTAGGAGACAATACGCATGACTTTTGATGGCGGAGACTAAGAGGCATAAAGGCGAGGTCGAGAGTTGGTTCACCAAGCTCATCTCAGACGACGATGTGCTCAGAAGCACCAAGATCGAGATCAACATCCTCGCCAAGATCGTTGAGCAGACGGGAGCTACCGTCGACAGCTTCGAGGCATTCTTCGGCAAGGGCGAGCATCACAGGAAGACAATGCTTGACATTGGTGTTCTGCGCTTTCCCAACATTGACCGGCCGTTCTTCAAGCTGTACCGCTCAAGCTTGAGATGCCTGGTCTGATTCGACCCGCATTCTTTTCCACTCGGACGACAAGAACGGTATCACTGGAGGTCAGTCATCCCATTTCCAGAAAACAGGATAGTGAGCTAATATGTAGTGCCAATGCAGAATACAACGCCCGGAACTTCGTGCCCAGTGAGAGCGTCATGACCGATCTGATTGCCAGTGCCAGACAAAAGGCCATTGACACCGTTAATCACTTGCTCGACGATTAAGATGGAGGTTGACGCACCGCTACTCCAAAGTGGGGTAGGCGCGCAGACGATCGTAGATTAGGAAAATCGAAGATGGTATTAGTGACTGGGCGAAGGAAGAAGATGATAGACCTCTCTTGCATTGAATATGATTGATCACTGGTGATTAGCAGGCCCTTAGGTGCGACTGAAACTGAACAATATACGAGTTCATCTGCAATACAGAAATGAGTTTTTTTTCTTTCTCGGAAAGCCTATGCGCCAGCACCAGGATTCCTACTCGTCCTTTCTTGTGTCCTTGTGTCATTTCTCATCTCCTTTCTCGTCTCCCTCGTTTTTCCGTCTCCTTCATTTTTTCTCATCTCTTCCCCCACTT
>Ga0247770_1000482_pt1 | contig 38368 bp, 41 predicted proteins | sample UWRJL136409B6_FD_179943 | JGI IMG/M metagenome (GOLD analysis project Ga0247770, IMG submission 179943) | Plant litter microbial communities from Arlington Agricultural Research Station in Wisconsin, United States - UWRJ-L136-409B-6 | ecosystem: Environmental > Terrestrial > Plant litter >... | reverse complement strand
GCATCGTTGATCCAGTTGCTGACGCATTCGGCGTGGCTCCCGGATCCATCGGAATCGAGGTACTTGTGTAGGTTGAAGACAAGATTGGTTGTGCTACCATCGGGATTCGTGACCTTCAAGAGCTCCTCTGCCGAGCCGTCCTTGAGGAAGTAAGCGGCCGACTGCCACCCATTGCCTGGTAAAAGAATAATTTGAGAGGCTCCAGTGTTGCGGATGGCGGTCACGGCAGCCTGAACGGTCTGGGCCCACGTAGCTGTGCTTGGTACTATAACGGCACAGGGCCAGGTAGTCAGCCCTCAAATCGTCACTTTCGACATAAGGAGAAGTTCCGAGAATACTTACCATCGTGAGGCTCATTCATGATATCGAATATAATCTTACTATTGCTCTTATAGTGATTGGCGAGAGAGGTCCAGAGCGAAGCAAACACCGAGTTCAAAGGACCGCCCTGTCCGATAATCTGACCATTGAATCGGGCATAGGTGTGCACATCAACGATACAATAAGCTCCAGTGTTCAGGCAGGCCGTTACAATCTCATCGAACTTCGCAAGGTTGGCGGAGTTCAGGGTGCCAGTGGCAGGTCCACCAGTCAGATATGCCCAGCCAACAGCCAACCGGAAAGTGTTGAAACCTTTCTTCACGAAGTGCCGCATCTGCCCAGGACCATCTTGACCGCCATATTTGGCCAGAGGTGGCCGGACCACGGATAAGTCCTGTGTGCCATTGGTGTTTGTACCCCATTCGTAACCGTCAATATCTGCCTCTCAAAATCAGCATGTTATGTAAGAGCCACGGAAGAATCGCTAAGCTGACTTGTCCCCAGATATGTAAACCTTCCACCTCCAACTGGGCTGTTGGATGAGCATGAGACTGTGGTAGTCGAAGTCTTCAATGATGTCGTCGTAGTTTGCAGGCTTGTAGCAGTCGATAGACTCGCCTGGCTAGCTGCTAAGGTAGCCAGTAGGATGAACCGTATTCCGATGAAAGCGTTGGTCTTCATAGTAGCAATCTCTTATCTCCTAAAGTAACGAGAATATTGTTACGCCACGTCGTATGGCTAGGCAATCGCAGCGTTAAATGTTATTTCTTACGATGGACTTGGAGCTGTCGGGAGCATCAGACGAGTAGGGAGGATTTTCGGGCAGCTTGAACGCGGGCCGGTTACATTCTCTAAGTGCCGAAATTAAGTGATTACTATCAACCCCGCTGCACCTTAACAGTATACGAGGAAGATCCATAATAAGCAGACAAGCACACTGTGAACGGATAGGCCAGGAACTCAAGGTTGAGAAACCTGTCATCGCATGCCGAGTGAGCTGATGTTGAGATTGTTACACAGACTGTGTAGCTATTCGGCCAGGCTAGCTAGTCTTCCCGCTAAAATAGAGGTGCATCAGTAAAATAACTGCAGCGATCGTGCAATGCTATGTTAAATAATGCATGAGATAAACAGCTGACTTAAGCCTCAGGTCCTGCGAACTATTAATTCGTGCGGCTTTAACAAGCAGCTATTTGCTGGGGAGCTCGGTATATGTTCGAGGCGGTCAAGCCCGATATTACTGCGTAAGGAATAGGCTAGGGGATTGGGCCGCTTACACAGAACCTGAGTTCGGCAGGGCACCCCCCGATTCCAGTGTATTGGTACCGGCCTAGGCATTGGTCGGCCCGTCGGCTCAACTACCGACTTGTTTTTAAGAACGTCCACAATGAGCAGTTGGGGTAGGGTTGTAGCCTAATAGCTTTTAGGATATGACAAGAAACGTTTTTGGGAAGACTGCAGCATCTTGCGGCCCAAGCCTGTTCCATCGCCATGCCCATCTTCGTAGAGATCAGCAAGTGGTAACTCCTGAGCCCTCACCCTCCGTCATCATCCCAGCAAAAGGTCTACTGGGCGTTGCCAGTGGAAGGCGGCGTAGGTGGGCGGCTGAGGGCAGGTGGCTGCTTCCAGCCGCCAGGGAGATGCTCGCATAGGTGATAGCGGAGCGCACTGTGCAAGAGTGACATGCAGTCGCGACGTTTAAAGACGTCGCGTGAAATTGGCGGGGATTCGAGCGCGCTGGTGTGACCACATGTTCTAAAACCCCGTCGGGCGTGAAAGATTTCAGGAAAGGGCCAGGGAAGGCGCGCAGGTGCTATCGCGGCAAGCTTCGTGGTGCTAGGGAGTTAATCCCACTGTGAGGGGGGCTTACCAGCTGGTGAAAAGTGCCCTCTTGTTTGCCAACAGGCACAAAAAGGTGTTTCATAACCCCGCGATGGGACCTCTCTCCCAGCGCGCATGACTGTGTGGTGTTGAAGCTGGAATGGGACGATTGCGAAGCGGGGTAGCAGCTTGCAGCTTGCAACTCGCAAGGTCGCCGGTTTCCAGGCCCTGCATGCAGCCAGGGAGGCGTCCCGTCGATGTTGAGATTGGGCACACTGATGCAGGATTGCGGCCAGGTGCAGCATCACACCCTTCCAAAGTTCCAATCTGTAACGCTGAGCTGCAATGCCGTGGTTGTCACGCGCGGATGCATGGGGGGTTATCCGAAAGTTGTATCAGCAAGGGGGTGTGCCATGCGCGAAAAAATTGACAGCGGGATTTGGCACGATCTCAACGCTGTGTTTGCGAGGCGGCGTTCGCGCCTGCTGAATGCGGCCAATCTGCAGGGTGGAGTGACAACATGGACATTTGCCACAAGTCGAGAAACGCGACAGGGTGGGATGAGGTTGATCGATGCTCATCGGGTTCGCTTGAGATTCTGAAGGTGTAAGTGAAAGAGGCAAAAAAGAAAATAGGGGGAGGAGGATGTGTTCGTGGGGCCAAAAAACATACAGCACCAGGGATTCGCTGGTCGTCACCGACCCAACTACTAGTCTGGCGATTGGTGGCTTATCTATGGGAGAGCAGACGGGATCCCGAGTTCTCCACCATCTATGGCCGTATGTAATTGAGAAAGTTCTGGCTTCAGCCTATATTGCGGAGCTAGGCTTGGCATTAGGCCTCTGACCCAAAGTTGAAGAGCCCGGTGTCTTGTCGGGAGGGGATGCTGAGCCTGGGTACCATCAAGAGTTTCCCAACTCTAGCATCAATTTCGGTTAGTCGAACGTTAGTTGCCATATGAAAAAGCTTGAGCCGTTTTTGCGCACCCGTCTGCCACTGCAAACAGAGAACAAACGGAAACCAAGCACCATTCAATTATGTAACCACGTAGAACTGCTCAGTCCTTTTGCTATGATTTAGCCATTGGCGCACGGATCTCTTTGTCCGAACCTCCCTAGCAAGTTGACAGAATTTGAACTTAAGAATACACCTGGCCTACTTCTTGCCTTCAAGTTCCATTTGCAAATTTGGCAAATTTTGCCGCTTCTTTCCATTTCTTCTTACGCCGCAGTTAACCGCACATCCCGCACAATCGATATTCTTTTCTTAGGTCGGCTTTTTTCCATCGTGGCCACTTTCTCTTCTCAGCCAGCCACAGTCTCGCAAACCCGTTCAGTACCTACCTACCTAGCCGTCTAGTACCTTCGTATCGAGCGAGCAAATGTAACAGTCACTGGCATCCTCGGACCTACTCCTTCGCCCTCGGAAGTCGCAACCACCGATTTCGCTGGGATTTCTCGACATCATTTCCGCTATCATCAACATCTGAAGTCGAAGTCTCACCATTATAAGCCGGCCCAAGTCTTGCTTCCTCCCACGAGAGCATAGGCCTGACCTTCGGCCGCGCTGCAAAAGCGCTTACAAGTAGGCCCGTCCAGTTTTACATCGCACAAGCTTTTGATGGCTCGTTACTGAATGTTGCTTAGTAGACCAACGATAGAGACACAAAATTCCATCGCTTGCCTGACCGGGCCCCGATATCATCATGTTCGCGAACGTTCGCCACCGCCCGCCCCGAGCGAGCCAGCAAAGCACTCGGGCCTCTGGCTTCTGCGAAGATAGTGATGACCGCCCGCTTGTGCCAAAGACAAAGCTCAAAAAGCAGGCGAAAAGAGTGGCTCGAAACAAGAAACGAAAGTCACTAGTCGTTTCCTCTTCAGAGGAGGAGGAGGAGCTCCCTCCAGAAACCCCAGCAAAGAGACGGCAGCGGCATGGGTATCCAAGCCCGATAACTCCCAGCCAAGGCGCAAGAGACAAATTACCCGGTCGTGTGAGGGAGATCGAGCATAGGGGCGGCAAAGCAACCATGGAAGCAAGGTTAAAAGAGGAGGAGTTGAGTGAGAAACCTGACACGAAAGAGCTCGGCCCCGCGAACCGTTTAGAGAAGACATTGCGCGGTGTCCTTACTAGTCTCGACCAGCTCATGCAGCCGGCTCTGGCCGAGACACAGCGACTGCGAACAGAGAATGCCCAATACACGACGCGAATTGGGGGGCTTTGTTCCGAGCTCGACACCAAGAACGCCAGGATTTCGGAACTTGAACAAACCATCAAGAGGGAGAGGTTTCTCGCGGAGGAAGACAATGCAAAGCACCTGGCCCAAACGACTCAGCTGAGTGATGAGCTAGCCAGAAAAACTAAGAAGATTGCTCAGCTCAAATCGACAATTCGTAAAGAAGGCTGTTTCGACCCTGATGAAAACATCCGAAACGAGCAGCGTGCCGAAGACCTCGCATGGGAGCTTGAAGAGAAGAATGCGAGGATCATGGCCCTCGAACATCAGATTCGGAAGTCAAAACTCCAGGGAGTGTGTGTGGGTTAGGATGCCGTGAGTGTGCCATGTGGCGGGTACTGAGCCCGGCTTGTGGACCAAAGTCCCTAACAGGGGAGGGCCTGACCGGTTTGACGCCGCTGACGTAAGGTAAAGATACCAGGAGGCGGGGAGATGGGGCAAATGAATGCCACACCATTGCTGCATTATCTTCTGTAATGCAACGGACCACGAAGGTCACTTCCCCGTGTCTCGAGACCGTAAATGCTGCGAGGTATTGCGATCAGGTGTCTCTCGCATCAATATTTGATCAATTACCGTAGCTCTGTTTCCAGGTTATCCTCATACGGTTAGCAAGCCCTCCGGCATCGAATGTTATGGCTTAAGGACGCGAAAAGGACATTCATACACCTCTACAGCCTATAAGCGCTCGTACAATAGTTCCCAAACGCAGTGGTGATAAGCTGGATGGCTGCGATGCCCTGTGGTGTGAGCAGTCGCATTGTTGGCGTTCGTTGCAGCAGCCACAGCCGGCTGTTGCGGGTCATCGGTGACCGATGGTTGTCGGGGTGCTGGCTGCGGCCCGAGCAAACGTGCATATGGCGCCCATTTAGTTCTAGCGTGACGCAAATAATGCCCTAAACAGTTTTTTATCACACTCTGAAGGCCAGCCCTGACGCCACCGAGAGCTGCTGTTGGCGGGTTTCCCGTAAGCCCCAATCGGAAGCCTGCCAACCTGCAGCCCCTCATCACCGGCTGCACGCTGACTTCCCCCGTCACAGCTGAGCGAGCCAGTGGCAGGAGATCCCTCGCCCGGATCGATGTCTGGGGAGGGTCGCATCGGATCGAGGAGCGCCGATAATATCTCTGTGCCACCTCTCGCTGTTCTAGAAGCAACCGAACTCTGGAATCTCTGCTCTTCTATCTCCGGTCATCCGCTCAGCCAGCCGCTCCTATCCCACCTTTCCCGTGTCAGCGTCTTTGCGCCGCCCTGTGCTGTGTAACCCGGGAATCTGTCAGTCATGTCAGCGCCACAGAATGCAGATCTAGACACCAATATTCAGGTCGCGCCACTTCCTGATGATTTTGATATCGACACAGAAATCGGAACCGATGCGTATGACTGTCTCTACTCCTTCACGATGTTTATCCGTAAGCCGCTAACTCCGAGTTGCAGGGAAAGCTCGACTGCTTCAATTTCGTCCAGTATCCTCAATTACCGGGTGATTCATGGGAGAACATACCACGCTGCGCGTCATGCGACAGAATACTTCATCCCCAATGATGACAAACAGCAGGAGGCTATGGACCTCTCGTATGGCGCGCCCCAAACCGCCGATCCGGTCTTCCGATGACCAAAGCCTGTCGCTGACACCCAACCGCTTCGGTCACAGGCACCATTATCTTACCGTCCTAGCCGAAGGCAAGCTATTCTTTGCACCCATTCCCGACGATGTCAAGGTAAGCATTCCCTCCGAAAACACTCGTTCGAATCCGTATTGTCTGGCTGTTATGAGATAACACTCCTGCTAGGACGTTCTTGATGTAGGGACCGGCACAGGTAAGACACACCTTGTTGGTGAACCCTATTGTTAAGCGCCATTTGGCTGACAATGAACCGCGTGCCCCAGGAATATGGGCAATGTAATGATGGCCCGCACTCACTGGAACTCCCACGTAACTGACGCTTCCACAGTGACTTTGCCGACCAGTATCCTGAGGCCAGGGTCACTGGCACTGACCTGTCTCCTATGCAGCCCACGTGGACTCCGGCCAATATGAGTTTTGAAGTCGATGACGCATCACTTCCTTGGACCTGGGCTGAGAACCGCTTCGACTTCATCCATATCCGCTACCTCATAGGCGCGATCCAGGACTATCCCGCCTTGTTCAAGCAAGCGTTCGACCATACCAAGCCTGGCGGGTGGCTCGAGTCGTGCGAGATGGACGTGGAACTCCGCTGCGACGACGGAACCGCAGATAAAAGCCCTGCCTGGAGAACATGGAACGAGCTGTTTATTGAATCCGGCAAGAAAACGGGTGCTGTGTTTACCGTAGTTGCCGACGATATACAGAGGAAGGCGGCAGCGGCAGCGGGATATACAGACATTCAGATGAAGACTTTCAAGGTACGCTATTTAGCGCGTCACAGGCCTTAGCTCGCGAAGAAGTCGGTGCTGACCGTGGTGTTTCTGGACAGACTCCAGTGGGAGGGTGGGCTCTCGACCCAAAGCTCGCTGAGGTTGGCCGCATTCTGCAAACTGTAATAGAAACTGAGATTGAAGGTTAGTGCACTTACCGACGTCTAAAACGGATAGGCTCTGACAAGAATAGGATACACCACTTATCTGTGGCACAACATCATGAACTGGCCCGCGGAAGAGTACCAGCCGTGGATCCAATCGATGCGAAAGACGCTGATGGACCGGAGGATCCATGGGTACATGATTGTCCGGAATGTCTGGGCAAAGAAGCCTGAAGCTTGAACTGCCAGCGATGACTGGCTGGCGATGTGGAGGGGGTGGAATGAGATGATTGGGCAGGAAAGTGATGAACAAAGCGTGGCGTTCAGCTGGGTTCATCCCGCGTTTGTGGCTTCCCCGCAGCGGCCTCGGTGCGGGCTGTCACAGTGCCGTCACAGTAGGGATGTGATTTCTTTGAGCTGCCACAGCAATAATTCCCTTTGCTTCCGAGTCCACAACTCTGTCCTTCCTGGAAATTCCACAGCGATTTTGCTGAGCATTTAAAACCCTTGAACGCTCTTTCCGTTCGTATGACGTGGGACCCGCGAGATCGCCAGCAATCTCCTGCCAAGCCTGGCGAAGCACCAATCGCCATTGCCAAATCCAGACGCAATTGGGCTTCGCCCTGGCACGTGGCAGCGCGTGACTCTTCGGGGCGCTGCAGCCTTCAGGCGTCAACCACTAGCGTCGACGACACGCTGTTCGTGACAGCGCGCCACATCCCAAACCCGACCACATAAGAATGCCCATTCCCCAAAGCTTTCTCGATGCTGCGCCGCCGGAACCATCTCCGACCATTCGCCACTTCCGGTCAGGCACGGCAGAAATGACGACGACCACTTCTACCCCGCGCCGGGCCCCGAGGCCCGACATAGCCCGCCGCCGCCAGACAGCGAGGAAGCACACGCCCCTCCTGCGCATTCCCGAAGCCACTGAAAAGCCTATCACATGGCCCGCCGAGATGAAGTGGACGCTCCCGGTCGGCCGCCTCATCCGCCTCGACTCGGCCTGTCCCGTCGACGTTCCGTTCTTTACCTCGCTCAACTATGACGTCCGTCGCGCCGTCTACGACATGATCCTGCGCGACGCCGGCTTTCGCCAGAACATCGGTTGCCCCTCTGTCACCCGCACCGGCCCGGTGAAGGAGCTGTACGGTCGCTACCTCATCTCCCGGAAATGCGGCGATGACGGGTTCAAGACCACACTCGCTTGCGGCCACTGGGAATGCCATGACGCTCGAGAGGCCGAGAATAAGGACTCGGACACCGCCCTCCGGCTGGGCGATCTGGTCGCGATGATGAAGACCTGCAAGTTCGGATATCTCGAGATCTCGGAGCACATTTACCGCTCCATCACCTTCACATTCGCGACCTTCAGCGAGATGGGCGTGTTTCTCGATCGCACCTCCGAGTCGCTGCTGAGGAGGATCCGCACCGTCGCCTTCATCGCCCACGTCCTGCCCAAGAACACCAAGGCCTGCTTGGACTTCATCCAGGGCGACTACTTCCAGGAGGGCGACATCGCGCTGCTCAAGCGCTTCCCGAAACTCCAAAGACTCGAGGTCAACTTCTACCCCAGTCTCATCCTCGCGGCGTCGAACAAGTTGCCCAAGATCGTCAAGCCTCTCGAACAGCTCGAAGACGTCGAGAATATCGTGCTCAGAGTGCCCTCGATGCTGTATTGCCGAGAGGCTGCTGGGTGTCCGCTGCCGCCGGCGAATCGATTACGCGACTCGGATCGTTTCAGACTGGAAAGACCGGGAGTGTTGACGAGCGAAGGGCATCGGGGATGCAGGGCATATTGGTGCCATCTCGGTTCCACTGAGCAATGAGGGGTAGGTGATGCGCAAAGCTATCTTGGCTGCCGATTGTCGTCGGTCAGTTCATCGTGTGGCGGCATTGATTTTTCAGAGATTTCGGAATTCCTTTTTTTCGGATGAAGAAGGAGCATGACTAATGAATAACGAACGATTCACTTTCCTTGTCACCCTCGGCCTTTTTCTTTTCTTTCGGTTGTATTACTTTACAAAGACGTCTCCGCAGGCGCGATAGCAATATGACTGAAGCAATAGACAGCTATACCCAACAGTGTGGTCCACCGGGGCGAAGAGTCAGCTGTCAGCTGACGGTGTCGTTGAGAACGTGAGACGACAGCAGGCTCCTAACGGCCAATGGCAGGCAAGAAACGAGAAATTTGAGATATGATGAGAGAAACCGGACCGGATCGAGACGTATTTGCGAGAGATGCTCAATGGGGAAGGATGCAGAAACAGCCGAGTGAGCGGCCGACAGCGAAGGCTCAGGGCGGGCCTAATCGCCACCCTTCTTGCCGCTGGAAAATTTCTTCGAAGGCCCGCAGAGCGGCGGCACCAATCATCAGATCTTCCGGCGGATTCGTTGACAGCTGGGGGTGACGATGGGAACCTTCAAAGTCGCGCAAGTCGTCATCCTGCGCAGCATATCCAGGATTACCACTCGGTGACGACCGAGTGCTTCAGATCGTCCGAGAAACCTTAACACTTCCAGTCGTATGTTACCCGCAGGAGGAATTCGGTGTCTGCAACTGAGCACCGACAGGTGTGCCGACGATCTGGTGGGAATCCTGGGCCTGGCCGGAGACGCTCCTGTCCAATCAGCTGACAACGTGACGGGTGCGTGGATTTCAGCATGAACTCCAGACTGCCAGATGACGAAACAACCTTATTCGGGCGCCGAAGATCAGATCGAGGGGCCTTTTCGAAAGAACAATCAACAGTTGGTCTGCAGCTGAGTTACATGGCGCTCACCGAACAATGATGGGCATCGGTAAGAGAAGGAATCTGGAAGGCAGGGCAGATATAGCATACTGACCAGCATCCCAGAAGCGTCAAGGCGGCATGGTCACTCGAAATTAGCCGGCACGCTAGAAGCTGACAACCATGCAGCTGAATCCCTGGCCGGAAGGCATGGCATCGAAGCTGTGAGGCGTTCTCGGGTCCCTGAGGAGCGGATCGTTCCACGGTTCGGTGTTGCATCGTGTCACGGCAGCTCAACCTGGTCTTCCCAATATTGAAACAACACATGTACACACCATGCAGTGTATCTTTACGTCACACAGGAGCGACCTTCCTGCATACGACTCGACAGAGCCTCCCGACGATCCAAAAGAATGGCAGGTTTGGATATCCCTGTCTTGGTGTCAACCCTGCCCCCCACGTGCCCCCACGGCGGCACCTTAAGACTCGAATTGTCTTTCGGGCCCCGAGAAAGAAATGATCACCCGTATCGAAATTTTTCACGCGTTTGAGGACTCTGGGGCGCACGGAAATTGGCAAATTCGGCCCACTTGTGGCAATCAGAGAATGTGGAGCATGAGAACTGTGGCGACGACGGTCAGCCAACTGCGCGCCCACGTGGGGGAGAGAACGCAACGTTGTTTATCTGGGGCGGTCCCGGCGGGTTGGGTGGACCGCTTATTCCGAACCCACCTCGCCAAGCGATCGCGCCAACACAGCCCGATGGTCGACCCCGTCAACGCTAGACTCACGTGCGGTGATGCCGGTCATCAGGCCTGTTCGTGCGGGTAGGCGTTCCTGCGGGACTACCTCGACGACCAAACTTGACGCTCCTTGCGTATCGGGGTACAGGTTCCCCGCATGTTGTGCCCCGCCGTTCGGCGTCGTGAAGAACGCGGAGGGCGATCGTCTATCTTCACCTTATCGAGAGCGGTATCACTGTTCCAAACCCTCCGACAAGAGGAACACAAGCGGTCTGGAAGAGCTCAGCTGTGTTTTGTGCGGCTGAATTTTTAAGTCAGCTCAAGCTTTCCGACGCGTGCATGAGGTCTTGGTAAAAGCCAAGATGAAGCCAAGCCGTTTCTCCCGATTCCTCCGTCTTGGCCTGTTTGAATCGCGGCGAGGGTGCCCATGAGATGATTTCCAACTCCCGCACACGATCGTGGCGCTTGCAAGCCCGCTGCCGACACATCCCGGAGACACATCACTCACACGACAATTCGCTAGTTTGTAGCCCGTCGTCGCCGAGCTGGGCCTGGCCCTGGATTGCCGTGAGGGGGTATCCTCGGCCGTTAGCGCCACATGCGGTTCGGTGCAGAAAAAACGAGACAATTGGCTGCCATGCGCGCCATATCGAGAAGGAACCTGGGTGATTTTGCGATGGTGGTTGGGGGGCAATAAAAATTCCAGGGGTATATTTTGGTCCGCTAATTCTGGACCAACCAGCCGCGCACGTGGGCCGTTGATACGGAACGAGAGCACGCACCATCTGCGTCGGCCCCGTTCTGGAGGGGCGTGTAAGACTTTCTTTTCTCTGCGATGGCGGCATGCATTCACGTTCAATTTGGCCAAGTCGGTGTCCCGAACTGGGCAGGTAAAGATGTACAGTGGGTATGACGGGGCTCTAGGCCGATCATCTTGTGATGAGCAAGAATTCCGGGAGACATAAGACTGAGCACTCGCAAGTCGTCTCGCTCACATATCCAACTGCCACTGCCAACATCGCTTTCTCCAGGTCATCCAGTCCAACGGTTTGACTTTCAGCCGCCACTTGCGACCTGCAGTACCCCTCGCACCCTTCCCGGTATCACATCACTCGAGCCTCCGGCTCCTCACGCGACCAAAATGGTGCTCAGTCAGTTCGACTACGTCTTCGCCATCGGCACGTTTTTTGCGCTGCTAGACGCCTAGTAAGTTGCCTCTTCATGTCCGCCATCCAATTGACCACTTTCTGAATGCTAACCGGCTCTGTAGTAACAATGGCGCAAGTAAGTTGCTGCTCGCGTGACTTCTTACCGCTTTGAGATCGAGGAGTTGAGATGCTGACCGGGATGCACAGACGACGTCGCGAACGCTTGGGCAACCAGTGTCTCGTCGAGATCAATCACATACCGACAAGCCATGGTGCTCGGTACCATCTTTGAGATGGTCGGCGCAATCGTAGGTCTCCCCTACCCCATATTCCTGAGCTAGACACAAGACTGACCCATGCGACCACAGACAGTCGGAGCACGCACAGCCGATACCATCAAGAACCAGATCATCCCTAATGACGCCTTCGGTGGAAACGCCGGTGTTCAAATGCTCGCTTTCACATGCGCACTCGCTGCCGCCTCATCTTGGGTGATGTGGTGCACCAGGCACTCGGCACACGTCTCGTCAACCTACTCGCTCGTCTCAGCCGTCGCTGGTGTCGGTGTCGCCACTGTGGGTGTCTCCAAGGTACAGTGGGGCTGGAACGGTGGTAAGGGTCTAGGGGCTATCTTCGCTGGCCTCGGCATGGCGCCTACCATTTCGGCCGGGTTCGGAGCCGCTATCTTCATGCTCATCAAGTTCGTCGTCCACGTCCGCAAGAACCCCGTTCCTTGGGCCGTCTACACGTCGCCATTCTTCTTCCTTATTGCCGGGGTCATCTGCACGCTGTCTATCGTCTACAAGGGCTCGCCGAACCTTGGCCTGAACAAGAAGCCGCCAGCCTTCATCGTCGGCGTTACGCTAGGTGCAGGAGCCGGTCTTGCCCTCCTGGCCGCCCTGTTTTTCGTGCCATACCTCCACGCCAAGGTCATCAAGAAGGACCACTCAGTCAAATGGTACCATGTTGCCATGGGCCCCCTCCTGCTTAAGCGTCCGGCACCCGAGGGTGTCGATGTCGCTATCGTCCCCGACTACGCGGTTGTGCAAGACGATGATGAGACTGTCGAGACCCCTCCTGTTGCATCCGACGCCAGCGCCAGCGACGAGCACATCTCGAAGCTGTCAGACGACGGCGAGAAGAAGCTGGCCGCCGATCCTGAATCGCAGAACCCGGTCCGCATGTTGACGCTCAAGGAGATCGATGAGGAAGGCACACGAAAGCTCCACGCTAAGCTCAGGAAGAACCGCGGTCCTATGGGCTGGGCCATGCGCACGCTCCATGAGAACCCTATCGGTAACGGCCAGATCTATGAGAAGCACAACCTCAAGGCCATGGTCAAGCGACTGCCTGCTATGATCGTCTGCGGTGCCCTGTATGGAAGCCACTACGATATCCACGCGGCTCAGTCCGGTATCGCCGGCACACCAGATGGCGAGCGCATGGCTAGAGTGTACGCGCACGCCAAGAAGTACCCCAATGAGGTCGAGCACACCTACTCGTTCGTACAGGTCCTGACTGCCTGCACTGCATCCTTCGCTCACGGCGCCAACGACATTGGAAACTCTGTCGGTCCCTGGGCGGTTATCTACTCGGCCTGGAGCACAGGGAGCGTCGTCGAGTCAAAGGCCCCTGTCCCGCTCTGGCAACTTGCTGTCCTCTCTGCGACCATCTCGATCGGTCTCCTCACCTATGGCTACAACATCATGAAGGTCATGGGCAACAAGATCACCTACCACTCTCCCAGCAGAGGTTTGTCAACTCCACTTTCCAACCCAAATAATCGCAAATACTAACTAGCTGCAATAGGATGCTCCATGGAAATGGGCGCTGCTGTCACCGTTCTCGTCTTCTCGCAGTACTCGCTGCCCGTGTCTACCAGCATGTGCATCACCGGCGCGACCGTTGGTGTCGGCCTCTGCAACGGCACGCTCAAGGCCGTCAACTTCCAGCGAGTAGGGTTGCTCGCTATCTCTTGGATTGCTACCATCCCCATCGCGGGTACGCTTGCCGGTGTGCTCATGTCGTTGTTCCTTTATGCTCCTCATTTTTAGATTTCTGGTTGGCGGTTGCATAGATGGCATTCGAAAAGCATTTTGGAAGATGGGGTAGAGGCAGCGGGCTAGCGGCCCGGTGATGGGTTTGAGTTTCCATAGAGGGTGGTATTGTTGCTTGTGGGTTTTAGCGGGAGAATGGCGTACTAGCAGTTGGAGATGTTGATACAGGGATAGAACTATTACAGAATAGTGTCTTACAAAATATACGTTTAGAAGCTACTTGTCTATCGTGGTGTCCATTGCGCTTTGCCCAGTGATTGTGCAGGTTCCGCGTACCGGGTTTTCCCTTCTTACAATGTGAAGCCAAGACCTGCCACGATGATTTGTGCCGGCTGTTGGAGCGGTTCGGATGCTTGGCTGCCTTTTCCCTCGGGTATCTTGGTATCTCCGCTGCAAGGGCACACCGGCAACCCATCCGGAATGGAACCACTGATAAATACCCCCTGATAGCCGACAGAAACGGCAGCTGCCCACGCACGCATTTATCCAGCCGTAGCTCGCGATATTCGCTAACTGCCAGCACGTCCGCCGAATGGAGCGCCTCTGTGACCTAGCTGTACCTTAATATCGCCGTAATTGGCCGGGTCTCCGGCTGCAACCACCGCTCGAGCTAGACACTTTCCCCGATCTTCGGGAACCGGGGTGCTGTATAAAACCGCCCAGGAGACCTTCGATTGACGATCCCGAATATTGTTTCGTTTCGTCATCTGTGCAGTGAACATCTGATCTACCTCACAGAAATACCACCAAGCCAAGATGCATCTCCCATTCGTTCTCTCAGCCCTCGGCTCGCTCTTCGTAGCTGTCGCGACAGCGCAGGCCGCCGTCCCCAAGACCCCCGGCCTGACCTTCCTCTATTCGCTGAACTGCACGCTCGGCGACTCGCTCCCCGTCGGCGACGTCCCCGATGGAAATCGCGTCGTGATTCCCATCACAGGCGGAACATTTTCCGGCCCGCGGATATCCGGTTCGTCCCCTGCCCTCGCAACCACCGCAGACAGCGACTAACATCCACCAGGCAAGGTCCTCAACCTCGGCGCAGACTGGGGCCTCATCGACAAGAGCGGGACCTTCTCGGCCGACACGCGGTACCACCTGCTGACGGACGACGGCGCGCACATCTTCATTCGCACCAGCGGCCCTGCGCAGGCCGATGGGCGGCTGCACCTGAGGATTATCTTTGAGACGGGCAGCCAGAAGTACTACTGGTTGAACAATGTGGTGGCGGTGGGCATCTTGAAGGCGGGGACGGGCGTGGTGTGGATTGATGCTTGGCAGTTGGATAGTCCTCTCTAGTGGTAGGGTGGGGCGGTGGGGGAGGGCTAATTGAGGTTGTTTTGGAGTTTTGTGTCCAGCTGGTTTTTTTTTGCATCACACCGCGATGCGTGACTTCATGTCGTGATAAAGTTTTGGTCGCCCTGGCCCATGTTTCACGAGAACCTGTCGGCGGCAGAGTGCGAGAGTGCGAGCTAACCAAAGCTGCAGCCTCCTGCAGGTGGAGTCGAATCCGCGCGTCGTGGCTTCTCACCGCCAGGCAACCGCGATCCAGCATCGCATAACTCCAGCGGACGACCCAGAGAGACGCGGGTCGCTATTTCGCTTCAACATTTCGCGCAACCAACGGTAATCATGGCAAACTTCACGCATCTCCCCCTCGAGGTCATCCAGCAAGTCGCGTCGCTCTGCTCGTTTCGCGATGTCGTTGCCATTCGCCGGACCTGTCGACTGTTCAACGACGCGTGCGATGACGTTTTCGTGTCTCAGTGGTGTTTCCTCAATCAGGTGCCGGTCAGCATGGAACTCAAGCATTGTTGATGTTGATTGTCCCAGGTTGCTCACCATTTTCCAGACAAACAACCCCGCCTCCAAACCTGCCCGTGACAAAGAGGCGCTGCGCAAGCTGATCGCCAGCAAACTGACCTCTACGACATCTGACGAAACCAAGATGGTCTGGAATCGTTTGGCTTCAGGCGCGTCGCAGCTTCACATCCTTCTGGACGAGTTGGAAGAGCTTTTGGTGTCATACGAATCCGTCCCATGGGAGGACACTGTCAGACGCCGACACCCCGTGGAAATTTCCCGGGCGGGGCAAAACATCATCGGCCTCCTCAGCACCTGGACTGTGCTCTGCGGTATGTTGTAGGAGATCCCTCAAAGCCAGATGCACCGTTGGGCTCCCTAGGCTGCCATGCTGACCTTGCGGGACAGACCCCACGGTAAACAACTTCACCATGGCGGCGTCCCTCAGCGGTTTGGCCGCCTACATGCTCGGCCCAAGCGGCCTCGATACATGGGACCCCTCAACCCGCGTGATGCTCGCGTCCCAAATCTCTTTCTGTCTCGCCATAGGTGTGCTAGGGAATACCGTGCTCAACAACATGCCGATCCTAGTCAACCGAGTCATGCACCTTCGCAAACCCGAGGCTTACGGAGAAGGGACATATAGAATGGAGCTGGAGTCTTCGTTCGAGGGCGTACAGGCCACAAGTTTCCTGGTGCTGGGATGTCTACCGTGGCTCCTCCGCTCAGATCCGGGCGTCATCGTTCGGGATGACCTCCCGTATCCCCCAGCGCTGCCGCTGCTGGCGTCTGCCGAGCAAGGGGATATTCCGCTGCCAGATGGGAAGCCACCGTCTCCGTTGGCTTTCCCCAACCGTGCTCCGGGGTCGCGGTTCGCCCCTGGCGAGTTATCGATGCACTCGTTTGGCTATGCCCCGTCGTGGAACCGCTGGCTTCGCGCTAGTGTCGATGCACAGATCAAGGACATCGCGCGCGGGGAATGGGTGGGCTACGTGTCGACCTCGCAGGGCCGCAATGGAGACGTTCCCCCGCCGGCGCATGGGGTGCACTTCACCTCCCGGTCGGATCCCCAGGATGCAGATCGACTTCTGCTGATAGCCGACGGCGTCGATAGCCGTGGGGCCTTTAAGCTTGACGGTTTTGTGATGTTGTCCATGGGCTTTGTATGCCTGGAGAAGTGGTGGACTGGGGCTAACGGGGTGCCGGCGCATTTGCTTTGGGGTGCCATCACTCCGCTGGGCATCGCTGGTTCCTGGAGCTACTTGAGCGCGCCGAGGATTCCTATGGGGTTGATGTGGTTGTATAAGAAGGAGTGGGTGCGGGAGCGTACCCCAGTGCTCAAGACGGCGCCGGGAACATAGGCCTAGCGACGGTAACGTTGCGAAAGAGTCAGAAGCCGTTTTTGGCTTGACGAGCAGCGGTTGCGTATCCGCCCGCATGGCTCGAAGCTGTCTAGCGAGGCTAGATGCAGCGCCTCCGCGGGGAGGGAATAGTGTTGGATAGACCAGGAGTTGGTTTTACCCCAGCATCCTGCCGACCACGCGCCGTCCGCGTGATCGTCCCACATATACTCTTGATATACTTCATTCCAATGCGCCCCAGTTGTCGCGGCCCAACCGCTTCATTCGTTCCGCCACAGCCGGGGGCGGATCCTCCTCATCAAAACCAGCGCGCTCATCATACTGCGAGTTCCCGACAAGTGGCTCATCCACCCCAACCAGCTCATTCAGCAACGGGAACCTCTCCGCCATCTTCTCCCTTAGCTCATCCACATACTCATCATGAACAGCACACTTCCCCCGATAATAGTCATACAGCCGCAATGTCTTCAAACCCGGCGGAAGCCCATCCACCAACCGAAACGGCGGCATTACCGCTATCCCCGTGCTACCATACTCAACATCCTCCCCTTCCCTTGGCTGCGGCGGTCCAAGCAGCGCCACAATCGGCACGGCCAACACCTTCAATGCAGCAAAATCATGCAACGACCCAATCGTATACCCATACACCCTCGTATCCTCTAGGTCCTTTGACCAAAGCGGTTTCCCATTCCCATTCGCCGCATCAAACTTCGCATACTCATCCCCCAACGGATCACCCCGCCCCCTCTGTCCTTGGCCCCGCCCAATCCGTCCTGCGGCCCTAAAATCTTCCTCTCGCGCGTCTTCCTCCTCCGGCTCCCCATGGAACGACAGCGCGCCGTGGATATCCATATCCAGCACCCGGAGAGTCGCCTTCTGTTCGGCGAGACATTTCCCGATCGTCTTGGGCAGCACGACAGGCTTCCCCCCCTTGGAGTGTGACAATCCCCCGGCGGAGAAGGTGAATTCCTCTAGGGCCTTAGGGACTCGAATGATCACGCCAAGCAGCTCGGAGCCAATATCGGCGTTTGTGATGGATATTTTGCGAACGGTGGATGTTCCCGGGGGGGAGACTTCGTGATTGTTTTGGTATGCAATCAGGGCGTTTGTGCTGTAGGTTGTGAGGGAGGGGAGGCGTCCAAAGTAGCGGAAATGGTCGAGGAATTCGGCGCTGTCGTACACGCGCTCGTCGTATGGGGTGTAGGATTCGATGTGGACTGTTTGGAGGGTTTGGAGGGAAGGGGAGGGGAGAGGGGAGAGGGAGGGGTAGTTGTTTCGGAGGAGGAAATCCCGGATGAAAAAAGGAGTGTACTCGATCCCGTAGGCCTGCAGGTAGGTGAGGTTTTTGCAAAGGGAGAGGAGGAGAATGGTCGCCGCGGCGGCGAAGCCTTTGTCGCTTTTGTGGCCATGGTGCTCGGCCCCAGAGGAGCCGGTGAATTTCCAGTCGAGAGATTCAAGGATTTGGTGCGTGGTGGAATCGGGGAGGCCGATGGTGCGGGTGTATTCCTTGATGCGCTCGTGGGCGGCAGCGTCGTTTGGGCTTGGCGGTGGGATGACTGCATCGGTGGTGGTGAAGCATTTCCAGGGTCGGTCGGGCCAGGCCCCGGTATCGATGAGGAGCTCCTCGACGTGGAGGGCGGCGGAAGGGTCCTGCGCGTAGGCGGAGAGGTACGGGTATATTTTTTCGATGTCCTTGCGGCCGGCAATGCGCAGGGTTCGGCGAGGCGGAAGGGCCACCATGGGCTGCTGCAGGTGCGAATCGCCGCTTGGATCCATGTCCATGAAGTTGAGGTTCGTCTCTCTGATGCTCATGCGATTTGGAACTTGAGCCAAAACACGAGACGATGAAGAGACAAAGGAAAGCAGAAAGATTGACCGAAACGCAGCCACGCGTCGTGGAATCATGGTAGGAAGGATGACTCTTGGCTGCAGAACAACAAACGCGTCCCCCTTTTTGTATTTCGTCCGCGCCGCAGCAGATCAGGCAGCCGGGCCCTGACAGTATCCCCGTTAGTCAGCGTCGCACTTTCTGCAACAAACATCCCGACTGAATGATCAGGCTATTTGGTGCCTATCTTAACAGCAAACATCTCAGCAACACAAGCCGTCAGATGTGATGAGAGCTTTCCAGTGGTGCTGGGCTGGTTCGATATGCACTGCGGATGAGTCATCTCGTCAAGAAACTTACCCTGTATTTTCCCTGTCTGCATAATTGGAAGCTCCCGTCTTGCCCCATTTTCAATAGTGGCGGCGGGGTGCAGGCCGGTGCAAACAGAGGACGGCAAGAACAACAAACGGAGTATGCGAGAGATGAGACGAAAAGGGGCAATTTGTAGGCCCTTTTCGTTGTCCGCTAGTCTTCGGTAGAAGGACTAGCCAACAAATTGAGGAACAGTTTCCAATTGGCAAGGCTTTTGTGACGGATTTCTTACCGCCTTTTGGTCTGAAATACCTGTTTGGGTAACTGCAAACAGTAGCCGCAAGCGAAAGCTGGGAAACGGCCTAATAAGGCATTCGTCGTTGCCAGTATTTGAGATATGCGCAGGGATTGACGGGCTGTCACTTCCATGCTTTCCCCTATTTCTCAATCGCTTTCTCAGCACAGACTCTCGCCGCCTTTGTTTCTGGCAACCTATCCGATCGCCTAGAATCCTCAACCATTCAGAACCCAAGCATCTCACACACAAAATGGACGCCCCCATCAATATCCGCGAAGGGGATGCTTTTGGAGTCAACGTCAGAGCGAAACTTGAGGACCTCATCAAAACAAGCGTCTACCCCAAGCGGTACCGGTTTCTTTTGGCCAAGCTCAAGATCAGCGAAAAACGACGTGACGACACTTGCGATATTGCAGACAAGCGTGCTGAGCGACAGAGGCGCAAGGTTTATGACGAGTGCCACCAGAAACATCAGGAACTAGAGCGATCCATTTTGGCCAAGCTGGAAGATAATCAGGTACATCTGCCTGAAACGATGGCCGAGCCAAAGCCGCTTCCGGACTCCGACGCCGAGGATAGTCGCGAGAAGGTCTCAGAGGTTGGAAGCGCTCAGCCCGTGCCTCCTCCGGGGCAGGCTACACCGGTAAGTTCCCTATCCAACCATCACATCGAGATCTTAACCTCACCCTGCAACACACAGTGCGAAAAATGCATCTACGGAGAATCACACACGGAGAGCTCCGAGGACTTGATGAAAAGGCTCAGACAACTCCTAGCTGACCACAACCAGCCGCCTGCCGTCAACACACAGGGAGTATACCGCAATCGACTGGGCTCGCGGTCTATTGACGAGTGGATTCACGTTTGGAAAGGTCTAGACCGCCTGAGATACGCGGTAGCGGACAGTTTGCGAAAGGAGGTTGAGAACCGTTGGCAAATCAAGGTGCAGCCGAGCGAGATGGATGCAAGGCTAAGATGGCACGGCTCTACAGGGCTCCCGCCGGCGTGAAACCTGATATCAAGGGTAGGATAAATTGGTTTTGAGGGGTTGGTCTCAGGGGCTTGGTTCAAGCCGTTGTGGTTAGCGCGGTTGCGAGTATATAGTTTTATGATTTAAGGGGTAAGATAGGACAAAGACTTTGACGAGATTAGCATTGGGTTCTTGCCTTGGTATTAGCTTATTGCTTGGGCATCATGATAGCCACCCATAAGGTCGATGTAAATAGAGCGTCCCCGTCCCCTTGGGTTTATCAACACGCCAGGTATTGGCAGCACGGCCCCTCCATGTGTCACGGAGAGCGTAGGTGACCTGGCTTATGGAACGAAACACACCTAGGAGAACGGCGGGAACTTGTAAAGTAATCATCAGAAATAGCAAGAGTGGAAGATTTATAAAAGCAACAACTCTGATTTGGTATAAATATCTCTACAGGGGTATCTATCTCCTCAGCCCACCTCATCCAACGATTAACTTATCAAATCGGCATCTCCAGCTGGACAGCTAACCAGTAAACGGCCCAAGCCAGCCTCAAGAATCCTGCCTTTCTTCCTTCCGTAGTATTATGATGTGCAGTTCCAACCGGCAACAACTGCAGTTCCGGTAACGGGACAAGTACCCGAACCACATATCCTCCTACACTCCTCCTCATTATTAGAAATCAACACAACCTGCCGCTTTTCTTCCTACAATCCTCCTATGCTAATCGCCAACGTCTCAAAGCAACGCTAAATGAAAAACCCAAGCTGAAAGAAAAAGCCGTGACTCTGATCAACATCAATACAAACTGATCAACTCAAAGGTTTGCCTGCAGCCGGAGTTGGGGCCCTGGAAGCACCACCAGGAGCCTGAGCCAGCTCCCTGAGAGGGCCGTTGACCTTCGGCCGTTTGGCGCTGTCGAAAAACAGCGAGTAGAAGCGCGACTGCTCCCTGAAAAGGCCACTAGGCTGCGACTGGTTGAGGCTGGCAAGGAAGTGCGCATATGTTCGGCCCTTCTCGGGAAGTCGGGCAACTGTGGTGTCTTCTTCCATCGGCATCGGTCCGTCAGCAGGTGGCTTCTGGTCGTCCGTCGCGGGCGTCAAGTCGCTAGCGCCAGGGCGGCCGTCTGAGTTCATGCCATCCGCTCCTGCCGGCTTGCTCTGCTCGAGTTTCGCAAGGAGCCTTTCGTTGAGATAGGCCTGTGCTTCGGCCACGCCCTGAATTTCAGGGTTGCTGAGGTCGAACTCGTTGAGAAGCCATGCAGGAACCCAGCCGAAGGCAGCGTCGGGGTCGAAGTACTTGACGACGAACCAGCGATGATGCTCGCGTCCACCTCCGTCCTCAAATCCCTCTGCCCAAGGGAGCCGTCCGGTGCTCAGGTCAGGATTGTAGCATTCAGGGACATCGTCCTCCAGCTCGCGGACACTTCCACGCACGCCAACCTCGGTGAAATCACCGGGCGGAAGGACCACGACGGCCCAAAGGCCCTCGACGCCGTAGGGCACGTAGTACAGGGCTCCTTCAGTGGGGTTTGTGATGACTCTGTCAAAGCTGTCATCCGGCGACTGAACCGGCTCTTGGATCACCAGCGGCTGGGCCGCCACTGGCTTTTGTCCGACTTGGAGAGCCAACGAGCTGAATTTTGACGAAGCTGGCCGTCGCTGGGTTGGGGATAACGAAGGGGTGACCATCGACGACCTCTTGGTAGGGCTTACTGCTACCACGGTAGTCGTAGCCGACGTCTTTGGCGGCCAGGACGTACCCCTACCCGGCTGCCCCTGGGACTGTGACTGTGACCCCCGTTGCCGCCGCAATGGTGGTTGCAGGAGCTGCGAGGTTGGAGGTAATGGTCTCGCGTATTCCGCGGGGTATGAACTGTGTGGGCTGAGATGGTGGGTAGGCAGTTCATCTTTGGCGTGACCGGGAAGCACGGTGCGCTCGTTGTCTTCAGAAGGAGAAGACGAGGTCACTGCTCTTGCTTTGTCCCCTACTGGCCTCGGCATCGGTTAGCTTCTTGTCGCGGGCCGGAGTGGAAGCCTTCGGGGCTGATTATGACAGGCGCACCTTGACCACCAATTCCGTTCCCCGGCAGGCTAAGCAAGTGTTGATGCTTCTTTGCCGCGGCTGAACCGCTTGGGTGAGTCCTTTCGCTGGATGTTGGCCAGTCTTGTCGCAGCGAAGGATATAGTACCGGGAGTGTTCGTGGTTTTTGGTCGGATGTTTGACGATTAAAAACTTTCTGTGTGGATGCCCACCCTGATAGACATCCTCCCAGTAGATCTCTCTGGAACCGGTACTTGGGTTCTCAGGCAAGGGCTGCGATTCACGCCTCGGTCTCGATCTTTCCGAGGGACGCTGTTGCTCTTGACCATGATCGGAATTGCTGCTTTCGAGTTGCCGTCTTAGAGACTGTAGGTCGGCGTTGAGGTCAGCGAAATGGCCCGAAAAAGTGGTGGGCGGCTAGTTGGCAACGGCGGTGAGAGGAAAACGATCAGAACTTACCCGGTGCTGTGAGATAGGCTCTTCCCCGTCGCTCTCTCGGCCAAGCCCATGGCAAAAATCGGCCTCACCCTCCGTTTCCGGCTCTGGCACCATTTGGTCCACCTCACCACCCTCACTATCATCAACATCCTCCTCGTCACTCTCTCCATTGCTCAGCTCCACATCATCATTCCCGGGCTCCTCGTCGCTCACTGGTAACTCCGATATTGGCCCCCGCCCACGATCCGAAAGCCATTGATCCACCTCCTTATCAAATTTCATACGCTCCGCCCTCAATCTAGACTTCGAGACCTCATGCTCCCTCTCGTCCGTCTCCAATTGTTGTTTCAGCCTCTCAAGCTCTCTCTCCACTTTTCGGATTGACTCCCTCATTTCCTCGAGACCCTGTAGCCCCGCCGCAATGTGTGTGTTGTACCGATTTTCGCTTGCTTCGAGCAACTTCGCAGCCTTGTAGACTCGACCTAGAAGCCCCTCGTCGGAGATAGGGGCTTCTTGTTCGTCCATTTTCGAATGTGTGCCGGCACGTGTTTGTTGGGGGCAGACCAAGAGGGCAAAGAAAGGGCGGGACGGTGCTGCTAACTGTAAGGCAAACATGCGTCTGTGAAGAAGTGAAGAATGGAAAGGAGCAGAACTGGGAGTTCGAGGGGGCCGCGAGGTATCCCAAGAGCTGTCTGGGAAAACATGAAAGACTCCCAAGGCCCGGGTTGCCCAGACCACCGGACGTCATCCGCGACCGGCCCGGCTCGAGGGGAAGGAGCTTCCGCGCACCCGAACCACCCAACTCAGAAAGCCACGGCGGGCCAATTACATGGTGCGAATGCAATGCATCTCAGCTCTCACTGCGGCAGTGACAAATATATCAGATTTCGCGTTGAGCCCTTGCATCCCATGAAACCGCGACCCGAGCAGTTTTGTTTGCCCGCACGTCCAATGCTGCAGACATGGCTGATTCCAACTCGGCGGAGTTTCCGTGCAATAATCTCGCCTGCCAAGTCCCTCCTTCCCCAGACCCAGGATGCATGGGACCGTCCCCACGCCGACGGTCTACGTACCACGCACGTCTGCCTCCAAAGGCCGAGGCGTGCGAGATTCGGGTGCCATTCCAAAAACAGTCCCATCTCTTGCAGAATTTTCCTCCGCTACCACGGCACGCAGGCCTCAACTCCCAAAAGCACTCACATCCCCCACTCCATGCAGTTTGTTTGCTCGCGCGATGCGCGGCTGCAGCCACTGGCAAACCCCCGGCCCAGGAAACCCGCCAATGCAAAAAAACGACAGACCAGAGCCCCAAAAACAAGACCTGTCACTTTCAACTCATCAGTGCCACCTTGCATTGGGAGGGGAAAGAAATCTCCGGAACTAGGACTCAATTCACACAGTATCCAAAAAGCCGAAGAAACACAGTGACCTACGGGGTACATGGGTATCATCCTGAAATGCAAACGCCACTGGTCAACCGCTGACCTCCAGAAAGACAAACAGAAACCCGCGGTGGGGATTGTGCGACGAGAGCGGGAAAGCGACGGGTAGTCCCAGGGGTGGCGTATCTGAGGCCGGTCGTGTCAAATTACGTAATCATTCCTTAGTCAACCGCTCTGCGAGCGGTTGGGCCGCAATTTAGGGGCTCGCGGTCGCGCGGACCGCTTCTTGAATGGAACACACTTGACGACTTCCAATTACTGCGTTTCTGGTTGGCTGCGTAGAATTCAACAGGTCGACCCGGCTCAAGGGGTCCGAGTTGATGGGCTCGAAAAGGCGAGGTCGATTTGGGGAGTCTCAAGGCCGTACACCGTGCGAGTGCCGGTCGTCAGCGCAGTGACGGCAACTGTATGGCAACGCGTTGCGCCGGAGTCTGTTGTTTGGGGCCCGCCGTGCTTGCTCTGCTGGAGAGCGGAATATCAAGCTGTTTTGAGAGCTGCTGAAGCGTTTCTTCCCTGGTGCCGGGGTCGCTGCCGAGCTCCATGGAGTCATCAGGAGAGGATGAGTCTGCTTTCTCAATGAGAGCGGCGGCATCGGACCTCAGTGTCCGGCCCGTTGGGCGGTGGAAGTTTTCGTTCTCGCTCTCGTCCGGCCGCAAGTCGGAGTCCGGATTTCCTGGCTCCTCGGTGTGATCTTTCTTGCCAATAGGACCCGAAAACCCACCATTGTCGATGCTAGTGTCCAAGCCGTTGTCTTCGGGACTTGGCTCGCAGGAGGCACTTTGACGAGACAACTTTCTCGCCTTCGCTACAGCGTCGTTGTTCAGACGCTGTTTTGACGCATCGCAGTTGACGACGCACTCGCCAAACTCCTTGATTGCGTTCCAGTAGGTCTGTTCTTTCTTGTGGCAGACTGTAGCGACATGTGCTGCGGCGGCCTTCCAAGCTATTTTCGTTCCAGGGCCATCGAAATGCTTGTCGTGTTTTCTGCAACGGAGAATGTAATACCATGGCCTCATGGCCATCGCAGCCCCAGGAACTCCACGCCACGAAGGCGCTTTGTCCTCTGGAGGCGGGAAGTTGACGATTTGGTACATTCGTTGCGGGTCGGGACGCCCGTCCTGATAGACCTTGTCAAAGTCGATTTTGGGAGCTTGCCACACCCACTCGGCAGTGCTTGTCTTTCCCGCTTCGCTAGCCGGGCACGACTTGGAGGTCCCATCCCTCCGCACCCTCCTTCGGGCTCGCTTGACGTTATCCCCATTGTCTTCTGGCTCGTCGAAGCCCTCATCGTCCGCGTCGGAGCCGGTGGTAGCGGTAGCCGCGAAATTTCTCTTCATCGGCTGGCAGGACCAACCAAGTCAGCAGAGCGCGAGAGAGGCACTTCGGTGCTGGGACTTACCCTCCTAGGCTTCCCCTCGCTCTTGGGAGGCTGGCTTTCTGGCATTTCGAGATCACGAGACCCCGTCGTCTGTATTCGTGACGGGTCCACAAGCCCAGGGCAAAACTGCTCTCTGAACGCCTCCCGGGAGTGCAAGGCATCGGCAAGAATCGCCGCAATGTCAAAAGGGCTTTCCTCTCTGGCGTGCTGTGGGCCGCCCCTGGGAGACGCGGGAGGTGGTATTTCCGTAGCGAACTCGCCGCGGGCCAAGAGATTCTGGTATTCCATATGCTCTCTTCTGACTTTGGCTTCAAAGACAGCAATGTCGTAGTCAATTTTTTTTAGCTTTGGCGCCAGTTCATACTTTCCCCCTGGGTTGTGCGCCTTCTGCAAGACTTCCTTCTTGAACTGGATCTCCTCCGCCAGGAGCATAAGGTTGATAAGAGAAAGGGTACCTTCGAGGCGCTCGTTGAGCGTATCCGCCGCTTCCTTGTCCAACTCCCTCTCCCACTGTTCGAGAGCGCGAACTCGATCGAGGGCCTCTTGCTTCTTCGCCTCTGCCGCAGCCTGTGCCGTTTGTATTCTCTCCTCGCACCTCTTTCGGCTTTCCTCGACCAATTCAAACCGCCTGGCGTTCTCTTCCATCGTCCTGGGGGGTGGAATGTTGATTTTCTGAACGAACGGAACTGGCAATGGACGAAAAAGGGCAGGGCAAAATAATGGTCGCTGTGGGAGTATCGATAGAACTACATGGGAGAATTGACAAAGTACAAACTGGCAGCACTTGTACGTAAGGTATTTAGGCTCTGGTGTTCTACGGGAACCTATTGGTGGTTTAAATTTGGCAGCTCTGCGATGTAGGAGAGGCTGGTAGACACCTTGATGCCGGTTGATGACCATATCATGTGTGGTCATATCATCTGGATGAGACAGCGGACGCTAACAGTACCTGCAGGAAAAACGCGGCTCTCAGTAACCGGTTCCCGCCTGCCGCTCTGTGAGACAACTCCGGTGATTGGAGAATTTCCTTCATCGGTCTCAGCCTGGAAGCTCCCTGGGTAAAATACACTTCGGTACCGAAAAGCGTGGAGTATTGGCAGGTGTGGTAATCTGGATGCTGGGCGTGCCCGGTCAAACTCTCGCCATGGGCAATCGTCTTTCTACTTAACACATGTCCAGAGCAACCCCAAGATCAGCTTGCAGGCCCTCACGCAACTTTGGCAAACCTGATATCTTTCCCGGCCATGCCGGATGCCCAGGCTTCATTGAGGAGTCGCAGGAGCCCTTCCCGCTGAAGGCAGCGGAAGGCGGAATAGGCGCCATTGCATGAAAATGCCCGTAAGCCACCCAAAGCCACCGCAACGTCCCAAAATTTACGACCGGACCTCGCCACCTTCACTACCTTAGCACTGCTCTAGGCTCTCAGTCGGAAGTCCGCTGTGCCGTTGCAGAGCACAGAACTCGCCGTCGGAAAGAAGAAAAAAGAAAGAGGACACCCTTTTCCATAAACCACAGAGCTCGTCAACTTCCAGATTGTGTCGACCTGTCACTCAAACCAAACACACTGTTCTGTTTTCTGACAAGCTGCATCCCTAGTAGCCAAGAGGAAGCGGGGCATGTGGGCGGCACGGGAGTGATTCATGCACGTATCACACCATCTTTTCCAGGTTTCCAGCAAAACCGTTTGACACCGCTCTTCCTCTGGATTCTGTCATTTTCGTGGAGACTTATCTCCTACGCCAGGAAGTTTTAGGGTACGGTCCAAAACAGGCCTAGGAATAGTAACAGCCACTGAAGCATTTGCCATTCGTGGTTAGTTCGCTTTCAAGCCGACCGCTCAGGGATCATTTCTGCCGTTGGGGCTTCATCTACGGCGAAGGGTACTGTGGCCAATGAGGCACACCAAAGATAACAAACACTACGGCAGATCGGAGGGCGGGGCGGGTAGCGGGTAGGTGCTGCCAGTATCCTAGGAGACCAAGACCCCTTGTCGTCGGTTTCAGGCCAGGTTAGCCTTCGGAACAACTAGGTCGACCAGGGGACGCGTGGACAGTGTCTCAAAGGTGGCAGTGGACTGGCCCCCGGATTATTGGGCAATGATAGATCAGAAGTCAAGCCGTCCACCACGAATAGCCTACCTTAGCATCCCGGACAACGGAAAGGATCTGTGACTTCTCACGAGGCTTAGTGGCCGTTTGTCCTCTTCGCATCTGGCTCTCCTTTCAAATTTTGCCACATTATTTCGGTCCATCAGTACTCTCCGAGCTAGGGTAGTACGTGCTCAAAGAGAGCATCACAGGGGGGCGGGAAATATGGGCTAGAGAAAATCTAGAAGATTCTGGGCTTTGCTTGCGGTACGCAGAGATTTATTTGGTTGGAAATCATTTACGAGAAACAGTGGCTGAATACGCTCAAGTGCGTGCGCTCATCTGAGCTATTCCTGCTATACGAAAGAGTTCGCGAGGTGTGAAGATCAGAGGCCGGACGAGATGATTTCCAGGTTCTTCATGGCAACGAGGAGCTGATTGGCCGGCTGTGCTATGTCTGTTCGGGGAACTTTGACTCACTGCAATTTTAGCTCCGCAAGAGGGAATGCCTTGACTCTAACCCCATATGGACAGGTCGCATGGACTCGAGGATGTCAACAGTAAGTGCAAGTATCCGGTACCTAGACAAGCCTACCATACCCCCTTGTTGAGTTCGCGTGAGCTTCAGCTGCAGAGCTAGTCGATTGCGAAGTGCCAGCTGTAGAGCACTAGAATGGAGCGCTTGGATGATATTAATTCTCACCTTTGTGGACAAACTGAAAAGACAGCCGAACTCGTTGCTGGTTGCGTTTCTGAAAAATGGCAATGACGCTCGTGCAATAGAGCAAAAAGATAACAAATCTCGATGCTGAGATGATGTTTGACAAAGACGGGATTCGAACCCGCGCCCCTTTCGAGACCAGGAAGTATTCTTTTGAATGTGAATTCAGGTGGTCCTGAACCTGGCAGCCTTAACCGCTTTGCTACTTTGCCTGTTGATGAAGATTACGAGTGAAAACTGTGTAGAAGGGGAGCCGTTAGGGCTGGGAGGAGTGTTAGTGGAGTTGGGTGCTGGTGATGGGGATGTGGGTCGTTCTGTTCCGCTGCAGGGGTCGAGTCAGGGGCGACGGTAAGACGCCCAATCCTATTTCTTTATCTCCCGCACGGATTCATCTCTTCAGCATCTCGATCTCTTCGGCGCGTCTCGATCTTTTCAACATATCTCGATCGTATCAGCATATTCCCGACTTCAGCAATTAACATCCGGCTGATATGCTGAGACAAAGAAACGTTACCGATTCTCTAACAGTTTGTTCTCTAAATTTGCTGTATGCACGATACTGTCTCTGTTGACAACACCAAACTGTTTCCTGTGCGCACGGTGGGGACAAGAGGCTTGCAAGAAATGTCTCTATTGCTGGGAAGGAATGGAGAAGGACAAATAAAGGAGCTGTTTGCATCCCATGTTTGCTGTTGCTTTGACATCAGCCCTTCTTCCACGGGGACCTCATAATGTGTCATAACAATGCGATTGTTTACATCTGAGTGATGCATCCTGGAAACTGTGGGCTCAATCTTGCCTATTAATAGCCAAAACAAGTCCATACTATCGACCTGTACTGGTTCAGTACACCCTGACCCTGGCGCTGACGTTGAAGGTCTCCTTTGTTTGCCCGCCGACACATCAGCCTAGAGGTTTCCCATCCTACTGCCCTCTCTTCCAAGATCTCGGGATCTCAAGATGGGTGTATGTTGGTCTATCCCGTCATTCGACGAGCCTTTCGGCCCTCGGACTCTTCCTGCAGTCAGGGCTCCAGCACAGCCAAACGGGCAGGAGGCCAACCAATGCGGCAAAGACTCTGTCTCTAAGCCCCTATGCAATATTTGCATCAGGGCCCGTGCCAATTCAGCTGCCCAGGAGGGTACCACTACCAACGACATGGGTGGCTGCGCTTGCAGGGTCAAGTAGGCCCCCGGTTGGCGAGCTCCACGAGGGTGGGGGTTGGGGGGAAGGACATCGTGAGGTGGTGATGGGTGGTTTGTGAAGTTGGGGGGTTGTATGATGAAGATCGTGACTTTGGATAGTCTTCGGAAACCCCTCACTTTGGCCATGTTGGCGGGGTTGGTGTTGGACGTCGACCGGTATGGAAATGCGGGGGTCCTCACGTATTGGGCCTAGACATCATGCAGACATCTCCTTTTAGTATTTGAGGCGAGACCTCTGGATGTCACCTTTCAGTGTTGAAGTCCACGGGACTCTACGACTCCCCAATCTAGCAAAACCATCGGTTCGGAATCAATAATGAGCGTTTAACTTTCGTGACAGACCTACAGATTCCAGATGTTGATCCAGTTCAGTCCAAGTCGAGTGTTTGCGAAACATCCTCTCCGGTAGTTATCTCCCCCAAGAACTTCTTCAGTAGCCGCCTCTGAATGAGGTGCATATCACGGATATCGAAGTCAATGTGCTCCCGTTCGTCCTCCGATGGCGCTTCGGCTGTTTAAGCGGCATTTTGGTGGCCAAGAAGGCAAAGACAAGGGTAACCTTTCGTTCACGGTGGTGCTGGCGCTATTATTTAGAAAGTAGCCCTGGGGCTTCGCTGGTTGACGTTGTGTGCCAGTGGTCGTGATTGACGTTGGATTGTTTCGCGACGACGGTGCAGTGCTCATGAAAAACGAATCTTGCCAGGGAAAGGGCGAGTGTTGAACCGCTTAATAGCACGTCTTGGTTATTCTTGGCAGTTCCGGCTGCTGATTGGCCTCCCATAAATCTGATACCATTGACGTGGCTTCCAACGCTGCGTTCGCCGGAGCTGCAAGATCTCAGTCGCAGCCAATCAGATCTGCGCCGCCCGACGAGGCAACCGAGGGGTTTGGGTTGCCTGGCGTGTTTCGAACTCGTTGGGCGAGCATGTCCTAAGAAACGATGAGGGAAAAGTAAGGCTGTATGGCCAGCCGCAGAGTTCTTTGCGACGGGAAGTGGTCAACGGTGAGGTGGGGCAGTGGGTTGCCGATTTCAGGTTCTCCTGTCCTCGGACGGAGTTGCTTGTCCTGAGGTGGATCCTTAACCAATGTACTTCATTTTGAGTGCAAGTACGGGCTGGCTCGAGGTCCCCCCGTTAGAGCATTCCAGCGACCCACAGTGGAGCTACCGCCCAGGTCTTCACGGCAGGTACCAGCTGACGGCCAGCTGTAAGCTAGCACAGCAACCGTTGCCATCTTCCCCCTATTTCAGGGGGAGGCTCGGGAGTCCGGCGATACGAAATTTCCTATACTCTGCACTGCAAGAAGGAGGTAAGTGCATATGTGTAATGACTGGAAGGTCTGACTGCGTCAATCATGTCATTGGGGCACTACGACCGCCCAAGGCTCAAAAGAGATGCAGGACCTGCAAACATAAACAAACATTGCCGACATTCTACGGTTAGTAGATAGGTACGCGGTTAGGTGATTCACACCCGCGTGACAACGTGCAATGTGATGGAAGGACTCAGGGCTTCTAGAAGCATTCCGCATCCCTTACAGTTTAGAGTATGTATTTCTGGTCGTCTGATGTTGCGGGGCCAATCACGGTGTCCCTTTTCCGGAAGCGAGAGGAACTCGAATCCCACAGGATCCCCCGCCCTTTCAACACTCTTTGGTGGTTAAACTTGAAGCTGGCTTCAATTTTGCCTAATTCGAGCAAGTTCCTTCAGAATTGTTACAGTAGCAATATCCAGATGAATAATCGTCCTACCACACAGTGGCGGAGTTCGCCATATCCGCGTAGGTAATTCGCGTAGCTTGGCTGTTGGGCAGTAGAGTGGAAAGGCAGAGCACTTACATTGCTTTCCAGTCGGTATTCGATGTCCGACCGCCGATCCCCACCATTCACGTAGATCGGATTCATGGCGAGGTGCAGGAAAGGGAGCCTTAGAAGACCTCGAAAATTGGAAACAACGGATACAATAGAGTGTCAGACTCGGATTACATCCGGTGTCTATCTTAGCTTCGCGATGAATTACTATTTATTGGGCTAGGAATGCCCATCCAAAGGGGGTTCTTATTTTGCACTCAAGCCACCTCCAATCGCCACCTGAGCCTGGTGGCATCTAACAGCAATAATGAAGTTGTGGAACATTGTCCTGCCCCTTTCCTGGGCGGCGACCGCGGTGTGCCAAGATGAAGAACTGTCAGTACACCAGCCGCTTACCATGTTCTAGAAATTGGGATCACTGACGACTTACACAGAAACGCCGTCCCATCCGCTGCAGCGGCTGGAGGCACGCCGGTAACCCCGTCGGGGCCGGACGTCGCTAGCCTTGGTGTCGACGCCAAGGAACCGGAGAACTTCCCACCCTCGCCGCTAGAGACGGTAGAATCACAACTCGACAAGTTGGCAGTGGCAGTAGTCGGAACCCGACCCCCAGGCCCGTGCAGCCCGTCCTTCAAAATACCTGTCTACGAGATCAGCGATGTCCACGCCGACAAAACATTCAAGTTCTACGGCACAGACGAGATTCCCTCGTACTACGTCAACTTCACAGTGCACGACACGGCTAATAACTACTCCCTGGCATGCGGAAAGGTCGACGACCGGCGGCTTGCCCGACAGTATTACAACAATGCCGCATGTGAATACGTCGGTGGTGGTGGGTTCAGGGGCGACATCAGCTCGCAAATCCACCTTGAGGTGCGCATGTGGAACAACGGAGATAACCCTCTCGTAAGCCTTGTCCAGTATTGGTACTGTGCTCAGGAGAACGGATCGTATCCGCTGCTCTACCAAGCCAAGACCGAGCCTCAGATCAGCGCAGTGTGTCCAGCATCGGGGACCAGAGACCAGCGCTACGACTGCAGTATCATCACACCCCTGCCGATCAAGGCCAACACAGTTTGGACGCCCCCAGCCTTGCCACCGGTTGAGAAACGTCTCGTTCCCCGTCCGAGCCCGCCCACAGCCGATGCCGGGGTACCAGACCCTCTTCGAACAAAAGACTGCACGGCCATCTCGTTCACACAGCCCGACTGGACTCTCAGCAACGCCACCTACGTGCAGTACTACAAAGGGTACAACACCAGCCAGTCATCCCTGAACCTCACTCTAACCAGCCGTGCAACCGGTGCCGAGGTCCGATGCAGCTGGGAAGGAGGTTTACGAGACCGAACCTTCTCCGGTGATAAGGGGCTCCTAGTCCTCGCTTGCTCGAGTCCCGCCGACATACCCTTCCGAAGCAATGATACCTTCACACTCACCTACGAGTGGGAGAAGCGCATCCTCGCCGTCAACCACGACTGGAGTTGCGGAGCTGTGGGCGCCGCATACTCCACCCGCTTCACTGCCCAGAAAAGCCTCGTCGTACCATGGTACTGCATCGAGAACGACGGAAAGCTCTGCCGCGCCAACACCATTACCATCGCCGGCGATCTCCGATCCCCCGCACGGATCTCCCAACCCAACATCCCCACCGTCCCACCCCCTGACAGCATTAGCGTCCCCGGGTGCACCGCCGGCTCAGGGGCTCCAACATGGCAAATCCCCAAGTTCTTGTACAACAAGACGACCCTCACCGAGTTCGACCGCGGCACCGCCAACCCTCGCGGCGCCAGCCTCCGGACCCGCCTCCGAACCATGGAATTCGAGCTCCGAAACACGGCCAACAAATACACCACCAGCTGTAAGCTCACCGGCGCCGACGCCGACGACCCCAAGGGGAAATGGTTCCGCTGCGGCGATGGAAAAGCCACCACCTCCCTCGGCACTCCCCAGTACCAAGTCGAGACTTGGTTCTCCTTCAACCTCACTGAAGCCGACGGCGGCCGGCTGAAGTGGAACCAGACCTGGTACTGCAGCGATACTGACCCGTCAACCCCTCTGCGCTTTTCCGGGGCAATGAGCATGCAGACTTTCTGCGGGTGGACTAACACTTCCATCTCCGACGCCTGTTCCCCTGCGCTCCCGATCGAGCCTCGTCCCCCGAGCCAGCGGTGCACCCACCTCTTCAGCATGCGCTGGTGCTCCGTAGGTCACTACCGCGAGGAAGTCGCCCCCGCAATCATCTACGTCGGGCAGCTCTACACCGGCTCCCTGACTAACACCGAGCGTCTCTCTTCGGGAAATCTCACCGGGTCGGACACTGCTCCGGGGACAGACCTCTCCCCAGGCTCCAACGACCAAAACAGCTGCACCATCAACTCCCTCGGCCGGGGACCCATGACCTGGACTATCTCCCCCAACTCCTCAGCAGACCACCTCTTCAGCACCTCCTGGCCATCCTACCAGGACTTGTCATCAGCAGAGTCCATCCTCTCTGCGAAACTCGAATCCTCCGTCTTCCCGGGGCGGACAATGGTGCTGTACAATATCTATAGCCGGAACAATAAGCCAAGCGACCCAACTCTGTCGCCGTATCTGGGGGCATGGGACCCGAATGCCGTGCGAGATGTAATTGACGCCGGGGTATCGCCGTTTGTGAGCCCACAGCCAGCGGCAAAGGCGCATGATTCGTTCACCATGCGGTTCGATGCTTCGACGGGGTATCTCGAGTTGAGCAGCGCGTGGACTTGTAAGGATCGGGATGAGAAGACGCCGTGAGTATTTTCCCCCGAGCGCTCGAGGGGATCACCTGATGCTGACAAGAAGGTGTGATAGGATCAAATTCTCGGCGTCATGGAATGGGTACTTGCCGTACAAGTGCACTGTTCCGGCTGCTGGGCTGCAGGGGGCGGATTCGCTAGGTCATGCGGGTGTTGATGCGATTTGGTGCGATTTTGCGGCTGGGAATAGCACCTTCACTGTCACGCCGACGGTGACGTGGAAGAGCAACTGAGTAGAGCCAGCAGACGGCGGGGCGTGGGGGCGCTTTCGTGCCCGGGTTGCTGGACGACAAGGCTCCCGGTGAGGATGCTGGCCATAGGAGCTTCTGAGCAGGACGCCATTCAACACCGAGACATGTGCAATTGCTCCTGCTCAACAACAAGACTACCTAGGTACCTAGGTACGTACCGCCGCGGTATTGTGACGTGCCTGTAAATACCAAATGCCTTCCACTCCGCGTGAAACATTCTAGACCGTATTCTAGCTGGAAGTATCGAGATCGAATTAACGGCAAGAGTCTATAACCTGGTACGGGCAGGTGTAGTGCCCGGCCTGCTGCTCACTCTTGAAGCTACATGTATTGAGACTCTGCGACCCCATCAAAGACCCCCAATCTCATCTTCCCACTCCTCAACCCCAGCCATATAAAATTCCCTCGCCCTCACTGCTCTATCCAGGCCCTTCTGTCTGGTGTCGTGCCGGACGCCTGACATTCCTAACCGTAGCCCAGACTCTGAAGGATCATTCACTCTAGCGTCACTCTACCAAAACGGGGGGGTTTCCCGGATACTAAGTACCTACGTTACCTACCTACTTATCTTATCTCTCATGTTGCACTTGGTACAGCTCACACCATGCAATTAGAACCTTCAAGCGGGTGGCTTCAAGATGAAGAAGATCCATTCAAAGCGTCTGCACCTGGCAGCTGCAGGCTCGCAATGCAGGTTTCACTGCGTCGGGTGCCTGCCCGTTGCATTGCGCATATGCAGAGGTCGGACATGACCTTCCCAACAATTATGCGGCGACATGGATGTTGAAATTCGACGCTGATACTGATTGTGAATGCAGGCTCCTCTTTCCTTTATGACCAGCCTGTTCGCCATACCCGTTAAAGAAACCCCCCACAATGATGCCGGTCAAGATCTTGAATATGATACCCAGTGGATTGTAGGACGACTGTGTAAGTACTAATCATCTTGTCTTGGTGCTTCCCAAACTCGGGCTGCGCCCCCCGGTAACATACCCAACGCTGACAATCTCTAGTTGCGGGCGAGCTAGTCAGCCTCGCAGCCGTTGGCACTCTCATTTGGTACTGGTACGGGGGTAAGCATACTAGGAGGTGGACACATCAGAGCTTAGAGCTGCTGCCGCCGCCATCATTCTACACGTCTCACATGCCAGGCCGTGGCCCATCTAGTTCGAATGTGAGGAAGGTCACCTCGTGGGAATTGGACGGGGGTATTAACAACAGAAAGAGGTGGCCTCGACAGCGGCCGAGGAGGACGCCAGATATCGGAATGGTATGAAGGGTTGCGCTTTTCCTCTCAGGACGCACATGGTTGGAAACCCATAATCCCATCCCTTTGCTTAAGGAATTCCAGGCAGAACCATACTCGGTCTGTTCAGCTTCAAGTTTATATCGAGGCAATAACGGCCGTTAGGCAACCACGGCCTGCGATGCGGTAGGCGGAATTGCTGGGAAGAAGAGAGCACAGAAAGAAGGAAAAAGGAGCAGACAGAAAAAGATCCCAGATCGGCACAGAATGGGGGTTTCCCAGCGTTTTGGGTTCGCAGCGAGGGTTTTCTTCAGGAAACGAGCATCTGTGCCGAGGACTGGAGGTAGCGTGCGCTGAACTTGTGGACGCGAAGAAACCAACTCCTTTGTTTATTCCTTACATGCGTGTCACAGCATCACAGTCCATGCCAGCCAAGGTCCGCTCATGGATTTTCATCATCTATCTCGGTACATACAGCTGCCAACCACCCAGTCTCGAAGAGTGATCCCAATATTCTCGTGCATATGTAGTGGACACGCCTTGTTCTGCCACCAGCTTGAAGGGTGTGCGACACACCACTCACTCCACATGCCTCCACCCCTCCATCAATTCGCCTAAAAGACATGGCGATTCCGATGCAGGTCCTCTCTTCATACGATGTAGCCAAAAGGCCCAGCAGGTCGGCGCGTCCGGGGTCTCTGATTGTCGTGTCACAGCTGAGCGTAACTTTTGAGTACGATGAGAGAGAAGCAGGAGAGCGTCCATTCGGACGTACTATGACCAGATCGAACAGTCAATACTGCCCGAAGAGTGTTTCGAACTGGTCCACCTCTTTGGGCGAAAGCTCGGGCACCGCTGGCGACGGCCTCAACTGTCACGTCCACGTCCAGCACGCGCCTGCCTCCCGCACGCGTCTGCCCAGCCTGAAATCCAAACAGTTCGGGCCCCTCGCATGGATCTGGCGTGACGCGGCACCTCATAATTGATTCTTGGCTGTCAAACTCGATTGCTGCCGCTGTCTTCTCACTACTTACACCAAGCAGCCCGGATTCTCTCCAGAACCACGGGGCAACTAGACAATGGCTGCGGTGCAACTACTAGTAGTTCTAGAAACTCTCCTATCTATATCTACCTATTTGGCTGTAACATTGTCCCGGCCAGTGCGAAGACGACTCTAACGTTGAGAAACCCAACACCTTCAAGTTGTTTCCATGCGTAGAGGATAGATGCTGCCTCTCCTCGGCAGCCTTTTCCTTTTGTCTCCTGCATCTTCCGAGTTTATTCGGTCAAATCATGCAAGCCTTTTCACAGCCAAGCTACCGCGTTTTACCTCCTTCACAGCGAGCCTATTCTGGTAGATCGGCACCGACATAATCTCAGCCGGCTCGGAGACGGTCTTCATGGAAGTGGCCTACATTTCGGCACAACTGAATCAGTCTTAGCCTGACTAGAACTGCATTCGAGATGGTTGGAGGTGATGATTTTTTTCTTTAGAAAGCCGGGCTCTCCCTTCTTTTTATACTTCTCAGCCAATTGAGCAGAATTAGCGCTCAGCAATCATTTTTGACCGGCGTGATGTATGACTCAGGGGTGAATGTGTCAGTATGACACGCAAACCTAAACCTCAAATATTATTCATTTTAGAAAACGTCAGCAAAGGTCTTCCATCGTCTCATTATGTTGGTGCATCTGATCTTAACACAACGGGCCATCCGTCAAAGGAGAAAGAGGTTTATTCCTGGATACAATGCCAAGGGACTGATGGACCAAGCAACGTTGTTGAAGTCCAACATACCCTCCTCCCCACGAGCATTCCATTTCCCTCTGCACTACCTATCCAGCAGAACCGATCCGCGTGCTTCTCTCACAGATCCCCTATCTCCTGCTCCATCTCTCCTACCACAAAAAAGTCCTCCACTCTCGCCGTCCCATCCCTCACCGTCTCCCAGACGTCCTCCAAACACGTCGTTGGCTTCAGCACATAACACCTCGGCGCCATCACCGGCGGCGCTTTCTGCCTCACCGCCAACGTATCATTCCTCCCCACCGTGACCACATCCCCCTCAGGTCTCGTGACATCCACACTCCCGGTCGCGACATCTCTCCCCGTCATCGCCCTCATAAACACCTCATACGCCGCCTCGGGCTGATACGCCGGGACCTCATGCCCCGCTTGAAATACCCTCGAGAAACTGAACCGGCCTACCTGTCTCGTCATTCCCTTGACTTCTTCTCTCTCCCCCTTACCCTTACTCTTACCCATCGGCACCAAGAGCGGAGCATACCCCGCGACATGCACAAACTCCTCCCTCCGCCGCCACGGCACCGCAAACGCAGCCGCCTCCCCTCCAAGCCAGTTACACGCCCAGTCGCGGTCGCCATACACAAGATGGACGCTGACATTCCCTTCGTCCAACAAGTGCGCGAGGTCACCTAGGTAATCCCCCCTCACGATGTCAAAGTTGGCATCAAAGGCGTTGCCAACCACCGCAGAGGCAGCGGTGTAGTTGACCGGAACGCCTAAAGCGGAGAGGACAGCCGAGGAGGTCAGGTAGCCGTGGAGGTGCGGCGGGGGAAAGGCGTCGGCGGAGGGATTGGCGATGTCGTACCAGCTTCGGTTGAGTTGGTTGGAGGTCGAGAAGGATTCGTCGAGGGGGGCGGCGCAGGCGGTGTCGAAGAGGGTGCACGGGTTGGGAGAGGTAGGGTTGGGGTTGTCGAGGAGGTGGGAGCGGCAGGCGAGGAGCTTGTCGGTGCAGCCGCCGGGTTGGGTCCAGGAAGAGAGGAGGGATTCGTATGTTGATTGGTTGTAAAGGGGGATGGAGTAGGTCTGTTGA
>Ga0247770_1000481_pt1 | contig 38369 bp, 3 predicted proteins | sample UWRJL136409B6_FD_179943 | JGI IMG/M metagenome (GOLD analysis project Ga0247770, IMG submission 179943) | Plant litter microbial communities from Arlington Agricultural Research Station in Wisconsin, United States - UWRJ-L136-409B-6 | ecosystem: Environmental > Terrestrial > Plant litter >... | reverse complement strand
GTGGCTGGAACAGTGTGGCTGGATCCACCCAGCCGCTCCGCGGCTGGATCCGTGGATCCGCGCACCCACGAAGCCACTAGCTTCGTGGATCTGCACAGCTAAGAACGCCAGACTCCACTGCCAACCTCGTATTCAGTCAGCTAACCTTGCTTCGCAGAAGCGAGTGTGGCCAATGCACTTCGTGCACTGGCCACCCTCACGGCTATAATAACACGGTTTCCACTCTTAAAGATAGAAATAATTAATCACCTTTAACACACTCTGCTTTTTAAAGCCTTAACCCCTTTTGCATTTTAACAGGTTATGAGCCTGGAGTCTCCTCCTTCTGTACTACTCTAGCTTCTAGCTATTGCACTACTCTGGCTTCTAGCCACTACACCACCTGGCTTCCAGCCACTACACCACCTGGCTTCCAGCCACTCGCTACACTCTGTGCAAGTAATTATACACTGTAATCCACAGGTATAAGTTATGTTCACAGTTGTGAATAATAACAACCCACGTGGCCTAAAAACACTTATATTTAGCTTAATGGTATAACCCTCCACACTCTAACTTTAGATTTATAAAAGTTACAAGTTTAACTTACATATAAGTCAGGTTCTCCTATATTTATATAAATAATTATACATTATTATACGTAGTTATAAATTATGTTTCATAATTTAGAATAAATAATAACCTATTTAACTGTATAAAACACTTATGTTTAGCCTAATGGTATAACCTTCCACATTTCACTTTTAGATTTATGAAAGCTGTAAGTTTAACTTACATATAAGCTAGATTTTTTCCACTTTATATAAATAATTATACTGTAATATATAAGTATAAGTTATGTTTATAATTATAAATAATAAATATAACTATATAAAACACTTATATGTTTAACTTAATGGTATAAACTGTTTATAATCTACTTTTAGATTTGTAAAGGTTATAAGTTTAACTTATATATAAGTTAAGATTTTTCTACCTTATAGATTTACCTAATATATAATTACTTTAATTAAACTGTGTTTAGAAAATTTAACTTATTTAATAGTTTCTTCTAAGCAATCTGGACTCTTAGTATTATAAACTATTATATTTTACAGAGGTATAAGATAAAGCCTACCATAACTGAAAAACTAGATTAGAAACTCTCTTAATAGAGAGAAGAAAAAATAACAGCTGTTTTAGCTGTAGAACTTTTAAAATTAGCCTTATAAACTGAAGATAAAGATATTATACTTAAAAACGTTCTAACACTTAATAATAATAATACTTATACTTTTTTAAATATTATAATAAATAACCCTTTAGTTCTAAAGCATAACTTAAAGGATTTATTAGATTAGGTAAAAGATTTATATATAAAAAGAGATATAAATCTTATATATAAATTTATATTTAATATTAACGTATCAGTCTATGTAATAAGTAATAAATCATAGTTTACTTTATATAAAGAAATAAATACCACTATAAAGTGGGGTGAAGTAAAAACCTTACTAATATGTAGAGAAGGAACATGTAAAATAACCTTTACTAATACTGGGAAAGAAGCCACTTTAAGGAAGTGTTTCTATATACCAGAATTAGGTATAAATATAATAGGTGTTACTACACTGCCTCTAGATATCCTTTAGATTGGTGGAAATAATACCCTTGTTATAATAAAAAATAACTAAGTAATAATAAAAGGGTAAGTGAAAGAAGGCTTATACTTTCTACCTATATAACCTTCTATATACTCTATAAATATAATAATGGATTTACTTTATTAAAGATTTACTTATATAAATAAACAGAATCTGCAGAATCTAGTGAAAAATACTATAATAAATAACTATTATAAACAAAATAATAATAATAATAATACCTACTTAAAATGTAAAGTGTGTGTGTAAGTAAAACTTCTAAATAAATAAAATAAAGAAAGTAGTAATAAAATATAATATAACTATATGGAAAAAATATTTAGCGACCTTTATAGGCCGTTTAGAATAAAAACATATAATAAAAAATCATACTTTATAACCTTCCTTAATAAAAAATCTAGATATTTAAAGGCACAGCTCCTAACTAATAAAACAGAAGTACTTTCAGTATTTCTAAAATATAAAGTAAGGGCTGAGAATAATATAAAAGGATATAAAATATGCGTTTTTTAATACGATAATAGGATTAAATATAAACACCTTTTAAAGTACTTAACTAAAGAAGGTATAATAATATAATTAAGTCCTCCATACATATATAAATGTAATAACTTACCAGAAAGAATAAACAGAATAATAATAGTTAAAGTACGTGCAGTATTAATATAATTAAATACACTAAAATACTTATAAGGTAAAGCACTTTAAGCTATAGTATATATATATAATAGAACACCTTACAGTGCCCTTGGATTTAAAACTTTATATAAAGTAGCTAATAATATAAAACTAAATATTGATAATATAAAGATCTAGGGTTTAATAACATATTATAAAATTAAAGGACCTAAATAATTAAAATTAGAACTATAAGCCGAAAAAGGAATTTTAGTAGGCTATGGTGAAGATAATAATAATTATAAAGTCTTTAACTTAAAATTAAGAAGAATAATATAATTAAGGGATGTAAAAGTCCTTAAAGGCCAGTTTTTGAAAGAAAAATAAATAAAACATGTTTCTTTTTAAGAAGAAGTAGAAGAAATCGAAGCTGAAGGCTTTGATATAACTGATACACTATATAATAATAATTTAAATAATCTAAATAATAATAATTTAAATAATTAAAATAATAATAATTTAAATAATAATAATTCAAATAATAATAATAATTCAAATACTAGAATAATAACTAGGTCACAAACACGCCGTATAAATTCTAGCCAAGATATAGCTCTCTCTCCACCTCAAGTGGTGGTAGAAATTCCCAGAAAGAATGATAAATACTATAATTAATATTAAAGGATCCTTATAAACCTTATTATAAATAACGTTAATATATTCTATATAAAAGATACTTAGAAAGAGCCTTCCACTTATAAATAAGTAATAACTGGGCCAGAAAAAGAACAGTAGAATAATTCTATACGTGAAGAATTAGAAGAGCTTGAAAATTAACATATATAGGAGCTAGTTGATTTACCACATGATAGAAAGGCTCTTAAAGGCCGTTAGGTATATAAAAAAAAGATAAATAATACTAACAATACTATAAAATATAAATCAAGATAGGTAGTTTAAGGATTTAACTAGGTTAAATTTCTAGACTATTTAGAAACCTTTTCTACAGTATATAAGCCAGAAACATACTAAATACTATTTGTGATAGTTATATTAAATAAATAACCTATATTACAATATAATGTGAAAAATGCCTTCGTACATACAGATATTAATTAAGAAATATACGTATAACTACCTACTGGTTTTTATAATAATAATAATAAAGTCTATCAGCTACGTAAAGTGCTGTACGGCTTAAAACAAGCTCCAAGGCTATAGTATAAACATCTATTAAAGATATTAAATAAGTTGGGATTCGTTATATTTAACTATAATAAAGGTGCCTTTATAAATCTAACTATACAGTGTATAATATTATATTATATTAACGATATAATAATAAATGGTCCTAAGGCTGATAATATAATTACCTAAATAAACAAAGTAAAAGATGATATAAAACTATAAGCACTAGGTGAAATAAATACATTCCTGGGAATAAATATCTCGATAGATTATAAAAATAATAAACTACATATACACTAAAATAACTATACTAGAAATATATTAGAAAAATATAATAAAAATAACATACATCTAAAAAATAACCCTCTTCCAGCTAATAAATTGCAAGGTAATAATCAGAAGGCTTTACAGGAAGAAATAACAATATACTAACAATATATAGGGTTATTATTATATCTAACCTTAAAAATAAGACCTAATATAGCCTTTACAGTTCAGTACTGCGTAAAATACTACTCCAACCCTGGAATTCTACACTTCTAAGCAATAGATAATATATTCGGCTATTTAAATAAATATCCTAATTTAAGAATAACATATACTGGAGTAAATAATCATAATCTTATAATAAAAGCCTATAACGATTCAAACTAAGGTAACTACCTTAACAGTCAAAGATTAACTACTAGATATCTAACTACCCTTAATAATAATTTAATAAGCTGGGGAGTTACATTACAGAAATCAGTAGCGCTTTTAAACACAGAAGCTAAATATATAGCTATAACAAAATATAGTAAAGAAACAGTCTATTTATAAAATATTATAAATGAATTAAATAATTCACTATAATTAAAAATACCAATAAATATACCTGTTATACTAGAAGATAACACAGGTGCTATAAAACTTAGTCATAATACAGAATTTCATAAAAGAACCAAGCATATTAATATAAAATACCATTATATAAGAGAACTAGTTGAAAATAACAAAATAAGAATACTATATATAAATACCAAAGAATAACTAACAGACCCCTTAACAAAATTAATAACCAGCCTTATACTTAATATATGGCGTAATAAAATCGGGCTTGAAAAATATCAGCCTAGGGGGGTAGAAAAATAAGAAGGTTTTTTATCTAATTATAAAGATTTTCCTTTAAATACAGAGGTTTTACTCTAAATAATAATTTTTCCTCTAAATAATAAATAAAATAAAGAGGTTTTTATAAATAAATAATATCTTTTTTCCTCTAAATAAATAAGCATTATAAAGAGGTTTATTTTTTCCTCTATATAATAAAGGTTTTACTTTTTTCCTTTAAATAATAATAAGAGCTAGTCTAAGCCTTTATAATAAAGACGTTAGACTACAGGGGGGTATTAGGTTTTCACAACCCTAACCCGGCCAGTGTGGCTGGAACAGTGTGGCTGGATCCACCCAGCCGCTCCGCGGCTGGATCCGTGGATCCGCGCACCCACAAAGCCACTAGCTTCGTGGATCTGCACAGCCAAGAACGCCAGACTCCACTGCCAACCTCGTATTCAGTCAGCTAACCTCGCTTCGCAGAAGCGAGTGTGGCCAATGCACTTCGTGCACTGGCCACCCTCACGGCTATAATAACACGGCTTCCACTCTCAAAGATAGAAATAATTAATCACCTTCAACACACTCTGCTTTCTAAAGCCTTGACCCCTTTTGCATTTTAACAGATATTATTAAAGCGTTTAATAAAGTGGATTAAAACTAGCTGTTTACTATATTAAGAGACTTAAGGTTTAAAAGAAAGCTTATCCTTTAACTAATTAGTTATATATATAAGAGAACGGTTTAGTTACTATTTAATAACAGGCTGTTAACATTATAAGATATTACTTAAAGGATCCCTTAAGGATCCCCCTTATTAGTAATCCTTTTTATCCTTTTTATTAATATACTGTATAAAAAGCTAAAATATATTAAAGGCTTAATTATATTAAGTTTTACAAATAATATAAACCTTTAAACCTTCATATATAATATACTAATGTGCTGTAAGATCTTTAAAGTTACGTATAAGATCTGTAAAGAATAGGTAAAGGAAAAGGGGATAATATTTAACTTAAAAAAAAGTAAGCTTATTCACTTCTTATAAGTAAGGTGCTTATAAACTGAAAGAGTAAAGATTCTAGGAGAAGATTACTTAAAACTAGTATTAGTGAAGTTAGCTAAGTTTTTAAAAGTCTGGCTTAATAAAAAGCTTAACTGGAAAGCTTATTAAAAAAGGATTATTAAAAAAATAAAAACCTAAACCCTTATATTAACCTAACTTATAGGAAAAACGTAAAAAGTGCAGGTTATTTACGTTTAAGAAATTTACATTAAAGTTATTAAAAGTGTCCTTACTTATAAAGTAAATATATAATATATGTTAATAAAGTTAAAAGGATTAGTAAAAAAGATAGTTAAAAAGTTAAAAACCACTTAGATATAGTACTTACAGATTATACTTAAAACGTATAAAACGACCTTAATAAGGAACTTAAAGTTAAAAGCTTAAGTCCTACTATTTAATATTTACTTAAACTGATAAATAATAAAAGTTAAGTAACAATTTAAACGTATAGGGATTATAAAGCTCTTACGTAACATTAATAAGAAGATAGTTAAATAGGTGAAATAAAGACAAGGTGTAATAACATATACCCCTCTAGTAAACAGCAGTCTAATAAAAACTGTATAGGTAAAAGACTAATTAGGGCTTATACTAAAAAAAGTAGAAAACCTAGATTAAGAGAAGTGGATAGACTGTAACCTTAACATCTCCACCCTTTATAATTAAAAGGAAAAATAATGAAAAAAAAGGTATAAGGCGTTCGTATATTATAATTACATCGTTATTATAATAGATATATATAACCTTAATAAAAGTAAAATACCACTTTAACTTTATTAAGAACTTATAAAGGCTTAAAGCTTTATCCTCACACAGGTTAAAACAGAGAAGATTAGCTTAAACGCTTTCCTCTATTAAAGAAAGGTCCTTAAGGTGGTGTTACCCTAATACCAGTACAGTATTACCCTGGAAACGGCAGTATATATAATCTTAAGGTGCCTAAAATATAATAAAAGTAGCTTATATAACATTTAGCTTTATAACTAGTAAGACTTAAAAATAAGGTTATTACACCTAATAAGTATAGTGATTATTACTAATTAGATTATAAAAATTAAAAGGCTGGAAAAATACAGCCTAGCTAAGATATTTAATAATAACAGGAGAGGTTTAGGCAGACTGTTATTAAACTACACTAACCCTAATAATACACAGGGTATAAAAAAGAAAAAGATACTAAGACGTTAGCTTAAATTTTAAAGCAGTATAATAAAGATTTAACTTAAAAGATAAGATAGTAAATAATATTAAAGGATAACTATATAATTAAAGACCTAAACTGTAAATATACTGTAAACACACCGTAAATATACTGTAAATAACCCCCATATTATTATACACTAACTAAACGTAATTACCACCACTAATTTAAAGACCGTTAAAAGGAGGACAGTTCTAATCCCAGGTGTTATTAATAATAACTTATAATAACAGTTAATAGTAAACAAATTATAAATAAACTGTAATTAACGTATACTTACGTCTTAATTAACCTATTATTAAGTAATTTAACCTTTTAAACTAGTAAGACTGTTAAGTATAATCAGACGACGTTAAATAAAATTTAAACACGTCTTAAAACGCTAAGCCTAAATAGGTAAAGTAATATTAACTTATAAACCACCTGTAGGAGTAGCAGGTAAAGGCACTTAGGCAGCTTAAGCCGGCGTTATAAGACCACCACTAGGATTATTATAAATTATAACAGATAAACTTAAGTTAAAGGGAGTGGAAGGGACGCTTTAATTACAGCTTAAACACTTAATAGCCTATTATTTAGCTATCCTAATATTAGGGTGGAGAGATAACCAGACCTGTTAAACTGTATTAAACTAATTAATCAGCTATTATACCGTTAATAACTTATATGTGACTTAATAGAAGAAATTACTTACATCTTAACAAATTAAAGTGGCAGCCAGCTTATAAGATGTATAGATTACTATAATGGTAACATAACACTTTAAGGTGTGGGTAAAACCTAGACCTTAAATAGTTTAACAGATAGTAAATAAAATGTAAACGATATAAGAACTTACTATATAAAGATAATTATTATAACTGTCACTACACTTTTAATAATAAGTTAAGTCTATAATTAGTTAATAAGCGCCCTGTAAACGGTAAGAGCAGTCACTTACTTTAAATAAGATAGTACTTATAATAATTTAAAGGGGAGTTTAAATAAGTATAGTTATTTAATAAGTTAATATAAGTTAAGTAAGGTAATTTATTAACATTATTATTAACGATACATTAACAATATAATAAAGAGGGGATAATGTAAATAACTAATAAGGTGTTAATAAAGCGGTTATAAGTAGTGGTGGTAAGAGGGTTATAATTAAAGCTATTAAAGTTACACTTATAAGGGCTTAGGATAGATATAATAATAGTAAAAGTAAGTAAGTGAAGGTATAAAGAGGCAATTACAGGGCGTGTAAAGCTTAAAACTTAAGAGGAGGAAGTTAATAGTTAAAGGAAGAAAAGTTTTAAAGGAAAGCTGGAGAGGAAGGAAGAATTTATAAAGGTTAGAGAGTAAAGCTGTAAGAACTGTAAAGGCCAGTTAGCCTTAATAAAAAAGTTAAATAGAAATTATAAGGTTATTAGAGGAGGTATATAGAGATTAGCTGGCCACATTAGCAACTTTAGACGGAAGGAATAAAGTGATAACGGCTTAAAAGAAGCGAGTTAATAAAGTGTAGAATTAAAAGTTATAATAAATAAAGAACTATAAACTAGTAATAACTAAAGCAGTGTAAAGAAGATTAAATTAAAAGGGGGAGATATTACGGAGTTACCCTTAAACTGTTAACACCTTAATCCCGGTTAAACCTTAAAAAGCTACCCTAGGTTAAAGGGGTCTCCCTTTCTACCCTGGACGAAAAAGGAGGTGACGTAGGACCTTTAAGCCATCACAGCTAAGGGGTGTAAGTGTAACAGAACTGAGAATAACCTGCTTACACCCCCATCTCACTTATAACATACACTAACATAAGGCACTAACCTTATAACCTGTCACCACGTTTAGTAGTCGAGACTAAACTATATGTATTTTAGTAGGATAAACAGAAGAGTGGGCGGGGTGGAAACGCCCCAACCACGCCCTAACAGTAGATAGTTAGCAGTAGAGGGACCGCTTGCCCTCACGGGCGGAGCTTTCAGCTCCTACAGTGTAAGACAAATAATAAATAAGTATATTATCTACACCTTTTAACAGTTATCCTAACTAATAACTAGTCTTATTATAATTTAAATATATATAATATTCTGTATTACAGTCTTATATATACCTTAAAGAGCTTCCTAAAGGGCACTTATACTTATAAGTACTTTTTATTTACCTTCTTACTTAAAAGTCTTATTATTACTAATAGATGTTATATTCTATTTATAAGTTTATATAAACGTTAATAGTTTATTCCAGTATCTAATTGTCTAATACTTAAAGCATATATTTTAATATACTGTTTTTAACTTCGTTAAATATAATAACGGGGATTAAGACTAAGTTAATATCCTTATAGTCTTATCTTTAGTTAAAAACGTCTGCTTACTTATTATCTTTTTCTTTAATATAATAGATCTAGAAGTAGAATAGAGTTATTAACTCTACTTACTGTACTTATTAAAGGCGAAATTCCTTTATTAAGAAGTATTAAAAGTTATTATAATCTGAAAAGACTTAAACTAATTCCTTTATATTACTTAAGCACAGTACTTACTTAATAAAGTAATAAATAATGGTTATTAGTTCTTTATTATAAATTAGGTATTATAAGGCTAAATTGTAAATCCCTTTTAATAAGAAGGTAATTAGATAACATTTCTTACTGTCTTAAACTTAACTAAGTTCTTTACCGATTATAAATTCTAAGGAGTCTGTCTCGACTTAAAACAGCTTTAAGAAATTAAAGAGGGTTAAGACTAATACTGTAACGAAGGTATATTTAAGATCTTTAAACGCTTTTTACTATCTATCAGTTTACTTAAACAGTTTTCCCTTACTTATAAGTTCGTAAAGTAGTTTTACAATCTTCACAAAATACCTAATAAAACATTAGTAAAAGTTTATAAAGCTGATAAAAGCTTACAACTTGTTTTAGTTCTTTAGAGTAAGCTAATCCCAAATTACCGCTGTTTTCTCTAATTACATTTCAAGCTTTCTAAAGGTTACTTTAAACCTTAAATAATTTAATTCCTAAACGTGGAAGTAACTCTTTTCTAAGTTTACTATTCGCTTCGCCTTTTTAAAAGCTATTAGAACTTACTGTATATACTTTTAATATTCTTTTAAAGTTTCAGAATTGTTGGGTTTTTACAACCCTAACCCGGCTAGTGTGGTTGGAACAGTGTGGCTAGATCCACGCAGCCGCTCCGCGGCTGCATCCGTGGATCTGCACAGCCAAGAACGCCAGACTCCACTGCCAACCTCGTATTCAGTCAGCCAACCTCGCTTCACAGAAGCGAGTGTGGCCAATGCACTCCGTGCACTGGCCACCCTCACGGCTATAATAACACGGCTTCCACTCTCGAAGATAGAAAGAATTAATCACCTTCAACACACTCTGCTTTCCAATGCCTTGACCCCTTTTGCTTTTCAACAGAAACCCTCTTTTGACAGCTTTTTTCCAGCAATCGGCTTATACTAGCTGCATATGATAATAGCTGTATCTTTAAGAGTGGACGCCCAGGGTAGCTAATCGGGTAATAAATTAGTGCCGGCCTAATTAGGCCTTATGTGGGGCTGGTGTCCCCGTATAGTGTGCACCTAATATGCGTACAGTGCTATACACTGTGGTAAAACAAACACTATTAGCGCTTAGCTAGTTAGCACAGTTTACTGTATTGCTGTTATAATAAGGCTTTAGGGGTTTTTAAGCCTACGCTTTTTCCCTAGTAATTTAGAAGTCAGCCGCTCCTTTGTAAATAACTTAGGTAAAATAGCTTCTAGGTACTATTATATAGTAATCGAAATAATTGTCAAATATATATTTTTAATATCTGTTAATTATTAATAATTAAGGTTAATTAATAGTAATTAATAGTAATATTTATTTTAATTACTAAAGCTTACAGTAGTTTTTAAAGTGGTCTTATTAGTTAAGTGTGTAACTTATATATTTAATTAAAATAGTAAAATATTAAAAGGATATATAAAAAGGAAGAAAAGCTTTAAAAGTAAGTAGCTCCCTTAATATACTTTTGTTTTTTATAATAAGATTTACAGAGTTATTAATAAAGTTTTTATTAATAATTATTATAAGTCACTAACGTATATAATAATGATATAAGTTATAGTTATAATTAGATGTGATATAAAGTTAAAAAGGTAACAAGTTTAATTTGCGTTCTGAGCACGACTAAAAAAAATGTGTAGGTATAGCATATTAAACTTACGAAACACAGAGAAATCTGTTATATTAGACTACGTAAACTAGTTAGCATAGCTAAGGCTGTGTTATTATTATAATACAGCTTTAGGGGTTTTTAAGCTTACGCTTTTCCTTTAGTAATTTAAAAGTTAGCTGCTCCTTTATAGATAACTTATGTAGAATAGCTTTTAAGTACTATTACATAGTAATTAACCCTTACAGGGACTTACAGGAATTTACAGGACACTGGGTGCATAATAGCGTGTATGTAATATTATTATAGTTAGCTAAGTTAGAGTAATTATTAAGCCGTCTTACGCTTTGGTGACGTAAGCTTATAAGCTTGGAAATCATTAGAATCTGCTACAACATACACTAGTGTTTCAGGCTCCACTTAATACATTGGCACTACAAACTGGCTGTTCTAGTTAATAAGAATTTAAGTTATGCTGTTAGTTATATATTTTATAACTGTAACAGCACGAAGAATGCATCGCTATACCGCTACACTACTAAAAGTAAAACGTTATGTAGTTAGAAGAACTGCACCGTATGTATCCTTAAAGCTAAAGTACATGTGAACACAGCACCCATTACAGTGTCGTGATAATATCTTTAATTAAGATAACCGTTTACTTAGTAAATTTTTTTTTATATAATATATATTAGAGCGTGTGGTGTTAGTGTTTAATAGCAGGAGAAATTTAGTTTTTTAAGTCTCTTTCGTAGCCTTTAGTACTTATGTAAGATAGATCGTCTAGCTTATTTTTTCTTATAAGTAAAGTTAAATTCGTAACGCCTTTATATAGCATTTTATAAGATAACTAAAATATTTGAATAAATAAAAGGTTTAACATCACTTTTGTAAAAGTATAAGAATAAAGCGTAAGGTAATAAGTATTATAACGGCGTAGAATAAATATAAAGAATACTTAAGCGTTAAGAGAAGAGTTCTTATAAAGGAAGACAATAGTTACTTAAATGCACAGTTAAGTAATAGGTAGAGAAATGGTAAAGTGGCAAAGCCTAGATGAAAACATCCAGTGCCTTTACCATAATAATAATAACATTATATCTTAAGACTTAAATCACTTAATGACTTACAGCAGCGGGAAACAGTATGGTAATCAGTGGAGAACTGTATATGTTACGTTTACACCACTACTGTAAGCGAAAGAAGGTCGGTGAGACATGCAAGCGGTCAAAGCCGCCCGATTTAGCGGCAGATAACGCCGATTCGGGAGGTAGAAACCGTGTTACAAGGTCACGTAAAGGTCATGTGATTAGAAAGAGGTTAAAGTTGCTTCTTGTTTATCTTCTTCTACCTAAGAGGTAGTGAGAAAGCTTATTATTATACCCTTAGAAACGCTGCACCACTGCTGTGATCACTACTAGAGCGATCAGAAAGAGGATGATAGTTATAATTAGGTCCGTTCTCTAGCTCTCTAACGAAGCTAGAGGGCTATCTTTTATATAGCTGCCTTTATAAACTAAATCGCCAGATTATAGCTGATCGCCAGCTTAATCGTCACGACTGCCAGCCACAGCTACTATCCACTACGTAAATCATACCTTCCTTTTTAACAGATTGCTCTCCCCCTTAAAAATGCAGACATTAGTAATGTAATACCACCATTTAAGCATCGCGTTAAGACATATCCCTAAAAAGCTAGTACCAATACAGGCAAACCAGCTGTAACCGTCTACCTTTATATCGTAATGTGTTTTTTATATACTTAACATAATAGGCGCGGAGAAGCTTTAACGTGTTATTAATTAACCTTTACATGTAAAGATCCTATAGTCTTACCACTATGTTATTAGCTACCCTTACAGTAACACGTTATGCAAAACTAACTAAATACTTCCAGTATAGCTTTAACCTTAACCTCTCCCAGATCCCTACCGTTATTATAAGGGAAAAAGTTACTATTAGGTAGCAGCACTCTGTAAAAAGGTGTTATAACGTAAAGTTATCTTAAATGTTAACTTTTAAGGAGATACGTAATAAGATATTATAAGGTGCTTTAATATAAGGGATTTTTATAACATATAAAGTGGAAAATATAATATTAGGTTTTAAGCTAATTACTGTTACTATAAGTGTTCCTACAGGAAATATATTAAGTTAACCTTAGATTATACTTAACACCCTTAAAAGTATAGATTCCGGTTATAAGCGTTTGCGAAAGCCTAAATATTACAACCTGCACCTAACATAAGCCTTAAGAGGACTGGCACAGGTTAAGACAAAACGTATAGCAAGACGTTAACAGGTAAGGGGCGTTTTAAAGACGGCTTATTAAGCTAGCACTCCTAAACAGGAGGTTTAATATCACTGTAAGTCGCTATCACTATAATATATAAAGGTAAGTCTAAACAGTAAGACATAAATGAATTATTAAATATTAACGTAAAAAATTAAAGTCCCTTACAGTAGTTATAGGCATAACTATAGCTATCTATACTAACTAACCAGGAGGTATTTCGTACCTTACTTATAGTGTTATAAGTGCTTGTGGAGCAAGCACTCTGCACCACACAAGCACTCTACTTACAAGGTTTCTCCTACTCCTAGTGTAAGCACTCAGCATGCTGCAAGCACTACCTTACTAGTCGTAGGGGCTTCAGGTCTTTACACCCCTGGCCCAGTGCGTAGTGCTACATATACTGTCTTCCCGCACTGTTCCTTCTGCAGGGGATTTGTCAGGCCGCTCCGGCTTAAGTGACGGCCTGCAGGGTCGTTACATTAAAGCTGCTAATTTCCAGCCGTGGAAGAAACCTAATAAACCTCTTAATTAGCTAATAATAAGAACTGATCGCTTTATCTCTCTCTTCATTAATTAAAGGTAGAAATTTACGGAATTAACTATAGCTTTTTAATATAGTAACAGATTAGTAAGCCCTATCTTAAAATTTGCTAGGAGCGGGAGAGAGGTAGGTAGCAACCTGGATCTTACAGAAGGCAGTCGCTAACCGTTAAACGAAGCAATATTAACGAATTTAAGATAACTTTATACAATAGCCTTATATAATTATTTCACTTAATAGCTTCAGATAATAGCTTTATATACTTAATCTGATTTAATAAAGTAAAAGGTTACTAATAAGCTTAGGTTTACAAGCGTATTCTGTACTGACATTATACTATTTATAACCATTAGAAAAAAGGAAGTGTAACGTATAAACTATTATCACAAATTACCACTACGCTAAAAATAAGGGATCTAACTCCTTCTTAACTATAGCACCTGCTATTATATCTAACAACCATATAAGGTTCAATTAGCAAACGTGCAAGCACTTAATGCTTACACTGACAGGTCTTTTACTCTGTTAGTGCAGTAGTTCCTGCCCTATAGCGTTACAGATTCTGCCCTATCGATCAGCAGTAAGCTAAGATAAAGCTAGATATATATAGTTATCTAGCTTAGGTTTTCTATTTATTATAATACAGTAAGCTGAAAATAATAATTATATTATAAACTTAGTTAGTAAGTGTAACGATTATATAATTAATAAGCTATAATCTAATAATTTAATTTATACACTTAAAACCACAAAACATAGCCTTTTAACTTTATAAAAGAGCTAAGAGAATTAAGCAATTATAGCCCTCTTCCTTCTAATTACTTTAGCAGTAATTACAGTAATAATATAACGTTTCTAATAACTACATCCTTTCTATACGTTCCAGTCCCTAACTAGAACTCTAACAGTTTGTAATATCTGTACAGTCTTAAAGTAAAGGTGTAAGCGTAGCTACACCACGCTAGTTATTAAGAGCTATATTACATACTTATCGCGGGGGAATCTTACTGTTATATAATTCAGTTAATACACTTTATAATTTATAACTGTACTTAATACCGACTGCTATCTGTCAGAAACGCTACACTAATGTTATAATCACTACCAGAGTAATTAGAAAGATTAAAGTTATAATTAGACCTATTCTCTAGCTCTCTAGCAAAGCTAGAGGGCAATCTTTATAAAGCTACGTGTATAAACTGGATCGCTAGTATAATCGCTATAACTGTTAGTCACGGCACAATCTACTATATAGATCATACCCTCCCTTTTAACACTATCTCCCTTTACACCTATCTTACACCGTTCCACTTAATAATATAATAAGCTGTGTTCTAAAGAGGGCTTCAGTAACCTTCCGTTATAACTGTCTAATAAACCTTAATATGTGATAATTTATAAGTAGGAATTAATAAGTTAACTGACGTTTAGTTAACTTAAGTGTACCTTTAGTGTAATAGTTAGTGTCAGATACACTGCATTACTGCTGTAATCACTACTAGAGCGATTAGAAAGAAAGATAGTTATAATTAAGTCCGTTCTCTCACTCTTAAGCTTTACTAGAGAGCTATCTTTTGTGTTTTTACATGCATAAACTGGTTTGCCGGTATAATCCCTATAACTGCTACTTACAGTTACAATTTACACAGTAGATTATACTCTCCTTTTTAACAGTTAGTTACGTTAATTCTCCGCATTTACAACCTGCAGGTTACCTATACCCGCAACAGATAACATGCTTCACTGATAACATGCTTTACTAATAATATGCTCTACTGATAACATGCTCTACTGATAACATAGTAGATAAAAGAAGGGGTGTGAAAATAGCTGGACATTATCTGTAAAGAGTAATGCGGGGCCGATATGGGTTAATTATCATATTAAATGCCGCCTAACCCAGCAAGGAAGGCCGCGGCACTAAGATTATAAGGAGCCTAAAGGGGTTGATTACTACATTATATACCACTTAACCTAGCAGAGAAGACCATAACATTAAGATTATAAGATATAAAATCTAAGAAATGGTAAGAAACTCTTTAATAAGTATAGAAAAACATTTATTAAAACCTTTAACCAGGGTTATTATAACGACTCTGCAGGCCGTCACTTGGGCCGGAGCGGCCCGACAGATCCCCCGCAGAAGGAACAGTGCAGGAAGACAGTACGCATAGTACTGCGCACTGGGCCAGGGGTGTAAAGACCCGAAGCCCCTACAACTAACTAGCAGTTACTTAGTCTTAGTAAGAGTGCTTACCTACTGAGCATCCATAGGACCACTAAGTAAGAAGTGCTTAGTAACAGGTTACTTAGTTCCTCACTAAGTAACAGGCTACTAAGCAAGGCATAAGGTACCTCTAGCTAATTAGTATAGATAGTTATAGTTATGCCTATAACCTCTATAAAGGACTCTAATTCCTCACGTTAGTATTCAATTATTTATTTATATCCTACTATTCAGACTTACCTCTGTGTATTATAGTAATAGTAACTTACAGTAACATTAAACCCCCCTATTTAAAAGTACTAACTTAATAAGCTATCTTCAGAATACCCTTTACCTATTAACGTCTTATTATACATTCTGTCTTAACTTACATTAGTCCTCTTTAAGCTTATATTAAGTATAAGTTATAATATAATACTAGCGTCCTAATTCTAAACACTATTTATTAAATTCCCAGACATTACCTCTTCCCTATTAATATATTAACCTTTAGAAAAGGTAAGGAGATTAAAAAGGCGTAAGCTTAACCTTAACTCCCTATTATTAACAAATTAACTACACATCTTAAAGACTTAAACCTTAACTAGTAAAGGCTAGTTAAGGAACTTAATAATGAACTGGTGCAGTGATGCAACAGGGAAGAAACCATAAGGAGAACCACAACTACAGAACGGTGCTGTCGGCTTAAAAGGCCAACTCCCAGACTACTGGTCCTCCGATCGGAGGGACACAAATGCAACTGACGTAGAAAAACAGATACGTACTTAGTATGGAACAAAACCTAGTATGTGACGGTGCTTAGCATAAAACGGAGCTTAGCATAGAACAATAAAGGAAACGTAACCGTGGATTAGGTCATCTTCTTTCAATCAAAGGGCTAGAATGTTACTAGGCTTTTAATAGGAGGTCTTTATGGTGAAAATCGTCGGAATAATAATTATTAAAAGAAGCGTGGTTTAAAGAACTACACGGCGCGGCCCCTTTTAACAGTGGCATACGTTAGGGAACGTATCGCTATATACATAAACGGTTATAATAATATTACATACAGAGCTTAAAAAGAACGACAGGGTCGGCCTGAACAAACGCCTTAAGTTACACTTCCCCTTAAGACTGGCTGTCAGTCCTACCTGCGTAATAATCTTAAATACAAACTAACCCTCTTAAGACTTCTAGTTATAAAAACAGCATAATAGTCTGCAGTAACCAATCCTCCTTATTACTTACCCAGTCCTCTAATACCTCCTATCTTTCTCACAACCTATCCTATCCATTAAAGTCCAACTAGTACGTAAGAGGTAAAAACGGCTTTAAAGTTTAAGGGAAATAAGGTCCTATTCGCTCCTTAGGCTTAGGAACCTCCTCCTATTACTTAAACTATCTAATCTAACAGCTAAGCTAGCGATAAACACGTTAAGGCCTAACTAAAGGTATATTAGTAACGGCTTTAACAAGTTCTTTTACAGATTTCTTTATAAGTTTAAAAGTAAACTTAGTTTCCTTCTTAATAGGTTTAAACTTTAAAACCTTTACGCTTAATTTAACTATCTTAACCTTTAAGTCTATAATGGGTTAAGGGACTAAAGCGCCCTTAGAAATAGCTTTTAAAGCCTACCGATCCTTACTAACAGATAGAGCATTTAAGTCTAAGACTTTTTAATTAAAGTACTTCTTTAAACTAGGGAGTTAATACGTTATAACTGAATTTATAAAACTTCTTAAAACCTTATTAATTATTCCTTTAATACAGGCTGCTTATTTAAGCTTGCTTAAGATTATAAACTTAAAGGAGTTAACTCCCTTCCCTCTAGTTGAAAAAGCCGTATACTTCGCTATATAATCGTTACAGTTATAATAAGTAATAAACCCCTTATCCTTTAAACTTAACTTCTTCTTCTTATAAAATGTAATATCTAAAGTTATTTAAAAAGCGTTTAAAATAACTTTTACCTAACGTTAGGGTATACTTAAGGTGATATTCTTTTTATTTAACCCTTTCTCTAATCGGAAGGAAGAGTACGTTAAGGACGTAAAGGCATTAATCTAAAGGACGTTATAACTAACTATTATTAACTCTTATAAGATTATTCTCATTACCTTTATAACTATAAGGTTACATTCTAACCTGTATACCTGTTACAGCACCTACACCCACTTAATGTTAATATCGTTAGGTATTACAATTAATAGTGACAACACTATAATCTAAGGTATTACTTTACTATAAAGGCGCTAAAGAGTAACTTACTTCTACTACTTAAAAGTCTTCCCTTACTTAAGAGAATTAATGCTATAAAGAATCCTAAAGTAGTTATTATATATAGCTATCACTTAATACTTATTATTTTCGTTTATAGGAAAGCACTAAAACCGTTAAGACGTTATCCGCTTTTACTTTTTATAGTTATAAATAAAGTTATAAAATTAAGTAAAAACACCCTTAAAAGTAATCCAGACTTTATCTTCTAATCCTTAAAGAGTATAAGCGATAAGGGTACTTACCTTAAAGTTATTTAACTAGATTTTACAGCTAACCTTAATATAAGTGTTATAAAGTTATAAGGTATAAGTAAGCTACCTTTCTCTAAAGACTGTTTTACTACGAACGTAAGTATTCTTAAAAAAGTGAATCTAGTATATCTTATCCTTAACCTTAAATCCGATCAGATTATAAAACATTAACTAGTTATAGACTGCTGCTTTAAGGTAATCGATAAGTTAATTTTAAAGTAACAGGATTTAGTTCTTTAGAATAATTATAGGCGTTAGTAACTGCCTGTTAAGGAGCTTAATATAATACTAATAGTGCGATTAAAGGACTGAGGTAAAGAAGGAATAGGTTTAATTACTAACAGTAAATATAACTAAGCCTTTAAACTTTAGGCTTTTAATAAAGTTATAATTAGGGAAGGGGGAGTAGACTTCTAAAAGGTTTAAGAAGTTTCTTAAAAGAGAGAAGAGCTCTAATTAAGTATTAGGAGTAAAGATTCGTTTAACAACGCGCTACTTAGCAGAAGTGGCAGGAGTTACAATATACGTTTTAACGGGGGTTTATAAAGCAGGTAAAACTATTTTAAGTAATGAAAAGCACTGTTTTACCTTAAAAAGAATATAAATCTCACGATAGTTTTATTTAATTAGAGGGAGGGAATAATGGGAAGGAGGTAAAATGTATGTGGTATTAGGTTATAAGAGTAGTTAGAAAAGTATGTAGTTTAGTGGAAGTTTAAAGTTTAAGGTTAGAAGTAGTTAAAGGGGTTAAAATAACTTTTCGAACTAGCCTATTCTAACTAGCCAGCTAAAAAGGCAAACGCTCTCTTTCCATCTAATTAAAAGAAGGAGTAAGTGTTTACACTTAGTAGTAGTTACAGAAATAAAACTTAACTTACTTTTAAAACTTCCTCCTCTTTCTAACACCACTTTTCTTCTTATAACCTCTAACTTTTCTACTACTTACTATTATAATAATAACTTTAAACTTTTTATCTCCACTCTCCTTTATCTCTAATTAGAAGACACCTAAGTGTCTAACGCTAATACGTAAGATATTAAAACGTAATCTAACGTTAACGTAGTTCACGCCTTCTAAACCTATAAACCTCACTCTTATCCTAAAGTTAAAAGGTATAACAGCGCCTTCTTAATTTATTTAAGTTCTTAACTTCAGATCTCCACTTTAAGATATTAAGATAATCCCTAATAACATATTACAGCAAATTTAAATAAGCTCTAACTACTTTTTCACTATATTGTTGTACCTTAAAATCTTTAAGGTAGGAGGGGCTTTTTTAGACATATATGTAACTTAACTAGTTCCTAACAGTAAAGATAAAGTTAGAAAACTCTTCACTTACCTTAACCTTTATAAGGTTTAGCTTAAACTCTTTAACGGAACTTATCTTCCTCCACTTAACACAGTATATACTAAGGTATATAATAGCGGCTTACTTAGCTGTTAACTTCACTAAGTTGTTAATCGTCTTAAGCACGTAAAGGGCTTATTTATTTAGGTATTTAGAAGGTTATAAATGTCCCTTTTTACTTAATTAAACATATATAAGTTAATTAAGTCTTCTTAACAGGAACTTTAACCCTTACTTTAAATGTAAGGAATCCTTTTACCGTTTATTTTACAAGATTAACAGTTAGAAAGTTTAGTTAATATAACCTTTCTTTAAATATTTATTATACTTAGACATTAATAATAATTCTCGTACTGGGCAGTGTAAGAACTGCTAGTTTAATAACTGTATTTACAGCTATAAAAACTAGAATCTTCCTTTAAAAGTAAAATTATAAAAGGTAACTTTATTATTAAGAAACTCTCCACTAAACTTTATAATTACGTTATTAAAGGATAAGTTAAAGTTTAACTTAAGTAAGGTTTAGGAGTAATAAGAAGCTTTTAAAAAGGGGAAGAAGTAAAGGAAGAAACGGAAGTAAGATCCTGTACAGGAAGATAAAGGTAAGGGACGTATATGCTTTATAAAACAGAAATAAACTTATTACCTTTTTCCTCCACATTACTTTAAAGCATAATAAAAGTGATAATATATTAGGATAAACACCTAAAATATTAAAAGGAAGAAATAAAATAAAAGAAAAAAAAAAAAAGAAACTAAGGAGTTAAACTCCTTTTAATTAAAGTACTTATATTATTTTAAAGGAACTGTAAGTTATTAAGGTTATATAGTAATACTTCCCCTTAAATATTATTATAAAATCTAAAGGTAATATATAAATAGCTTTAAAACATAAAACTAACAGTAAGAAGGTAAGAGACACTTAGGAAAGGAAACCTACACTACTCCTCTAATCCTAAAAGCTAAGAGGCTTCCCTTACGGAATTTCAACTCTAAACTCACTTAACTTAAAGATTTAAATTCACTTCCCCTTATTAATTAAAAGTAAGATACTGCTTTACTTAACAATTTCTTATTTATACTTAACTTCCTTATTCTACACAGTATCCTCTTCCTCTTAATTAAAGATAAGTTTATTATTCTCATTAAGTATTAATATTAAAACGTCCTTTACATCTAAATCCTTTAAGTTATACTTATTAAAATTAGGGTCTTTAAAAGTAAAAATAGCCTTATTATCAAACTCTACATAAATACCATCCACTTAAAAGAACTTCTTAACTTTCTTTAACAGGTAGGAGGTCTTAAATTATACTCTATTAAACGTCTTAAAAACGTAAGTTAACTTAGGCTTAACTTTCTTAACTTTATAAAGGCTATATTACCAATACGTCAGCTTTCAGTATATAGATATATCAATCTCCTATATACTGTCCCAAACTAAGATAAGGTCTCTTTCTCTAATTAAAGCAGATTAAAGTCGAAACTTATATATAAACTTCTTCTTTTAGTAATTAGCCCACTTTTACCTTACAGCTGTAACTTAATTTACTATAATACTTATATTATATTAAGCTTCATTAAAGTATCTTACTCTAACAGCTACTAATATAGCTTTAACTTTAAGATCAAGTTACCCTTTATCTGATTAAATAAAGATAATTAAATCCCACTTAATAAGACGTTATAAAGGGTAATTAATCTTAACTTCAGATACTAAGTTAAAACCTTTTACTAAATAAAAAAAAGTTATCCTATAACTCTCTTTAAGGCTTATCCTATCAGTATAAAGAACGTAAGGAAGTCACTTCTCAAATCCGATAACGTTTCTACCAATAAGCTTAATTAACGTTAAGGCAATCCAGTAATAACCTCCTTTATTAAATCTATTAGCTCTTAAATTATATAGGGATATAGTAATACGTTTAATATAAAGTTCTTTAAAGCATTCTTTTAAAAACCTTTTAAACTTAAAACTACCGTTTACTAAGACTTCTAACAGCTATCCCTATTACAGAATAATATAATCTATTATAAAGGTTTTCACTACTTTTAAACTCTTAATGTAAAGGACTTTTACTTCTAGGTACCTAGAGAGATTATCTTATCCTTTAATTACTTATATCTTCTTACCTTTAAGCTTAAATATAAAGACTTAAAAGTTAAGAGTTTACTTTATAAATAACTATAAAGATAATATATTATACTCTAATCCTTCTTTATAATACCTATTACTGTAACACTAACAGTTAAGACAGCTTTTAATCTAATTCTTAACTATAATATATATTCTTTTCTAATAATAATACTTAATAATCTAATTATAAGTAACCTTACGTCCTTAATAGCTAAAAAGCTTATAAAAACGTAATTAGATCTATCTTTACAGCTTTAAACAGTCCACAATTCTCCATAAAAGGATACTTATACCCTTAAGTGGCCGTATCTAAAAGATCTTATACTTAATAATGTACTTATAACACCTAACTTTCCACTTCCAAATCGCTAAATGTAACTTCTTTATAACCCCAGGTAAAACAGTAAAGCTAGTTAAGTAAGCTATAATGTTATAAGACTCCTTTTTCTATATACTATTAAGTAACGGTCCAGTTTAAAAGTCTATATTAACGGTTTTCTAAGTAAAGATCTAAGCGTTAACAAAGTTATTAATATCCTCTTTAAGCTCGAGCGCTATTAGATTAAAGGTACTAATAGGCTTTTATAATAACCTGTTAACTATAATATTCTTAAAACCAAGTATATATTTAACGTTAAAGTCGAAGTTCTAAATCTAACTAATCTATCTTATAAGAAAAGCGCTAAGCATATCACTAACAGCTTTATTTAACTAATAAACCAGAATAAGAGCATTAGTTTTAATAATAAACTTAACCTTATAAAGGTAATAGCGGGTTTACTTTAATATATTTAACAGTCCCTTAAGTTCTCACTTAATAACGTTATAACGTTTCTTAATATTAAACTATATTCCACTTTTAAAGTAGTAAAGGTACCGTTTCTTATCTAACCTAACTTACTTAATAACTCCTCCTTATCCTTTAAAGTTAATATTAATAACTATAAAGATAAGGTTATATTAAAGGTTATCGTAAGTTATTATTACTAAGATTAGAGTAATAATAACCTTCTTTTACAGGAACTTTATCACTATCTACTCTCTTTCAGTCCATTCCTACTGTATATCCTTCTTTATTAACACGTATAACAATATTACAACTTATCTAAATAACTTAATTTAAACTTAATAAAATCCAGTTATTCCTATAAATAACTAGACTTCCTTAACGTTTAAGTAGGTTCTCTACTCATTTACTTTAATAACCTTCGTCTAATCAGGAGAACGTCCATTTAATAAATATAGGTAACTTAGTAAAACAGCTTTTACTTAAACTTACTATAACTTAATTAGGGTAATAGTTACTCCTACTAGTTTACAGTTAATAAGTATAACGTCTAGGTTTATTAAATACTTAACTACGTAACGTTATAAACTAAGCTTAAACTCTTCTCTACCATAATTATACCGTGGCCCTTTAACACAGATATCGTCAAGAAACAGCCAACACTTATATAAGATAAGGTTATAAAGTATTTAAATTATAACTTACATAAACTAAGCCATTAAGTTTATTACTCCTTAAAAAAGAGTATATATCTTAAAAAGTCTAATTAAAGTAAAAAAAGTCGTTATATCTCTACTTATAACGTTTAGCTTAACGTAGTTATAACTAAAGAAAAGATCCAGGAGCGAGATAAGCTTACAGCTTTTAAACTCTTTACTAAACTCTTTTACACCTAATAAGCTAAAAGCATTACAAACTGTAACTCTATTCATCTTTTAAACATTATTAATCAAATAAAAACCGTTATCCTTTTTCTAAACCACAAACCAGTTATTACAGTACGCTACATAAGACTCTTTTAAAACTCCTCGCTACACCTTATCTTTAAGGATTTAGATAACCTTAAGAATAAGAGGCTTTAGGATAGGAATATAGCTAAACTGTTAAACCTTATAAGGGATAGTCTTAATCTTTTACAGAAATATGATCTTTAAACTAATCTAACCACTTTCTATAAAATCCTATAAGAGAGCTGCTTCTCTATTATAAAGGATATAAATAAATAGTTTAATTTCTTTTAATATTAAGTCTTTCGTAACTTTATTAAAGATATCTTATAACCTCTCCTTTATTAACTTTATCCCTTATTTAATTAAAGAGAACTTTAACAGGTAATACTTATTAAACTTACTACCGTATTATATATACTTTTCTACTTTAACCATTCGTTTACACTTCCAGTCTAGATCTCCTTTAAGAATAAAACTGTTAGATAAAGTAATATTAACTAGTTTAACCTTCTTATCAGCTCGCTTATATATAGTAAAGCTTTTAACTAAAATAAACAGTTCCTTTATATCTAACTAGTAAGGTTCTTTCTTCTTATAACACTTACGTATCCCTAAGACCTCCTATAACTAGTAAACTTCTTCCTTTAAGGTTATCTTCTTCTAATTAAAGGTAGAATTATCTGATAATTAAAGGGAAAAAGCTTTACACTATAAGTCGTTAACTAACAGTAAGGTGGAGCGCTTAAAAATGTCGTTAAAGATAACTTTACCACTTTTATTATTTAAAAATCTAATAAGTTCTTTACCTTTCTTTAAACTTACCTATTTAAAGATATACTTCTGTATTATAGGGTGTGTTAATCCCTTTAATATATAGGTATATTTACTAAATGTGCTGTTTTTCAGTTTAATTAGAACTACTAACTACCGATATTATAATATAAACGTTACTAAACGAGACCTTAACGGCTATAATACACTTAGGTTCCTTAAAATCTCCAGAGTGTACTTAGTTTAATTAAGTGTTATTAAAAAAGGGGACCTTAAAAAGTAAATTATGATTTATAACTTTATATTTAAAGACGAAGAAGTGAATTAAATATAGCTTTCTATAAAGGAACAGCAGTATCTTCGTCTCTTTAATAAAAGGAACAGGATCTGTATTATTAAGCCCTTATAACCGTATAGTTATATCGAAAATAAGGATGTTAAGTGCCCTTATAAGTATGTACGTAATTACATTACACTTTAACTTAAAGTTTAAAAAAGTTAACACCTTCTTTAACTTAAGAGACTTAATATTAAGGTAAAGACTAGGGAGTAAATACAGCCTTATAAACTTCCCTTTAACATTTACTACTTTAATTAAAATAGTCTGTTACGTAAAAATCCTTATAATATCTCTGTTAAGGTCTTTAAAAGTGTTAGTAGTAATCTTCCCTTTCTTAAGATCTCTTTATAACTTATTATAATGTAAGTATAACTTACTATTACTGTTAATACCTATTATTATTATAACTATATTCTCCTTAAACTTCCTTTAATTAGAGAGCTTCAGATAGCTTACTCTAGTTAGGAGTTTACTTAGGACATCGTTATCTGGTTTTACAGATCCTAAGTATATAAGAATTAGCTAGTTTCTATTATTTTCAAGGTAAGATATAAGTGTAACTTTTAAGGGTAGTGAAAGTTCTAACAGTCTTAAAAGCAATTCCTTTATCTTACTACTTAATAATCAATTAAGTTACTTATTAATAACCTTATCTAAGGGTTACCTGTAAGCTAAACCTTATAAGGGAATAATCTATATCAGTACTCTTTATTCCTTAATCTTAAAGAAATTATTAACATTTCTTTAACTTTTTTACTTATCTTTTATATATCTGAAACTAGTTTCTTACAATTAAAGGTAGGTGCGACTTTAGGATTCGATCTGATCTTTAATAACTGTACACTTTATAATACAGAAGGAGCGGCGTTAATTATTCCTTCTCCTTAACTTTTATTATCTTTAACTTCTTTAACTCTCCTTCTTTTAATAAGGGTAGTTAAAGTATATTACACACTTAAATCCATATTTAATCTTAAATCGCTATTAAGTTCAGTATTAAAGTTAAGAAACTTTAAGGCTTAAACGTAAACTTAAGCACTTTACTAATACTTTACTGCTATCTTAACCTTATATAGCTTAAAGTAATTAATAACTAGTCTCCTGTTAAGACTAAAGAGGTAGTTAACACCTATCTAGGTAACGCTAAACTTTAATTCTCCTTTAATTAAAGGATTAGGGACATCCTTATAATTAAGCTCCAGCCTGTTTATTATTTTAATTAAATTCTACTAGATTTAAAATCTTAGCTTTATATCTTTAAGTTACCTATACCATTCTTTAAACCTAACATAATAGGGCTTTTAAGGTTATAATATTAATGCTGTAATAATGTAAGGTTTAAGAATTAACCTCTCCTTTATCTTTATAACCTCCTTTCTTAAAAGTTTATCGTCCTAATTAAATCTCCCTTACTTACTAATAACTAGGCTTAGGTACAGATCACTATAGGTGTAATAGACCAGTTTTAACTGTAATAAATAGTTTATAATATAATAAGTAATTATAGCGTAATTAGGTTATAAATATTAATAATATATAAGAGTTATAAACCCTTAACTGTAAACTAAGGATAGGTAAGTATCTCTTTACTTTCTTAATTACTAAGTAAAGGTTATAACTAATTCCTTACTTTCAGCAAACTGTACTGCCTTTTATTAATGTTAAATATAAATTAGTTTAACTTAAAGGATATTAAACTGCTAAGGGATATTAATATTAAAATATAACAGGTTTAACTTTAATTACTTAAGGCTCCTAATTAAGGCATTTACTTTCCTTTCCATCGTTAAGGTTACAGGGTAAGGTTCTCTAATTCTAATTAGAAAGGGAGGACTTTCAGTTTCGACCTTTAAGGCAAAAAGGAAATCCTCTACACTATCTTTAACAGGGATAAAAAGGGTTTTTAAGGAAGTGGTTACTTTAACCGCTTCTTTTAAGGGATTAAGAAGCTGTAAGCGAGTAAACTCCCTATCCATTAAATAACCATTAGATGTAAAACTGATAAACTACTCCCTAAACTTATTATAAGTGATAGTTTTAATATCTTTATTAGATATATCTTTACATTAGCGAATAACGCTTTTAATAAAGGGATTAAGTGTATTATAGAAATATTAAATAGCATCTTACTTAACTTTCTTATACTTATCTATATTTAACCAGGCTAAAAGTCAACTATATTCTTAAATAGCTGTAATAAAGCTTAGGGCCTTCTAATTAATAAGGTGGTTATAAAAACAACAAAAGGCTTTAACTAACCTCTCCTTCTAATAAGGGTTTTAATACTTCTAGTACTTTTTCATTTAAATCTTTAATCTATCCTATAAGTATAATTTTATATTTTCCTTCTCGTTACAGATCTCTACTTTCACGTCTTTCTTACACTATCTCATCCACTTAAGGAAGTGTGTCTTATCCGTAAGGCTGGTGTAATCTTTATAATACTTATTAAATATTTCCAGGTAGTTAATAATATATTCTCCGTTAAAAAGCTTATTAAGCCCTACATCTTAAGGAGTTAAAAACTACTATTACATTAATATAATATTTCGATTAATAAGAGACTGCTTTAAAAAGACTGTGTTATTAAACGGAGTCGTTAAGGTTGTTAAGATTAACGTTTCCTTAATAAGGGTTTTTAACGTCTTAATAAGAAGTGTTAATAAAGCTTATTAATACGTTTAACGACTGTAAGGGCTTCTTTTTTATAACCTAGTCATAATATTAGTTCGATCGGAGGAAGATTAGTATTCTAAGTCTAACAATGTTATTCCTTTATTATAAAGGTGCCTTACTACTAGTCTAATTACTTAAGTAACACACCATTTTCCGATTTACTTACTAAAAAGGACTTCCATTTTAAGGCAGACCGTTAAAATCACTATTATAACGTTCTTAACCGATTTTAAGATTATGAAGCTAACGGTGTTCTCACTTCTAGACTAGGTGGCTAACGTTAAGTTAGATTTAGGCTGTAACTAAACACTAATTACTAAGTTCCCTAATCTTTAATCCCACTTTCTCAGATCCGTTTAATTAAAGGAACAACGCTATTAAAGGACTTTAATAGCGAAGAACAGGACATATTTCAGTACTAGTAACACGTAACTACTTTTAATATTTAATTATAATCTTATAATTTCACTAAGTTCTTAACTTAACGGAATCTTCTTAAATATTAAGAACGTACTCTACCCACTTCTAAAGGACTATAGTGGTTCGATTAGAAGGAGCAGTAATAAAGCACGCCTTTATAATAAGCAGGTGCTAAGGATCTAAACATTTTATTATTATTATCATTAATAATAGCTGTGTGGGGCTAAACCTGTAACGTTGTGATTTTAATAAAATATTAAGCATCACTTAATACTAATATTTATTTTAATTAATGATATTTTTATTATGTTTAGGGAGCTTTTAAACCAGTTTAGCCTAGCTGCTAAACAGCTCTCCAACAGAGCCCCTATTTAAACTGGTGTAATAATGTAATAGGGAAGAAACCATAAGGAGAACCATAATTATAAAACAGTGCTATTAGCCTAAAAGGCCAACTCCTAGATTACTGGTCTTCCAATTAGAGGGATATAAATGTAACTAACGTAGAAAAACAGATACGTACCTAATATAAAATAAAACCTAATATGTAACGGTGCTTAGCATAAAACGGAGCCTAGTATGGAACAATAAAGGAAACACGACCGTGGATTAGGTCATCTTCCTTCGATCGAAGGGCCAGAATGTTACTAGGCTTTTAATAGGAGGTCTTCGTGGTGAAAATCGTTAGAATGATAATTGTTAAAAGAAGCGCAGTTTAAAGAACCGCGCAGCGCGGCCCCTTTTAACGGTAGCACGCGCCAGGGAACGCATCGCTATATACATAAGCGGCTACAATAATATTACATACAGAGCCCAAAAAGAACGACAGGGTCGGCTTAAACAAACGCCCTAAGTTAATAAAACCTTCTTTAAAGACACTAAAAGCCACATTAGTCTTATTAAGAAACTCTAAGCCTAACTTAACATTATTAAGCTAGAGAATAATAACCTTAAGAGCTTATAGAAGAAACAGGTAAAACTCCCCTTACCGTTACGCTTTAAAGGAGACTCTATGCAGCTAAAATCCTAAATAACCTAGCTCTAGAGCTATATTACCTATTACAATAAGCAGTTCTTCGAAGAAGAAGGAAAGGTTAAGTTTGCCAGAGCTTTACTAAATGGAATAACTATTTACTAATATAAACCTTACACGAAGATAATTAATAACCTCTCTGTAAACAGAGCATATAAAGAGGCCCTTAAAACTTAAGTCCTTTTCGATAACTTTAACGTCTTTATTAACTAACTCTAGATTAAGTTTAAAGAATTAAACACCTTAAGATAAGCTAAGTAATATCTTATAGCCTTAAGATAGACGTCTTTAATCTTTAAGTTCTCCACACGCTTTAAACTAAAAGTAGTAAAGATTAAGCTTAACTAAGAAATATTAGTAATACTGTTCTAAAGCGGTCTAAAGGAGCACGTTATAAGAGATCTTTACTAAGAAGACTAACTAGATCGCCTATAAGAGCTAATTAAGATAGTTATTAAAGTTAATAACCAGTATTATAATCACTATTATTAAAAGAACTACTGGAAGGAACAAACCCCTTACTAGCTAAGCAAACTAAAGAAGGGGAACTAATTAACTGTAACAGGTTACTACCCTAAGCTAATAGACATTAATATAGTAAATCGTCAGAACTAACCTAACTGTAATAAGCCTTAATAACAGTAACAGCAGAAGCAGTCTAAAGACCTGTCTTAAGTCTAATACTTTAACTGTAATAAGAAAGAGAATGTCTATTTGTACTATAGCATTCTGACCTTTCGTACTATAGCCCCACTTATTAGCCAAAAAAGGTCCGTGCGTTTCCACATCCGGCCAGGGCCAGCGATCTTTGCCATGGTGAATTGAATTCTTCCTGGTGCAAACTAGCCAATTCCAACGCCAACCAGCGCATCTTGCCTCGCTTGTAACATCGCAGTTTTAACCGTCAGAGGGTAGGCGATTGATTAAATCACATTTTACCGGGCTAACTGAGTGTATAGATGGCTAAATACGACCTGGCGTATAATGGCCTGATGCCGACCGGCCCCGATTCAGATCCAGAGGACGATGCCTTTAATAAGGCGCCGCTAGAGCCGTTATCCAACCCCACATCGCCACATAAGCTCGTCACCAAGACTTATAATACCCTGGAAGACCTAGAGAGCGACCTCCGCGAATTTACAGCCTTAGCTAGCTTAAATATAGTTCGTTTAAAGGCCTCTAATAAGGTGGAAGGATTAGGTTACAGTATTATACTCTTTAGCTGCTAGTAAAGTAATGATTGCGCCTTTAAAGCGCTTTTAAGAGCTTCTAATACTATAAAACTGGGTTGCCCCTAGAAGGCCTACGTTAAGGCGCTTAAGCAGAATGACTGTAAGTGGACCTTTAAGATAAAGCCTAACTGCTAACATTATAAGTATTATAACGGTGATGGCTTTAATTCTCGCCTTAAACTTATAGTGGAATATAAAGCCCTTATAACTTAGTTTATAAACCACGTGGGCATCTTTAACTGTAAGGTTATTATAAGCTTACGCGTTTAGTTCTCTAGAGTTATATTTACAGACTAATAAGTTTAGAACTACCGCTTTAAACTCTGTAAAGCAGCTTTTAACGGCTATATACCTTTTTAGGTAATTATAAAGCTGCTTAACGATAAGGGAGTTTCCTATACTCTAAAATGGGTAATAGGCTTATTTACTAGCGATTTAAAGTGTAAGCTAGAAGGCCTGTTCTGGACTTATAAGTAGTGTAAAAAGTAGTAAGCTTAGGGGCATTACGTTTAAATGTATAATAACATTTATAAAACTAATAATAAAGGCCTTACTTTCTTCTAGGTGGTTAGCTTAAATAACCTTAATATGGCCTTTTCTTGTGGATTTAGCCTTATTAATAACGAAAAGTAAAAAGGATTCGATTAGTTAATATAGTAAGTTGACGTTATATGTAGGAGAATTAGGGTGAAGGCTCTAGGTGTAACTATCACGGACTATAATAAGGTTATAAGGGCTGTAATTACGAAGGTTTATCCTTTTACTAAGCCTTAGATTTATATCTTCTACATTAATAAAAACGCTACCCTTAATATTAAACGTAAGTAGAATAAGGCTGTTATATTACAGGTCGCCCTTACGATAAGTACTCTATTACCTTACAGTTAAGAAGAATAAAAGGAGGATCTTAATTAAGTTATAGACTAGTAAGATAAGGTTATAGTTAATTATGGAAACCATCCCTTTAACGAGGAGCTTAGTGTTATGCTTATAGAGGTTAAGTACTTAATGGCTGGAATTTATAAGCTTTAGGAGTTAGTTCTTTACGCACAGACTGTAGATAGTTATAACGCGGCGTGGGTTAAGCTTAAGGATTTCTTTTTATAATAAACAGTTATTATTTAATACTTTAAGGATATTTAGTTTCCTATTATTAAGTAGTAGGCTGGTTATTATATTAATAATAACTTTAACTTTAGCTAGAGGATTACATTACTAGTTGAATCTGTGAATTGATACCTTAAGTCCTTCGTTATAAACGGTAACAGCATTATCTTAGCGGTTATACGGCAGTTATGCCGCATAGTTAAGATTATGGAGCGCTGGATCTATAAGGCCACTCTTTAGGAGCGTAACACCCTCTACTGTGACTTTCTTAACTAATCTTAGCTAGGAAAAACACTTTATATCGTCTTTAAAAGGGGCTTAGATTATATCACTAAGTAGTGGAGGATTACACTAGGAGCTATTCTGATTAAGGTATACCTTATCTGGCTTGACCTTTAGGCCTGTACTTATAAGTTTACTAGCTAGTATAGTATACCTTATAGTTATAAGCTCCTTTACCGCTATAACTCTAAAGCCTTACTTATTATTCGTAAGGACTTTAATCTTTACTAGTGGCTTGCGAGAAGCCTTAACGACGATAACGTGTATCTACAATACTAGGAGTTTAACTGTATCATGGTTGTAAGAGGAAGGCCTTACGGGTTTACCGCTTTTATAAGTAACCTTTCCGCTCCGAGACTTATAAAACCTATCCCCACTGGCAGCTAGGCCGTTATACCGGCCACTTAACCTCCTCTGAGTGCTTAACCTCCTCCAAGTACTCTGTAACTGACTATTACAGCCGTTAAGGCTGTAGTGACCTTAATACTAACCGCTAAGACCATTACAGTAGTAATAAGCTAACCCCCGAGAGGTAAGGGGGGCTGCAGGGCTGGTGTGGTACGGGGAGGAGCACGGGGGGGAACAGTCAGGGCTTTAATTCAGCGTGACCTATTATAATAGGAGGATGTGGTGTTAAAGGGGAGCTAGATAACGGCTATAGGTGGTGGCTAAGCAGTCCCCACGTCTAGTAACGCCTTGAGAGGACGATCCAGAGCTCCTAGAACCGGTACTAACAGGGTTAGGAATAGTGGCACTCCTAAAGGAGGCTTAACTGGAGCGTCTGGAACGTAGAGGGCATCGGTAACTGCAGGTATTATAAAGGGAAGGAGATTTACGCGCTCTACGCGCTCTACGTAGGGGTAAGGGGCTTTTAGGGGCTTAGTTAACAGTGTAGTGTTTAGTTAGCGAAGGAATATTACTTGTTCGATTAGTTTTATGTGTTTTTTGGCTTGCTTTTTATGTTGTTTTGGTAGCCGTGGTGGCTGTGGTTCAATTGATGCCAGGATTCAGGGGCTGGATGTGGAAACGCACGGACCTTTTTTGGCTAATAAGTGGGGCTATAGTACGAAAGGTTAGAATGCTATAGTACAAATAGACATTCTTATAAGAAAAGCTATATAATATAGTAATACTTATTGTTAAAATAAGTCAGTTAGAAGCTAGTCTTAAAGGGAAGAAAGTATATTAAGTTTAACTTAAGAGATATCTATATTAAGATAGTAAGTAATGAAGAAGACTGTACTTAGATAAATAAGTATAACGTAAGAGATAAAGAAAAAGAAGAAGAACCTTAAGATATAGTGTACTTAATCCTTAAGGGTATCTTAGAAGAGTTAGCTATAGAAGTGTAAGTTATAACAGACTGACTTTAAGGTGGAAACTTAAAATTATTAAAAGTGTAAGTTGTAAAAGATTAACTTTAGAAAGAGATGTTTTAGTTAGCTGTTACAGGCCTTAAAAACCTTACCCTGTAAGTTTAGGAACTAAAGAAGTCTAAGAAGGACCCTAATTTAGAAATTATTAAGATAGTAAAAGGAGTTGAAAAATTAGCCTTTTAAGCTACCTAAACAGTAAAGTAAGCTTTAAAAGAGGAAAGAGAACAGGCTAAGAGAATTAAACTAAAGAAATAGAAGTTCTTCTTAATAATACCCCTTAAGACTCTTAAACACTTTAAGTATATTAAGTAGATTAGCACCCTTACCTCCTTAAAAGAAGGACAGTTTAGATAGCTACCTTATATTAAAGCCAGTATGCTTTAAACCGGTACCTTAAGGGTCCCTTAAGAAAGCACGAAATAAACACACTAACGGAGGGTTTAAAAGCTAAAGAAGAAATATTAAAAGTTAATAGATAAAGTAGAGGACTTACAGGTTAAAGGTCTTATTATAACGTTTAAAAATAAAGTAATAGAAATTAAGTTACAACTTTATAATAAAGTTCGCTTTATTAATTAGCTTAAATATTAACTTATTAAGGAAGGCTATTTTATAAAAGAATAAGTTAAGTTATTATTACTTAAGTTTTAAGAAGAGGTTTAAGAGAAATAATAAACTTAAAAGTAAGTGGAAGAAGAGGAGAAATAAAGCATTACCCCTCCCGTTTTATACTTTATAACCGTAACACCCGCAGTTAACATTAACTATCCCAGTTATAAGGATATACTGTAGATTAACTATATATATAATAATTACACTCTTAACTAATATAGTGGGCTTAAGGCTTTTTATAATCACTTCCCTAATACACGAAAACGGGATTACGTTATTATAAGGATACAGTTAAAACTAATCTATTATTAAGTCTCCTACTCCCTAATAAGAGAGTCTGATAATAAATGGAAGGTTATTATAATTAACTAAGCTCCTATTACGTATTAATAAGGAGGGGTATTTAATAACTACCCAGTTGTAACATACTTATTACATCTTAATGGAAAAGCTAAAGAATAGTAAAAGTAAGAAGATTACTTACAGATCTAAAAGTAAAGAGACATTATTATAATTTAAGCCTATAAGGCGTATTATTAATTTATTAAAGACTTTAAGAACATTGTACTGTTTAAAGTCGATTAGATATTAAAACGTAAAAACTTAAAAAAGGTTAATTGTTAAGTTTATTAAAGTTACTTATTTTTCTAGAAGGAATTAGGAAAAGGTTATAAGCCCTTTAAAAGCGCTGGAAACCAGTAATTTACTAATTAGTAAAAACCCTAAGAAGAAAGAGAAGCACTTAAAGGTTAAGCTAGATAAGACCTTAAGGATAGATAATTACTATAACTTAGATATTAAAGGAGTATAAGCATTATTCTATTAATATTAATATAATAGATAGAAGGCGGAGGCTATTTAAGGTAAAAGTAGTGATTAATAGTAAAAGTGCTTCTAACTTAATATACCCCTTACTAGTTAACTGAAGGAAACTCCCTGATAAAGAATATAAAGAGATTATTCCTATTTAAAATAAAAAAGGAAGCTTATACTAATATAATAACAGTAAAGTTACCTATTATTTACTACTCTTAATTAAAGTAGATAAGGATAAATAATAAGTAAACTTTAACGTTACATTAATTATAAGTTATAATATAATCTTAAGTCTACCTTAGCTAGAAAAGTATAACCCTGTAATTAATTAAAGGAGTAGTTACCTTACCTTTAGTAAGTCCACTAACTGTAATTACTATTTAGAGAGAGCTAAGAAAGTATTAAACTGCTTTAAAGATATACGAAGTACTTAAAAGCATATTAAACCCTTAAAACTAAGTACAGTTTAAGTTAAGTTTATAAAGACAGTTAAAAGACTAAAGAGTTTACTACATTATTTAAATAACAATTTAAAAAGTAAAAAGAAACTAGAAGTTAATCTATAAATAAGTGAAAAAGTTAACTTCTCTAAAGTACTAGTAAAGTACAGGAAGTTTACCCTGTTTTAAAAAAAGATACCGCAATTACTAGATTATAGATTATAAGACTATAAAATTAAATTAATGCCAGGAGCGAAACTCTACAGCTTTTAACCTTATTACCTAAACCCCTAATAAGCTAAAGCCTTAAGAGAGTATATTAATAAGAACTTAAAGAATAGGTTTATCGTAAAGTCTTAGTCCTTAGTAAAGTACCTAATACTGTTTATCCTAAAGAAGGGAGATAGTAAGTTACATATAATTATTAATTATTAAATGTTAAATGAAGATATAATTAAAAATCACTACTTATTACTACTTATTATAGAAATGTAAGAACAGATTACTAAAGTAAACTGGTTCTTTAGCTTTAATTTTCTTATAAGGTTTAACTATATTAGAGTAAAGGAAGAGGATAAACATAAGACAGCCTTTTAAACTTGTAATAAGTATTACTAGTACTGTATTATACTAATAAGATTAACAAACGCCCTTATAACTTTTTAAGGCCTTATTAACAGTATTCTCCACCCCTTCCTTAATAAGTTTATCTTTATATATTTAAATAATATTTTAATTTATTCCGAAACTTTAAAAGAATATTGAAAATATATATAATAAGTTCTAATAGCTCTTAAAAAAGTAAAGCTAACAGTAAACCTAAAGAAGAGCTACTTTTACGTTTAGGAACTGAATTACTTAAGGTTTAGAGTAACTCCTGGAAAACTTGAAATGTAAGTAGAGAAAATAAAGGCAGTTAGGGACTAGCTTACTTTAAAAAACTAAAAAGAGTTATAAACCTTTATCGGCTTTATAAACTTCTATTAGTATTTTATTAAATACTTTACAAAGATTGCAAAACTATTACATAAGCTTATAAAAAAGGGTAAACTGTTTAAGTGGACTAATAGATAATAAAAAGCGTTTAAGGACCTTAAGCACACTTTTATTACAGCACCAGTCTTAACCTTTCCCGATTTCTTAAAGCTTTTCCGAGTCGAAACAGACTCTTTAGAATTTATAATTAGTAAAGAACTTAACTAAATCTAAGACGATAAAAAACACCACCTAATTACTTTCTTATTAAAAGGAATCCACAGCCTAGCCTTATAATATCTAGTTTATAATAAGGAATTAATAGCGATTATTTAGTATTTTACTAAGTAAGCACTGTATCTAAACAGTATAAAAGAACCAGTTTAAGTCTTTTCAGACTATAATAACCTCTAATATTTCTTAACTAAAGAGCTTAGCCTACAGTAAGTATAATAGGCAGAGTTAATAGCCTTATTCTACTTCTAGATTTACTATATTAAAGGAAAAGATAATAAGTAAACTAATACTCTTAGTTAAAGATAAGACTATAAGTATACTAATCTAATCCTAATCCCTATTACTATATTTAATAAAGCTAAGAACAGTACATTAAAGTATACATTATAAGTGTCAGATAACTAAACATTAAAATAAATTATTAATATTTATATAAACTTATAAATAAAGTATAATATCTATTAATAATAACAGGACTTTTAAATAAGAAAGTTAGCGGAAAGCACTTATAAACATAAGTGCCCTTTAAAAGACTTCTTAAAGCACACGTAAAACTGTAATAAAGAGTACCTAAAGTATTTAAACTATAATAAAACTAATTATTAGCTAAAACAGCTATTAAAAAGCGTAAACAGTACACTTAAATTAAAAGTAAAGCTTTAGTATTAAGAGAAACTGTACATTTACAATATAGGTAAACGAAAGGAGTACGTTTAACAGATCTATAAGTCTTAACTTAAAGGATATATAAGCTAAGTTAAGACTTTTACATAGGCTTAATAAACGTACACTTTCTTAAGAATAAAAAAGGTAATTAAAGAAGTGGTTAATAATTATAATATCTGTTACTGAAAGCAGAACCAGTATTATAAGCTTTATAAGCTTCTTAAACCACTCCCCACACTATAAGCACTATAAAGCTCTATCTCGCTTAACTTTATTACTAGGATTCTAGAATTTAAAGACCCTGTTATAAGAGTCACTTATAACTAAGTCCTTATAATAATTAACAGATTAATAAAATAAGCTTACTTTTTACTAACTTTAAAAGATATAATAGTAAAGTAACTTACTTATATCTTTAAGAAAAAGGTAGTTTTATAATACCTTTAACTAGATAATATCGTTATAAATCAGGATAAGCTAATTATATCGAAGTTTTAATAAGGATTAATGTAAAGAATAAGTATAAAGAGTAAGCTTTTAACAGCATTCTACCTATAGACAGATAACTAAACGGAGTAAATTAACCAGATATTTATAATGTATCTCTAAACTTACGTTAACTTTAAATAAGATAATTAACTTAAGTTATTACTAACAGCACAGATAGCTTATAATATAACACCAGTTAAGTTAATAAGTATATTACTGTTCTTTATTAACTACAGTAAGGAGCCCAAGTTCCATTAAGGCCCACCTACCAGCACCCCCTAAGCCGCAGTCCACATAAACTAAATATAAGAACTACATAACCACTTATAAGCCGAACTTAAATTCACACGCGAACGAATAAAGAAGTTTACTGACAAACATCGAACTAAGCAACCAGTACTTAAGAAAGGACTCCATTACGATAGTAAATAAGTTAAGGGACTAACTTTTTAAGAAGGGAATTATATTTACCTTTTTTCACAAAACCTATATTCGAAACGACTTAGTAAGAAGCTTAACTTTAAAAGACCTACCTGCCAGCATAAAGGTACAGATTAAGGTTTTTCACGTCTCACTTCTAAAACCCGCCCTAAAGGGAGTTCCTTTAAAAAAGAAGATTAAAATTAACGTTAATAAGGACAAGTATAATATTAAGGAAATTATAGATTTATAAAAGGGAAAAAACACGTTTAAATATCTCGTTAAGTAAGCAGACTACAGCCCCGAAAGTAACTTATAAAATCCCGTTAAAAATCTTAAATACCTAAACCTAATTATAGAGTTCTACTGGAAGAATCTAAACTAACTAAAACTAACGATAAGAATTAGAAACAAGATAAGATCTAACATTTAAACTATTATACTGAAAAGTAAGACTACTGTAAGACTTAGAGCTTAAGAAGCAGCAGGAAACTCCTTAATAAATACAGAAGGACATTTATTAAAACCCTTAACTAAAGTTAAAAGGACCTTAGACCTAATAAGGAGGCTAGGCCTCCAGAGCCCCTAGTAAGCTCTACACGAGAATAAGTACTATTAAGAAAAAGAAATTAGTAAAAAAGTCGTCAGTCTAAACCCTCCAGCCCTAAAGAGCAAGGATTTAAGGTAATAAAAGACCCTTAAAGAACTTAAACCTAC
>Ga0247770_1000480_pt1 | contig 38379 bp, 31 predicted proteins | sample UWRJL136409B6_FD_179943 | JGI IMG/M metagenome (GOLD analysis project Ga0247770, IMG submission 179943) | Plant litter microbial communities from Arlington Agricultural Research Station in Wisconsin, United States - UWRJ-L136-409B-6 | ecosystem: Environmental > Terrestrial > Plant litter >... | reverse complement strand
TGTACTCCACAGTAGCGTTTAAAGTCTTTGGGCATTAACTTTTGTAATTGTTCGTAATTCATATTATTAAGCTAATTTTTTCTTTTATTTTACCGAGAACGATCGCACTTTCGCAAGAGGTCTATTAGAGGATGAGAAAGATCAAGCAATCGCGACGAGCATTAACTGTTGACTCTGACGAGAATTTTTAGTAATCTGCCTGCTGCTTAGCCATTTGTCTGGGGGTCGTTTTAGCTCGTATCGATTTAACTATTTGCTTGACCACATTACTTAGAAGACTACCAAATCTCAGCTTCGAGCCGGATAAGCAAGCTATTCCCACACATACCAGCCTAGCCTTCAAGAAGTTCGATTCGCTACCCGTAAAGTTCGAGGCTCGTCTTAAGTGATACCATCATCTTGCAAATGAATTCACAACACAAAAATATGCCAGCATTCGCCAACGAGCAAACCTACGATCTTTTTGCACCCGAAGCTGTGGCTAATTCTTATCCACTCTTCAAACGGATGCGTTCAGAAGACCCCGTTCACTATAGCGAATCTCTCGGCTATTGGATTTTGACACGCTATAGAGATGTTGAGGCGGCTTTACACGATGAGCGTTTGAGTTCAAACCGCAAAGCGTTGTTTATCAATAACTTAGGTTCTTTGGATGTCAAAGAGATCCAGAATTTCCTTGATCTGACATCAAACATGATAGTTGATACAGATCCACCCGAGCACACCCGACTGCGGAAGTTAGCCAATCCGGGATTTACAACTCGTGCGATAGAAAGCTGGCGCTCGATTATCCAAAACACCACGGACCGATTGTTGGATCAGGTTCAAAATCACGGCGGCATGGATGCTGTATCGGATTTGGCGATACCACTACCAGGGATCATTATTACTGAGATATTTGGCGTGCCAGAAACCGACAGAGCGAATATGCTCGAATGGGCAACGGATATAGGCACATTTTTTGGCGCAGCGGGCGACTCAAGTATTGAAATGGCAGAAGTGGCACGCAAGGCAGACAAGGCAGCCGCACAGTTTTCTGCACTAATCAGGCAACTAGTTGAACAACGGCGTCGGCAACCGGGAACTGACATGATTAGCCTGCTGAGTGTGGCCTACCAAGAGCAGGGAGTTAATTTTGATGGACTCCCATCTGTATGCATTCTGATCTTAATTGCAGGTATGTTGACCACCACAGACCAGATTGCCAATGGGGTGAATGCACTGCTGTCTCATCCGGACCAACTGCAAAAACTGAAAAAAAATCCGACTCTGATCAATAGCGCTGTCGAAGAAATCCTCCGTTTCGATCCCTCCATTCCTTTTTTGACTCGGATTGCCAAACAAGACCTGACGATTGGCGGTAAGAACATTACCGCGGATAGCATCATCGCACTGGGGCTTGGGGCGGCCAATCATGACCCCGAGAAGTTTGAGTCACCGGAGGTTTTCGATATTACACGCACGCCGAACGAACACCTTGGGTTTAGTTCCGGCATTCACTTTTGTCTGGGGGCCGTTTTAGCTCGCATGGAGTTAAGTATTTGCTTGACCACATTACTTAGAAGACTACCGAATCTCAGCTTCGATGCTGATAAACAAGCTATTCCCACAAAACATTCAAATCTGATCATGAAGGGGTTAGATTCGCTACCAGTAAAGTTCGACGCTTGTCTTAAGTGATACCATCATCTTGCCAATGAATTAACAACACAAAAATATGCCAGCATTCGCCAACGGGCCCACCTACGATCTGTTTGCACCCGAAGCTTTGGTCAATTCCTATCCACTCTTCAAACGGATGCGTTCAGAAGACCCCATTCACTATTGTGAGTCGGGAGGCTACTGGATTTTGACACGCTATAAAGATGTTGAGGCGGCTCTACGGGATGAGCGTTTGAGTACAGACCACACACCGTTGTATATCAATCAGTTAGGTTCTTTGGATGTCAAAGAGATTCAGAATTTCCTTGATCTGACATCAAACTGGATGAGTGAGAAAGATCCACCGGAGCACACCCGACTGCGGAAGTTAGCCAAGCAGGGATTTACAACTCGTGCGATAGAAAGCTGGCGCTCGATTATCCAAAACACCACGGACCGATTGTTGGATCAGGTTCAAAATCACGGCGGCATGGATGCTGTATCGGATTTGGCGATACCACTACCAGGGATCATTATTACTGAGATATTTGGCGTGCCAGAAACCGACAGAGCGAATATGCTCGAATGGACAATGGATATAGCCCAAATATTTGGCGCAGCGGGCGGCTCAACTATTGAAATGGCAGAATTGGCACGCAAGGCAGACAAGGCAGCCGTACAGTTTTCTGCACTAATTAGGGAACAGGTTGAACAACGGCGTCGGCAACCGGGAACTGACATGATTAGCCTGCTGAGTGTGGCCTACCAAGAGCAGGGATTTAATTTGGAGGAACTCCCATCTGTATGCATTCAGATCTTAAATGCAGGTCTGGTGACGACCACAGAGCAGATTGCCAATGGGGTGAATGCACTGCTGTCTCATCCCGACCAACTGCAAAAACTGAAAACAAATCCTTCTCTGATCAATAGCGCTGTCGAAGAAATGATCCGTTTCGATACCTCCGTTCCTTTTTTCTTTCGGATTGCCAAACAAGACCTGACGATTGGCGGTAAGGAAATCGCGGCGGGTAGCGTCATCGCACTGGGGCTTGGGCCGGCCAATCATGACCCCGAGAAGTTTGAGTCACCGGAGGTTTTCGATATTACACGCACGCCCAACGAACACCTTGGGTTTAGTTCAGGCATTCACTTTTGTCTGGGAGCGGCTTTAGCTCGCATGGAGTTAACTATTTGCTTGACCACATTACTTACAAGACTACCAAATCTCAGCTTCGATCCGGATAAGCAAGCTATTCCTACAAAACATTCAATTCTGATCTTGAAGGGGTTCGATTCGCTACCGGTAAAGTTCTAGTCTCGTCTTAAGTGATACCATCATCCTTAAATAAGAATGAACAGCAATATCAGCACAGGCTCAACAATCAAGGTGAATGAAGCATCCCTATCTCGTTTACCTGAAAACGTTCGCATACCCAAGTACGATCGCCATCAAATTTCTAATGGAATTGTGCATATTGGAGTTGGTGGATTTCATCGATCGCACCAAGCGCTTTATCTCGATGATTATTTCCATCAGAATCCTGGTAGTGATTGGGGAATCTGTGGTGTTGGATTGCTGGACTATGAGTATGACAGGCGGATGCGGGATGCGCTTCAATCCCAAGATTGTTTGTATACCTTAGTTGAGCGATCACCTGAGGGCGATCGCGCTCGAATCATCGGTTCAATCACTCGATACCTGTTTGCACCAGACAATCGTCAAGCAGTTATTGAAGCATTAGCAGATCCCAAATGCCGAATCGTGACTCTAACGATCACTGAAAGCGGCTACTACTACATTGAAGGAAGTGGCAATTTCGATGTAAACCACCCGACGATGCAGCACGATTTGCAACATCCTGACCAACCAATGGGGACATACGGTTTTTTGACAGCCGCACTCTCCAAGCGCCGTAAACAGGGGTTGGCACCCTTTACAGTCTTGTCCTGTGACAATATCCAGGGCAACGGCAACATGGTGCGGAAAATGCTAACAACTTTTGCCCAGATGCGCGATCCAGAGTTAGGAAGTTGGATTGCTGAACACGTTGCGTTTCCCAACTGCATGGTCGATCGCATTACTCCACTGACAACCGCAGCAGATATCGAAATGGTGGCCCAACAGTTTGGTATTGATGATGCGTTTCCATGCGTCGCGGAGCCTTTCACCCAGTGGGTAATCGAAGATACATTTTGTGCAGGCAGACCCGATTGGGAATCCGTTGGCGTACAGATGACTAACGATGTTCATCCCTACGAGATGATGAAAATTCGGCTGCTCAATGCCAGTCATATGTTGATTGGCTATCTCGGCTCTCTGGCAGGTTATACCTACGTTTATGAAGTCATGGCAGACCCGTTATTCCGGCAAGCCGTTGCTAACCTGATGGACGAGGTGACACCAACGCTCCAACCTGTTCCTGGGATTGATTTAGACGAGTATAAAAAGACTCTAATTGAACGGTTTTCCAATCCTAAAATTCGCGATCAGCTTCCGCGCCTGTGCCTGAATGGATCGGCCAAAATTCCTAAGTTTGTTTTAGGGTCGCTCCGCGATAAATTACAACTTGAAGGTGCGATCGATTACCTAAGTTTGACAATTGCTGCTTGGTGTCAATACCTCAATGGTTATGACGACCAGAACCGTCCTATCCCCATTGATGACCCCTTAGCTGATAGCCTCACTCAACAAGCCCGTTCAGGTAAAACAGATCCCAGACCTTTCCTCAGCCTGTTTGAGATTTTTGGAGATTTAGTACAGTCGCCACGTTTCGTGGAGACTGTTGCTGACAAGTTGCGTAGTTTGCATGAGTTTGGTGCTCAAGGAACGCTAGCCCGATTCTCGTAGGCACTATCCGCATCCGTGAGGAAACTTATTTGACACTGCCACGGCTGCACTACGTTAAAGCCGTGGGATTCTCCCGTCTAGCCCAGCTCTATGTCTACGAGTGCAAAGGGAAATTCAGCAGCCAGTACAGGGCAATATTTATGGAGGTCATTCTTTCATATCTTCCCTCTCGCCAAAGCATCTATCTTAAGGCGGATTCTCCTCAGCAAGTAACTCAGGTTGAATAGAAAAGACCGTGTATGCATACGGATGGATCTTCATGAAGCGCGATGCCACAGGCAAGTTTGTTAGCAATTGGAACTCGGAGACGAAGCAACGAGTGAGCGTATCTCTGACTAATACAGCTTGGCGATCGCTCGATAAAGAGGCTCACAGGCGAGGAATTTCTCGCTCTGAAGTCATTGAACGCTTTGCCCGCACTCTTGAAGGCGAACTGTTGATTGCTGCCCAAGAAACTGAGCGCAAGGTGGCAACGATTCTTGAAAGCATTACCGATGCGTTTGTCGCTTTCGATCGCGACTGGCGCTACACTTACGTGAATCAGGCAGCGGCTCAAATCCTGCACAAAACGCCAGAAGAGTTACTGGGAAAGCACGTTTGGAATGAGGTTTTTCCTGAGCTAGTCGGTGCAATTCCCTATCGAGAACTACATCGGGCAGTGACGGAACAAGTCCCTGTTTCTTGGGAAGAATTTGGGGAATCTGTCGAGTCTTGGATAGAGGCAAATGCCTACCCGTCTGCAGAAGGTGTTGCAGTTTATTTTCGGGATGTGACAGAGCGCAAACGCTTGGAATCAGAACTGAGGCAGCGAGAGCAACAGTTCAAAATGGTGGCTGAAAATGCCCCAGACATTATTAGCCGAATTGATGCAGAGTTTCGCCATATTTATGTCAGTCCTTGTGTAGAAGTGGCAACAGGTATTCCATCAGAGCAATTTGTTGGCAAGACCAATGTTGACCTAGGAATGCCAGAAGACCTCTATCGTTTTTGGCATGATAGTTTACGGCAAGTCTTTGCAACCGGGCAGGAACAGACGATTGAATTTAAGTTTCCGACTCTAAATGGTATTCGATGGTATCAGGCGCGTATTGTCCCTGAATTTGCCAGTGATGATTCTGTTACATCTGTACTGAGTATTGCTCGTGATGTGACGGATTACAAACAAGTTGAACAGGCATTACGAGAGAGCCAAGAACGCCTGCAATTGGCACTGACGGCGGCTCAGATGGTGGTCTGGGATATGGATTTGCCGACCAATCAGGTCGTGTGCTCTGCTAATGCTATAGACGTTTGGGATCTTCACCAAGGGACGGCAGAAGAGTTTTTTGCACTCATTCATCCAGACGATCGACAACGGGTGATCCAAGCGGCCCAAGGGGCAAATTCGGTCGAACAGTCCTACAGGCAGGAGTATCGGGTAATTAGTCCAGACGGCGTTGTGCACTGGCTCAACAGTCAGGGACGATTTTATTTGGATGAGACGGGGCGAGGAGTTCGCCTGATTGGCGTTTCCGTTGATATTACAGAGCGCAAACAGATAGAAGCAGAGCGCGATCGCCTTTTAAAACGAGAACAAACTGCCCGACGGTCAGCAGAAAACGAACGCAAGCGGTTGTATGACATCCTGATGCAGTTGCCTGCCATGATTGGCATTGTTAAAGGTTCCGATCTTGTGTATGAATTTGCCAATCCAACTTATCTAGAAGGGACTGGGCGCACTCCAGAAATTATTGGGAAATCAATACGGGAGGTTTTCCCGGAGATAGAGGGACAAATTTACTTTGATGTCATTGAGCGCGTTTACCGGACGGGAGAAACATTTATTCGGAATGAATCGCCTACTTACTGGGATCGGAACGGCGATGGGGTGTTGGAAGAAGCATTTTTCCACTGCATCTTTGCGGCTTGGCGGGATGCTGAGGGAACCATTCAGGGTGTGTTGATTTATAACATTGAAGTGACAGCTCAGGTGCGGGCAAGGCAACAAATTGAACAACTGCTCAAGAACCTCCAGCAGAAAGAAGAAATTCAGCAATTCCTAATCGAATTGAATGATGCGATTCGTGCCATTCAAGACCCACAAGAAATTATGTGGCAGGTGGTTTGTGCCACAGGACAACATTTCCAAGTCACTCGCTGTACCTACGGTGAAATTGATTCTACTCAGGAATACGTCATCGTCGATCGCGACTATTGCAATGGTGTAATCAGCGTGGTGGGTAGACATCACCTGGATTCATTCGGTCGTGAGATCATTGCTGAGTTGAAGCAGGGCAAAACTATTGTCGTAGATGATGTCGATCGCGATCCTCGGACTGCCAGAGTTGGGGCTGCTGCCTTCGATGCAATCCAAACCAAGTCTCTTCTGTGTGTTCCATTAGTGAAAGAGGGGCAATTTGTCGCATTGTTGGTGTTGCACCATGTCTCTAGTCGCCACTGGACGGAGGAAGATGTGGCGGTGATGGAGCGAATTGCTGAAAAAACCTGGCTAGCCGTGGAGCGGGAGCGGGCAGAAGAGGAATTGCGCGAAAGTGAAGCTCATCTGCAACTGGCGCTGAAGGTCGGACGGATGGGAACGTGGGACTGGGATATGCAGACCGATGCATTGCTTTGGTCAGAAGGACACTTCATGGTACTGGGTCTTCAACCGAATGAATGCGAACCCTGCTATGAAGTTTGGGTGAGTCGGGTTCATCCCGATGACCTAGCAGAAACCGAGGCGAAGCTTCAGCGAGCCATAGCTGACAAGACGGAGTATCACCATGAATATCGCTTGCGTTGGCCAGATGGCTCGATTCACTGGGTGGAAGCGAGAGGACAATTTACTTATGATTCTCAGGGAAATCCCAAGCACTCGATCGGAGTTGTCATTGATATCACAGAACGCAAGCAAGCAGAAGAGGCGTTGCGTCAAGCCCTACAAAAGCTCAACTTCCATGTTGAAAACTCTCCTATGGCAGTCGTTGAATGGGATCGAGACTTTCGAGTCATTCGGTGGTCTGCTGGTGCAGAGCGCATTTTGGGCTGGAAAGCCGAAGAAATTCTGGGCAAATCTTTAACAGAGATACCTTTTGTCTTTGAGGAAGACCTGGAACCAGTTACTGAAGTCTGCCAACGGCTGGTCTATGGTGAAGAACCCCATATTTTTTCATACAACCGCAATTACACGAAAGATCGCAACGTTGTGCATTGCGAGTGGTATAACTCCAGTCTCAGGGACGAATCGGGACGGATGATTTCGGTGTTATCGCTGGTGCTGAATGTGACGGAGCGCAAGCAAGCAGAACAAGAACGAGAACAACTGTTAGAACGCGAGCGCCTTGCACGGTCCGAAGCGGAAGTGGCACAGGGCAAACTGGAAACCATCTTTGAAACATCACCCATTGGACTTGCTCTGTTAGATTCCGAGCAGCGATTTATTGCCATCAACGAAGCATTAGCAGAAATTAATGGATTAACCCGCGAGCAACACTTAGGCTATTCAATTCCAGATATTTTTGGTCAGTCCGATCCCAAATTAGTTGAAGTCTTTCATCAGATTTACGCCACAGGGAATCCTTTCATTTCACCGAACTTTGCAGTGAATGTTCCCGGACGCTGCGATCGCCGTCCCGGTTACTACAACGTTTACTATCTTCCGACCGTTAACTCAAATGGTCAGGTCGAAGGCATTCTCGTGTATGTGGTAGATGTGACGGAACGGGTGCAGTTAGAACGTGCCCAACGCTTTCTCTCTGAGGCAAGTGCGGTGCTTGCATCCTCACTCGATTATCAAACAACTTTGGAGCGAGTCGCGCAGCTTACAGTGCCTGAATTAGCGGACTGGTGTACGGTTCACATCATAGAAGAGGATGGTTCAATCGAGCAGATTGCGGTTGCTCACATCGACCCTGCCAAGCTGGAATGGGCATATCAGATTAGAGACAAGTATCCTCTGAACCCGGATGACCCTCGCGCTGCTGCATACACATTGCGAACTGGACAACCTGATTTAGTGCCGGAGATTCCCGATGAACTGTTGGTACAGGCAGCGCGTGATTCAGAGCATTTAGAGATTCTGCGGCAGGTTGGATTCAGCTCTGTAATGACGGTGCCACTACGAACTCAGGCACGAATTCTAGGGGTCATTTCCTTTATCTCAGCCGAATCTGGACGACGGTATGCCTCAGCAGATTTGCAACTAGCAGAGGAATTGGCGCGTCGTGCTTCTTTGGCGATCGACAATGCTCAGTTATATCGGTTAGCTCAACGCGATCGCGCAAAAGCAGAAGCCGCTAACCGGATTAAAGACGAATTTTTAGCCGTATTGTCCCACGAGTTGGGATCGCCCCTCAATCCGATTCTGGGCTGGACGAAATTGCTACGAAATGGGCGACTAGATGCCACAAAAACCCAGCAAGCCCTAGAAACGATCGAACGCAACGCCAAGCTGCAAGCCCAATTAATTGAGGACTTGTTGGATGTCTCGCGCATTCTGCAAGGAAAAATGACGTTAAACGTCGCTCCTGTGAATCTAGCCGCAATGATTGAAGCGGCACTAGAAACGGTACGACTGGCAGCCGAAGCCAAACAGATTCAAATCCAGACTGCATTTAATCCTATTTCAGGAACAGTTTCAGGCGATACAAATCGCCTCCAACAGGTAGTCTGGAACCTCCTTTCCAATGCCGTGAAATTCACCCCAGCCGGAGGACGAATCGAGGTGCGACTAGAGCAGGTTGGCACGTATGCTCAGATTCAAGTCAAAGATACGGGAAGAGGCATCAGTCGAGACTTCTTACCCCATGTGTTTGACTACTTCCGTCAAGAAGATGGCACAACGACTCGACACTTTGGCGGATTGGGATTGGGGCTGGCGATCGTCCGCCATTTTACCGAACTGCACGGAGGAACCGTTCAAGCAGACAGCTTAGGACAGAACTTAGGCGCTACATTTACCATCCGGCTACCGTTAAACATTGTCGAGCCGGAACCCTCGGACGATCGCAGACACCCAGAAAGTGCGACAGACTTAGCAGGTATTCAGGTCTTGGTTGTGGACGATGATGCAGATATGCGGGAGTTGGCAGCATTCACCCTAATACAATCTGGCGCACAAGTTACGACAGCCGCTTCGGCTACACAGGCGTTGACTCTCCTGAATCAATCTGTCCCCGATCTGCTGTTATGTGACATTGGGATGCCAGAGATGGATGGTTATGCCCTGATTCGGCAAATTAGAAAGTGGTCACCTGAACAGGGAGGTATGATTCCTGCGATCGCACTTACTGCCTATGCTGGAGAAATCAATCAACAGCAAGCCCTAGCTGCCGGATTTGGGATGCATATCTCGAAGCCTGTCGAACCTGATGAATTGGTAAAAGCGATCGCCCGTTTGCTAAGACAGTGAAGGACTTGAGTCTTGGGCACGTTGCAGGCACAGTAATGGCATTATCAACTTAAGCTGCGATTTTTAGCTTTTTAAGCTGCGATTTTTAGCTTTATAGCTGTTGGGAGTTTCATCAGAAATTTGGGCGGAGCGTAGCGGAGGGTTGAAACCCCGTCCTTTTAGGACGGCTTTACAGCAATTTAACGTATCTCACGCAATAGTAGCTATAATGTAAAGCATGACACAAAAAGCCTTCAAGTACCGTTTCTATCCGACGCCTGAACAAGAAACCTTGCTTTTGCGGACGATGGGCTGTACTCGTTTAGTCTACAACCGTGCCTTGAGAGTTCGCACAGAGGCTTGGTACAAAGACCAGCAACGAGTTGGCTACAGCGATACTTCGGCTATGTTGACTCAATGGAAGCAGAACCCAGAACTCGACTTCCTGAACGAAGTTAGCTGCGTTCCATTGCAACAAGGATTGCGCCACTTACAAAAAGCATTCAGCAACTTCTTTGAGGGGCGGGCAAAATACCCAAACTTCAAGAAAAAGCGCAATGGTGGTAGTGCCGAATTTACCAAGTCGGCGTTTAAGTTCAAAGACGGTCAAGTTTACTTGGCAAAATGTTCCCAAGCACTTCCTATTCGGTGGAGTAGAACCATACCAAAAGGTGCGAAACCATCCACTGTAACAGTGAAGCTTTCGCCGGCAGGTCGATGGACTGTTTCTTTGTTGGTAGACGTTGAGATTGAGCCATTACCTAAATCCCCTAATCAAGTTGGGGTCGATTTAGGTATTACAAGTTTGGTCGCTTTGAGTACGGGCGAAAAAATCGCCAATCCCAAAGGATTTAAGGCGAAACAGTCCAAACTGCGTCGAGCACAGAAGGCGTTGAATCGGAAACAAAAAGGGTCTAAAAACCGACACAAAGCGCGTCTGAAAGTAGCTCGGATACACCAACAGATTGGTGATGCACGCCAAGATTTTCTTCACAAGTTGACAACTAGGTTGGTGCGTGAAAACCAAACCATCGCCGTTGAAGATTTAGCCGTGAAGAATTTGGTCAAAAATCGGAACCTTGCTCTCTCTATCAGTGATGCAAGCTGGTCGGAATTGGTAAGGCAACTTGAATACAAGTCTGACTTGTACGGTCGTACATTGATTAAAATCGATCGATGGTTTCCGAGTTCTAAACGATGTTTTGATTGCGGACACATTGTTTCCAAGTTGCCACTTAATCTGAGGAAGTGGGATTGCCCTCAATGCGGTTCTCACCATGACCGGGATCTGAATGCAGCTTTAAATATTTTGGCGGCAGGGCTTGCCGTTTCAGTCTGTGGAGCGAATGTAAGACCCAATAGGGATACCTCTAAAGGGCAGTTGCGAAATACCCGTAAGGGACAGAAGCAGAAACCCAAATAGTGATGTTTGGGAATCCCCGTGCGTTTACGCCGGGGTGGATGTCAAGGCAAAACCTTACAGCTATCACTTAGGCCAGAAAGTGATGCAAGCAATTGAACTCGATAGTCTCCAGAAAAGCCTGTGTCAGTAATTCAGGTCAACGGAATTGATTTGTACTACAACATTCAAGGTCCCAGCGAAAACGAGTCATTACTGCTGATAGCGGGGTTTGACAGTGACAGTTCAACTTGGACTGCAATGATACGATCGCTAGTTAAGCAGTATCAGGTGATTCGCTTTGATAACCGAGGAGTTGGGCAAAGTGAAGCGCCAGACAGTCCTTACAGCATCAAACAAATGGCGGCTGATGCAGCCGCGCTGTTGGATTATTTGAGCATTTCTCAAGTCCATGTGGCAGGTCATTCAATGGGTGGACAGATTGCTCAAGAACTGGCTTTGGCATATCCAGAAAAAATCCAAAGTTTGATACTTCTCTCATCTTTGGCAAGGGGAGATGAAAAGTTTAATTCACTCATCAAATTGTTTGGCGACTTGACACAGAAATTAGAGGGAACGCTTTATCAGAGGGCTATCTTGCCTTGGCTGTTTACCGATGCGTTTTACTCGATTCCAGGGGTAATGGAACAACTCATCACCTGGATTGAGAATCAACCATTTGGACCGACACCTCATGGACTATATCACCAAAGCCGAGCTATTCTTGGCAGTGATACCAGCGATCGCCTTGCAAACATTCATTGCCCTACACTCGTTATGGTTGGCAAAGAAGACCTTCTTACTCCGGTCAGGTTTTCGGAGCAACTAGCTCAAGGTATACCCAATGCTGAACTAGCTATCCTTGAGCAAGGTGGTCACGCCTTTGTGGTAGAGTCGGCGGATACTGTAGCGAAAGTCATGCTTGATTTTCTGGCGAAGCATAGACAACGCATCCTACAATCCCCACAGGAATAACTACTGCCGAGTTGCTTGAAGCGGATGGTGTCCAAGTAATCTATCTGCCCCCTATTAGCCTGAGTTCAACCGCATCGAGAAATGCTCGGCTTGGTTGAAAAGTAGAATTCGCAAACAGCTACACCACTCCCATACTTTGCGCGATGCGACGGAAGCCGTTCTTAAGACATTTTCCTAATGTCTATGACAACGGCTATATTTGGCAACAAATCTAATTTTTAATTTTTAACTTTTAAGTATTCGAGGATAACCTAATGCTGCTTGGCATAGATTTAGGAACAGGCTCTGCTAAGGCATTGCTCCTAGCGACAGACGGAACCGCTGCTTGTGAAGCATCAAGCTCTTATCCTGTTAATGCACCCCACCCTGGATGGGCTGAGTCGGAACCAGAAGATTGGTGGTTAGCTGTTGCCTCGGCTGTGAGGAAGGCTGTAGGAAATCATGCCGATCGAGTACAGGCGATCGCACTTTCAGGGCAAATGCACGGTGTTGTCCTAACTTCGGAGTCTGGTCAGCCCCTGCGTCCTGCTATCCTCTGGGCAGATACTCGCTCTAGTGCCACGCTTAACACTTATCATTCGCTCGATGCCGCTATTCTAGAGCCCTTGGGCAACCCAGTTACGGCTGGAATGGCAGGCCCCACTTTGTTGTGGCTACGAGAACACGAGGCTACTGTCTACACCGAAGCGCGTTGGACACTCCAGCCAAAAGATTGGCTGCGGTTACGGATGACTGGAGAAGTCGCAACCGAACCATCTGATGCTAGTGGTACTTTGCTTTACGATGTTGTGTCGGACAACTGGGCAAGGGAAGCCATCTGGGCGCTGAATCTACGTAGTGATTGGTTACCAAAAATTATCCCCTCTAGTGCGATCGCCGGCTACCTAACAACTATTGCTTCAGAGCATCTTGGCTTAAGAGTTGGCTTACCTGTTATCGCTGGTGCTGCCGATACCGCAGCGGCAGCGCTTGGTAACGGACTACTAGAGCCTGGTTTGGTTCAACTAACCATCGGCACAGGCGCTCAAATCATTACACCTCGATCGCAACCAATTATCGATCCTCATGGTCGTACCCATCTCTATCGAACCGCCCTACCTAACCAGTGGTACACCCTTGCAGCAATGCAAAATGCCGGGTTAGCGCTTGAGTGGGTGCGAGGTATCCTCGGCTTGAGCTGGCAGGAAGTCTATACTAAAGCGTTTTCTGTTCCCCCAGGATGTGAAGGATTGACATTTTTGCCATACCTCACAGGTGAGCGAACTCCACACCTTGACCCCTATGTACGCGGGGCCTGGGTAGGGCTTGGACTTCATCACACACAGGCGCACCTGATGCGGGCAGCTTTAGAGGGAGTTGCTTTTGCCTTGCGACAAGGTTTTGAGGCACTTGAAGCAACAGGTTTTAAAGCCACAGAAACGCGTTTAGCAGGCGGTGGAACTGCAGAAATGCCTTGGAAACAATTACTGACTGATGTATTGAGAATACCCCTCTATGCAACTACAGTTGCTGCCGCTTCCGCGCGGGGTGCTGCTCTACTGGCGGGTATAGGAATTGGCATATATGCAGATGCTAATGACACGAGCAAACTGGCAGCCACACCAACGCTTGCTGCAACTCCCCAATCAGTTGATTCAAGGCTAGAAGAGGCTTGGATGCGATATCAATCGCTTTATCCACAGCTTAAAAAAATGTCATAGGAGTTATGCCTCAAGGAGGAAGTGCTATAAGGTATTTACAAATTATTCTTAAGCTAAGACTACTTAATAACAGTCAAATAAACAAACAAAATTTACTAACATAATAGGTACATATCACATGAATATAGTAAGTGGAATAAATCTCCCAAAATCAGCCGATGCTTCTGATTTATACATACAGTGTAATGAATCTGCATCTATAAACTACCAGGAAAATGAAAAAAAAGTTGTCTTTAGTCAGGGTGGTATTGTCTCCTCAAATTCTTACTTCAATTCCTTTTACGAACTATTTTATACTAAATATACCACTATTAGCTCTATCTACTATGTACTGAAACTTGAAGGAGATTTTAAAGTTTCAGTTTACAGAGAAGTTAACGGAGAAAACAAAAGAGAAATTATTTCTGAACAGAACTTTGAGAAATGTCACTTCTCAGAGCCTGTAAAAATCTTACCAATAAATCTCCTGCAAAATGAAAAGGCTGGCAGAATATATTTTGAAATAACCTGTTCTAGTGAACAGGGTGGATTTAAAGAGGCGTGCATAGCAACTGATGAAAATAAAACTAGAGAGGTATCCTTAGCAATTACCATTTGCACCTTCAAAAAAGAGGATTATATAAGAAATACATTGACTGCGATTTTTCAAGATGAATTGCTACAAAATAAAAACTTCAAATTATTTGTAGTTGATAATGGTAGAACTTTAGACAAAGCTGATTTCACAAAGCCAAAGCTGAAACTGGTTCCCAATATAAATGCGGGTGGAAGTGGTGGTTTTACTAGAGGGCTAGTTGAAGCTTTAGAGGAAAACGTCTACTCTCATTTTTTGCTTATGAATGATGATATAGAGTTAGAAAGTCAATGTATTTATAGGTTATTTTCTTTGCATGAGTACGCCAAGACTGATTTAGCAGTAGCTGGCGGACTGCTAAGTTTAGATAGAGAAAAAGCATCTGTTGTATGAAGCAGGAGCAACGTACAACGAAGATTCTAAAACTAGAGGATTTGCGCCTGGGTCATTAACCGCTGCAAATCATAATATTGATCTGCGAAGTTCTAGTTCTCTCAACAGGTTACTGGTGGAAGAACATATAGATTATGGCGGGTTTTGGTTTTTCTCTTTTTCTAAAGACGTTGTTGAAAAAATTAAATTACCGCTACCTTTATTTATCAAAATAGACGACATAGAGTTTTGTTTAAGGATTAATGAGTTGGGTAACAAAATAGTAGCTTTTCCCTCAATGGCTGTCTGGCATCAACCTGCTTCGGCAAAGAAGTTAAATTGGGAAACTTATTATTATATCCGTAACGATTTAATAACTTATGCCATCCATTATTCGATAGAATATATGGATACTGTTCAGCATTTTACAAAAGTAATACTTGAGTCTTTATCAAGGTTTGATTATAATCATACAGAAATGGTTATAAAATCTTTTGAAGACTATATAAAAGGGCCAGATTTTATTAAAAACTCTGAGCCAGAAGTCTTGCACTTAAACATTATAAAGCTTAGTAAAAGCTATAATGACCAAAATGAGATTGAAGATAAATTAGCTGGTACTAACCTTTTGACTCGGTGGTTTAAAGTTGCTGCTGAAAGTAGTAATGAATGGTCATCCGTAAGTAGAGAATGGAAAAGTGCTTCAAAGGAAATGACATCTACTATATTTTGGCAGCAATACCTTGGGCTAAAGAACTAGAATTGAGAGCCTCCATTGGTTGATGGTTGACAGCTTCGACCGCCAGCAACTCAACGATTCACAACAAAAGCGCCTTGGGATTAATTGTGGTAGTTGAAACTCCCCCGTCAAGCGACGCTGTGACGGGGATTCTTGCTTCACAGCTTGATGCCAAGTAAAAGCAGTGCCTTTACTTGGTCTTACTCTAGGTTTAGAAGCTACGGAGGTAGGCCCTACGTCTAAAATTCGTAAACCTTGATCTCTAATGTTTTTAGCTGCATTGATATTTTTATCATGGTTAGGCCCGCATTAGGGCATTCCCACTTCCTGATATCCAATGAAAACCAATTTACAGCAGATTGCAAGCTTATAGACGACAATAGCAGCATTTAGAAAACCAGTTTTTTAGATGTTGAGGATTAATTAAATAAGCGTGCGAAGTGCGACCCGGATTTGGTATCAGATGGAAGCAACTTGAGTTAAATAATGACATAATCTTCGCCCAAAACAGCTTGACTGACCTGTGGTTCCGGCTCTACTGGGTCGCTGTAATGAGTGTCAATGTGTCTGATGAAACTTTCCCGATAAGCTTTGAGCTGCGAGTTAAGTGTTTCTATATCCTGCTGTCCTGTCGCGAAACTGCTATCTCTTCTAAATTGACCCGATTCTTTAACAAAAGCCATGTCAACTTGCCACAAAGCTGTATCCGTCGGGCGATATGACAAGTCAACAATATCGTAAGCTACGAAGCCTTGGGACTTCATAAAGCTCATTACATCATACATCTGACCGAACAAAGTAACTTCTACGATTACATATTCAGTCTGCTGCAAAATTTCAGTTGCTCCCGCTAAAACATCTACTTCCTGTCCGTCTACATCGACTTTAATTAAATACGGGCCTGAGAAGTTTCTTTCCCTGCATATTCCATCCAGGGTAATTGCTGGAATGTTTCTCAAATAAGGATTGCTGCTGTCAGTAACGCGATTTTCAGAAAGTGAAGAATGCACCAGACCGGGAGTGACGTTGAGGGTGAAAACTCCCGCTTCTTTGGTCGCTGCAGCAATAATGTATTCTGCACTTTTGAGCTTGCGGCAAATTTTGGCGAGATAAGGTTCATTTTCGACGATGGGCTCAATTAGCAAATGTCGCGAATCTGGGAAAGTTTGGTAAAGGTTAAAAGTTCCCAAGGCGGCACCGACATCAATCACAGTTTTTGGTTCAAAACCTAATTTTTTAGCCAGCAGCAAGCTGCCTGACATCGTGTTTCTGGGAGTTCCTGTTTGTTGGTTCACAATTTTTTTCCTAATTTTTTTAATGTAGATAAACGTCAAAGGTGTGGGATGTTGGATTGGTTCCTCAATCTAAAATGTTCCACTATTCTGTACATTTTTTTAGTAATAGGCTTTTGGGTCTGTTCCACAAGAGACAAGAAAATTGATTTGTAATGGAACAGGCCGAAAAGCTTCTGAGATTGTTGCTAGATGTGAGTCTACCCAACCTGCTACTATTTCGCCGACTTCTGCGCCTTGTTTTCCGGTTCGACAGATTGCAAAGCTTCGTCGAGAATTGCCCGCGCTTCTTCGGCTTTACTTCTAGCTTCGCGATAGCGGACGTTAGCTTGAGCAAAGTTTTTGAGAACCTTGAAACCATCTTTCAAACGACCAATTTCCTCGGCAGTCACAGCCTCATCTGTAAATAAAATGTCGATCGCCGCCCGGATTTTGAGTGCTTCTTCGCGGGATTCCATTACTTTCAATTTGAGACTTGCCAAATTGCTCAAAATCTGCACGGCTTCAGTAATCGCGTCCTCGCCTTCAGACGCAGCATCTTCGATATCCTTAACTTCAACAAACTGCTTGGGTCCAAAGCCCTCTAGCAGTTCCGTAGCCAGCTTGCCCTCGTCCATGAGCTCCATCAGCCGATCCATCGCTTCTTCGCGGGCTTTGGCTGAATCTTTCCCTTTGACAGTTAAAATAATGTCGGGGCTTTGAGGAAGTGTATAGCGAACCATATTTTGACAGCCTGTGCGCGAAAACAATTGAATGATATTTTATCTTTATTCGATCGCCAGTTGCAGCTATCAATCTGCTCTCTTACCAACTGCTTGCCAAAAGTTGACAGATATGCACTCACAAGGAACGCTCCACCATGAAAGATAAATTTCTTAACTTGCTTAACTTGCTTTTAGTAGCTGATGTGTTTTTCGTCTTTGCCATTTTTGGGTGGTTTGTGATCGCAGTAGCGGGTCGATCGACCGGGGTGAATCTCGGTTTTGATTTGTGGTACAGTCTCTGGCAGCCCGTATTTAATCCCGCCCTGGGAATTCTTATGAGCGGTGCTATTCTCAGCGGTATAATTAACCAAGTTTCTAAACGCCTCAATCCGAAGTAAAATTGATGTTTTGTTGGAGACGGTGATTGGCGATGCTACGCAAGTTAGCGATCTTCCTTGTGGGGTGCGTCAGGGATGAGGCACTCAATTAGGTCGATGAAGCTTGAAAATACATAAGTAGTCAAAAACGAGTGAAACGCTCCCCAAAGGAGCGATGTCTTATGAAAGCAATCACAAAAGTTATGATATAGCCTTTCTCAGTAACATGTTCCGACGTGCATAGGGCATAGGGCATAGGTCTCCGTGGGCATAGGGTATACCTCACTTTCTTGAGAACCGCTATAGCTTTACATTTTGTTACAGGGTAAAGTTTATTTTCGCCTACCTATTTACGTCGAAAATCAGGATTGGACGATCGGGATCTAAAAATATCAACTCATGTTCTGAGGGACAAAAGTCGGGCATTAATTATGGGAGAACAAAAATGTATCGGTATCCTCACCAGCGGAGGTGACTGTGCAGGCTTAAACGCAGTTATTCGAGCCGTTGTCTACCGCGCAACGGGAACTTACAATTGGAAAGTGATGGGGATTCGTCAAGCCACCAACGGATTGATGAGTCGTCCTCCTGAAGCAATTCCGTTGGATATTGAGAAAGTAGACTCGTGGCTCACCATTGGGGGTACGATGCTAGGCACGACAAATAAGGGCGACCCTTTTGCTTTCTCGATGCCGGATGGGACTCTACGCGATCGTGCTGAGGACATTATCGAAGGCTATCATCAACTAGGTCTGGATGCCTTAATTGGCATTGGTGGCGATGGCAGTCTCGCCATTCTCAGGAAGATTGCTCAACAAGGTAATTTGAATTTAGTTGCTATTCCTAAAACTATTGATAATGATGTCGGAATTACCGAGCGTTCCATCGGTTTTGATACGGCTGTCAATATTGCCACTGAAGCACTCGATCGCTTGCATTTTACTGCGGCTAGTCACAGTCGCGTCATGATTGTTGAAGTCATGGGGCGCGACGCCGGACATATTGCGATTAGTGCCGGAATTTCTGGGGGAGCTGATATAATTCTGATTCCCGAAATCCCTTACAAAATTACCAAAATCTGCGCACAAATCCAAGAACGCCAAGACCGGGGAAAAAACTACTGTTTAATTATAGTAGCGGAGGCAGTTCGTACTGAACAAGGCGAGTTAGTAATGCACACAAATCGCTTAGGTCAAAGTCGATTAGGCGGAATTGGTCAGTATTTAGCTGATACAATTTCTGACTGCAGCGGTGCAGAAACTCGCGTCACCGTTTTGGGACACATTCAACGCGGAGGGACTCCTTCACCGCTAGAAAGATTAATTGCTTCTGCTTTTGGCATCGCAGCAGTTGATTTAATTGCCGAAGAGAAATACGACTGCATGGTATCTTGGCAAAAGCGGGAAGTTGTGAGCGTTCCTCTGGAAGATGCGATCGCCAAATACAGACCTGTAGACTTCGATGGTACTCTGGTTAAAACGGCCCGCGGTTTGGGAATTTGTCTGGGAGACTAAACAATTACCCGTCCGATTTCTCAAAGATTAACAGTTTGTAGTGAGGACTAAAGTCCTTTCTTTCCCAACTCAACAGCAAAGACTAAAGTCCTTACTACAAACATTTTGCACCACTCTCAAGAACAGGCAAGATGCCTGTTCCACAAAGAGTAAATTTTCTTGTGGAACAGGCATCTTGCCTGTTCCTAAATAAGTAATTGAGAATGGTGCAACATCTCACTACTACAAACATTTGGCAATTCTGGAAAAGGTTTAGGGTGTAATCCCCCCCAAAAGTCGGATTGCCCGCCTACCAGTTTGGATGCCACAGAGGTACGATGGAATATAGGGAGGGAGGCCAAGCCCGGTAAGGTTAAGCTTGGCGACAATACCCACAGGAAGGGAAAAATGACACTTAACTTGCGGCGACCGATTTTAATTGGCGGAATAGGACTTTCAGCGGCGCTGTGGCTGCTGGAAACTCTACAGCATTCGGGTTCAGAAATGGGCGAAACGGCACTCATCGGCTTGGCGGCTGCCGGTGCGGGGTATTGGTGGTGGAAGCAACAATCCCCCAAACTCGAACTCGACCTTCCGCAACCCCTAGCGAACAGGGAAGCAGCCGAAAAAGCGATCGCGGCTTCAGAAACCGCAATTAAATTGCTAGCCTCAGAAGCTCAAAACTCTGCAGATCCTGCTAATCTAACAGCAAAGCTCGATCGCCTGGGAGCGGAATTAGACAGACAAGATTTGCGGATTACGGTAACTGGCGGCAAAGCTGTCGGCAAAACTGCTTTAATTCAAGTTTTAAATTCTAATTGGGCATCTCAACACCCGCAAAAGCTTAGTTTACAAGAAACAGCACCGCTGTTTGCTAATACAAATGCCGATGCCAAAATCTACGGTGATTTAGTGCTGTTTGTGACAGCGGGCGACATCACAGATTCCGAATTTAAAACATTATCTCAGCTAGCGTCCGCCGGTCAGCGCGTGCTGCTAGTCTGGAACAAACAAGACCAATATTTGCCAGAACAGCAGTCGCAGGTTTTGCACTCTTTGCAGCAGAAAATGCAAGGAATATTGGGTACAGAAGATATAATTGCGATCGCAGCTTCTCCCAATTCTATTAAAGTGCGCCAGCACCAAGCGGACGGCACATTTAAAGAACGGATTGAAAATCAAGTCTCTCAACTCGACGCGCTGAGGGAAAGATTGACTAAAATCTTAACTGAAGAACGGCAACAGTTGGTCTGGGCGAGTGCAGTGCGGGAGGCTGCAAGTATCAAGTTAGAGGCAAAAACCTTATTAAATGCAGTCAGGCGCGATCGGGCAATTCCCATTATCGAACAATATCAGTACATCGCCGCCGCCGCTGTTTTTACTAATCCGGTTCCAGCTTTAGACTTGCTAGCAACAACCGCCATCAGCACTCAACTCGTAATCGATCTCGGCGCTATCTACCAGCAAAAGTTTTCCTTAGAGCAAGCTAAGACTGTAGCGGCAACTTTGGCCAGTCAAATGTTGAAATTGGGATTAGTAGAACTGTCTACTCAAACTATTTCTGGACTGCTCAAAAGCAATGCTGTCACCTACGTAGCAGGAGGTGCGGTGCAGGGAATTAGTGCAGCCTATTTTACCAGAATTGCGGGACTGAGTTTAATTGAATATTTCCAAAGTCGAGAAGTGGAAAATGCTGGAACAGGCTTTTTAAATATCGACCAGTTAACTAAAACTTTGCAAGCAGTATTTATGCAAAATCAACAAGTTTCCTTCTTGCAATCTTTCATCAACCAAGTGGCGAGTCGCCTTTCATCTCAGGTATCTGGGTCTGAGGCAGTAAATTCAGCCGTCAATTAAGTAAAATAAAGGAACAGGCTGTTGGGCCTGTTCCACAAGACAGTTTTTTTCTTGTGGAACGGACTGCAAATTCGATACCGCATTCCCTCGAAAGCGCTAGTTAAGCCACCAGCTAAAGATACAGGATATATCCCCGATCTTTTGCTATTAAACTGTCAGGCTTTAGCATCCGAACCCTTATGGTTGAAGCCAGCAACATCACCCAAGGAACATCTATCCCGCTACTTGTTGAAGTTGTCAGTACCAACGGGCGCGACGATTATCTCAAAAAGTTGGCAGATTACGGAGTGATATCAATTCCGGTTATATCGGAATGATTAAACCACAGAGGGCACAGAGGACACAGAGAAAGAGAAGAGAGAGATAATAATTCCGATGTCAACGGATTTGATATGATGGGAATCCTAGAATATGGGATTGCTGATTATGCTGGATTCGGCCCAATACGTCATATCGGCGACCCCAAAGAACCCGCCCTCTCGGTTGACTAGCTTGTGGACCGAGAGTATAGGATTACACAGTTCAGAGGGAGCGATCGCATTATTTCACCTACATTTCCCAATAGGGATCTGAACGTTGAGCAAATTTTCCGAGGCGCAGCCTAGTGTTAGGGAAAAGAACAGGGAAGATGCCTGTTCCACAAAAATTTTTTTGTTATTGTGGAACGGGCATCTTGCCCGTTCAATATTTTTTGGAAAACTCACAACTAAAAAGTTATAAATTTATGAAAAATTGTATTAAAATAAGAAATAGGATTTATAATTCGACGATCAATTATACCTGCTTAAAAAAGCCGATCGCTAATGGCTGACAATTCTCTTCAAGAAAATCGCTTATCCCTAGCCCGCGCCAGTTTGCGCGAAGCCCTGGCGCGCTATTCCCACCTGCGCCAAGGAAAAAAAAACTCGAATAATACAGAATTAGAAGCGGCACTGCAATATCAGTTAGATATCTTAACTTCCACCTCAGAAAAACTAGAGCACAACGTCATTCGCATTGCTACTTTCGGCCTAGTCAGCCGCGGCAAATCAGCCGTCTTAAACGCGCTTTTAGGTCAAAAAATCCTGCAAACAGGCCCTCTCAACGGCGTGACTCAGTGGCCTCGTTCGGTGCGCTGGAGTGTGCCTTTGTCCTTCCTTGACAGCGATGAATCCCCCCAACCCCCGCTGGGCAAGGGGGGGCAAGGAGGGGTGCAAGTTGAATTGATCGATACTCCCGGACTTGATGAAGTTGGTGGCGAAGTGCGCGGCGAAATGGCGAAACAAGTAACTCGCCAAGCTGACTTAATTCTGTTTGTCGTTGCAGGGGATATCACCCGCACAGAATATCAAGCACTGTGCGAATTGCAAACAGCTCAAAAACCGCTGATTTTAGTTTTTAATAAAATAGATCTTTATCCAGAATTAGACAGAAAAGCTATTTACCAAAGTTTGCAAGCGCTGGGAAATTCTGAACAGTTAGCAGCCGCTGCGGTAACAGATGAAACAGAGCCCAAAAATTTGTCCGATCGCCCAAACAACTCATCCCATAAATCTACTGCAAAATCACCCGCTAAAATTGCCAAATCTTTAGAAATAGTCATGGTAGCCGCCGAACCAGCGCCGGTGCAAGTGCGGGTGGAATGGCCAGACGGAAGAGTCAGTCACGAATGGGAGTCGCCGCCTGCCCAGATAGAGGAACTCAAACATAAAATTTTGACAATTCTTAACAGAGAAGGTCGATCGCTCCTCGCTCTGAATGCTTTAGTTGAAGCTAGAGATGCCGAAGCAAATATTGCCCGTCAAGTTCTCAAATTGCGGCAAACAGAAGCCGAAGATTTAATCTGGCAATTTGCAAAATATAAAGCTTTGGCTGTCGGTTTAAACCCGGTGGCTTTCTTGGATGTAATGGGAGCAACTGTGGCAGATTTAGCCTTAATTCGCTCTTTATCCAGACTTTACGGTTTACCCATGACTGGTTACGAAGCGGGGAAACTTTGGCAGACTATTTTCTCCAGCGCTGGCGGCGTACTTTTGGGAGAATTGGGTAGCAGTTTTCTGTTGGGATTTGGCAAAAGTGCGGCCGTTGCGGCCCCGCAAGTCGGCTTTTCTACTTTTGCCGGAGTTGCTGTCACTCAAGCTAGTTTAGCAGCTTACGGAACCTACGCTGTCGGTCGCGCCGCCCAAGTTTATTTAGAAAAAGGCTGCACCTGGGGCCCCCTGGGACAAGATACGGTAATTCAAGAAATTCTCGCTACCATTGAGCGTAATACAATTATCGATCGCTTGCAGCAAGAGTTTAAAATTGGCAATTAAAAATTGCCCTAGTAGTTAAGTACGGTGCCTCAGCAGAGGGTTATTTGTGAATAATCGAAGAGCTAAGATCTGATGCACCCTACTGCTTGTATTGTTAGACAATTGTCAAAAAAGAATGCAACTGTAGGTAAGCTCCAAACCACGATAGCGCTCAGTGATTCCCAATTCTAAAATCTAAAATCTAAAATCTAAAATCTAAAATCGTATTACCCTGAGCTAAGATCTGACGCACCCTACTACTTGTATTGTTATACAATTGTCAAAAAAGAATGCAATTGTAGGTAAGCTCCAAACCACGATAGCGCTCACTGATTCCCAATTCTAAAATCTAAAATCTAAAATCTAAAATCTAAAATCGTATTACCGTCTCGCGATTCTAACGCCTTCCATAAAATGAGCGATCGTCGCAATTACCGCTATAGAAAAGTAAAATATTCTAATCAGCCAAAAACAAACCCGCATTGACCAAGAAACAATAGTCGGAGCAATACCTGTTAACTGTACAAATCTGGAATTAACTTTTTTTTCAAAGCTGTCGAGGTCTTTCATCTCAGATTGTTTCGTCGGAATAACCGGAAACTGACCAGTATATACGTAATAACCGATAAAACCAGGCAATCCTACTTTTCTATTCAAAAATGAGTTAGTTAATGTTGCAGTTTCCGCAGGCAATAAGTTATCAGATTCCCCTACTTTTTCCAGCCAAGAATTATATCTGATTGCTGGGGTAATCATGAAAACGAAGGGAACTATAACTATCAACAAAGCCGCACTAATTTTCCGACCGTATTTAGGGTGTAGAAGATTTGTTGCCACACCCACTCCCATACCGATAAAAGCAAATACCAATATATTTAACAGTTCAATAATTTCGATGCCTCTCAACAAATCGCCGATAATCAGAATTGTATATAATAATTTGTCTGCCAGTAGCAGAGCTGCCCACTTGATGACAATTGAAACGCCGACAATAGTAGCTAAAATCGCCACATACCCGATGGCACCTAGAACGTACAGTAAAATCGAACCGGCTTGTTTTAATGATTGCATGGAATTATTCACTCTTGTGAAAGTTGAGGAGTCCGATTGACAAAACAACTTGAATTTTTAGATTAATCTAGAGTTCCCATTTAGACTTTTAAAATTGATTAGCTTGACATCAGGAAATCCATCTAAAATCTAAAATCTAAAATCTACACTCGATCGACAAGTTCCCGCGCGGCCGCTTTGGTGACTTCTGCGATCCGTTCCTTCACAACGCTCTCTTCGATCGCCCTGGGCTCTGGTTCCTGTTCGCGATCGCTCCCCAACCATAAAAGATACTCGATATTACCGGCCGGGCCAAGTAAAGGCGACCACGTTAAGCCGCGTTGCTGCCATCCTAAAGCTGTGGCTGCCTTCCAGACTTGAAAAATCGCATCAGCTTGAGTTGCTGAGTCTCGCACTACGCCTTTTTTCCCGACTCTCTCGCGCCCTACCTCAAACTGCGGCTTTACCAGCAACACCGCTTCTTTTGGTGGTGCCAACAATTCCCACAGCGCCGGTAAAATCTTATCCAGGGAAATAAACGAGACATCTACTACCGCCAAATCTGCATAAGCCCTTATTGGCAAAGAATCTTCCTCCCCCCCTTGACAAGGGGGGGCTGGGGGGGGTGAATTGCCGTCTTGACAAGAGGGGGCTGGGGGGGGTGAATTGCCGTAAAGCAAAGAATCTTCCTCCCCCCCTTGACAAGGGGGGGCTGGGGGGGGTGAATTGCCGTAAAGCTCAGCAGCAGTCATATACCGCAAATTGGTGCGTTCTTTCAAAATTACCCTCGGATCGTTACGCAAGCCCCAATCTGCTTGACCGTAGCCAACATCTACGCCGTAGACTAGGGCGGCGCCGGCTTGCAGCAAACAGTCGGTAAAACCGCCTGTGGAAATGCCGCCGTCGAGACAAATTCTGCCTGCAACGGGAATCGCAAAAACTTCTAAAGCTTTGGCTAATTTGTCGCCGCCTCTAGAAACATAGCGCGATCGCTCTTTAATCTGAATTTTTGCTGCAATGTCAACCTCAGTGCCCGGTTTGTCAACTATCTGTTGGTTGATGGAGACTTTTCCAGTCCGAATCAAGGCCTGAGCTTGCTGTCTGGAACTGCACAAATCTAGGCTGACCAATAAAGTGTCTAGTCGCTGTTTAGCCAAGGTTTTTAATCTGTACCGATAGGATTAATGACAGTACCAGATTAGCACTTACGTACCAGTCGGAGTGCAGATTTTTGGCGATTATTGTGGTTTTTCGATCGTCGCGCAGCGATCGCCCCTAGCTCACATTATGTGACTGAGATCGCTCTGAGTGTCTAGTTGGATCACAGATAAACATTCATAGAATCACACACAAATTTTGGCGATTAGCGGATGATTTAAGTGCAGCTACAAGGGCTACAAATACCATCAGGGCGATCGACCATGAAAACCATTAACTTTCCAATCAGGAATTCGGGCAATTATCAAGAAAATCCCCTCGCCTTCCTCAGCGGTGACATCATCCACATTCTTTACCCCAACGGCGAAGTAGAAGCAACAACCGCCGAACGAGTCGATCGGCGCCAAACCAAAAATTCCCTCGACAAATGCCTCGTCTGGGGATGTGTTGACGATTTTTAACACCTGTTGCAAAAAAGAATGCAACTATAGGGGAACTCCAAACCCTTAATTCATCAGTCATTCCCAATTGTTCAAATCTTTAATCTAAAATCTTTAATCTAAACTCTTTAATCTAAACTCTTTAATAGTCCCGGACGCCACTGGCACACTCTAATCGACTTCTAGGGTGCATCATACCTTGATTCTGAACGGGTTTTCAAGGGTTTCGGATAGTAGAACACCTTACTAATTGTGACACTTGCCTCTAGGACTATTCAATCTAAAATTGTATAACCCTTGACACTCCTGGGCCTGAAAGCATGAGGATGCTTAAGACATTTCGGTCTTAATATCCTTATTGCTAGGGTTCCCTTGGCTGACTGCGTTTGCTTTTTGAGCGTGGTGATATCTTTTGGCGTTTAGGTACATTGCACTCCCGTAACGGCAGAGTCCCCAGGTACCAATTCCCAAGCTCTATTTCTAATCGTTTTTGAGATGGACTTTAATTACGATTTTTCCCGGCTTTGCAGCCTGATACTCAATCTTTAAAATCCACCTTTATTGTAGAATCTGTTTACTCCCACCTCAAGCAATGTTTTATCTTAAGTAGAAGAGTATGAAAATACACAAGTAGTCAAAAGCGTGGGAAACGAAGCGAAGCCAAGCAATCGAGCGCGGTTACCCTGGCTTTACATTCTGTTACATGAAGAGGTGTATTTGCGCCTACCTACTTATATGAATTCCGGTAACACCGCAATGATGGGAGTGGTCCGTTGGGGAAGGGGGAATTATTGACCTTGACTCGATCATTCCCATCCAACCGGAAACGATATTACTTAATTATGGAAAAGCCGTCAAGCTTATGATATCAATTCCGGTTGCACCGTCCGTGATTGTTGACTGTAGAAGGAGGGGTGGAAAAACTCAATGGTTGAGTGTTAACTGTTGACTAGATTTTATTATTGTGATGCAACCGGAAACGATAGGACGGGGTTGTCCACCCAAAATTCTGATAAAAAAAGATCGCTTGGAGGCTGTGATGCCAAAAAAAGCGATCGATCCAACTGCTGCTAACTGGAAGCCACAAGTGCAATTTTCTGCTAAAAGAAGTAGCAAATTGACTTAAATATCTTGTTCGCTCAATTCGCGAATCATGTAATCAAAAGGCTGCTCCAAAAAAGACCCCACAGCCAAGCCAGCAGCTTCCACCTGAGCCTTAACCATCTCCTTCATAATGCTAATCCCCATCACCGTCGGGCCAATGGGCACGCCCAGAGAATTGTAAGTTTCCCGCAAACCTTGCAGCACGCGCTCGTCGAGTACGTCGGTACTTCCAGCCACCAGGGCATAAGTAGCATAGCGCAAGTAGTAGTCCATATCCCGCAGACAAGCCGCGTAGCGGCGAGTCGTGTAGGCATTTCCGCCCGGACGGATCAATTCCGGCTGTTCGGCAAATAGCTGAATACCAGCTTGCTTGACAATTGTCGCAGCATTGCTGTTAATCGCCGCCGCAGCCTGTACCCGTGCCGTGCCTGTTGCAAAATAAGATTTCAACCGATCGATACCATCCCGGTCTAAATACCTACCAGCAACATCATAATTTTCAATCAGACTCGTCACTGCATCGCGCATAAGTTTCTCTCCCAAAAATCTTTATCAATACTTTGCTATCTGAGACAGACAGCCTATTGTAGACTACTACAAATCGGCGTTTGATTAAGATTTGAGATGGGATTTTCAGGGAGGGTAGTCAATCCCCGGCAAACGGTCCTAAAATTGGGCCGTTTGCCTTGTATCTTCAGCCGAAAAATCGACAGGGCAAGAATCACGAACTGCCCGGCCCCACTGGGCCCCTATTTCTAAATTTTGTAGCCCTAGATACAAAATATTGGGAACTGAAGGCCTACGATCGCGCAAACAGTATGAAATCGGCCGATCGCCAAGACACAAGCAATATTAGGAGTAAGTCATGTTCCAGACGCCGCAAGAAGCCTTAAACTACATAAAAGAAAATCAAATCCAGATCGTTGACCTAAAGTTCATCGATATGCCGGGGATCTGGCAACATCTTTCCCTGTACCACGACCAAATCGACGAAACTGCATTCACAGACGGCGTACCCTTCGACGGTTCCAGCATTCGGGGCTGGAAAGCCATCAACGAATCAGACATGACGATGGTCATCGATCCGACCACGGCTTGGATGGACCCGTTCATGGCAGAACCGACCATCAGCTTCATTTGCAGCATCAAAGAACCCCGCACGGGGGAACCGTACAGTCGCTGTCCCCGCACCATTGCCCAAAAAGCCATAGACTACTTGCTTTCGACCGGTCTCGGCGATACAGCATTCTTTGGCCCGGAAGCAGAATTCTTCATTTTTGACGACGTTCGCTTCGACCAAACCCAAAATTCCGGCTACTATTACGTAGATTCGATCGAAGGTCGCTGGAATTCCGGCAAAGAAGAAGCAGGCGGCAACCTCGGCTACAAACCGCGTTACAAAGAAGGTTATTTCCCAGTAGCACCAACCGATACCTCTCAAGACATGAGAACGGAAATGCTGCTGACAATGGCAAAATGCGGCGTACCCATCGAAAAGCACCACCACGAAGTCGCCACCGGCGGTCAATGCGAACTCGGTTTCCGATTTGCCACTTTAGTACAAGCCGCCGACTACTTGCTGACTTACAAATACGTAATTAAAAACGTCGGCAAAAAATACGGCAAAAGCATCACCTTCATGCCCAAGCCGCTGTTTAATGACAACGGTTCCGGGATGCACGTTCACCAGTCGATTTGGAAAGACGGTCAACCTCTATTTGCAGGCGATCAATATGCAGGTTTCAGTCAAATGGGACTGCATTACATCGGCGGCATTCTCAAGCACGCACCGGCACTTTTGGCAATCACCAACCCCACGACCAATTCCTACAAGCGTTTAGTTCCGGGCTTTGAAGCGCCTGTAAACTTAGCTTACTCTCAAGGGAATCGATCGGCATCAGTGCGGATCCCGTTGTCGGGAACCAACCCCAAAGCCAAGCGCTTAGAATTCCGCTGTCCCGATGCCACATCCAACCCCTATTTAGCATTTGCAGCCATGCTGTGCGCCGGCATTGACGGCATCAAGAATCAAATCGATCCCGGCGAACCTTTGGACGTGGATATCTACGACCTTTCCCCTGAAGAATTGAGCAAAATTCCTTCAACTCCCGGTTCCTTGGAAGGCGCTTTAGAAGCTTTAGAAAAAGACCATAGTTTCTTAACTGAAACCGGGGTATTTACCGAAGACTTCATCCAAACCTGGATTTCCTACAAACTAGACAATGAAGTCAACCCGATGCGGTTGCGTCCTCACCCCTACGAGTTTGCTCTCTACTACGACTGTTAGAAAATTAAGAATTAAAAATTAAAAGTTAAAAATGGTATAATCGTCCTTTTTAACTTGTAATTTTTAATTGATAAGAACGCCGCCCTTAAAAGCGGCGTTTTTTTCTAGTTTAGAACTTCGGGCTCGGCGCCCCGACTCTCCCGTCACATCAATTCCGGTTACACCGTTCGGGATAGTCCGTTGGGAGTCGGGAGTCGTCCGTTGGGGGATGTGGAATTATTGACCTTGACTTTATCATTCCCATCCAACGGGAAACAATATTACCCGACAGTATCTGGGCAACGCTGTTAGTAGTAGCACCCGCTGTAGCCTCAGAGACATCCTCTACAGCCCATTTATTTGCTTTCTCATCAACAATAAATAAATCGTCAGCGGTAGTACCTTCCTAAAAGAGATATATCTTATTGAGAATGAAACGCCGCCGCGCCTCAGCTTTTGGTATGCCAACCACATCATCTCCATCGACAGAGATGGCACTGTCTTCTTTTAATTTACCTTTCGAGTTGCTTAAATTGCGATCGCCCCTTTGAGCAACCCGCACGCCGTGAAGCTGCAAACAAGGCTGAGTCTCAGAGATATTCCACACAGTAGCTAGCGCCCCACTTTTTCCCAAACCGAGAACCGCTGCACTCACAGTCAAAATGAGCAAAAACTTGAAATGATTCACCGTATTTATGCTCCTTTTTTTGTGAAATTCTGCACTCATTCTAAATTAGCAATTAGCAATTACCAATGACCAAACGATGTCCGATATTTTTGTGATGATCCGCAATCAGAGTAAGGTCGCCATGACTTCAATTGACGGCATTGCGTTTGTCACTTTACTAACTCAAGAAGGACGAGTGCTGGCCGAGGAGACAGTTGACCTGTTTGAGGCAGATGTGAATTTTGATAACCTGAAGCAGGGAAAATATACTGTAGTTGTCAGGCACGAAGGCGTTGAACCGCGATCGGCAACCTGTAGTGTTACAATCACCGATGAATATCAAGTAATCATGCTGACATTTGTTTACCTGGAGCTAGAACGGGTACTGCTGGACATTCAAACTTCAACTGAAGAGAGACTTTAACTATGACAGTTAAACTTAATCCGCCAAATTTCATTAAAATGTTCCGCTATCGAGTACATTTTTTAGCACAAGGTTTCTGGAGGCAAAAAATCCTATTTGTCCGATGAATCTGGCTTTACAGTTTTATTCGTGAGCCTCGCAGCCTATAGCAATCCTTGCAGGAGTTGTAAATTTTTTACCCCACCCCAACCCTCCCCGATGCCTTGGGGAGGGAGTAAGAAATACACAAATGATTTAGGATTGCTATATGTAGATTAGTGATCCCACAATTAGGCTTTTATTTCTGACAATAAGTCTCGGTAAAATGCTGATTGCTCAAGCTTCCTTTTGCCCTGACCTTAATGGGATACAAATGAGAGTTGTAGTAGCGATTTTAATTGGATTACTTATCCTGGTTACTGGAGATGATTGTGGCAATTTATTTAATAGCATCAACCATGTTAGCAGGGTTGTCATGGGTAGGATTGATAATAGGGGGAATTTTTAGTTCTCTTCAGCTACCACTAGATTTTCATACTTTGGGATTTTTGGGGCTAATTATGTTGTTTGTAGTAGGGGGGATCAAGGGGATGTTAGGATGTGGTTAATAAAAATTAACCTCGATCGCACAAAAAACCGCTTTCTGACCACCCGTGCGTCCACGACTAAATTTGCCCCACGGCTCAATCCTCCGACACAAAAAACTTCTGCCTTGCGAGTGAATTAGGAAGCCGAAAAACTGCGTTACACTTATACAAGTATCTTTACAAAATAACATAAAAGCATGACTGTTGCCTATCCCCGCAAGCTGCGCAACGCAATGGGAGCGCGCGAAATTTTAGCTCAAGTGGTGCGAGATCGCGAAATTCACCTGATCACCCTCAACCGCTACCGCTACAGCGAACAGCGCAGTTGCAAAGACCTCACCGACGTGATCGAACGGCTAGACGGCGAACCGCCCGAACTCGTGCGCGACCTCTCCCGGCACATTTCCGACGAAGCGCGACACGCGATGTGGCTGACAGATTTGCTGGTAGACCTCGGCCAAAATGTGGGAACGCCGCCGGGAATCTCCTACATTGACGAATTTGACCGCCTGCTGGACAAAGACCTATACGACCCGAAACGCAACCTCGAGGACGGTATAATTGCAGCCTTAGTCGCAATCAATGTCACCGAAAAGCGCGGCTGCGAATACTTCTCAGCGCACATCCACGCCCTCAAACAGGCTCCCCAAACCGCAGAAAACGTCAAAATCCGCGAAACAATCGAAAAGATTTTTCCAGAAGAAGCTGGTCACGTCCGCTGGGGCAACCGCTGGGTGGCCCAAATCGCCAACAAAAGCCCGGAACACCGCCAGAAGGTGGAACAGGCAAAGCGCAAGTATGTGGCGATCGAACAAGCAGCATTTGAATCGGGAATGGATATCATGCTGGGGGCAGAACTCCGCCGCGTCACCCGCCTCGTGGAGATTGCCAACACCATGCCGATGTGGGAACGCCCGCAATACCTGATGGAACGCTTGCCCATGACCTTGCTGGCCCCCGACCTGCAAATGACCAGAGTCGAGGTAGCTCAGCAGGCCTGGAAGCGCGACCCGCAGGCATTTATGGAGAAATTTGTGCCGATGTTCCTCAACGGCTTGAATACCATTGAGAAGAAGCCGGCGACTAAGCCCAAGGCTTAAACAGAAGCGAGGCTCGGACTCTGGAGATGGGTTCCCAGGCTCTTCGGAGAAGTAAGCTGTAGCGCATTTAATTTGTCAGCTACTGTTTCTTAAACTCTTGTGGCGCGGGCAGGAGAACCCGCGATCGAGCTTCAATTTAAATGCCAAATAGCTTAACCAGTAGAAGACTTAATGGTATTCTACTCGTTACCAGGTTCTAGCCTGGGCAGATCCGGAGGAAGAGCCTCCCGTGTTGCCTGGGAAACAAGCGACAAGCGAGACAGAGCCTCTGGACATGGGTTCTCAGGCTCGGACTGGTAACCCAGATCCCATGGCTCGGCCTCCCGTCTTCTACTCGTTCTCAGGGAACTTACCCACGAGGTATCGGAAACAGGGTTTTGTGCCTGGGAGGGGCTTTTTCAGGATCGGTTTTTGCCAAGAAACCCGGTTTATGAAGGTTTTTGTGCGTCCAGGACTATTTTTGTAAGTCCTAAATAGGAAGTAAACTGATTATTGGAAGAGTTTTCCGTCTAAATATAATTATGACTACCAGCGAGCCGAACATACAAACAGCTTCCGCAGAAAGCCAATCGAGTGAAAGCGCGATCGCCTCTGAGCAGGTCGAAAAAGCCACAGCCGTCACCTATGCAGAAGAAATTGAAACTGTCATCGCCAGCATGGCTGTAGACCAAAAAGTGATGGTCGGTCAAAATGAAGCTGGGGGACATCTTTGGAAGTTTAAGTACGGTAGTGTTGAAGTGTTCGTGCAACTCACCGGCGAAACCGAAGATGATACTTTGACTGTGTGGGCTTTTGTACTGCAGTTGCCCGCGAAGAATGAAGCTCAATTAATGCGGAAAATCCTAGAAATGAATTGGCTGTCTACTTTGGAATCTCATTTTGCCATTGTTGACAATCAAGTTGCGGTAATATCGACTCGGACGATCGCCGAAATCTCGGCCGGAGAAATTTCTCGGGTTATTACTATTGTCGCCACGATCGCCGATGACAACGACGACCTGCTGCAAGCAGAATTCGGTCAGTAGTCATTAGTTAACAGTTAACAGTCAACAGTCAACAGTTAACAGTTAACTGTTAACTAATATGCAGGCCCTGCGATCCAAGCAATAGTGATTCCCAGCCCCAAACCGACAAGCACTTGAAAAGGAGTGTGTCCCAGCAACTCTTTCAGGCGAGCCTCATTAAGGTTGTGATCTTCCTCAAAAAACTCGTCAATAATTTGGTTGAGGATGCGAGCTTGCTTGCCTGCTGCTTGGCGGACGCCTGCTGCGTCGTACATCACAATAATTGCAAAGATCGCAGCGATCGCAAAGTCCGGACTTTCCCATCCCATCGTTTGTCCGACTTCAGCAGCCAAAGCGCCCACAAAAGACGAGTGAGCGCTGGGCATTCCCCCCGTTGTTACCAAATACTGAAGATTAAACTTGCGATTTTTGACCAACTCGATCGGCAGCTTCATGATCTGAGCCGCCAGACAAGCTAGCAAAGCAACCACGAGTACATGATTGTTTAAAATGCCGCTGCAAAATTCCTGCATAGTGTTTGGTATTTCTAGTTACTGCGGCTGGTAATAAAATCGGCGATTGCCAGCAGCGGTAGAGCTTTGCTCCCAAACACTGCCAATTGATCCTTAGCATCAGCAACAAGCTGCGAAGCTTGGCGCCGAGACTCCTCAATTCCCCACAAACTCGGAAAAGTCACTTTTCCTGCTTGAACATCTTTGCCAGCAGTTTTGCCCAGTTCTTCTTGGGTAGCAGTAATATCCAGAATGTCGTCAATTATCTGGAAAGCCAACCCAATATTTTTAGCGAAACGAGACAGCCGCTGCAAATCTGCTGTTGAGGCAGATGCCAGAATTGCCCCACAAACTACGCAAGCCTCTAACAGCGCGCCTGTTTTGTGAGCGTGAATGTAATTCAAAGTTTCCAGAGAAACATCTGTCTTTCCTTCCGATTCCACGTCAACCACCTGACCGCCTATGAGTCCACCAGCCCCGGCAGCGTGACCCAAATGGGCGATCGTCTGCAACACCTGCTGGGGGGGTACGTTCTCAGTTTTAGTGGCGATAAATTCAAAAGCATAGGTCAACAAAGCATCGCCAGCCAAAATGGCGATATCATCGCCGTAGACTTTGTGGTTCGTCAGTTTGCCGCGCCGGTAGTCGTCATTGTCCATTGCCGGCAAATCGTCGTGGATCAGCGACATGGTGTGGATCATTTCCATAGCGCAAGCTGTGGGCATTGCCATAGATGTAGTGCCGCCGGCCAGTTCGCAGCTAGCGAGACACAGGATCGGACGCAGGCGCTTGCCCCCCGCTAGCAGCGAGTAGCGCATTGCTTCGTAAATTTTCTCTGGGTAGATGACCGGCAGTGCACTGTCGAGAGCTACCTCGATCGCCTCTTTTCGCTTAGCTAGATAAGTAGATAGGTCGAAAGAGGATTCCGGTTGGGACGAACCCATTTCTGTTGCCAATACCATCCCTTGCTCTCTTGTACTGAATAATTAGGTGGAATATTCTGAGCCGTTGGGGTCGGATCGTGCCGACATTTACGGCGGTAGTTGCTCGAACTCCGAGCATCAATTAATCATTCTACGGGTGTTGTTGCACAGAAAATCTTTGAGTTTTAATAACTTTGTCAAATTACCAGTCAATCTAAAATTTACAATCTCAAATATCAAATCTCAAATCCGCTGCTGCTGTCTGGCGACTTCTAAAAACCGTTGCACCGCAGCCGTTGGATCGCTGCGCCAAATCAGAGCGATCGCCACAATGCAGGTTGATTCTGGCAACGCTTTGTAAACAACCCCGCTGCGCTGGAAATTTTGCATCGATGCCGGGACGATCGCCACTCCCATCTCGGCGGCTACCAGACTCACAATGGTTTGCATTTGAATTGCTTCTTGAGCCGCGATCGGGCTAAAACCTGCTTGCTGACAAAGACTGACGATCAGATCGTACAACCCCGGAGCCTGGGAACGGGGAAATAGGATGAACGGTTCCGTGGAAAGTTGGCGTAATTCAAGATGCGTGCGATCGGCCAAATGATGCGTTTCTGGCAGTGCCGCGATCAGCGGTTCTCGAAAAACGATTTCAGAATTTATCCCGTCTTCCTCAACCGGAGGACGCACGAAGCCGATATCAATTTGCCCGAACCGCAGCCGCTGCAACTGTTCGTTTGTCGTCAGTTCGTGCAGTTATTCGACAAACCTAGTATGATATTCTGAAACATAGGCGGCTATGTTAGGCGGCTAAGCCAAAATATACAGGCTAGAGCAAAAGTCTAGAAATAGTCTAGAAAACCAGAACCTTGATAAACCAATAGTTTCAGGAGAAACAACCATGAGAGCCGATAAGCGTCCCCAACCTTGTGATGTAACTGTATACTCTGACAAGGGTTCCCTTGCCTTGCGCTTCCCCAAGCGCCATAACCCGCTGTGGGAACAACTGGACGGTAAACCGCTCAACGGTAAGCCTAAGTGCCTAGGGATAGGCAAGTACGGCTATAGGGACAACCCAGAGGACTGGAAGCGAGCCACTCAATTAGCGATCGCACTCGAAGCTGACCTTGACCATCCAGAGTGGGAAAAACTGTTTGACCCTACCCTTGCTAAGTACGGACTGGGGGGAGGCAAGTATGCCAAACTCGCTGATGTGCTTCAACTTCCAGGGGCTAAACAACCTGAACCTGAAATCACAGCAGGGGAGATGTGGGAAGCGTACCTAGAGTGGAAAAAAACTGTTGTTGAGGAGACTACGTTTAAAGATGCTTTCAAGATGATGTCTAATGCCTTATATGGCAAAGTCTGGAATCGAAAAACTGGTAAACACTTTCAATCAGACACAAATCTATCAACCATCCGATTGGACAACAAGGTAGAGATTTTGGTTGCCGTGCAGTCGGTAAAGCTTTATCGCAAAACGTATTTTTTGAACGAATTAAACAGGGCTTTCGAGTTTTGTAAGACCAAAGGGATGTTGGTAAACCCAACCACTGAAAACCCTTTTGTTTTAGATAAATTCAGTACACCTACTGTCACAACTCAACAAAAGTATGCTTCCAAAATAGTAAATGGAGAGGAAAAAGAATGGCACGAAGTGTTAGATGAGAAAGCCCTCGAAAATGACCGACGTGCCTTTAGCAGGGAGGAACGTGACATCATAATTAAGGCTTTTTATGAGTCTAGTCAAGTAGGAACCAGTCAATATGCACCCTTAATTGAGTTTTATTTTTTAACAGGGTGTCGTACATCAGAAGCACTGGCACTTACCTGGAAGGATATCGACTTTGATAGAAATTTGATTCGTTTTAGTAAATCGCTAGGGGTTACAACAAAAAAAATCAAGGAAACTAAAACGGGGGAAGTAAGATTTTTTTACTTTAGTGATGCTTCTCGTTTGAAAGAATTGTTGCTAAAGCTAAAAAATGAAAGTTCTAACAACTTAGTTTTTGCTAGCAAGACGGGGAAATACCACAGCCAATCCAGTCTCGGTAAAAAATGGTTAGGTAGTAAGCACCCTAGAAAATTAAGTGACGGCACTGAGGTTGAATACTACTATCCTGGTATTGTTCGACAGCTAGCAGATGAAGGTATAATTTCAACCTATCTCTCTTGTTACCATACTCGTCACACTTACATTACCCTTACAGCGCACGCCAACAAACATGACAATAATGCTTTGCTGTATATCGCCACATCCTGTGGCAACAGTGTAGATGTGATTCTCAGACATTATCTGGGAGTAAGTGAAAAAACAAAAATCGTTGAAGTTTAATCTCTGACCTTCCTACCGACCGCCCCCTAAAAAGGGCGGTTTTTTATTGGCGATCGCACGGCTCGCTAGAAGGGAACCCTCACTGACATCCTCTGCATAGTGTGAATCAAAGTAAGGAAGCTTGTCTCTGTATTCAAGTGTATTTTCTGACTTAGCCGCCCGTGTTAGGCGGCTATTTGTAAAAAAGGAAGTTTTTAGCCGCCTAACAGCAAAAAACCCGGCTATTACACCGGGTAAACCCAGAACCTTGATAAGTCGAACCACAGCTAAACTTTACGCTACAGGTGGGACGGTCTGCTCAGACATTCTTCCTACCAGCTCTTGCAGTTGAGATTGAGTGACACTTTCCTCTGTGATTTCTAGCCCGGTTTCCTCTTCCAGTTTAGCTAGTCTCTCGGATAGAATCGTGTCACGTTCCACCAGCATTTTAAAAGCCTCAATAATTAAGCTCCAAACGTTCATTGTGACTGTCCTTACGCGTATTGATGACGTATTAAGTCTAACACAGCAACTTAGCCCTAACACGGCAAAAACTACGGCTTACACGGTGGAAGAAAAAATCAACGTATTATTTTATACACAATACTTAAGATTAAGTAGACTATGGATGTTTTCAAGTGTATTTTTTGGCTTAGCCGCCCGTGTTAGGCGGCTATTCGTTAAAATACACTCCTAAACAACCTTTGAATTTTTAGCTTTAAGTCGTTTAATTATCTCTTTCAGCTCTGGCTTCATATCACTTTTTTTGGGATTAATCCCCATCGCATCTTTAACTAGAAAAACATCAAGAGACTTGAGTTTAAGAAGTTCATCTTTTTTTCTCAGAAATTCTTCCCTGATAGCACCTTTCCCCGCAGCTTCTCTTTGTTGACCCGTGATTCTTTTACCGCTACTCGTTCCACTGTTTGACGAACCTTTACCGTTTGATGATGTTTTAGCCATTTTTTAGTGCCTCATTTATCGATATTTGCCCTGGCTTGAACTTCCACGCTGTAATCGGTATCAAACTAGGGTTTAGCATTTTACCGAGAACATTTTCAACATCATCGTCTGTTTTAAGTCCTGATACATTAATTTTTTTGGGTTCTTTTTTCCCAAATCCTTTGTGTCCTTCATAAATAGTGAAACAAACAGGAACATCCTCCGCAACAGGCAGCGGCTCAATTCCGATCGCGTCTGCGACAAACTCAATTTTTCTACCATTCTCAGCCAGAGTTG
>Ga0247770_1000478_pt1 | contig 38433 bp, 33 predicted proteins | sample UWRJL136409B6_FD_179943 | JGI IMG/M metagenome (GOLD analysis project Ga0247770, IMG submission 179943) | Plant litter microbial communities from Arlington Agricultural Research Station in Wisconsin, United States - UWRJ-L136-409B-6 | ecosystem: Environmental > Terrestrial > Plant litter >... | reverse complement strand
CGCGACTCTTCCCTTGGGCAGGAACACGGCAAGCGACGCCACCGAGACACGGAAACTCGATGCTCTGACACAAGTCTTTGGGACATGGTACTGCCCTGCCGTTGTCTTCCTGGGAACCGCAGCCATCCTTCTCAACCTGATATCCATCGCCACCGCATTCTCCGTGGTCGGTAAACGCAATCGCCCTCGCCTGACTCGGCGCCTCCTCCGGGTGATCGGTGCAATCGCCCTCCTCCAGGTAATTTTGGGTGCAGCGGCTGTCGCGCTGAGCTACCCAGAAACCTGGCTTCGGGAACAGCAAGACTGGCAGGCTTGGCGAGACATCCCTCGTCTCGGCGTTTATGTCGGGGGATTCGAGATCGCGTCGTGGTTTGTTCTGGTCTATGGCATCGTTCGATTGCTCGGAGCAAATGCTCTCCTTGGGCCTTCGACCATTTTCAGACCCCCATTGCAGTACGAACCAACCTGGATACAAGACGCTAAATCATATCACCAGCCAAACGGCGCCTTAAATCTACCGGACCAGCAGGGCGGTGAAGTTGGGATACTCGCTAGACACTTCGCCGAACAATTGAGGCAGATTCGTCCTCCAAACGCTGTAACACCTCCACTGGGGACGTCCTTTCCGGCCCCGGCCAAACGCCACAAGGCCAAAAAAGACAAGGTTCATTCGATGACATTTCATCCCGACACAAAATACTGGACTGGTATTCCTGCAACGGGGACCTGGAAAAGCAGCTCCGCCGTCGGCGCCGCGGACCAGTCAGGAAGAACTATCGATAAACTGCACCAAGGCGCCACTACTTTTCTCAGCGAGCTGGGAAGAGGTATCACATTTATCAGAAAGCTCGGCGGTGATGCTCGCTTGGTTTCAACCTCCGGTCTTCTGGTCGTTTCTGTTCCCCTCTTTCTGCTCTCTGTAGGCACGCAGATTGCCTGTTATGTCATCACCCGCCAAACCGGCCGACAGTGTGGATGGTGAGTGTCCGATCCCGAACCATCTAGTGCAGTCCTTCAACCTAATGCCATCAACTTCATGGCCAATACTAACCTCTACGACATGACATCTAGGCAATGCTACGCCCTCATTGTCTATCCTTTCCTCGATCTGCCTCTGTTTATCGCGCTCTCATGCCTCGTACATCGAAGGGTCACGCCGAGAAGCCCAGCTCGACCGCCGCGGGAAGTTTGGATCAGGGTTCTTCTGATCTTTTTGGCGATCCTCCTCATTGCCTCACAGGGATTTGGCATTGCGCTATCGACACAAAGCGGAAGAATCGCCATCTTGGGCGGTGACTCGTCAGACCCCGGCGAGGCCCAGATTTTTGGCCTTCTGTTTCTCATCGTCTCTGGCATCTTCTTCCTCATGTGTGGTGGCTTGTCAATGCTCTTCATCTGGCATATTTGACACTCGAGGTTTATAAAGGTATGTACAGTCATATTCCGGTTCTAGAGTTCCATGTATGCACAAGGACGGGAAGGAAAATCTTCCATAGAACGACCAAACAGCAAATGCTAATTAACCGTCGCATCCCCTAAGCATAGACGCTAGGGTCGGCGTTCTTCACTAGTATTTGCACATATTTGTCGTGCCACTCGCCAGCCTTCGGCGCGCCCTCGAAGCCGCACTGGCCATCGCTCTCACCGCCGGGCTTGATCCACATCAACGCATCGACAACCGGGTTGTCGGTCTTGGTCGTGGGAGCAGGTCCGAATCCGGCGGGGTGGACATTGCATCACTCACCTCACTCCTCACGGGCACCGGGGAGATGGACGCGGCCCTGGTCCACGATAAAGTTAGCAGGGAGACCCTCCTCCTTGAGGAAGGGGGCGAGCGAGGTGGCGTAGTGGGACTCATCCCACGAGTTGCTTCCACTCAGTGTAGTTCTCGCAGACGGTGGCGTTAAAGGGGTTGTAGTTGGACACGTTGGTGGCGAAGCCCCTGATCTTGTTCTTCTTAACGGCTATCTTGACGACGGTGGCGAACTCCTTAGCGGTAAGAGGGAGGTCGTCGTTCCACCCGAGCCAACCGCCGTGGGCGGCGTCGATATACAGGTGCACGTTCTTAAACTGCAGCTGCGAGATAGCGTGGGTGATGCCCTCGCGGAAGACCTTGGCGGCGTTAGCGCAGAGCTCGATGCCCATGTTGGTGACGAGGTTGCCCAGGGAGTCGGGCTCGAGAACGATGGCGAACTCGAGATCCGGGGCCGACTTGACCTTATCGACGTAGTGCTTGAGGAACTCCTTATGGTAGCGCTTAAGGCCGTTCTCGGCCGACTTGAGCTCACCAGCGGACTCGCCGGCGGAGCAGTCGCGGTCGGGAAGGTTGTAGAGGACGAGGCCGACGATTTGCTTCTTTTTGATCTTCTTCTGGGCCTGGCGCGCGGTCTTGATGGCGTCGTCGATGCGGGGCAGCTCCGAGATACGGCTGGGCTCGGATACCACGACTAAGGTGATGCATCCTGGATTTGGCTGCCGCGAACTACAAATTGTCCCTGACGATCGCTTGTACCGCAATGCCGCCGACCGAATTGACTTGGCGTTCCATCCGCCTGGGCTCACTCTATCAACATAAACACCAAGTCGCCCCATTGATCTTGGGTGTCTTAGCTTCATCACACCCCGTGCTGGTCGTGATTTCACCTTATCATCAGGGCTAGCGCCTCACAATGAACTCCCGGTCCACGAATTGAGTGACTGAGGCACTCCCGGTCCACGAGTTGAGTGACTGAGACACTTTCAGGGCCTCCTCACGCGGAAAGGCGATTTGTACGAGAACTATGCGTCCACTGGGGCTCCGTTTATCATGAAAACATAAAGATAAACATTAGTGAAATACCCAAGACTCCCAGGTTGCCAACTGTAAACCTAGAAGCAGGTTCTCCGATGCTAGAAATTGGTGACAAACGTGTCCACATCGACTACTTGAAGCACGTAATGATACTTTTCTGATGAGCAGGGACAAGCAGTTGTTACAGGAACTGGAAGCTCGGAAACTCACGTACCTTGTCGAGCCTCGGCCTTGAGGTCAGGGGCTCCTGCGAACATCCACTTCTAGACTCAAGTTGGTTGCTTTGCATGCTCTACGCGTCTCTCGTTGGTTGTTGCTCCCTGCGAAAAACACGAGCGCAGTGATTCTTCCCGCTGACACCCAATCCAATGTTTGCTCAGCTTCATGTGAAAAAGAAAACTCTTACTGCCCGAGTGACTGAGTCACCGTAGTCAACTGTGAATCTGTTGGGACAAAAAGATGAGACGAAATCCAAGGGCCATCGAGGTGAATTTCCACCTCACCCCTCGCAAGTATTTATTCAGCAGTACTATCCAGGCTCCCAAGAAGAGCAGCGTTTTTCCATCCTCGAATTTTTCCAACAACCCCATCCTCAGATACAAACGATCATTGTGCCAACACAGTGCTTCGTCAAGTGATTACCCTGCATCAACGACAAGATGCTCGTCAAGATTCTCTTCCCCCTGACCCTCGCGGTCGCTACTGTACTTGACGCCCCTCCGAACGTCCTGGCCGCTCGCACTGATCCGGACGACTCGCTCTACTACATGCCAGGCTGCGAGTACTGCATACAAAACTCCCCTGCAGCCCCGGAAACAGCTCTATATTTTACACCAAAGTTGCCCCCAGCAATTTCCACATTTATGCGTGACCCTAAGTCGCGCCTGAGCTAGGGTAAGCTGGTGGTTAAGCCTGGCCAGATGTTGGACCTCATGGGGCGGTCTCGGCGACTTCCATGGTCGAAGTTAGGGTTGGAGGGCTTGGAAGGCTTGGAGTTGCAAATCAAGCGAGAAGTAGTTCTGGAAGAGTAGCGTGGTCTTCTAGTGGGGTGATTGCAAGTAAAATAACGGCTAGCACAGATCCGAGCTCTCAGTTCCACCATGAGGGGTAAAAATTCAGGCAGACACGCAGCCTACCAAACTCTGCATGGGCAGCTGCGGCCAAGTGACAGACATTCTTCACGCAGGGGGCGAGAGGCAAAGAGCGATCAAAGAAAGGGCAAAGCTTGCGTCGACAGAAATGGCCCCGCTAGCCGATCCAATTGGAAATGGACGCGGAACTTTGACAGAAGAAGAATGTGGTGGCATGGCAAGCATGATTTGCTTGTGCCGTTCTTGTGCAACATGGCTGCCTTGTAGGAATCCTTGGCTCATATTCCGAATCAGATTTCCCACCTTCGTTTCGCCCTCTCCAGTGTCTGAACGCAAACTTTCCACCACGGTACCATCTAACCATAAGGAGCACAACAATGCTCGCCTCGAGCAGAAACAACAATGCCTAATTTCAAGCGCACAAACAACCCCAGCATCGCCATCGAGCTAAATGAGGCCCTTACCTTCAAAGCCGGCGACGTCATTACTGGTCACGTTGTTTGCACAGGCCACGTGGTCAGCCCCAGGGCCTGGCTCCATGTCACATTCACTGGCACATCCAGGGTCAAAATCCGAACCGACGATGGTAACGGCACCATCAGGGACTACGAGTCATGTAGCGGGCTCATCAGCGAGCCCGTAATGCTGACAGTTTTCGACGGGCCGATACACATCCCACCAGGTCCAACCCCAGAGCAACACAAGTCCTGGCCATTTTCTATCACAATACCTCATCACCGCTGCCCGCCGGATTGCAGGTCCCGACAGCCCACTACTACAATATGCCACAAGCAAAGCCAAGCAAAAGCGACACCTCCACCTTACAGCCGTCTTCCCTCAGAGCCCCTCCCCGCCTCCTTCACCATAACGACCACCGACATCTGGTCCAAAACAACCCACGCATCCGTCTCATACCACCTCACAGCTCGCTTCCACGAAGAACACAACAGCCACGCCACACAAACAGCCACCACAACCCTCGCCATCGCTATCCTCCCCTCCTCCATTCCTGTTCTTTTCAACTCCCCTCTCCACGCTCAAACCTCAAAACACACCATCTACTCACAGCGTCTCCTCGGCCGAGACAACCTCTCCCTTTGGGAGCGTTTCTCCAAATCCATCCACGCACCTGGGGTAGCGCGCTATGAATTCGAAGTTGTTGTTTCCTGTCCATCTGAGCTGCAGCTTGGTAATGGACCGTTTTCTTTCCAGGTGGGCATTATACCCGTGAGTCAGTCGGAGTCACTTGGACCGTTGGAGATGGCAGGCCATACGGTGAAATTGGAGAGGTTGGTTCTCAAGTTGGGTGCACGGACGGATGTTACTTGTCCTGAGATGGGATTGGTAGGGTTCAAGACCGGAGAGGAGAGGGGGGTTGTGAACGTGGTGTGGAAGTTGGTTGGGGGGGTAAGTTTGCCTTGTACACCAGATGAGGTATGGGATATTGGGAGGGCGAAGGGGCTGAACTTTGGAGGGAGTGAGGCTATATACTGTGATGAGATGGGTCGAGAAGGAGGGAAGGAGACGAAGTTGCCATACTTGAGTCGGTTATATGAAGATTTCGCAACGGCGAATATCAGGCATTGGCATGAGCTGAAGTGGGAGATGAAGTTGGTTGTAGCGGAGGAGACGGTTAATGTAAAGGGGTCGCGGCGTGTTATCATTTTGGGTTCAAGTAGCTAATTATGTGCCTACCATTCCTAGTTAATTCATCAAGGGCATCATAACGAGAGGGTCAATACAGGCAAACAGTAGGCGGCGCTCAAGCCGACGCTCGCAAGCTAGGCGCATATTGGCATACGCGATGTTAAGGCAAGACTCTAACTTAGGTGGAACTAAATTCTGCCATGCCTGTGAGGGATTACTCACCTGCTGTCGGTGCTCCTACGAGTATGTAAACAGTGAGTTTACCAACCTATCCACTTACGGCACACGCGCTAGTTAGGGTTTCCTCGTCTATTTTTAAGGCCCAGTTCTTATCCTTTATACTAAGTTTTAATCCCAAAGTGAGCTTTACAGCTAGGCCCTAGCACTGACACGCCATATGATAAAGACCTTATTATTAGAAAGCTGGGCTGCTGTCTAGCTCCTTAAGAGAAATGTAGCTAAATCCCCGCTTACTATCCTAAACACTTGTGACGACCCTGCAGGCCGTCGTTTGGGCCGGGGCGGCCCGACGAATCCCCCGCAGGAGGAACAGTGCAAAAGGACGAAGTACACTGTCCTGACGCACTGGGCCAGGGGTGCAAAGACCCGAAGCCCCTACGACCAGTAGGAAAGTGCTTGGTGATCCACAAGGACTGACAACACCAAGCACCATTCAGTTGACTGCTTAGCCGTAACTGCGTGGTGCACCACCAAGCACAACGGACCAAGTAAGGTACAGAGTACCTCCCAGTTAGTTAGTATAGATAGCTATAGTTGTGCCCACAACCTCCATGAGGGACTCTGGTTCCTCACACTAGTATTCAATTGTTCATTTGTGTCCTACTGTTCAGACTCACCTCTGTACATTATAGTGACAGCAACCTACAGTGACATTGAACCCCCCGTCTAGGAGTGCTAGCTTAACAAGCCGTCTTCGGAACGCCCCTTACCTGTTGGCGTCCTGCCATACGTTCTGTCTTAACTCGCGCCAGTCCTCTCGAGGCCTGTGTCAGGTGCAGGTTGTAATAACACTGCCTTATGTATTATAAGTTTGTGATTTTATACTAAGTAATAACTCGGGGCGTTTATTTAGGCCAACCCTGTCGTTCTTTTTGGGCTCTGTGTGTAATATTACTGTAGCCGTTTATGTACATAGTGATGCGTTCTCTAGCACGTGCCACTGTTAAAAAGGAGCTGCGCCGCGCGGTTCTTTAAACCGTGCTTCTTTTAACTAATAATCGATCTGACGATTTTCACTACAAAGACCTCCCATTAAAAGCCCAGTGACATTCTGGCCCTTCCATCAAAGGAAGATAACCTGATCCACAGTTACGTTTCCTTTATTATTCCATACTAGGCTCTGTTCTATATTAGGCACTGTCACATACTAGGTTTTGTTCCATATTAGGTACGTATCTGTTTTTCTACGTCAGTTACATTTATGTCCTTCCGATTGGAGGATAAGTAGTCTGGGAGTTGGCCTTTCAGGCTGACAATAACGTTCTGTAAGTGTAGTTCTCTTTATGGTTTCTTCCCTGTTACACTATCGTACTAGTTTAGTAACGGTCTGTAATAAGTAAAGGTTGTAATTATAAGCTGTTTTTATATTGTGTTAATTAAAGTTATAAGTATATTAAACTTATAATAACATTATATAATTATAAACTAGTAATTATATATATTAAGTTACTTTTAGCTAAGCTTGTTAAACTTATAGCACTTTTACTATAACTTATTTAGTAAAATTACTAATAAGCTCCTCCTTTAGTTACTTATAATACTTTATTTACTAAATCCTTAATACTGATAATTTCCCACTACGCTCCTTAATTAGAAGGATTTTTAATATATTTTATTTATTTACTAATACGCCTTTAATACTTTTACATGCTGTAACTTTATATATTAAGACTTAGTTCTTATCCCTTATATTCTTCATTTAGCTTAACTTAAGCTTAGCTGTTCTAAGTAGCGCTAGTTACGTTAATAGCAATCTTACTTACTATAACAACCCTGCAGGCCGTCACATAAGTCAGCGCGGCTTAACGATTGCCCCGTATAGTAAACAGTGCACATGGTGCTGCTCACTAGGCTAGGGATGCAAAGACACGAAGCTCTTACAACTAATTAAAAGGTGCTCTGTTGTTTTAAGTGCTCTGTTATAAAGCAGGAGAGCAAATAAAGCAGCGACGTTCTATTACTCTAACTACTTTACTGCTAAGAGAGCAGATAAAGTAAAGGTATAAGGTACTTCTTAGACAGCTAGTATAGATAGACATTATCGTAATTATAATAGTTATAAGGAACCTTTAATTCCTTATATTAATCTTTAATTATTTATTTATATCTTATTATTTAGACTTACCTATATATATTATAATAATAATAACTTACAGTGATAGTAAACTTTCTGTTTAAAAGTGCTTATATTATAACCTATACCTGTAAAGTCGTTACAGCTAGCTTAATAAGCTGTCTTTAAAACGCTTACTAACCTTTAATGTCTTATTATATATTCTGTCTTAACCTGTTTAAACCTCTTAAGGCTTATGTTAAGTATAAGTTATAATACTTACAGACCTTTAATTACTAACTTTATTAGTATATTCTTACTATTTATAACTTTAACATTAATATAATGAACTGGTGCGATGGCGTAACAGGGAAGAAACTATAAAGAGAACTACACCTACAGAACGTTACAGTTAGCCTGGAAGGCTAACTCCCAGATTACTGGTCTTCTAATCAAAGGGATATAAATGTAACTTAACGTAGAAAAACAGATACGTACTTAATATGGAAAAAAAACCTAGTATATAACAGTGCCTAGCATGGAACGGAGCTTAGATGGAACGGAGCCTAATATAGAATAATAAAAGAAACGCAACTGTAGATTAGGTTATCTTCTTTCGATCGAAGGGCTAGAATGTTGCTAGGCTTTAAATAGGAGGTCTTCATAGTGAAAATCGTTAGATTGATAATTAATAAAAGAAGCACAGTTTAAAGAACCACGTGGCGCGGCTCCTTTTTAACAGTGGTACGCACTAGAGAACGCATCGCTATGTACATAAACGGCTACAGTAATATTACACACAGAGCGTAAAAAGAATAATAGGGTTAGCTTAAACAAACGCCCTAAGTTAATAATAAATAAGCCATTTACTATTATTACTTATATTATTACTTTAAACGCCTTAGTTATAAGAGCTAAACGTAAGTAAGTGTTTATTATAATATGTAGAACAGTATAAAGTTATTAAAAAGCTATAAAGATTTGTAGTTAAAGTCTTTACAAATCAACTTATAATAGTTAATAAGGTGGATTACTAATAAGCAAGTGGAATGGGAGATAAGCTAGTAGAATAAAGTAGCTTTATAGTAGATTTAAGTAATATTAGATTTATCCTTTATATTCCAGCTAGTGTTATAAAGGCACTAAGCTAAATTAGGAAGTTTAAACAGTTTTATAAGATAGTATTACGACCTGCTTTTAATAAGGGCTTAAGGAGGGCCCAGATAAGATAAGACAGAGTGTATAGCAGGACGCTAAACTTAAAGGGTAATCTAAAGACAGCTTATTAAGCTAGCACTTTTAGATAAGAGTACACTATCACTGTAAGTCGCTATTAGTATAATATATAAAGGGAAATATAAATAGTAAGATATAAATGAATAATGTAATACTAACGTGAGGAACTAAAAGTCTCTTATAGTTATTATAGTCACGATAATAACTATTTATATTAGTTAACTAAAAGGTGCTTTATATTTTACTTAATAAGGTTTATTTAATTAAGGACTAGGCACTTTATCACTAAGCATCTCCTACATAATAACCCTAAGAGTGCTTAGTAAGTAAGCAGGTTTACTAAGATTAAGCAACCACTAACTAGTTATAGGGGCTTTAAGTCTTTACACTCCTGGCCTAATGCGCAGTACCGTACGTGCTGCCTCCTACACTGTTCCTTTCATAGAGGTTTCGTCAGGCCGTGCCGGCTTAAGTGACAGCCTATAGGGTTGTCACAAGTAAGTAAATCACGTGATAAGGGAATATCTAAAGATAGAAAAAATTAAAGTAGAATTAATATAATGGCTAATGATAAGAAGAAAGCCCTTTTAGTAAGGGGGACTCTTCTGTATATATCTAGTTATAATAACTTTACAGGCTGTTACTTAGGCTAGAGTGGCCTAACTAATCCCCTGCATAAGGAACAGTATACACAGTGTTATGCACTAGGATAGGGGTGTAAAGACCTGAAGCTACTATAACTAAATAAGAGCTGCTTAGTCTTAACACTTATGTTTAATTTCTAAGCACTTTAAAAGTCATTAAGTAGAGGGTGCTTAGTAATAGAATACTTAGTCCTTATATAAGTAAACTCTACTAAGTAAGGTACAAAGTACCTTTTAGATAGCTAGTCTAAATAAACATTATTATAACCACGATAGTAATAAGAAACCTTAATTTCTTAAGTTAGTATTAAATTAATTATTTATATCTTACTATTTAGACTTACCTTTATTCATTGTAGTGATAATAACTTAAAGTAACATTAAACTTCTTGTTTAGGAGTGCTAGCTTAATAACCTGTCTTTTAGAATACTTTTAATCTTTAATATCTTACTATACGTTCTGTCTTAACTTAACTTATCCTTTAGGTCTGTGCTAGGTGCAGGTTGTAATACTAGTTCTCTAGATACACTTTTCCAACTTAATTTAAATAAGGTTTATTTTAACTGTTATCTTCGTCATCTCTATTATCTGTTAAGAGATACATGCTGCTAACCTTAATAATAAAAACTATATTATAAATCGAAATATAAGAAAAGCTTATATTAAATAAAGTTATATATAAGTTTTATACTTTATTTCTTTAGCCCAACACCCTTAGATTATTTAAACCTTATTTTAACCCGAGTTCGGCTATATTAAACCTTAAATTAAGATTTATATAACTTTTAACTTCTTAAACTTTTAGCTTAGAAATTCTAAAAATGACATTATATTTCAAAGCTATAGGATATGTAGTTACGGCTGCAGGGTACGTAGTTATATTGCTTTAGAGCATATAATATAGTTATCGCTAATTACTTATTAATACTTTATAAGCTGTAGCTTAGTTTATGTTGTATTAAATGCTATTAGGTATGTTTAGTTTATAGACTTCTTCAATCTATTTATAATTATAGCTTATAAAAGCAGATGTTAAGTAATTTTATTAATCTAAATATCGTTTATTAAATTAATATTATTACTTATTTAACTTTTATCTATTATTAGATTATAACTTTTAATAAATTATCTTTACACTCCTTTTATTAATATTATATAAATATATCTTTAAATATATAAGTTATTTTCTTCCATATACATTGCCTACCAGATTTAGCGGGTTTCTATTTTAGAAATCTTAACAATTCTGTAACCTTAGGCTGCATTGCCCCACTTTAAAATTTTAGCAGTACTTACACCTTAAGCTATAATTTCTTTTTTACTGTTTATAAATCCTAACTATTTTTATTTCTGTTTTGTGACAGCTTGTTAAGCTAGCACTCCTAGACGGGGGGTTCAATGTCATTGTAAGTCGCTGTCACTGTAATGCACAGAGGTGAATTTAAACAGTAGGACACAAATGAATAATTAAATACTAGTGTAAGGAACTAAAAGTCCCTCACGTCCATTATAGTCATAATGATAACTATTTATACTAGTTAACTAAGAGGTACCTTTTTATCTTAATTACTTTAATCACCGTGGTCTTAGTGAGATTAAAGTGATTAACTTTCTTAGTTAATCACTCTGATTACTATAATCTTAACGAGATTAAGCTGATTAACTAACAATTAATCGTAAGGGCTTCAGGTCTTTACACCCCTAGCCCAGTGCGTAGCACCGTGCGTACTGTCCTTCCGCACTGTTCCTTCTGCAGGGGATTCGTCGGGCCGCGCTAGCCTAAGTGACGGCCTGTAAGGTTATCACAACTATAGATTTGTAACTATTGCTACTATTCACAGCTATAAGAAAGGCTCTCTAGCTTTGCTAAAGAGCTACATAAGTAATTACAATTACAATGTTATAACTAAAAGTGCTGTATATCTGACAAGAGCAGCTTGGAGTTCCCCTATACCAGGAACAGTGTAGAAAAACAGTGTAGTATAACCCCGCACTAGGCCGGGAGTGTAAGGACTTATAAGCCCCTATAACTAGTTAGGAGCTGCTTAGTCTAACTGAGTAATGACAACTATATTAAGTAGTAGGTGCTTAGTAATCAAGTACTTAACGGTTAACTAAGCACTTGCTTATTAAGTATAATACAAAGTACTTCCTTTATCAGTAGTATAGATACTATTATCGTACTTATAATAAAGTAAAGGACCTTTAAGTTCTTTACACCAGTAATTATATATTATACTGTATAGTTTAATTGATTTATTAGTCAGAACCTCTAAATTAGATAACCTGCATAATAGTACATTTACTCCTAAAGAGTTATACTAGCCTTTATTTAGTTATCTTGCCCTTACTGTCTTTAAGAGTCCTTCCTTATAATCTGTCTTTAACCTTAATATACCTTAGTGAACTTAAGGCAGGCAGTACTATGTTTCTCCATTATTATCCGTTTACGCTCTTATTTTCTTATACATATAGTTATAACTTATTTTCTTATATAACTCACAGTTATACAACTTATTTATCACAACTCACTTTAATCGTGTAACTTTTTTTCTTTAATCGCAACTTACAGTGCAACTTAGTTAGGACTTAGTGTAACTTATAGTCGGGACTTAGTCACTTATGATTTTTCTTATACTACTTATGCCTCTCTTGCCTCGGTATGCCAACCCTAACCTTAAACTAACAGTCTTATATAACTCTTCTCAGACAACTTAAGTCGTCAATTAATAGATGCCAGAACGATACACGATAATTGGGAAACTTTTTCTCATTTTGGGACATGGACTTATTTAATGTAGCCGCACGATAAACTTTTTTCGGTGCAGCCACACTATAAACTTTTTCTCAGGCATCCACATACTTGGGCCGCAGCCTTGCCGATTGCCGATTGCCGATTGCCGCGATCTTGCACGATCTTACGATTGCCATAAGATCGTACTAACTTGGGACCTGATCTTGCATTTTATTCAAACTGTGTCCCGAATCGCAAAACAGATGTGAATAAGGTGCAGAATGAGTAAGTCGCATAGGTGAGAAATGAGCTTGTCGTGTCGTGCCATTTTCTAGGGAACATTTTCGCTCATTTAGGTGTAACTTACGGTTTAACTCTCGGTCTAACTGACGGTCGGCATGTTAAGAAATGAGTGACAAAATCGTGCACTAAGAAATGAACTGCTGATTCGTGACTGAGAAACCAATCTAGTGTGTAATGATTTTGTCCTAATGGTCGAGGTGCCTTGTTCAAAGATCAATCAAAGGGAGGAGCCCGGTGCCTGCTAGCTTAAGGGTTAATCAAAGGGACAAGCCCTCTCCGTGTAATTGATTACATGATGGGCCAGTGACTTGAATTGCATATTGCACAAATCTTCATCAGATGACCTACTGGAAGTAGAACAGGAAGGATTTGAGATCACCTGCTGGAGTAGAGGAACGATTTGAGATCAGATTATTGAAGTAGAACACGAACGATCTAGAGATCTTGACGGTGATCAGTCCTTGCCTCGACAACACGCCTCTAAGAACACCTCCCATATCAGCAGCAGCTGCAGCAGTCGTCGCAGCTGCAGCAGTCATCGCATTCGCAGCAACCATCCCAACAGTCCCCTCCACCGTCACCGCCGTCTTCGCCGTCAACGCCTGAAGCGACGGCGTATCCGGCCCCAGCGCCCACCACAACCACGCCGCCCGCCACGGCAGCTGCCGCCGCCCGCTGGGCAGCCACGTCGCGGCGGTGCTGGCCCTGGGCAGAGGCCATGTCCCGGCGGTGCTGCTCCTGGGCAGCGGCCATGTCCCGGCGGTGCTGCTCCTGGGCGGCCACATCGCGGCGGTGCTGCTGCTGCGCGCCCTGGCGCACGCCGGCGGCGTGGGCTTGAGCGGCCATGCGCTCCTGGGCCGCGTACTGCTGGCGCATTTGGGCTTGCTGCTTTTGTGCTTGCTGCTTTTGTGCCTGCATCTGCGGGTTGGGTTTGTACCCTCGTCGGTAGGCTGGGGCTGGAGCACTGGTCAAAATATAGTTAGGATGTTTTCATGGACCCATGGGAAGGATGGAACAAGTGGAATGGAAGGCAAGGAAACAGATGAGGCAAGGAGAACAGGTAAGAGGCAAGGAGAATAGGGACGGGACGAACCGAGGAGGGGCCATGTTGGTGGTGACTGATTTTTTCAATGGCGTTTTGGGCGTAAGTGTGTTGTGGAATTCTGGTGACCAGCTTGACAGCAAATCAAATCTAGTACTATTGTCTCTGCAGTGGCGAAAGTCGATATGGGTCTATAGACAAGAACTGAGTAGAGTGAGCCTAGCTTGGGGCAAGCATGGCATTATGAACACAAGAAGAGCACATCGGATGGGCAGGCTGTGGCAGGAGGCGTTGATTTTGTTACAGGAGCGCCGACAACAGGACGCTGATTCTGTAACAGGAGGCGCCGACCGCAGGAGGCTGATTCATGGAGGCGCCGACCCTTGCAGGAGGCGCCAATTCTCGTCAGAGGGTGCCCTAAAGCGGGTCCCTGCGGAGGCCAAGTGCCAAACTATTCTGAGCTGCAGATTCCGGCCTAAAGGCGGGTCCCTGCAGAGGCCATGTGCTAACCTATTCTGAGCTGCAGATTCCAGACCCAAAGGCGGGTCCCTGCGGAGGCCAAGAGCCAGCTGCATATTCCGCCAAGAGCCAAACTATGCTGTGATGGGTGCACGTTGATAGGCAGCCGTGCCAAGTCCTCGGACCCTAGCTTGTCTTGACTAGTGAGGGAAGGGCTGCTACTTATGTTCCTTTTCGCCAAGCCTAAAGGTCTCTGCATTGCATTACCTATCGCTGTCGAACCACAGCTAACTGCTTGGCCTTGCAACTGGCTTGGCTTCTATCCAAGTCGAACCCAAATGTAGTCGAACCATCATAAATTCGATACAAAAACCCCTTTCGGTTATAGACGGGTACCTGAGAAGAAATCAAGGAACTGTCTTCAGATGAAGCGCTTGACAAGCCGCGTGCCCCGGGCCAATGATAGGCTTCCACTGGCTAGCCTTGCAACTGTCATTTCGGCAGACTACGTTTGTGATGCTGTACAGGGCTTGAACATCAAGATGTGTCAAATCAATATAATAATTGTCCAAGCGAGGTCTTCCATCAACACTCCATCCCTAAACGGAGATCTAGGTCACGCAGCGTACTTGGCAGCCACGATGTTAGCCGTTGGCTGCGGGGCCTTTGGCGGCACCGCCAGGCGGAGCCGGGCTCAGGTGGTTACCGTGGCCGGACTGGCCGTAGATGATGGAAATGAGGCAGCCTGTGCCGGCGCAAAAAGCATCCTGCACCGAAGCGTTGGCGACGCCTCCGGCTGATAGCGGCGTCACATCAATCGTGCGGCTATTCAGGCGCTTCAGCTGGTAAAGCGGGCCGGTGTAAACGTTATACATACAGCATTTTAACAGTTTTTAAATAAGTTTTCATTATTATTATTCTCTTTTCCTTTTATTACAGTTAGTCTATAAGCTTACTGTAAGTATACTAGCTTACTAGCCCCACTTTTCTGTATAATTCTATCATACGGTTTAAATAGATGTTTTTATCTTTAAAAGAAGGTTTATTATTACTATTATTAGCGCCTACGTTACTTGATTAGTACGCTATCGTTACGCAGTGCAGTTAGGTACGCTAAATACAATTCCGTCATCTAACTAAGTCTTAAGGTTGACCTTAGCGTTAGGGGAGGGGTATTAAGATTCTAGTGAAATTTTTGAATCTTAAATTTATATAAGTAAAGAAAAGTGTTTTAATATCTTATTAACTGGTTAGATTACAGCTTTTAAAATAATCTTTAAAAGTTTATTAAGAACTTCTTATGCTTAAACTTAATTAATAACTATTACTAAAAAAATTTAAATTAATTAAAACTAATAAAAAGGAAATTACTTATTTCTAAGTAACTATTAAGCTTAAAGTAGTAAATTAGAAGGCGTTAAAAAATAAAAGAAGAATTAAATAAGAGTTAAATATATATTCTTTTAAGCAAATGTATAGTTAGGTTATTATTAATTATATTACTAATTTAGTTATTAATAATATTAAGTATAAACTTTTATTTATAACAACTATAAGTTATAAGGACCTTGAACTAAAGGAGGCTAAGCCTTTAAAGCTAGTAAGATTTATAAATCATATATATAATAATATAAAGATTAGAACTGTATATTAAGGGTATATAGGATAACTTATTCTTTTATAAGTAGGGGGTAAAAACTAAATTAGTAAATATTAAAATCTCTTAAACTAGTTATCCTTTCCGGAGGGCAATTTATTAACGGGGTGATAGCCAAAAAATGACTATAGAAAATTGATAAGAAAAATTAAATTAAGCTGGGACTAGTTAGTTTATTATTAAAGGTGGATCTGTTCGGGCTCCAAATAACGTGATATAATATGGTTTCAAATACGTCACGTGACTGGAATTCCAAATCTGAAGTCAGATTTAGGATTAGGGTTATGGTTCAGGAGTTATTAATGTTTGAAAAGAATTAACAAATGGATATTTAGAAATAAAAACAAGGCTAAATCTAACTAAAAAAAAGTGGTTTTATATGTAGTTTTTAACGCACCACTAAGTACCCTATATTGAGTACCTTATATTATGTACCTTGTAAGTGTAGTTACGTACTCTAAACCACTAGCCGAATCTTTTAGACCCCTAGAGGGTTCTAGAGGATTCCAACCCACTCTAAGGCCCCTTAGGGCCCCTGGAACACTCTAAACCTTCTGGAATTCAGGGGGGTGGAACTCCCTGAATCCAGTAGGGCTACTGCCCCACAGAATTAACTAGAACATCACAGTGGCTACGTCAGCCACTACGTTAACAGAACCACGTAGAATGGTTTAGAATAGTACTATTCCATTATTATATTAGTTAGTTCCACTTTACAGAAGGCTTTGGAATTCTTCCAGAGCCTCCTATAGCCTATAACAGGCTCTTTCCTCTCCTATATCTAATTCTAGTTAAGCAAGCAATTCCACTCTATTCTATTCATCTTATAAAGCACTGCCTGCTGGATTCTCTTGTTCTACAGCGTTAATATTCGCTGTAGCAACCCTTCTTACAGTAGCACTGCCACTACAACTCAGGCTATCTCTTGCTTCCTACAGCGCTTCCAGCGCTGTAGTACGGCTTGGACCAGTACTGCACTTCTTCCTCTGAGCTACAGCCCTGTACTACAGGCCTGTGGGTCCCTGAAGTTTAACAAAGGTAAGTCTAAATAGTAAGATATAAATGAATAACGTAATATTAAGGTAAGGAATTAAAACCCCTTTAGTTATTATAGTTACGATAATAACTATCTATATTAACTATTTACAAAGTATCTTATACTTTTTTTATTACTCTGTAGTTTCTTATCTGTAAAGTATAGAGTACTACTCTATAATTCTTAGCCTACTCTGCGATAGAGTCATATTGCTAAAACAGAGTAACCTTTTATTAGCTAGCAGAGTGTTTAGGAACAGTGTGACGCTGTTTCTAACATCGTGCTTGTAATTGTTAGAAAGAAAGGGGTTCTGGCCAGAGGCCAGAACTGTCAGAAAGAAGAGTCTGGAAACCACTAGAACAATAGATTTGTAACCATTGCCATAGACGCGCAATTGTAGTCGCGTGGCTTTGCCACACGGCTTGCCACTATTCACAGCTATAAGGAAGGTTCTCTGGCTGAGCCAGAGAGCTGAAAAAAGCAAGACAATCACGCAGTTACAACCCCTTCAATTCCACAGAATCCAGAGTGCAGTGCTTCTGACAGTAATATAATGCTTAGTGTGGGGAATCCCTCTAGCTGCGCCAGCCTAACTAGCGGTCTGCAGGTTTGCTGAAATGAATCAGTGGGGCAGGCCCCAAATTGAGATGACAGTGGGGGTATGAGTGCGGGGTGTCAGACTACCAATTGAGATAACGGTACAATGGGAGCCAAAAAGTGTCGGACCCCCTTGCGCCCCAACTATTCCATTTTTGGACACCCCGCTAAGCCAACACCCCTCTTCCATTCTTCAATTTCCAGACTGCTTTTTTATCCTTTCAACAACTTTTTTTTGCTTATTGCTTCTATGATCAGTTATGGCTCGAAAGGAGCTTTCTGATGTTCAGAGGGCCTTTATCTACAGCCTATATATTACAGGTCTTTCAAAGAAGTCAATTTTAACGCAAACTAGAACCCCACCTACAACCGTAACACGAACTATCCAACTGATCGAGCGGAACATCCGTAATGGAGCTGAAAACCTATATAAATCTGCACCACAGGCAGGGTGACCATATAAGTTTAACAACAGAGTTAAACGACAACTTATTCGTAAAGCAACAGTTAAGAGAAAAGCTACACTTACAGAGCTTATAACGCCTTCGAAATCCAGTAAGTCCCTAAATCGTAAAACAGTATAAGCCATCCTGAAAGCGGCTAACAAAACCTGTCACCACGCCTGCAGGAAGCCGTGGATCTTAGACGTTAATAAGAGAAAACGTCTAATCTTCCAGTAGAGGAATAAATATATACCCTGGGTCTTAATTTACTAATCTGATAAAGCCTACTTTAAAATAGGTGAGGATAACCGTTCCGTTTACGTAACGCGCTCCCCTAGGGAAGAATTCCTCCTAAAGTGTTTATAACTAATATTTAAAAGTGGAAGAATTAAAGTTAGTGTTTAGGGTTATTTCTGTGAGTTATATCGTAGGCCTATAGTTATACTACTATAAGGAACCCGACTTAACAGGCAGGAATACACAGATCAGATCTTTCTTCCTCATTTTCTACCTTTCTATAACAAGATAAAGGCTATGTACGGCCATGGCGTAATGCTTTAAGAGGATGGGGCATCTTATCATTATGGTGGTTTTATTAGGTTGGTTAAGAAGGCAGCAGAGATTAGGGTATTAAAATGGCCACCATAATCTCCAGATCTAAGCCCAATTGAGAATATCTGGCACTATATAAAGGTTCGGATCGGTGCTAAAAGGCACAGGATTAAAAACGTTCAATAAATAGCAGAAGTAATAAGGGAGGCCTAGGAACAAATCCCAGTTAAGGTGTTTGTAAAACTAACTAACTTTATACCTAAACGGATAGACCTACTCAGGCAGTCGAAGGGTGGCCCTATTAAATATTAATAGATCTATATATGTTTTTAATTTGAAGTTGTTTAGTTGTGTTTTCGTGGAGTTACGCGTTTTCAAAGTTGGTGGGGTGGTGCTAGCGGGGGGTCTGAGACTTTTTGGCCCCCATTGTAAGGCTTAGTGGGGCCCTGAAATTGGATGAGTACGGGGCTGGGTATAGGGCTCAGTGCGGGGCTTAGTGCTCTTCTCATTCTGTGGCTCATTTATGAATTCCTGACTCTCGCAAATCAAGCCGTGAATCTTGTTCGGTGGAATCTGGAAGATTTAGATTCGGACTCAACTTGGGCTCAATTGCGCCGCCATCCTTCGAACAAAGTGCAGAGATTGATGTGCCATCCTTCGACAAAGTTCAGACATGTTTGTGATGGCTGATGCGTGATTATCAATCTCTGAACTTGTCCAGCAATCAATGAGCTCATTCTTCTGAACTTGCATCTGAACTCTGCTCTGAACTGCATGGTTGCACCCGGCAGTCAGCATTGAGTTCGGAGCTCATTCTTCTGAACTGCATTCGCCACTGCGTGCTCATTCGGCTTGCTTTTCTGGCTTGCTTTTTGTCGCTCATCCTCCCTTTCGGTCGATTTTTCTTTCACGACCCTCTCTCAGCCATATGAGAAGCTTCGCTCGGCAATATATTGAACACCAGCTCAGCCATCACGAGAAGCTAAGCAACAATCACCCGCCACCAGCCACGGAGCCTTGTGTTCTTTCATCATGCAGAATGATTGGGCGCCGGAAAAGGAGGAAGGCGACCGGACACAAGGAGACACAAAGGATTTGGCATCATTGGGGGTGTCCGTTTGCATCGCTAGACGGTTTGTCGCCATCTATTTCAGCCATTCCATTCCCACTCTTGCTTTCGCTCATCCGACTGCTTCTGTTCCTCAGCCACAGAAAAACACATCGAAGAGCCGAACCTCCATGGACACCCTCGAAGAGCTGCAGCAGCGTTTGCGCGCCGCCGAGGAGCGTGCCGAGAAGGCGGAACAACGTGCTGAGGAGGAACATCAACGTGCTGAGGAGGAGAAGAGCGATAACCGCTCCACCAGCCTTGACGAGTACCTGGAGGCCTGCCATGAACTTGTCTTCACCAAGTTTGCCGTGCAGCCAAACGTGAGCCTCACGACTAAAGGAACAGGATCCAATCCGCGCGGCAAGATGCATCCGGTTCTCATCACACCCTGGTCCGACTTCGTTGCCGAGCAAAAGGCGGTCCTCGGAAAGCTGTTCCTCACCTACTCCCAGGAGTGCGTGTTTGAGAGCCGTTCCTTTCTGCGCGGCCTGGGTCGGAGAATGGCCAGACGCAAAATCGGCAACGAAAAGGCCCTCGAGCTCTTCCAGCACATCGCCGTAGAGGACCCGGTGGGTTTCATCGTGGACGAGCTCGCCAAAGATAGCGACGTCGTCGAGGAATTCGACATTGGCAGCGGCATCTTCTTTGAGAACCATGCCAGTGTTCTCAGCGAATGGAACGAGGAAGTTGTGGAGCGTCGAGCGCGCCGGCTCCATGCAACGGCGGCCCCCGCAACACCCTCGCCGCCACCGTACACCACACTCCAGCCGGACCAGATGTGCGTCTTCCAGGATCGAGAGTCTAAGAAACGGGCCATGGCATACCTCGTCGAATACAAGGCGCCTCACAAGATCCCGCTGGCCTGCGTACGCTCTGGGCTCCAGGGGGATCTGCATGTCAGCCTCGACGTCATCCAAAACCCGACCTATCCGGCCTCGAAAAAGGTTATCATTGCCGCTCTCTGCCAGACATTCCATTACATGATCGAAGGTGGATTGACGTATAGCGTCCTGACTACCGGAGAGGCCATCATCTTCCTCAAGATCGACTGGGCCAACCCGGACATTCTCTGCTACCACGTATCCGAGCCCATGTCGGAGGCGACGGGCCACCCCGGCAGTTTTCGCTACTACACGGCCGTGACGCAAATCCTCAGCCTCACTCTCATGGCCTTTGGACCGCCGGATAGGGAACATGCAATCCAGCGGTCCCAAGACGAGCGTCACTTGGCCAAACAGGGGCTGCTTTTGTGGGGAGTCACCCTGGATGGTGTGCTTCGCGACATGCCCGAAACGCCTAGCGTTGCAGCTCCAGAGTCGCCTGGCTGGATGCCGCCCAGCAACATCGACCGGAGCCCCGACTACCAAACACCGCTCCGCGCGAAGAAAAGAAAGTCCAAGAAGAGGCCGAGGGCGGAGTCGGAATCTCCGGAGCCCAGGCCCCCCCCACGTGGCCGCCGCCGCAGCCGGTTGAGTGATGATGACGACGACGACGACGACAGCAAAGACTCATCGCCCATTGCCCAGAGGACTCGGCAGCGTAGAGGGCAGGCCCACATAGCTCGCGGCGGAGGAGGAGGCGGCGGCGGTGGCGGCGGCGGCGGCGGCAGAGGTGGTAGCCCCCAGTTCTGCACGCACGCATGCCTCTTGGGCATGGTACAAGGGGGCCCGCTCGACCGGCACTGTCCCAACGTCGCGCTTCACGACAGCAACAACAACAACAACCGCCACCCGGTCAGACACGCCGCCTGGCTCCGCCTTGTGCACGAGCAGCTCGAGCGGACCCTGGACGACGGCATAACCCCCCTGGGAAAGGAGGGCGCCAGAGCGGTCACGTTCCAAGTCACCCTCCTGCAGCACGGATACACAGTCGTCAGCAAGGCCACCGTCGACGAGTTCATCGAGGATCTCGAGCACGAGGCGGCCGTGTACCAACAGCTCCGCCCGCTCCAGGGGGTTGACATCCCCGTCCACCTCGGCGCAGCCAACCTCGGGACCCTCTCGCGCACCTACTACTACGGCCACGGCGTCCGCATCACCTACATGATGTTTCTCTCGTGGGGTGGCTACGCCCTCTCCCGCAGCAGGCTAGGCCGTATCAGCCAAGCCGAGAAGCAAGAGTTCTTGGGCCTTGTAGGCAGGATACACAGCCTCGGTGTGCTGCACCGAGATGTACGAAAGGAAAATGTCCTGCAGGACCCGCGGACCGGCCGCTTCATGGCTATTGACTTTGAGCGCGCCGTGATGCACCGGCCCGAAGCAAGACGATCCCCTCGGACCACCGACTCCAGGTACGCGAGCCAACCGTGCAGCGCCGCATCACACCCGCTAGCGGCTGCCGACATGGAATCAGCCCGGCTCATGCTGCGCCTCCACCCGGTGCAGTAAGTGTGCTCTTACAGAGGCGTTGCGCGAGTGTGACTACATGTAGCTCCTCTTATGTTCTCATGCCCCTAGTCTATCGCAAAACGCAGCGCCTTTTCAAGGTTTTCGCCGGCCTGAATAAGCATTTGCATGCTGGCCTCGCGCCCTCTCTCGATGGGCTATCCACAGCGGCGATTTGTCTCGACAGTCCCATTCCCGGATGCCGGAGCCCCTGGACAGGAGCTGACGCATATAACGGTGGATAAGAGTTTCCCTGCATGTGGTTCCGGCTTCTATCACCCACCTTGAAGGGTTAGTGTACGATTTAATCAGCGACATAGCTTGTCTAATCGAGAACACATTCCATTCATTTTCTAATACCATGTTTCAAAAAAAAACCATTTCAGTGTAATATCCTTAGTCCCCAATCCACTAGTGCTCACTCCCACACAATCCACGACCAGCCCTAATTATTAAGATGTGTTATCACCTTGTCGTCTTCGTAGTGTTTGAAGACCAGCCGTTCCGAAGGCGACGACACGGGTGCGATAGCGTTGGTGAAGGGGCACAAGGCGGTGCAGCTCGATGAGACGGTCGCGCGGAAGTGTTGAAACTACATTGCCGATGCTGTTACTGCGGGACAGCTGGTAATCGTTAGGCGGTGACAGATGTGATCATGAGATATAAGCTTTGTCGCCTAAGGCAGACTACAGCACCGCTAAACCTGCATGCGTTACGGCCGTTGTGCCAGCAACTAAAATTTGGTAGTCTGTTACCCATCCAACTCCTTCAGTACTATGACGTGTCCACAGCGGGCCGGTCTGGAGACTGGGCCATATGACGGCCACGGTACCACTCATCTGCTATAACTGAGTCCGCTTTCTCTCTCTCTCTCTCTCTCTCTCTCTCTCTCTCTCTCTCTCTCTTCTTCCCTTTACTCTTTCTCTTCCCCACCCTCTCTCTCTACCACTCTCTCCAACCAAACTATCTCTCTAACCCACGCTGTCTCTCTCTCACCCACAAATCCCCCCAACCCTCTCCATCCAACATGCCGGACGAAAAAAATCGAAGCACATCATCCCCCTCCTCCCTACACGCCATATTCAAGGTCAGGCGACGTCACTGGAACACTGCAACAGTCTCAGGAGTCCTCAAGCTCGGGCTGCCAGCAACAGGAAGACAGTACAACTAGCAAAGGCAGCTCAAGCACCCTGTGGCGGCGGATACTACGCCGAGGTCAAGTCTCAACCCACAAACCTCGGCGGCAGCAGGCATCCGATAGCAACGCATGCATGCATCCCTTAGCCTCACCCACTACTGCTGCGGCTGTTGCTAACATCCCAAGAGTTTCCCCAGAATGGCACTGGAAAGGGCATAACGGCACGGCACGCGGTCAGGGCGTCATGCTTACAAAGCTGCCGCTCCCGAAAATACCCTACACCTGTGTGTATTCCTGCTCACTGCACATTACATGCTACCCCCCGGCGCCGGAATCAGTGGCCCAAGATGTTATTGCCCGCTGGCAGCGAGTTGAGTTCGTACAGATGGAATTCGGGTCGAATCATCTCCGCGAGATCCTCCGGGGGTCACCGATCCCGTGGCGGGCCAACCTCGACGACTACTGCTCCTCCGATGATGTTGATTTAGTGGGCTATCGGTATCATATCCCATTTTTTGCCGACCGGTCCGACACGCGGTCTGGAAAGGTCGAGGCAAACTGCTATGAGGATGGTCATACCGCTTCGCCTTGTTGCACGTCTGTGTCCTTCGGCGGGCTTGCATACACTCGTGGCATTATGCTGACGCTGAAGCACAACCGGACCGCCGACTGGTGCTACTGGAGCTTTTTACTTAACATCACGAGTGGAGACGGCGAGTGGCTCGCAAGCTTGTCGCGCACCGACGCCGCTGCTCTTGTCAGCCTCCATTCGGTAGCCAGGTGCGTGAGATGCCTACCTGAATTAACTGTACTCGGTTAACACAGGCCGCAAAAAATTAAACAGAGTTGCCGGCTGGATGTTCCCAGAGCGGGGATCCATCAAGACCGGGGTCATGTTTTACGCAAAGACTTTTCACCAACCGGGGCTCGAGCATTCCGATCTTGGGTCTCACCGATGCGGACAATCCTCACCTCTGGGCGTGTCACCTCTGGGCGAGTCCTATGACGAGGAGATGCGCCAGCTGGTAGATGATAACATCGAGATGCTCATCCGAGGAGGGGATTGATGTCTTCGCTGGCCTCGTCCATGGACCTGGGGCGTGGACGGTTCCTCAACCCCGTGGATCCAAATCTTTGCTCAGACCCCATATCACACGCACATTGGCCGTGAGACGTCTTGGACTCTGCATTCTGGCACGCAGATTCCAGTACCGGAGTGAGCGACTCGGTCAATGGGTGGCGCTGTCACGATCCCACCTCGGGCGTAGAAGGCTAGAAGACGGTCAAACGGGCACGAACTTGACGCGCAGAGGTCGAATTGCAACTGGAAGCTGCGTATTGTCGGGCACAGACTAAAAGAAGTCAATTACCAGCGGCCGAACTCGAGGGGGGAGCAGCGCATGACAAGAGTATCTGTGGGGTGCCCACTGGCGTGGGCACAACCCAGGGCCAAATAGTGGCCCTAGCTTCCAGCCCAGCCGTGACCAGATAGTTCAGTAGATTGCGCCGTGGACAGAGATTTCCTGCCCACAACGCCATCAATTCCATCATCTCGCAGATTCTGTCCCTTCGTGCCATAGTATCTCAAAGCAAAAGCCACTGACGACCAACAACACAAATAATACTTGAAGTACCAAAAAATCCGCCCTCTGCAATGATCTCAGGTTTTGGTATTCGGTGAATCTGCGAATCTGCATTAACGCTTGCCCCTCGATTTGTCAGCTCGACGATGTTCACTTATCTCAACTATTTCGATCAGCGACGGTCCGAAGTACCTGGGTGATACCCACCACCTGCCTAGGCAGTGCTGGCCGAGAGCGATCGCGAGCGCCCCTTCCTACCGCCTCCCAAATAGATAAAGGGGTCTCCAATGGAGCCAACGAGTTGTCCCAGAGTAAGGACTTCCCCGAGAAGGACCAGGACCCCATACCTACCCCTCCAGCTGTACGAGTTCCCTTTGACTCCAGCACCTCCGAGAGCGATCCATGGCTGCCGTAGGTGGTCTGGTGGGTTCAAGTCCTTAGCGGACGTCGCGTTTCCCCTGGTTAGGATTGTCAATGGCCCCGCCGCACCCCCCCATGTCTCCATAATCGCTCTCGCAAAGAGCCGGCGATCCATGGTTGCGATGCTGTGGCAGGGCTGTTCTGGTATCAATTTGTATTGGGAGCGCCGTTTTCTCGCAATGCTAGTTGCGAGGCGTAGCTGTAGCGCGAGACGTGGCTTGTTCGCTGTGGCACGAGGGCAAAATTTCCGAAAGGATGCAAAAGATGCAAAAAAAGCACTTTTCTTCGCCAGTATGAGATTTGCCAAAAAAACGCCATTTTGCTGCTTTTGTAGGTCAAAATCAATGACTCGAGCTGCAGCCTTCCACAGTTCTAACAGGTTCTAGTTCCCACAGCCGCGTAAATTGATACGCAATAGCTTACCACAATTCACAGCAAAAAAGGACTCTCTGGCAAAGGCACGAATCCACACAGGAGACAGGAGACCAGACGGGGATAGTGTTGAATCCAGCGTGCCGCGCTTCTGATATGGCTGGGTGTATAGGTTAGGTGTATTGAGAGATACCTCTTCTTTACCGAAGAAGATGCCTTATCCCGGAAAGCGAGTTCGTCTATGCGCGCGATTCTAGCGACCCTTGGGTTAGGCTCGTGGGATACACTTGGTGAGCTCGCCTCTGAGGATAGTGTGCCTATTAGTCAGTCAAGAAAGCCTGTTGCTTTTAGCGTATCAACTATATAGTAATACCTATTTCAGGGCTTAAACAACGTCACGCTACTAATTATACGAGATAATAATCTAAGGTAGTGACGACATAGTACACGTGTTTTACAGGAAAATCAAACACTTCTTATATCCGTAGTCTACGTAATTCTAAGTCCGCAATCCTAGATACAACCTAGATATAAGGATCAGCAGCTTACTGTAGACCTAGACACTAAGCTAGTCTGGTACGCGAAACTTTACAGCTCCTCTACCTCCTTAGAACACGCTGACTCGATAGTACGTTATCCCTATAGCTACGTGGTGAGCACTTTAGAAACAAGCCCTATTAGTTAGTATATCCGTCCTACAGAATTAGCCTGCTGAACCATACAGCCTAGATCCGGAGATATATATCATAATTATCATAATCCTTTTGTCGAACCTGGTGGGGAACAGTGAGGTACAGCACAGGCCACACCCTCCGGAGGAGGGTGTGGCCCGATGGGAATGTTGGAAAGCCATGGGAAAATTGCACCGCCATGGCATAACCCATTTCGGATGTGGTGAGCCACATCCGAAAGGGTGACTGAGATGGGTGGCGCAGGGGTTCTTAGCATTTGAGCGAGGGGGTCCCAGGGGAAACGTGTATATAACTGGGCGCTTCCTGCTATCTCTTTAGTTTGGAAGAATCAAGGCATTTTGCACACTGAAATGTTCTACTTCCCCAGCTCCCTGACTTCGACACCTTTTTAACTGAGATACGTATCGGCTCTTTAGCTAAATATCCAGAATTACAGATCGCTTAGAGGATCTATTCGTATAGGAACCAATTAACTTAATACTATTACTATCTATAAGCTTTAACGACCAGTCATAATAGAACACGTCAACAGAATAAGCTCGCTCCGAGCTTTACTCCCTACCGGCATTTACGTAATCTAAACCCAGGAGATACCGTAAGCCTTAATAAAGGTACTGTTCGGGGGGGGGGGTTATAGGACGTAAAATTCCTAATCCTTTCATCTTTCCGTATTACTTGCAACTTAATACGCCTTACTTATATAAGGAAATACTGACCTTAAAGAAACGGTAAAGTGGTTAACGTTGCTTCCGAGGTAGATAAAGCTTCATTAATTAATACGCTCTGTCAAACTATCTAGTATATATACTGCGTTATAAAGGCAAAGCGAGTCAAGCTTGTTCTTTTAATATAGTTCAAAGTTATAATTGACCGGTAACGGTGATTTCTCGGATGGAAAAGAGAAAACGGCAGTTATATGGTAAGGGAAAGCCACTGTTACGTACAGGGGCGCCGGTGTCCTAAAATTAGGCACAGCTTCGTCTTTACAACACACCGCCCTATTTATGGTCATAGCAAGTATAGCCGAGGCAAATTCCTAGGACTCACCTCGGCTCAGACACGGCTCACCCCTTGTTCAGGATCTGCGACTAATACGGACTCGGCTAGAAAATAGTGTCGGGTAAGACTATAGAGGTAATGGTTCCTTCTACCTTCTGGACACGCCCGGGCACGCAGTAGGCCACCTCTCTGGATTGGCGCGCACGACCAGGGACCCGGATACGTTTGTCTTTATGGGCGGGGATATCTGCCATCATGGGGCGCAGCTGCGTCCCTTGGAGCACCTGCGCATTCCGAAGGAGCTAAATTTGAATCTGAATCTCCCGCTTGTAGACATGGAGGAGATGAGGGTGAGATAGGGGGGAGGTGGTATCTGTCCTAGAGGGAAGGCGTTTGAGGAGATGAATGTCCGGAGGGGAAGGAAGAGGGAGGAGCCCTTCTTTGACCCGGTGATGGGGTTGGATGTGACGTTGGCGATTGAGACGATTGGAAAGGCGTAGGAGGCGGATATGAGGGAGGATGTGCTGTTTGTATTTGCGCATGAAACTGCGATTGATCCCACACATGGACTCAGCCACAGAGGAGATTTTGGAACATAAATGAATTCAATTCCTTGGGTTGCTGTCTGCCGATGATTTTTTGACGCTACTCAGCCTTCCAACCTTCAAGAGCATGGTGACAGATGAACTGTCTAATGCAACGGTAGACGCCCTGATGGGTGCCTTGCCAGACGTATCTCAGACCAATCCAGATCGGGTATGTTTTCGTCTTTACGAATGCGAACAGGACCCTCCAGGAGAAACTTGTCTTCGCTGACGCATGACTGCTCGATAGGTCTGGCTGTGGATCATATCTGCAATAGGTGGCCCCAACTCTGCCATCTCCACAATGTTTCCCCCCGACAGCACATCGTACTCTCATCGGTCTTCTCTATTCCTCTGGGAAATAAGCGACATAGTAAACGCCACCTCCACCTATCCTGACAATGTCAGAATCCCTTGGGTGAGTCAATTCGTGGACATCGTAGAAAGGAACGAGGGAAAGAAGCTAGGTATGTATTATAATTATGCAGACCCCACGATTGGAGAGCACGAGGTCGCCAGTAGAAGGTATTGGCCAGGCAATTATGAACGGTTAGCGCAGCTGAAGCAAGTGTGGAATGAGGCGGGCGTTTTCGAGAACTCACAGAGCGTCAAGCGTTGAACTTGAGCTGGTTATGCATTAGCACAATTGCGTTTCCCGAATGTTGCCCTCAGCAGTTAAGTTGGTCGTGCATGGTCCTGAGCTACTGCTGCCTTAATCTGAGCTGTAGTAATCGGAATGCGGCTCTGTGAGATAGCTCGCAAGCCTCATTTATAGCCACTCGGTTGAAGTTAACATCTCCTAGAACAAGGGTATCGGAGAAAGTTCCAGCTCAATACAGGCCATGCATAGCTAGTTGCGGGCTGAGGCTATGGGGTTGCTCAACAATTGCGAAGAAAATGGGAATTTAAGGAGCGTATCTAGGCGTTGAGATGATGGAGAAGGCTGCCTCGAGGATTTCCCGACGGGAAAGGTAATAAGGCGGTTCATTCAGATCCAGATTAGGGTGTTACTATCCAACAGTGACAACCTCGACGGAATGGTTACTATACAACACTTTTCCACGTCATGAACATGCTAAGCTGCCTCATAAAAATTCAGAAGAAAAAATACTGCTGACCAAGCGAGTCGATGTCTTGACGAGCCTAGGAAGAGGGTTTATAACATGAATCCTATCGTCCAAATTTTTATTTTCTTTTAGCTCGGTTCTTTGGACGGGGATCCCGGCAGTTAAGGAAGGACTCCATAGTTTTAGCATTTTAACCCGCGGAGCACAACTAATAAACCACATTTCAAGTGTGAAAAAAAAAAAATGAACAGAAAAGAGGAAACCGGGTGCAACGTGGAGATATGATGGTGGTCTTATATCTGTCAATGCCTTCCACTCCGATAACAAGGGCGCCAAGCCACGAGCGCGCAGGGTGGGGGACGCGGGGTATTTGGCAAACAACACCAACCATCCATCCGTTTGGCAGACCCCACTGAAGCTACAAAAGCGAGTGAACCACCAGCGTCTTCTCATGTCCAGAGCCAGCACTAAGTTTGGCAACGCGCAATTTTCAACCTCAAGTACAGCCCAATCAATGAGGGCGAGATCCGCATTATCGAGCTCCACCCTGGAGACGATATTCCGAATATACAGGGCTCCCTCAAGGTCGCTTCCATTGGAAGCTCCACCCCTACACGATACAGCGCTCTCTCGTATTGCTGGGGCCCGGATTCGCAGCCATGCAGAACCATGTCTCTCGACGACCAGCGGTTCGAGGTCCGCCAAAGCCTGTTGGAGGCTTTGCAGCAGCTCCACTCCCGAGATAAGTGCGCCCGCCTCTGGATTAACGCGATCTGCATCAACCAGGAGGACGAGGAGGAGAAGAAGTCGCAGCTACCTCTCATGTCCTTAATCTACTCCAAAGCCAAGACGGTAGAGATTTAGCTCAGGACCGGTAAGGGCAATGGAGAGCTTAGGCTTTAGTCCCTCGCCAGCGGAGAACTCGAGGCGATTACAACGCCCCGCATCGTCGGCACCGTCATCCATCTCCTTCAACGACCGTAGTTTTCGCATACCTAGCTTATTCAGGAGTTAATAGTTCTCGCAGGTAAGGGACAAGCATTCGTTAACTGCGGAAACCGCCGTAACCGCCAGATGCAGCATCCTCCTAATGACACGCGCTCGTAGTATGCGATAAGTCTCCATAGGGGAGGGGAGTCGTTCAGGGTAAGCTCTCTGCGATCTGCAAACCGCCCGCAGACTAACTCGAGACATCGGTGAGAGATGGTGTTAAATGGGGGTCGAGGAGAGCGCGTTTCTACTAGCAGTCCTAGAGCGGGTGGTTAGGGGAGACTTTGTGTTATTGAAGCAATTCTCTAAGGTAACTGATTCCACAGCTACCGAAACTTGCAATAACAGTAGCGTAAAGAAAGGGGGAAAATTGTTTTAAGTGACCCTAAACTATAGAGAATGTACCTCCTCACAACGAGTAGGGTATGTTGGGAAGGCAGCTACATGGCAGTTTGTTACTACGCGACGTGAGCTGTTTCGCCCGACTCAATTTTGCGCCGGTCCTGTAATAATTATTGGTCCAGTTACTGGGCGTGGTGCTCTTTCCGTTGTATTCTTTCATCGCCATACTAATTGGTCTGCCACGCGAGACGCACCCCTAAAATGTAACCCAGCTAATCCACAGTCGCGATGGTCGCAACCTCCAGTTCATACAAAGGCCTCTCTCGCCATCCTTGTCACGGACGCCGCGGCCGCCGCAGCACCACGCCCTCTCTTCACGCTGGCCGTCGCCGTCCGATACACCGACGCACTGCTTCCCACACTCGCGGGCAGGGCCCTGGACGCAGTCATACCGTCCCCGCAATGCTTCAGACACTTGCGGGGGGTGCTCCGGCCCTGCGACTCATAGAAGAACCTCGACACCTCAAACTCGTGCTGCGGCGCGCCCGAGGCGACGCACACCCACCTGGCCGTGAACGCCTCGAGCTGAGGCCAGCACTGGCCGCACCACTGGTAGCCCGGGAACTTGTCCGACTCGCGGGCGGTGGTGCGCCGCAGAATCTTGCCGCAGAGCTTGTTCGAGCAGCAGCAGACGGTATCGGCCGTCCTGGACCAGGTCTCGCGAAAGTCACCGCCGCCGGGCGCCACGAGGGTGGAGCCGCTGCTCCTGAGCCCCAGCTTGCGGCAGAGGGCGTTGCACTCGTGGGTGGCAAAGAAGAGCTTGAAGCCGTCCTCGCCGAGGTTGGTCTCGGACAGCACGAAGCGGTCGGGGTCGAGCGTGTGCACGGCCGGGTCCGTCAGGAGCCCGCCGACACCCTGCAGGTCGCAGACGAGGAACCGGCCGCGAGAGCGCTCAAAGGTGAAGTGCGAGAAGGCCTGGGCCGCGCGGCCAAAGGCGTTGTCGCCGGCGATGTCGTCGTTGACGTAGCCGGCGTTGCTGTTGTACTTGACGTACGTGCCCTCAAGATACGGCTCCATGGACAGGCACGCATCCGAGGACGCCAGCGCGCCCTGGAAGCATGCCGTCACGACAAAGTCGATCGGGTGCCCTTCCGCGCTGCCCGTCAGCGCGTTGAAGTCGAGCGCGAAGGCCTTGCACAGCGCCTGGCTCCGCATCCCCTCGGTCAGGTGCGGGAGGCGCGAGTCCGCCCGCATGTGGGACTTGACCACGTAGCGGTTGGCCGACGCCGCCGTGCCGGCGTACGAGGCCGTTCGGAGGGAGCCTTGGGCAAACGGCCGCGCGCGTTTGTGGATGACGAGCTGGAGGACGCTCATGGGGATCTTGTCGTCGTGCTCCATCATGGCGTCGAGGGTGCTGCAGCCGTGGCGCACGACGTCGGGCGAGAAGCCCTCGACGATGAGCGTCTCGTCGAGCCAGCCAGGCGCATCCCAGCGCGCGGGACCGACCTCTAGCTCCACCTCGGTAACGCTGCCGTCATCTTCGCTGATGGGCGTGAGCTTCAGACCGGCCCCCCCTCTTGTCGCCTTGGTGATGCGGCTGGCGGTGCGCGCAGCCGACGCGGTGACGGCCTTGACGACCAGGTGCTGCAGCGCGCCGAGGGTGGTGCCGAGCTCGGCTTCCCGGAACAGCAGCGGCGCGTTGGCCTCCGCCGGGCCGAGCGCGGAGCGGCCCACCTTGCTCGCGTAGCTGTTGATTGGGAGGAGCGTGCAGTCCGCCGAAGCCGCCGCATACTTGTCGGAAAAGGCAAAGACCATGCGATCCGTGGTGTTGTTGATACGGAGCAGCACGTAGCTGATCCGGAGGGCTACCATCTGGTCGAGCAACGGCGCGTGCGTCAGCCCGTGCGGCTCACTCCCTGGGGTGGCATATGAATCCCACCCGGCGGGGAGGTCGTGGAGGGCATGGGGCGGAGCATCGGCGATGTGGATGACAACTCGTGTCTGATGCTTCCACGATGCTCCGATAGCTCGCTGGATGCCTCCGAGGACGTCCTCAGGAGCGTCATTTCCACCGTCGGCAACCAGGCCACCGAGAAAGGAGCGCACCTCGTCGGTGGACGTGGTAAAGTCCAAGAACTGGATGTTAGGCGTATCTCCGTGGTCCTTGTATCCGACTACGGCGGTTCGAAGCTCAGCTTGGCCCAGGAACGCCTTGCCAAGATCATCGACAATGCTCCGGACCTGCTGCTTTGCTGCCTCGATGTAGCCCCCCATCGAGCCGGTGGTGTCGATGAGGAACAGCAAGTCCGTGGAGCAAACGGTCCTAAATAGCCCTGATGTTGCCCGTCGGGGCGCCGCCGCCCTTGCATGGAGCTCGTCGCGCCGAAGCTCTCGGATGCGGCGGGCCGTTTCGGGGCCGGTAAGGACTAGCGCGTCTCCCTCGCGCTTGAGCCTCTCGACGAGGTCATGCTCATCCTCCACGGCGCGACGTAGTTTATCCACCGCCGCCTCGGCATCTCGAAGCCGCTCACGGGTGCGCGTTGTGGTGGCCCGGCTTGTGGCAACCGACGAGGGTAGAATCGTGAGTGCGGAGAGCGCCAGCCGACTCTTCGTGAGAGGGGAGGGCTCCCTCACACTAACCGCTGTCGTGGTGGTGGTTGACAGACGCGAGTCGGTAGCCATCGGGGCGGCTCTAGGGGCGACAAGAGAGCGAGATGCTACCTCCGACGCGGAGCTGCTAGGCATGCTGCCGCGAGTTCCCCGTAAGCGATGTACCGTGTCGGACCGCAGGTAGGTGCCAGGCGTGGTCATTGCTGGGTTTGCATTTGCTGCCACAAGTCCTTTCTTCTTTACTAGGCAATATAGAGTGGAGATGAGGTTGTAGAAGGATGTGACTGCGGAGAAACGCGGGTTCAGCACCGCGAATGTCTCTTTGGGCGCCTGCTTGTGCTTTTATGGGAGGAATACATAGCGGCGCCTCTTCGGCCTCTGCGCAGTTGGCTGTCGTAGGCCTCATTATCTTTACATCCTCGCCAATCATCCTCCAAATATACATCAAAGTGAGGCTAACAATGCGGTCCCGATTGGTGCTTGGCACCGCGACCAACCAAGAAGGTATGGGAGATAATGTGATGAGGCCTACCTCTATCTGTAACGCGCCGTCTCTAGTCAGTCGGAGGCATCACCGGCACAGGGCAGTCATCTAGGCTGCAGAAAATCGGCTGGCGAATAGGGAGGTTGCTACTGCTGCTTGAACTGGTCCTCCTCCCTCCAAACCCCCCCACCCCAAAAAAAGATAGCGTGCTCCGCAAGGAGAACTCCACCCAATGTATGCCTATGCTTTATGATGCTTCATGATGCAGCTTATCATTTCAAGTACAGTTAGTAGTATAGACTGCTCATAGTTTAACGTTTAGTTGCCGCTACGGCTACCTATTTTCACAGCGCCCTGTTGCTTGCTACGTAACTTCACATCTCTATATCCTCAGTATGCCCAACCCTTCCCGCTGAATCGATATTCGACGACTCGCATTCCTCTTCGTAAATGCGGTACGAGCCTAGGTGCTCAGCGGTTCATCCAAGAGTGGAGCTATCTTCCTCGCTGACAATTCACCGAACGAGCAGCACTCCTCATCCTCGGGTCAGCGATCCTGACCGCCCAGTAAGTTACTTCAGCCAGTGTTTCCTCGTCTTCGTAACCCCCTAAAGCATACGGGATATCCATACTAAGAGCGTTTAGCGTCCATAGAAACATAAATAAACCGTACGGAATGTTTTGTCTCAGCCACTTGCGCCGGGAGAGGGAGCTCCTACGAAAGCGTTAGTCGTCCAAGAACGTCCCAGACGAAGCCAAGGTTGGACAGAACTTCGCCGCTTTGGAAAAAGGGGGGATTGTCAAAATGAGTATGCCCGTTTCGCAATACCGTAACTATTTCTGATAGTGAAGTCGCAAAAATACTCCAGCAATGTCCAACGCCCCGAGACCCCTGTGCGGCTCTATGCCCGCAAAGCTAGCCCATTCTCGACTGCTTTCCAACTATCTTCTCTGACGCGTCAGGATGTGCACGCTTTCTACTGCTCGCGGTACGAGAACCTCGGCGTGTGCTGGTGGTTCCCGCCGAGTCCCCTATCTCCGGCTGCCCCAACTTGCTCCCCTCCTGTTGCGGCAGGCCTCCTGCTCCTGGTCGGTAAACGTCGAACTATCGAGCGACTCGTCGGACTCGGGTCTTCAGGGACTTGAACCCCCACCCGTGTATTCCGTACTCGAAACAGCCACTTGACCGTCTGCAGTTCGGTTGGGCGCCATGAACACTCATGCGGGGCGCAGCCGCGTCTCGTTGCAAGAGGCATCATCAATTGCGACTGGCGTTCTTCGTCTCATCTAATGAATAAGTCCGGTCGTTGGTCTCATAGCACTACCGTGCGCAGGACCCATTTAAGACTGAAAATACTTCAGAAGAGGTAGGTGAGATATCGCGTTTGGTGATAAAGTGCCAACTTTCTTGGGTGTCATCTGTGTCTTAATTCGGGCATTCTGCATCAACGCTTGAAGCCTCTGCTGTTACTGCCATGCCCGTCGTAGTTTTCTTCTTTTTGTTTCACATCTTTCCTCGAACTCCATGTCGTCATGTATTATATCTTATAGCAGTTTATCCGAGGGCGCTCTACGACAAGAAGCGATAATAGACAGAGCACGCGATAAGGCGCCAGAAGTGCTCTATGTGCTCTTCATGCTCTATGTGCTCCGTGCAGAGCGCCCAGAGCACACAGAGCACACACAACAACGTACGAAGTCACTTCAAACAATAGCTTGAGGGATTTTCTGTATAGGTAGAGCAGATTGCTAGCCATTCAAGATCCTTACTCTGATCCTCTTCCCACTAGCAAGCCCTTCCACCCCAGAGCCTCCAGCTCTCACAACCTGCACCGTCACCGACACTCAGAACACACTATGTTTTAGCAGTTTCAGGTCGACTGTGATACTCATGCTATTCTGAAAAGCGGGAACGCTAGGGCCTAAATTTGGGACCGCGGTTGGAAAGTGCCAAGGGGTGACAGGGCCCTAGTGACCCGAATCTTGGACCACGGTTCCGAATTTGGCCCAGAATATACCAGTACATGCTTTGGGATGGTGCACAATACCCCAAATCTGAATTTGGGATGGTACATGATATACCAGCACTGATGGGATGTCCCGCAGTATACCAGGATGGAATAGGATACTTCAGAATATACCATTACACGCGCTCTTCACCTCACGCGAACTAATCAGGTAGATCTCCGTGCTAAGAGATAAATAGATACCACCATCGTGCCCACAATGAAGTCAAGAATCTCTTAGTTCCTCACGTAAGTAATACACTGTTTATTTGTGCTTTACTGATCAGCTTACTCTATGTCTTATAGATCTCCCTAAGTATACGCACATCGGCGACCTGTCTTAACCCATTCCGGGTGCAGACTGTAACATCCACCTCTCTCTAAAAGTCTCGATTTCAGCCATTATCCCTCTCTCCCACGCTTTGTGATGTCCCCTTTTCGCTACCTATGAAGGTAACCTTCCTCCTTCTCGTAAGCGCGGCTCTTCAATCAACCGCAATCCAAGCGCCAACTTAGCCACCCCAATCTACATATAAATGCCATCACCTAACTGGGAAGGATGTCATCCGGCTGCTCAAGATGTACCTATCCCAAGGTCACGCTGATGAACTCGTTGCCGAATTCCAAACTCAGTCGCTCTATATGGGCTCTATTGTCAATTTTGAGCGCTATATCAAATTTTGTCCTATTATCAAATTTTGTGCCCATTGTTGCGCCCATTGTCAAATGTTATGCCGTATTGTTCAAATTTTGTGCTCCTCACCACGGTGCGTGCCTTTTTAGTTCACTGTCTTTCAGCACCAAACCCCCAGCCTAACACCGTGCGAGATCAGTCATGATCGCACTTGAACCACCGAGATCAGTCGTCATCGCGTAAAAACACCAAAGTCGCGCTCGGACCAGGCGCTCGGACGCTGTATCACCAAGTAAGTTTCCTTCCATTCCAGACTCTCCCCTCTCTTTTTTGCAACGCAATTGAAATCGCATGTTCAATATGGCCTCAAAAATGGCGTCGCCAGAGTCTCCCAACCCCTCTGGAGAGGACCATCATGGAGGCCAGGTCCGCGCTCTTTCATTTTCTGTTTTCCCCTCCCGCATTGCCCATGCTAATCTTTTCCTGCGGAAACAGATCTTCTTAGGCAGCCCCTCGTTCCATCAGCTCGTTCAACGGCTAGCCCAATTGACCGCCGACGTAAAATCCGGTAAAGAATTGCCCTTCTGTATCCAGTTCCACTGGACGGCCGACAAAGTCGAAACTCTCCATTCCAAACTCCTACGGCAACGCGACATCTCGAACCTTATTTCGCGATTCGAATACGATTACAAATCCTGCACCGTCTCTCTCAAAATGGGCCAGTCTCCGGGCCATGCCTCCCTTGCGGGGACCATCAATACGATCCTCCTACAGAGGCTTATCACCTCTGCGACAGACGCCGCCACTGGCATGGATGAGAAGGATGTGAAACAGATCTTTCCGCTCTTTTCAGGCAAGATCCAACAAAAGGACAAGCTCTGGTACGAACCTGACGGCTCTTTCGGCTTTTTTGGGCGTAATGGTGAACGTTATGGTGTCAAGCCTACTATGGTTTCCGAGGTTTCTTAGAGAGAATCTCGAAAGCACGCGGAAGAGAAGGGCCAAGTCTACATCACTGCTGGAGGGCTCCTGCTTGGTCTTATCACAGATGCCAACTATCCGAGACTTAACAAGGCAAGAGTGGGACTTATTGTTGCGGACGATAACAGCCTCGGTTTCCGTTGGGAGCGACGTGGTGACGTCTTTTACAGCGATCGTAAAGGGCCTGTTGATGGTGAGGTTGGCTTCTACCTCTCCGACTTTTTCGGTGCTGCTGGATTGCTGGCAGCTTATTGTCGCCCTCCAGTTGGCATCTCTAGGTCAGCATACTTGCCCCTTCTATTTTTCTCTTTCTACCCCTGTTTACTAATGTGACTCTCATTTTTCAGACAGCCGAATTTCACGATTTCATATGGAGAGCTTGGAGCTGCATTCCGTATTGCGCGTCACCTCAACTTTCCAAAGAAATTCACAATGACGGAAGGAGACGAAAAGATGTTGCTTGAGGCAATGCAAGGCCCCTCCAGCATTCTTAAGCATGTTAAGCGTCAGGACTGCCAGGAACTCGAGCGAGTTCTCGCTCAAGAGCGCCAGGAATTCGCCCAACAGCGCCAGGAATTCGAGCGAACTCTCGCCAAAGAGCGCGAACAGAACCTTGCACAACGCCAAGAACTTGAGAAGCATCTTGCAAAGATGCATCAACAACATGCCACAGGCATGGGCAGCACAGGCCGCGCGCGTGGTGGAAGCAGCAGCTCCAAACCTGATGGAAGTGGTCGCCGCTTCTTCACAACCGTCCCTCGAGCCATGCTTAATGGCAGCAATGCATTTCTGTCATCGCCTCTCACTAGCGGCGATTGGTGTACCGAGGGCTATCTTGGTCCTTCTGCTACGGCAAAGCCATACGAGGTCGCCATCGCTCCGTGGCGCCGTCTCTTGGCTCGCTTTCCTCGCAGGTGGTAATCGCTATGGGCTACCTCGGTCTAGTGTAGAAACAAGGGAGGCAGTGTACATAGTTTGGGCTTGTTGTATCTAGCAGCAACTATAGAGGTTTTCCTGGTAGACGTAGGTTAAGTTACGAAGAATTGCCAGGTGTTGTGCACCAATACAGCGGGGCAAGTTTTGCCTTGAAAAGGGTTCGTGGATTCTTGCGGAAGTACTGCCATTTGTGTGTTTGGTCAACCAGATCCTGGAGTGATGGACAGCAGAACCAAGGCAGGAGAGCAGCGGTAGCTCTGTACACCTGAGTGTGAACATCACATCGTTTGTGCGGGGCGTGAATGTGATGTTAGAGCTCATGGGCGGCCAGGACGCCCGCAAGGCCAGGGAACCGACATGCTGCCCCGACATCGAGGAAGCTTATCTAGACGCCTCAGATGAAGGCAGTTGGGCCGAGGCGGGCACACCATGGAGACGGTGACCAGGTCACACGGGGCAAGCAAAGAGCTACTTCAGGCGGTGCACGGGACGGTCTCAATCTCCATTCTCGCAGCGAAGATTGAGGCCAGCGAGATTGAGGCCGCATTCGACACTCAATAGGCCTCCGAATCAC
>Ga0247770_1000477_pt1 | contig 38552 bp, 31 predicted proteins | sample UWRJL136409B6_FD_179943 | JGI IMG/M metagenome (GOLD analysis project Ga0247770, IMG submission 179943) | Plant litter microbial communities from Arlington Agricultural Research Station in Wisconsin, United States - UWRJ-L136-409B-6 | ecosystem: Environmental > Terrestrial > Plant litter >... | reverse complement strand
CGTCGACGACCGAGAACGGGGCCTGCTCGGCGTACTCGAGGCCTGCGCGGAAGTACAGCTTCGGCCGGCCGAACCAGCGCCATGACCAGCCGCCCGCCCAGAAAAAGGCCCACCAGCTCGGCAGGTCGCCGTAAGGATTAACATAGCCACTTGCGCCATCCGCGCCGGGCCGGCCGGTCGGGGGACTGCGCACGGCGTCCGCCGTGGACTGCATATTGTCCTGGCCCTCGCTGGACCTCTCGATGAGACTGCGAGGCAACGGCGGGCCGGGGACCGGCGGCGAACTGGGAAGACTGCGGGACGTGCGATAGCGCTTGTGTTTGTTGTGGTTGTTGTGGTTGTTGTGGTTGTTGTGGTTGTTGTGGTTGTTGTGGTTGTTGTGGTTGTTGTGGTTGTTGTGGTTGTTGTGGTTGTTGTGGTTGTTGTTGTGTATCAGGCGGTGGGAGGTGTGCCGACGCGGCGTGTAGTTGAGCAGCGGGCTGGGACGCGGGGGCTGCGGGTGCGGGTGAAGGTGCAGGCGCAGGAGCAGGATCTTGTTGCACCGGGTTCAACTCGCGATCCACCCGGTCCAGCTCTTCCTGGAGTCTTGTCAGTCTCTCGAGGGCACCCGCAGGCAGGCCACCGGGATGATGCAACATACCATCCACTCGTCGTACTTGTCCTGGTCTGGATCCTTGGAACCGCCGTGGCGAACTCGGAGAGTGCGAGGCTCTTGGCTCTCGTTCTCGGCCATGTAGCGTGTCTCTATGTCTCTGTGGTCTGCTCGAGAAACGCAATGTGGGGTTTCCCAGCCCGTGTCTCCTTCGACGGGGCGTAACGCGACGGGTTTAAGTATCCCGCATTCTCTAGTTACCTTACAGAATGTAGTGTCCGCGATGCAGCCTTGTGCCCCCTGCAGTTTCAGGGGCGCTGTCCTGAAGCGCTGTGGCTTAAAAATGGAGTTGCAGCATATCGGGTCTCCTGTTCGTGTGTGTGGTACCTTCCGGCAAAGCTATTGGTCGACTTGCCCCCCTATCTCCACCGTGATATCGGAATGGCGCCAATATTTGCCTCTTGTGCGACCTCGCATGCAACAACGCACAGGAGCAACCTCCAAGGCGTTTCTAAATAAATTTAAAAAAGAAATTTAAAAAAGGGGGGTTGAGAAAAGGCGAAAAGGGGTCGACGCCTCTCAGCCGCATCGAACGTGTCTGTGGCCTGCCCAAATTTGCCGTAGGTGCGCTCTCCCATGCGCAAGCATTGTCAACCCGTTTATGCTTGTTCTCTCTTCTCCGATACTGCTTTGTGCCGGCCCGCAGATGCCAACGCCATCGCCATGCCCCGAGAGAAGAAGTTACCCGAGTTCGTCCAGTTGTGGAGGCGACAAGGTGCGTCGGCTCACGACCAGTCCCCTCGGCTTAACTGACTTGAGCAACGCACATAGTTCCTTCACAAGATCTCCAGAGACAGGCACAGGGGCAGCCAAGTAAGGGACTAATCCAATCAACAGCGGACAACAAGCCGGAAAAGTGGGACGAGCACCGCGAGCTCGGCATTCTGTACGTGTCCATCTGACGGGCCACTCGCAATGCTGTTTACTCATGGCAGAATACAGATTACTCGCCTGTTTGGACGATTGCAACCCCTATAATAACGAAGGCATCGACAGCTTCGATGACCAATTCAAAATCCCCAAGGAGGTCGTCGCCGAGCGTCCGAGGCATGTGTCGCATTCATTCGGCAGTTGCGTCGCAGACGACGAGGATGGGTACGAAACCATTTGGATGCGCCTCCTCGCTATCGTCCCGAGTGTTCACGACCCGAGCAAGGGGCCGGACTGGATCAAGACGCTGCTCATCCTACGGTGGAAGCCCAAGCCCGGGGCCACAAACGGTGAGCACGTGGTGACCCTGATCGCGTACCGGCCACCGGCCGTCCTGCGCACCGCTCTGTTTAAGTTCTGGGACGACGAAGACACCTGGACGAGGGCCATCTTCGATCCCTACGTGCTTGTGAGCCTAGCTCTTGCCTCGTGGTACGAGCGGTTGGACCAGCTCGCCTGGGACATTATCGACCTCATTCACGCCGAGGAGAAGGCCGTGTTCGAGCAATCCGCGGAGACAGGCCGGGAGCCCATCACTGACATCAACCTGCAGCGCCTGCACAACCGGGCCTCAAACGCCATCTTCGCCATCGAGGCCCTGGACGCCGCCATCCGCGTCGCCGACCTGGCTCTGCAGCACCACGAGGCCTTCTCGCCCGGCACCCGCACAGCACGTTGGCACAACACGCACCGCGCCCTCGGCTACTGCGCCGAGCTGTTCCAGACGGCGCGTCTGCGCACCCTCAGCTCGGCCGCGCGCGTCGACAACATTGTCAACCTCGCATTCCACCTGGGTTCGGCCTACGACAGCCGCCGCGGCCTTCGCGACAGCCGCAGCATGCGCATTATCGCCATTGTCGGGCTCTTCTTCCTGCCTTTTACCGCCATCACGAGCATCTTTGGAACCCAGTTTTTCGTCGCCGTCGACGCCGACGAGGGCCGGAGCCCGCACATGAGCGTCAACCCGGATATTTGGCTGTTGTGGTCCACGGCGCTGCCCATTACCGGCACCATTGTGGCTGGTTGGCTTGCCTACGAGAACTGGTCTCATATGCGGTCCTTTGGGTTGAGAGTCCCGAGGCTGAAGGGGCCGCGAACGACAAACTACAGCGGGGAGATCGAGATGCAGCCGATCCTTGGGGCGCACCAATAATTAGACGGGTGTTAAGTTGATGACAGTCGGAAATGTTTTCAGGTATATTTCGATAGGCTAGAACTAGCGGATTCCCTTGCCCACTATAACAACACCAATGCCAGCACCACAATCCCCTACCAAAAGCCCTCGACTGACAGCCCTTCCACCCCCCCAACGCCCTCGTCGTTGTCGTAGCCGTCACACTGACTCAACCGTTCCCGTCCGCGTAGACCCCAGTCCCAGTCAGATTCAGTTCTAACCAAATTCATCGTCGAGGTTCCCCGCCCACAGCCAACAAATGGCGAAAAAGTCGGAACATCAAAGATATGGCTCTCAAACGCCTTGTTCGTGAGACATTGGTCACTGCCAAACGTCAGAACACTCACCATTAGAAAACCCATGATCACCGGACACCCACCAATGAATCTCATTCCCGTCAACACCCCTCTCACAATCCACTCCCGAGCAGTTGGTGTATAAATTATCGCTTCTACACCCAGCAAGGTTGCTCTTTGTGTTGCTGTTGGACTGTAATGGGGACTGAGGGCGTGCGAGATGGAAGGGGAGGCTAAGAGGGGAGGAGCTGTGATTAGCTTTGCTGTGAGACTTTCCCGTTGGGCGAGGGAGAGGCGTTGAGCAGAGTTGAAGGGCGAGGAAGAGAAATGAGGCATGAAGGACTTCTAGAGTCTTGATGCCGAGAGTCTGGTTCTTTTGTAGCGTCGTCCACATCCCGTCATCAGCCTCTTCGTTTGAAGACTGTACCGGTATTGATCTAGTTAGGTCACAAAGCCTTGCGATGAGTGGAGACCAGCTAAAGAAAGGCGGTGCACTATCCATGCGGCATGAGGTACGCCAAGGGCACCAAGAGACAAGGCTTCGGGCTACTCACAAGATATGAAGAGGCAAAGAATATTGTAGACATTTCCTTAGGTGGACCCGCCACAAGGCTTTAATAGGCTCGAGGGGAAGTTATGAACGAGGGAGTTTTGGTGGTGTGTTATGTTGAAAGAAATGATCTCGGATAGCATCAGGGACTCTGACCGAGTACAGATAGCCTATGATAAAGATATCATTCCCCGCCCTAGCGCTCCCAGTTATATGTCTGGTCGTTAGCTTCGTAGTAGGTTGGGTTATACCAACTAATCAGGTTCTTAGTGATAGAGCTGTTTGGGTCCTCGCTGCGCATTCACTCTCTTGTAGTAAGATTATCCGGCGGCCGCGTCTCGTCGCACACCGAACATTGCCACTCGAAATGGTTCAGCGCTTCTATGTGCTGAAATCGCTCTGTCGGAGATGAAGTAACAGGGACAGGCGTGTAACCACTCAAAGTTGTAGTCCATGGGTTAAATAGGCATAGCAATGGGTAGTGATCAACGAGGTTGATTGGAGCTGCGGTGGCGGGGAATAGCTAGGTACACGGTCCGCTCCTTGACCTAGGTTTCTAACACCATCCACGTATTGAGAGCTATATAGTTTGTACCTACTACTCCTGGTCCATGGGAACCGCTGCTAACTCGCATAGAGATAGCGTACCGGGCAGCTTTGAACGGCAGCATGGAGCCAGACAGAGGAGCACTACTGACTCTGCGGTCCGGAGCTGACAACGATCTGAACGGTACAGGGCAGTGAGTATGTGGGTTGTTTTTGGTTTGCTCACATGCCGAGGTTTGTAATCTGGACCAATGGTTGGGCAGAAGATGGACCTGTGTCAGCTACGGGAGCACCGCTTTGTCTGTCCGGCCTATGCCATGGAATTTCTCGCACCGCGATGACTCGCCACCTCTGGCTGCAGTCTCCTCACCATCACCGTGCTCTGCCAACCATATTGATCCGCGGTCCCTCGCTTTGCCAATTGTGACTGCAGTAGTGACGCAGGTGTTAGCCAATCAAGCCCCAGGGCCGGCAACCCTGACCAATCACCAACCCCCTTGGCGAGAGTTAGCCAATTACAGCTCTTTGTCGGCAAGGCCTGCATGCACCGAGGCATACGAAAATATAAACGCAGCGAGGCCCACCTCCGCGAGCCCGACGTACCCAGTCTCCTAAGAATGATCCTCTGCTCCTTTTCAAACCCCCATTGCCATCTGGTACTCTCAGAGTAAGTACACTACCTCTTTAATTATTTAAAACCATCGCTCTCTTCCTCTTCTCTTTATTCTGACTCTGACTCTGTGGAGCCAGAAATTGATAAATGAAGCCCAGAGCCCACAGCACTGGAAATACTCCGCAACCACAGCTTCTGCGCGAAGGTCTGTCATGACTTTCCATCCATGGGAATCATGTTGGGGATGGCACGATTTTATCCGCGCCGTCCTCGGAATTGTCTTACTCTGGGCTGGCTGGTTCGGCTTCAACGGTGATTCCGCCCTCACTGTGGTTTTCGTCCCCTCTCGGTTGAAGTCGTGCGATGACACGCCTTCATCGCGTCGCAACAACATGAGCTATGCCAGGGGACCTCGAACAAATGCCCCTTAATGAGCGGCATCATTTCTCGGCAAGAGCCTCTTCGGAAAATTCAGGAGTCCGACAACACTGCGTGCGGCACAGGCCGTCACGTGAAGATCATGTGATCATCGCCGGCTGAACATCGGTTCAAAACGACGACTCGATTACTTGATGCCTTATCTTTTCAGGCAACAACAACCATCAAACACCGCGCCGAGGCGACGCCGGTTCGCGAACCACGGCGACGACAGAGGCAACCAGGCAACCAACGTCAATTGCGACGGCCGACGCAAACGCGATGCAAGCTCCCATCACACTGAAGTGCAGTTTTTCGGCAGTCAGCTCGGACTGACAATTCCCCGAGGCCATGCACGCGCCTGGAAAGAGTCGAATATCGAGCGATTTTTGAACTTCAAAACAGGGCTACCGGAGCGGGGAATCGAAACCGGTCAGTGCAATCAAGCAATCAGAACCTCATCCTCCATCCCTCATGCAAGTTGCTGAGTTTCCCTGCAGGATCTTGCGTTATCGATAAGTTGGGTTTCTCGGAGGCCTCTGACCATGCCTGAAAGAGCAACCGTTTGCGAACGAATTGGACCATCAAGATAAACGCCACAAGGTCGTTTTGAGGCTTCCTCAGCCGGGACGAAGGAGCACCGCTAATGCGACCCGGGACAGCATCAACGGTACATGGTCTAGACCGGCGTTTTCTGGCGCATCGTCCAAAAAAAATCGGTGTCAAGAGGGGTCGTACTCACGGCTTGATGGCGATGATTCCGATTCGCACTGTCCCACTCATTGGCTTTCGCCGCCAGAGGGCCAGCCGCCCGATCTGATTCGAGAAAATACCTGGAGGTTAAAGCTATTCGGGGGAAGTGCAGCGCGAACACGACCGCTTGATTCGAGCAAAATCGTACCGAAGCGATCACTGGGATTGCGCCTTACCCAAGGATATGATTCCCCACAACAGGTGTGCAGTAAGGTGCAGGACGGGTGGTGTCCGTATCAGGGTGTTTCCAGGCTTATCGACTCTTCGAGACCTCCCTCCTTTGTACCTGCTGGTGAGACTTCTAGAGTCCGGTACATCTTGGCAGGAATCTCGTGGTCGTGCAGCTTATGGTTCGAGAATGGAATGGTGCGGGGCAGAGTTTCTGGCGGCTTGGTTTCTCGTCGTGCTCTCGTTGGAGACCACCGCCGCCGAAGCATGTTGCGGCTCAAGAGCTCTTGATCGGGTAGGCTGAGGTCTGGCAGCGAACGCCTTTAAAATCGCCGGTTTGCGCGACTGGAAGGCGGTCAGTTGCAGTCAGCAGCATCGCTTCTCTCGACAGATTTGGCAAGAAATTGAGTCAACACGCTCCACTTACAAAGTTTGTTACCTGAGACTTAGCTATTTCGCGCGTCTCGCCCATCTCAACCTTACCCATACTACACCAATCTCCAAATGGCGCTCCCCTATCTCCCGCAACCACCTCCAGGGTATGACATGTCCACTGCGTACCGTGGCACCAATTCTCAGATACTGACAGCGCGCCCTCTTGCCTGGCGCAGACCGATGGGTGGAACTTACACCGCAAATCCCACCTGTTGCTCCATCACTAGCTTCCTTAACGAACCCTCACCACTCGGAAACACCCTCGTCGGCCTCGCATACAGCACCCATACCGTCGCTACGGTCAAAGAAGTCCATAAGACGCGAGTTTTGGAAGAGCTTGCGAAGCTGAAAGGGGCACTCCCTGAAAGTTGACGCTGGAGTATCCCTTGGGGTTGGTGCTTTACAGCCATCCTCCGTGCCTCAGGCTGTTGGGCCCTCAACAAGGCATCTAGTGGTCTTGGATCAGGACGAAGTGGGGGGTGGAGGAACTTCATGCGTAAATGTTTGCTGGGGAAAGTCTGGCATCTTTGCAGCGGTGTTGCATACAAAGGGCAAATCACATCCTGCATTTTCATCAAAACAATCCCATCCTGTAGGGGATCAAAGTGCCTCCGCTGAGCCCATTTTGTTCCTGCATTCTTCCTCATTCACTTCTACTCGCGTTGAGAGTCAAACACCATCCAAAAGCCACATCCCAATATCATCCCCCCTGCGCACCCTCTAAACTCGAAGAATTCATTCCACTGACCCATCCACTTTCTCTCTTTTTTCTTTCGGTCTTCACAACACCCCTCGTTAGTCCCCCATGCTTTCGATCCGGCCGTCGTTTCGGCAACGATATTGGCAGTGGCGGAAAGTGGTGGGGTCGAACTCCGAAAATCCCGGAAAACTTTGGCCGATTGGATGCCAAGGCTCTCCGATTCGGGAACCAGTGAGGTTGGATAAGACCCACCTTTCCCCGGCCAGGTGGGGGCCGGGCCCGGAGTCGCCCGGATCCAATCATACGTCGCCTCTAGCTCTGTCTTGCGTGTCCACATCTAAGGTGGGCTGCCGTTTTGGGCCATGAGATACTCTTTTCATTCTTGATCTCCTCTCACAGCCAACCACTCTTCTCGCTTCAGATCAGATCCGCCTGTTGGTCGACATGATATCAGCAACCCCCGAAGTGCAGTACGAAATCCTGCAATTCAATGGAGCATACTCCCCGAGCTCCCCGACTCTAGTTCTGAGAAAGCAGCTGTAGGGGATAGGGCTGGTGCGAACTGCCAAGGTGTGGGTCGTTTGGATCCTCAGACTTACTGTTGTAACGCTCCACGTAGATACGCTTTTAGTCATCAGGGTTAGCGATGCGAGTGGCATATAGAATTACTTAGGCTGGGCGAAGCCCGATAGAAAAATTAAGCCACCTACAATACGGTCGTTTCACTATAGTATAATAAGTAAAAAGAACGCCTCTGGCTGGTGACCAAAGGGGCCGCTGGAGGCTGCACTAGACAGATTGGCGCCCATGAGGCTGGAAAATTCCGCTGTGTTCGAAACGTACTTGACAAATACATTTTTTATTATTTTTTTGCTCGTGATCACAGTAATTCCTCCCCAGATCCGATGCTGTATTTATGGGCGGCCTCGCGCTCGACTTCGCTGGTCAGCAACCGTGGGCTACAGCGTGTGCTAACCAGCCACCGCAACATCTCTATTCGCTCACGCCTCTGCTATTATTAATGACTTGTTTAATTTTCTACAGCAATAGCTGAATTTCCAGAACCACGGAACCTTGGATTGCAACAGTGTGATTGTATTGCTTGTGTTCTCTCTATCACTGTAGCTCTCTGGCTTCACCAGAGAGCTTCTTGTCAGAAAGAAGGGGGTTCTAGACACGCGGTGTCAGAATACCATACGAGCTAAGGTATGGCCATGAAAGCTGAACTGGCGATGTCAGTTCAGTTGACCAGGACTACAATTTGCCACTTATGTTGCCGCCATACACAATTATAATACAGGTTCTCTGGTGATGCTAGAGAGTAACAGAGAACACAAGTAGAATACAAGCAATACAATCACGCAGTTGGAACCCCAGTGTGCCTACCGTAAAGCCTATCGTCGCACGTAGCCAGGACTATATTCATTCTAACGACCGACTAAGTCTAAGAAAGTACGAAGCCGGTTGATAGCTGTTCAGGTTAGTTTGATATACTCTTCCTGAATCCCGAAACCTAGTGCTTCCCCGTTCATTATCCCATGTATGTAGGATTCCCCAATCAGCTGGTAGAACTTGACCTCATTGCTAGGCCGAATAATGTATGGTACGTCTGCACCATAAAATAGGTCCAAGACGCGGAAGAGTGCCCACATCGCGGACCAGGGAATGGAAGAAGCACCGTAGTACATTCTTACCCTGGCAGCAACGGTTACTTCTTGAACGACCCAAACGCGGCGAAACCAAGGAAATTCGAATAGCGGCTGTAAAACATGCCACTAGTCTTCGAAACTTATCGGAATCGGATACCAGGGTATTCGATATCTGATTTTAGGCAGTGCAATATACTCCGGACGCTCTCCAGTGCTCGAAGTTTCTCTAGAGACCCAGCTCCCAGCCATATGTTGACAGCCAGGGCACTCTCGAAGATTTCGCGCATCTGACAAACTTGAGCTGACATCTCAGACGCGTCAGTCTGCTCAATCAGAGTGCGTCAACCCAAACCCACTGTTGCCCCAGGGTTGAAACGTGCTCCCTAAGCATAGAGTCCAAGGACGCTGTCACAGGAACCCTTGACCCACTGATAGATCTCCAAACCTTCGCCACTCGATTGCTACCCCAGACGTAAGATATCGCAACGAAATCCGGCAGGTCGTCGAGCGAAGCGGTTCGAAATTCGATCCGTGTGTCTGAGACACCCCACGAAATCAATCTGAAAAGACGGATTTGGCGATGCTGGAGACATGAACGATGAATGACGTGATCCTCTCTCTCTAATTCGCCGGTGTGTGTGGATAACTGCGTGTGATTATCTTGTCGCTCGACGAGTGGAGCACCAGGGACTCTCAGCAACCGAAAATTTCCGATGCTCTTTATTGGTCGATATTTCTGGAAATAAGATTGCTCCTCCTCACGTAACCTCATTGTTGTTTTCATGAGAGGCTTGCCAAGCAGCTTGCTTATTGACGGTAAATCAAGTGTTCGGCGGTTCCACTTCATATGTATGTTGCTAGGTCTCTTGCAAAGGGATAGCATCGTCATGCCAGCTCTATAACGTGCAATTGGGATCATATCCTGGGTTTTAAACCTGCAATGCTTGCGCGCCTTTCGGTAGGTTGCTGTAATCGGGCTGCTAGTAGAGCATAGAAAATGCATGTTTCATTGATACTTACCGAGTAGTCTGTTGCAGCGTTTCATATACCAGGTTGCCTAAAGAAAATGCCTCACATCTTGGCGTGGATGCTTGACCACCAAACGAGTTGGCTATGCATCCACCTTGGTTGTCACATTGCATATTTACTAGGTAAGCCCCCCTCTGTGAGTCTGATTTTCACCCACTCGTGAGATCTCAGGTCGTTTCGGCGCACGCAGCCACAGCATATAAGCTTTTGACTGGAAAATAGTTCCAATTGGCTATACAATCTGCCACCGTAGGGTGTGGCTTCTATACCGGCAGGCACGCTGGGAGGCGGAACTACTGTTTTGTCAATCTCGCCGGAGAAGCTTAGTACCCCGATCCATGTGACCTACTCAAGGTGCTCCTCAGTCCCCCCAGGCTCCTTGGCCTCGAGCGCGTAGGTACACCCGTGCGCCAGCAAACGCTTTTACCTATCACGCTCACACTTTCTCAGGCTAGCTTAGGCTGGGTGCTGCGAATGTCTAAGTTCGAAAGAGGAGATAAAAAGTCCCTGGTGACTAGATTGGGGTCATTGCTTACGCTGCTAGGGAACGGGCTTCGATCGGAAGGCGATGAGCTAGAACTTACCTCTTCGACCCATGGTCATCGAGCCAAGCCTCCCACTCTTGAGTGAGGGTGGCGAACAGCAACGATTGGTAGTGTCCTAGCCCATCACATGCCTAGACTAGTGACTACAGCCATACTAGCGGTATGCCCACCTATCATGTATTTCAGTTAGCTACCCTTGCTAGCTAGAGCAATTGGTGTCAGAAAGGAAGGGGTCCAGGGCCCTGGGCATCTAGAAGTTTGGACCCCCCAACCGATCGACCCCTAACCGATCACATTCCCGCGGGGACCACCACCACAACAAAATGCCATAACGTCCAATTGTTATACAACTTCGCCTGTTATCTCCAGGCGCTTCTTGCCGCTGCATGTGTTGCTTGGTTGGCTTTGTGCACCTTCGTCACCCCGTCGTTCATCTTGCCTGGAATATCAGACGAATCTCAGTTGAGCATCGTGGACGATTAGCGCAACGGTGACCTTTTGTGCGAGGAATAGTAGTGTCTGAGCAGATAAAACCAAACTAGATCAAACGAAGGGCAACTTCGGCGGAGCCTTTCCGCCCAGCGGCTGCTGCTGTCGTCGAGTAGCATTCGCCGACCATCTCGAAATCACTGCCGCTGGGTCGCAACACCAGCGGCACCACCGCGCCCTTGCAACTCCAAACTTGATCACCAATATTCGACGCCTGGGGAACCAGAGCCAAGGACCCGGAGCTCAGCATGGCCAATCTCCTCAGCTCCATGCAGTCAAATTCCGCCCCCAAGAAGCCATTGTTCACGCCATAGTTTTCCCAGCCCTCGTGGAACATGAAGTTGGGAACAAGCTGGAAACACATGTACCACATGAACGATATCGCCACCACCGGGATACACCAGTATATTATCACTCGTTCCAGAAAACTCTCCCCAGTTATTGCACACACGGCGAATGGGAGCACGCCAAGACATGCGGCAATACTCCTGGGAATCGCGGGTAGTCTGCGCGGGCTCCGTGCGGAAAAGTCCCCGAGAAGGCGCCTGACGGCCGCTTCATCGTACTCGGTCCTCGATCCGCAGGTGATCGTCGAGATGAAGCTGCGCCAGAAGGAGGGGTCCCGCGTGAGCGGCCGGAACTGCCTGTCCCACTTGCTGAAGACCTCGAGGCGATGGTTCTCCGCCATGGTGAATGCGAACTTGACGCTGAACCAGATGCTGCTCTGAGTCTTTTCTGTGTCGCAAACTTTACCAAGGACAGCAATATCGCCCATCCAGCATCCTGAAAGTGACAGGTGGGGTGAGTACTCTTGTAGGCTGGAGTCATGGTCATGTTGTCAGCATGATTGGGACTGTTCTCCGCCGCCTTCGACGCGGCAACGGGTTATTCTATCTATGCGCGGAACAATAACAATTAACTGACCTGGGCTTGTATGGGTCGGTAAGATCCAGTTGAGTGTGCGTTACGCCCACATTATGAGCTTGGGCTAGCATGAGGCTCAGGGGTGTGGCAACGCTCCCCGAGTCATTCCAGTCGGGCACCCATGTCGGAAGAGCCGGAGCTTGCCTCTCCCTAAGCCAAATTCTGCGGAGAAAGCTCACAAAATCACCCAGAAAACTCGGCGGTCGACGGTTGACAGCAGAAAATAGCAGTAAACTGTTCTGGGCAGCCATGATCCTCCTGGCTGTGCTGATGTAGACGCAGCTCTTGTGAGAGATATCATCTCGCGAGTATGTCGGCAAGATGGCGTATGTACCTCCCGCCTGGATCTGCTCACACAACCCCAAAAGACCAAACAGCTTATCGACTGGGTCCGTGGCGTGACTCCGCCGGAACAGGATTGCTAGTGATAAGATATCCTTTGTCTGGGGAACTTTGTGCTGCTTAAGGGCCTTGAAAACATTTGCTGGGTCGCTGTAGCCGCTTTTAGGCGCACCCGGCAACAGAGAGCGCGCCACCAGGATGTTTCCAATGCCCGCAGAGCCCCTGCTACCGAAACCCGCTTCGAGGATTGTAATTGCCCCAAGGGAAAAATTGGACCAGGAGATCCTCTCAGCCCCGCACGCGATCTGAAGGTTTCTGCTGAGCGCAGCCTCCTGGACGATCCAGATGCGAGTAAAGTATGGACATCGGAGCAGGAGGAGGAGAAAAAAGGGCGGAAGAAGTTCCCACGGATCCCACCACGGTGGCCTCGGTAGCAAGGTTGGCAAGGCTGCCGGGTCAGCCCCAGCATTCAAGGCGAACTTCGAACAAGCCCTCAAGCCCTCCCGGGATAGCAGGTTGGCGTCCCCAAGCCAAATGACCGTATGGAGTGCCTGGCTATATATCTCACCCATCCTCTGAACTTGAGTTGCCTTTTCGCTGCTATTGTTCTGGTCGACACATACTGCGTCGATCCAGAGAAAACTGTCGGAGTGGGAACTGCGGAGATGATATAGAGCAGAGTACAGATTCTTCGTGACGATAAAGTCGTCTCCGTTGCACAGGATTTTGCGCAGGTTCTTGGCCGTGTCGCCCCACGTGTACGATAGCGCCATGCAGTCTAGTCCGGGGCGGCGGTTCGAGGTTGTTGACAACGGGGGGAAATACCGTCTCTCCAGAGTGCAGGTGATTTCGTCATCCTGGCCGGACCCGCGATGGAGCCGTAGGACACGGATATCGGAGGGCCCCAGGCTCAATGTGTGGCCCTCGTAGAAACTATCGGAAATCGGCCCGAGATTCAAAGGGCTGCTGAATGGCCACATCTAGACTTAGTATGTTTTCCGCTGCAATTTGGGCCGTGCAAGATCTCTGAAGTGCTGGTTATTTGAATAGAGGGTCAGAGACGGTGCGAGCTGCCACGTTGCAGAAAGAGAAAGTAGAGGGCCCTTACACAGTAAATTTCTTTGGTTGTGCTTATGAATACCCAGGTGGGAGGTGGGGAACTAACCCCCGCCCGCCATCAGACTGCTGTCAGTGGCTGACTCCTCCAGCCAGTCGGATCAGCACCATTATTCACTAGGACGTTAATGGACTTGGAAGCTAATGCAAGTTGTGCAGACAAGCCGGTTTCGTGGAATAGGCTGTATGTGAGCAGAGTACAGCCTAGTAATCTAAGACGTATCTTGTCAGAAAGAAAGGGGTTCTGGCCTAGAAAGAAGAGTCTGGACACCACCAGACCAATAGATTTGTAGCCATTGCATCTATTCAGTTAGATTGTGTGTCAACTCTTGTGATGCATAAAACAAACAGGAATAAGAAAAAGTAATGAAAGAATGAAGGAAGGAAGGGGGAGGTGGAGGAGGAGGAGGAGAAGAAGCAGCGGAAGAAAACCAGTAAATATCAAGGAGGAGAGACGCACAGAAGGCCGAAATATTCCAAGATTGAGTCGAGTCGTTTGATTTTAGCAACTAGTGCCCCCAGGATCAGTTATCTTCAAGATGGAGATGGACGCTAGGGAAACGAAGAAGATGTTGCGCTTGGCCCTGCAATGCCAAGCTATCAGGGACTTATATCTTTCCAAATATTCTTTCCATCTTGCAGCGTCTCACTTTCCATCGCCCTGCTTGATCGGTCAGGAGATCCTCACCTCATGCTTGCGAGTTGGTGGTCGCAGCAACTATCCTCAATTGGGCATAGTGTAAAGCCACCTGAATCCCAAAAACACCTATTGGCTCGCGAGCTGAAAGCCACGAAGAGTTGTCGAGCTCGGCGTGGGACCATGATCAAACGTTTTCATGACTGTCTCGCGATATGGCTGACAAGAACACCATGATCGCAGGAGTTATCGATGCCAGTGGGTTGCGCCAGACTTGGTTTTCCCCACAACTCATTTGCAGCCTTCGGGAAAGACCGAAACGCGATGCTTGGCAGCTAATTTTCGAGCGGTGTCGATTTCAACCACCGTGTGGGGTTATGGTCGAGCATCTTCATGACTATCTAAGATGTCAATAGGTGTGTATCGCCAAAAGTTGAAGTTTTCTCGCTCGTGAGTTGGGCAAGTTGTTCGCTGTCCCCTTGCTGCTTTTTATTTTATTTTAGAAAGGACAAACCTGTAATTCGTGGCAACCTAACACCCCAAAATCTTCCCCCGGGGGGTAGGGCGGTGTCAAATGCAACCATCGCTGTACTAAGTAGCCCCGACACGAAGTTAGCGCTCCTGTAAGGATGTCAAGTCGCGCTCCCGGTGACCACTTTCTTCCCGCAACAACACCAACGTCTCAACCTCAACCCGGCCGGACGACATGAGCCGAGCGTAAGCGACGGAAGTAATATCAATTGCACGAAGTACGAAAATGGATATTTAATGAGCCCAGATTCGTTTCACATTACACATGGAACTCGAAACGGAACTTGCAATGGGCACCAGAGGCCAAGCGAATCGACTGCGAAGACGATACCGTTGGGGTTGCGGGGAGGCGAGCCACTGGTTTCGAAGGGATATGAGCCGGGCCATTACTGTAAAAAAATACCGGCAGCAACCACGACCAGTACCTTCCATTCCGTCCTCCACCAGCCTGTCGCGTCATGGTGTCATCTCGAACGAGTTGCACAAGCTAGACCCTATAACAACCAATGCATTCGTCCAAAATAATGCCGATGGGCTCAGAGCCCCCAAGCTTGATGAATAAAGGACGGGATCTCGCAGAGCATGCTCAAAATGGCTTTGAGACAGGATGGTGCGGAAAGGCAGACAGCTTCCAGGCTGTCTGCCTTGGGGTCAGCCTGGGATTTGTGGGTGTCACAAAATTCGGCACCCATGGCCATATTGCCGCCAATCGTCTTGGCAACGGCATTTGACCACTGGGAGACGCCCAACGATGGCACGCGGCGGACCTCAGGTTCGTAGTCTAGCCCCGAGGCATGAATGCCCTGCCATCAGTAATGCATTAGGCAACGCAACGACTCGATATCCCGGCTACGATGAGGAGTCAGATATTGCTCTACAGGCACAAGGATCTTTTGGGGGACATTTTCAGCGCCTGAGGATGACATAAATACTTCTCAGAGGGGTTTCTCAAATAGCGGCCAGATGTCATTTGATAGCTGGGCACCAACAGCGACCGAGTCATCCAGCAACCCAAGATTCACGACAGGAACGAGTGAGACAAGACAGCACATTCCAATGTCCGACGGCCGGCCAGGTAGGGAGTTGAGACCCAAACCGAGGTACTTTACAAAGGACGCCACTGACAAGCGGTAGTGGCTGGAAGCTTCTTCTTCTACGCTCCCAACAAAGGGGCGCCGGTCTTTTTTTCTGCGGCTTTCACGATATCAGGCATTGTTCATCTTTGGCAATGCATGTCAGTTCCCTCATCACCAGCCATAACAGCTCAGTCATGCTGATGCTCCCCCAGCCACCACAGATGCTTCAAGTTGACGGCGCTCTTCCCGTTCAGCTGCCTCTTCTTCACCATCGGCTTCGCCCTACGAGAATACGGGGCATTCCACTATGATAACCTCAGAACCTTCGTGGCTAGCACCCTGATGATATACACGCCCCCGTAGGTCCACATGCGACCATATCTTCCATGGCGCCAACACGCTGACCGTTATTTCTCTCTAGCCCAATTCTCCAGCTCGCAAATTACCACATCCTCGGCCGAATCTTCTATTACGTCCCATACTACGCTCCCATGCACCCCCTCCGCGTGCTCTCAACCTTCGGTACTCTCTCGTGTCTCGTCGAAGTCGTCAACGCCATCGGCATCTCCTACATGGCGAATCGAGCTCTCCCGGAGCGACTCCTGAAGCTCGGTGAAATCCTATTGAAGGCATCCCTCGTTTCACAGGTGGTCGTCATTGCCCTCTTCTTCCTCCTAGCCAGCATCTTCCACCGCCGCTGTCACCATGGCGGGGTCCTCACTCCCAAAGTCAAGACGCCTCTATTCATTCTCTACACAAGCATGTTCCTCCTTCTGGCGCGCACCGTGTACCGAGTGGCGGAGCACTTTTCCAACCCCCCCGTGAGCATGTTCTTCAGCCCGACCTTCGACCCCATGACTCTCAGCCCTGCCACGCGCTACGAGTGGTTCTTCTACGTCTTTGAAGCGTTTGTCATGCTCGTGAATATGGCAGCATGGAATATTTGGCATCCGAGACGGTTTTTGCCTAGGGACAAGCGTGTGTACCTTGCCCAGGATGGACAGACGGAGGTTCAGGGCCCAGGGTGGAAAGACGAACACTTCTGGGATATTACCTGCTTTGATCCCCTTGGGATTGAGGATACTAGCGGGAGGGGAGGGAAGCCATTTTGGGAGGACAGTGGATTCGCGCATCTCATGAAAGGGAGATAGTAGCCTCAAGGTCTGTCCTAAAGGGAGGGACGACTCGGCGATCTTCATTGAGAATCTTAAGATTCCGTCCAGAAATTCTTGGTGTATCCGCCAATTACCGTATATATCAGAATATCTACACTTGTTTCATGTGTGTTTGTTGTCAAAATGGGTTGCCCTCATCATGCGTTGTACCCTCGGCCAGCCAACTGTAACCTCACAAGGGCCGAAGAAAAGGGGGCAGTTGGGGGAGGCGGGATTTGCAAGCTGAGCCCGAATTCACTCGGGAGCAGTCGCATCTCAGGGGAACATTCGTCGTAAATTTCCACTGCGATGGAGTTGCGTGGCGAACGTGTCATTCCAATCGGGACCAACACACTATCCAAGCTCTGCCGGTAACTCCGGTGACTGAACCACTTGTATCTGCTGCAAACTCCCTTTCCACTCCTGAAGGATCCTGTCTCTTTCATCAATGAGACTGCTTGCGAGCGCAGTTTGTTCAGCTCGCAGCTGGGCATCAATCCTCCCTAGCATCTTCCTCACCTCATCCTTGTATGGATCGCCAAATATCCTTTTAACCAGTCGTCTGACATTGATGGTAGTGGTGTTCTTTGGGCCGTATATAGGGGTAGCGTCGCTGTCTTGTAGGGATGTGCTCGAAGGTGGCAGCACGGAAGAGTCGGATGTGTCCTTGAGCAATACCAAGTCCACTTGGTACACAAACCCGTACACCGAGAAGCGTAACAGTTTCTCCTTGCATTGGTCCCAACCCACTAATTTGGCTTCGCCGCGTAGGTCCTCCAGTGTGGCGACTAGCTGGAAGCCGAGCTTCTCCGAATCTCGAATTCTTCGTTGGATCTTGTTGCCAATGTCCCAAGTTGCCTTGGAAGTCATCAAAGCCGCTACATGCGCGGCCATAAGCTCGAAAACCTGTTGTAAATAGAGGGATCTCTTAGCTGGGAGAGCGTCATTATACTTCAAACCAGCTAGGATGCACACGGGCATGACTTACTCGTGATACCCTTCAATGCGGTAATAGCGGTTCTCAGTGTGTCTTCTCGGGAATCCCAGACAGCGGACTGAATTGCCTGAGTAAAAACATCATTTTTCTCCAGCACCCACGCCGCGTTTGCGTATTGCAGCGTCTCTCTCTCGGAAAACTTTGGCGGCGGTCGTCTCCAGCAATATTCGTGCCAGTCAACACCTGTTCCCAGCTCCCACGGTCGATCGAGTCGTTCCCACAACCCACCAAATGTGGTAGGGTCGCACCGATAGTACCAAAGTGCATTGCAGCGACGAGACAGCTGGTCAATGCCAATCTTTCTGGTACCTCGACCGCTTCCTCCCGACCTGGGCTCTGGGTGGCCGAGGTTCTTAAGGAGATACTTGATGGCGTCGGCGTCGATGTCCTCGTCGTAGTCGGGAGCAAGTGGTATAGGCCGGGGCAGGTATCTGTTCTGCAGCAGGTCCCTAAGATGGACCGAACACTTCTCGAGCCGGAGGAGGTCGTTTCTCGTGATCCGTAAAGGCTGGCCACTCGAGAGAACGACTGGTCCTTTCGCCGAGCTCGGGATGACAAACGAGATCATCATGCTTGATCTCTCATTAGGTAAGACGGTCGATCCGGGAAGGTAGGCAGTTAGGAGTGTAGATCGATTGATGCGGCACTTGTCAGACAACGGGGAGGGGAGACGGCAGGCCGGGGCTACCCACTGCGACGGGAAGCATGCCAGCTAGCAGGGCTTGAGCCTGGAACCTGCAGAAACACAAAAGTTCCGGCTGGTGTCCTACTTCGATGCGAGCACGTCGCCGAGGCAATATGGCTGGACCTCACAGCACAGTGGAGAAAAGGCAGCGAAATACTCGAGACCCAAAAAAAACGTCTGGTCATTGAGCAGACGCTGATTGACAACGATACGTGGATGACACCCGGCTGTCTGCGCGCGCAAAGAATCGAGGTCAGTTCCCAATCGAGCCAAAGCTCTGGATCAGCGATGACTTGGCAAGCAGGTTGGTCACACGGTCAGGCGTTTTTGCACCCGACGGGAGCCAATCGTGACGGGAATGCTTATCTCTGAAATGCCACTTTGTGGGGCATAGGGCGTCGCCTTGCTAGGTTTATTAGCGTCCAAAGCTCAGCGTGGCAGCTACACAGTACGTCGCCAAAATGCCGGCTGGGGGGGTGGGGTTGGTCGGTGGGGCGACGACCGGGAACGGCCCCAAGTGGTTAAAACTCGAGTTTCTGGGCAGGCTTTGATGCAAGTGGGCTTCTTCCCCACCATGTCGTGTCGTGTCATGCCATGCCCGGCGAACAGAGGCTATTGTTTACACATCTCCGCACGCATCGTCGTCCGCAGTCCGGAGTCAACATGCTCGTGGCGCCGGTAAACGAGCGGGCGCTTCGAAATATCGGACGGCCTCGACCAGGCAATCTCAGCCGCACATCCGCCGCAGTGGAGCTCGCGCAGTTCAGCGCCTGAGACTCCCCAACGACAAGTTCCGAGGCGTTCGCCATAATTTCCACTTCTGCTTCCTCTCGTTGAGCCTCCCCTGACCATGCGTCGTCTGCTTTTACCCCGCGACTCGCATCGCGCCCGTCACGATATCATTCCCGAACACTCGCTGAGTGTTTCTCACCCCGACTGTTATTCCTCGCGTTTGACTCCCATCCTGTCGAGGCGCTTCTCTCCCACCTCGGAGCTGGCGTGCCTGTCGCAGTCATGGCTAGTTATCCATTGGAAGTAGCTCCGCCTCCATTGAGGAATATCGATGGTGGCTTGGTTACCGAAGATGCGCTGAGAGCGAACCCCCAGGAGTTCTTCCAGGTTGGAATTCCCTACGTTGTCTCGAACACCAGGCAATTAACTAACCAAACTCCTAGGGCGCAGATATTGTTTGGGTAATGGTCTCGGCAGCTTTGGTCCTCCAGATGATCCCGGCCATCTCCATGTTTTATTCGGGCGCGGCAGACAGATCCTCCACGTTGACGCTGCTCCGCATGCCCGTCATCACCGCTGCATTCTGTAGTTCTCAGGTACGCTGATGGATGGCATCGGTGTTTCCCAAAGAGCACGCTAACACCTGTCAGTGGTACCTTTGGGGCTATGCCTTGACGTTTGGTTCAGGCTCTGGAGAGACGACATGGACGTGGTATGGCGGGCATACCCAGGCCACGGTTCTGTACCGTGTAATGGTCCGTCCTGTCGGCGCTGCGGGACCTAAGATACCAGAGCTTCTATTTGCCTTTTACCAGGGCATGTTTGCCTCGTTTACCCCCACCCTGATCTGTGGAGGAGTCATCAAGAGGTTCAAGATGGGCCGCTTCCTCATTTTTATCTCGTTGTGGTCCCTACTTGTCTATTACCCTGTCGCGCGATGGGCTTGGTCACCTGGTGGATTCTCCAGCCAGCACGGAATTATGGACTTTGCTGGTGGCACAGTTGTCCACATCACCTCCGGCACAGCAGCGGGGGCCGTTGTCCTGTTCCACGCCATTGAGAAGTACGGCATGGGCATTTTTAAAGCGGCTTGGAATGTTGCTCGGCAGTTAGAAAAGGGCACAGAGCTAGATGCTATGGAACTTCGAGCGCGTAGCCAAGCGCGTAGCCAGAGCCGGGCCACAGCTTCGAGTCAGAACAGCATAGTCCCGAGGGCCGAGGTAGCGGAGCCAGAACAGGGTTCGAAGCGCTCGGGTAATCCGGTGTTGACACGGGACGCACCACACAGCATCAACAACTTGGTTCTTGGTACTATGTTGCTCTGGATTGGATGGCTCGGATTCAATGGAGGCTCAGCTCTCGGGGGGAACATGCGCGCCGTGTCTGCTTGTGTGTCGACGCATGTCGCTGCAAGTATAGGCGGGTCTGTGATGCTGCTACTGTTCTGGGCAGCGGAAGGGGCAGCAAGGAGGTTTGGTGAAGGAAGCGGCGGAGCCAAGGCGTCAGTGGTACACTTTTGCGATGGTGCCGTGGTAGGTCTTGTTGCCGTGACGCCGGCTGCCGGATACGTATGATATTCCCAGTGCCATCACGCCCTCCAGCAAGTTAACATTGCAACAGGTCCCGGCTTGGAGCGCAGGATGCATCGGTGCCATCTCAGCCGCGATCATCTTCGGGTTGAAAAGCACGTTTCTTCAGCATCTAATGAGAGGCGACCCTCTATTTGTCGTCCTCATTCACGCCGGCGGAGGTTTCATCGGGATGGTTTTGACCGGGTGCTTTGCCGAGTAAGCTCGCTCAGCGAAAATTCTGCCTTCACTCTATTGACATCCTTCCTAGATCATACGTCGTAAGTTTTGATGGCTACTCAGTCCTCCTTGACCGTTCCGTTGGAGAGCGTGTTGGCTGGCAAGTGGTAGATGCCTGCATGGGCTTCGGTTATTCTCTTGTGATGACAATCGGGATCTTGCTCCTCATGAAGATTTTCTTGAGGCCGTTCACAGGGACGTGGAAGCTCCTGGGCGACAACGAGAGGGACAAGTTTGAGGCTGAGCTAGAGTACAAACGGCGGAGCGACTGAGCAAAGGGGCCAGGGAGAGAGTAGCCCAGACTCTTGTGCTGGAAGTTAGCGTATGAAGGGTTTAGTCCAGAACAAATCTTGACCACGCCAACCCGTAGACTACTCTTCCACCAATCGGCGGAAGAAATAAAAATAACGCAAGAAACACAACCTATTCCTGAAGCATTGGTCAACACAAGATAGAAACCTCGGCTGTCGTCAGCTTTGTGTCGATGATAATGCGAATGCTGAAGGGTTGGCGCCTTGGAGTGGAGTTGAAAAGGTGGTGGGGGTTCGGGTGTCAGCTCACAAGCAACTTGGAGTAACGAGACCCTTTCTGTCAGCTGGAGCTTTGATAAAAGCGTTGCGTCCCCCCAGATTGGACCGCGTGAAGTTGATTCCGACGCAGTTTAGTGCACCGCACGAAAGCACAAGCTGAAAGAGCTTGCCATTACTCAAAGTGATACCCTGCTTGAACGAATTACGGCTGCATCCATCTTATCAATGCTATTCTCCATCTGTTCGTCGGGCAGCCGGCAAATAGTAGCCAACCATTTATGCCGAAAGAGCCTCTTCTCCCAATATATCTATCGCACCCATCTTAGCAACACTGCGGCCAAGATCAGGGCACTGAATTGATCCTTTCACACCCAACACCCAAACCATGCTACGTCGTAGACAACCAGGTTAGCAACACCACCATGTCAGACAGATCCTCCTTAAATACATCCTCATCATCCTCATATCTCTCATCTTCACCTTTTCCCACCTTGGCCGGAGTCTGTGTCCCCAGTTTCCTGGACTTCGATAAACTCGCAGTGGTGACCCCCATCGTATGCAGCCCCCTACTACCGCGACTATAGGTGGGCGTAATCGGACCAGCCAAGCGCCCATGCTAAAGGGCCGCATCCCTTCCTCAACTACCTCTTTAGTCACCCCCCATAACATTTTCTAGCTAAGTCCAGATTAGTCGCAGAGCCTAAGCCGAGGGTGAGGCACAGCGAGCACCCCCCTGAGCTAAGGTGGCTTCGGGAGAGCGATCTTTAGCTCAGCTATAGTTACCATAATCTAAAATAGGATGTAAGTTACAGACCTAGTTTTAAAACACTAATCCACTACCAAGTACTACTATTTTCTTTTACCAATACAAGCAACCACTGTTAAGAGATCTATTAAAACTACCTCTAGTTTTTATAATGTAACTCTAATATATCCGAGTTAAATTTTAATTCTTTAATAAATAACTTATTACAGATATAACGTTTATTAATATAAAATAACTATGCTATAAAAAGAAAGCATTAAAAATAGTAATATATAGAGGTGGAAAGTAGAAGTATAATAGTATAAAATTGCTGGCGTCGCTTCGTTTGTCATTACGCGACGGCCCTTCGCTACGCTACGGGGCGCTCCATTCCTCACTTTCACTCCTGGCGATTTTAGCGTGGGGTATTAAGCTTATTTTAATAAGTATAGCGAACAAAGCGACAGAAACCTGTCCAGAGGCCAATATATCTGTTTAAAAACGTAAAATAAATATTAAAAGGAATAATAATTAAGGTTAAGAAGAGTAATCTTTATAAATAAATCTTAGTTTTTATTAATCTTATTTTTTAAAGTTTACATACTGTATTTTATAAGGTTTAAAAGAAATAATAAAAAGAATAATAATTAAAAATAAATCTTAATAATTTATATAATAATCGTAAATAATATAACTTATTATATTACTTATTAACCGGTTATTATTAAAATAAATATTATTATTAAACTTTAAACAGTAATATCTTTCTTATTGTAAGCTTTATAGTAGAAAAGATTGTAGTTCTGAATTCTAGGTAAAAACTTATATATAACAACATCTTCTTTGGTTAGATATAACCTTGTTTTTATTTCCAAATACTCATTTGTTTAATTTTTTCTAACGCGAATAACTCCTGAACCGTAACCCTAACCCTGAATCTGACTTCAGATTTGGAATCCTGGTCACGTGACGTATCTGAAATCATATCATATCACGTGATTTGGGGCCCGAGTAGGGGCCCGAGCGGAAGGGCCCGAGCAGACCCACTTTTGATAATGAACCGACCAGTCCTAGGTCGAGTTGAATTTCCTTATCAGTTTTGACTGAATTTCCCATAAGTAATTTTTTTTTTGGACCACCCTTACAACAAATTGTCCTCCGGACAGGATTAACTTTAATAACTATCTTAACTAACTTCTAAAGATAATTTAGTCAATCCTTTTAGTAAAGGTCTCTAGTAACGTACTCCTTTAAACCACTTTAAAATAACATTACTAAAGCTTCTTAACTAAGTTTAGTTTTAACAGTTTTTAACTTAAAACGTATAAAGAACTTGAAGACTAAGGACGTCTGTCTTAAAGTTATAAAGCGTTATTTAACTTACCTTAAAGCGTTTAATTCTCTAAACTCTATCCAGAGTTAATTAATAAAAACGTCAAAATTATCAAAAAGGGCTTAAGTCTTAGGAGCCTCTTTACATACTCTATTTATAAAAAGGTTATTAATTATCTTCGCGTAGGGTTTATATTAATAAGCTACTACTCTATCTAATAAAGCTTTAACAAACTTAACCTTTCCTTCTTCTTCAAAGAACTATTTATTATAGTAAGTAATATAACTCTAAAGCTAAGCTATCTAAGACTTTAACTACATAAAGTCTCCTTTAAAGCGTAAAGGTAAGGGAAACTTTACCTACTTTTTCTATAAGCTTTTAAAGTCGTTATTCTTTAACTTAACAGCGTTAAGTCAGGCTTAAAGTTTCTTAATAAAACTAATACAGCTCTTAATATCTCTAAGGAACGTTTTATTAAGTTCCTTAACCAGTTCTTATTAGTTAAGGTTTAACTCTTCAAAGCATACAGCTAACTTATTAATAGTAAAGAGCTACAGCTAAGCTTACGCTTTCTTAAACTCTTTACCTTTTCTAAAAGTTGATATATTAATAATAAAAGAGAGGTAATATCTAAAAGTTTAATAAACAGCATTTAAAACTGTAATATTAATATTATATTATAACTTACACTTAACATAAGCTTTAAGAGGACTAATACAGGTTAAGACAGAATGTATAACAGGATGTTAATAGGTAAGGGGTATTCTAAAGATAGCTTATTAAGCTAATACCTCTAAATAAGGGATTAATATTACTGTAAGTCGTTATTACTATAATATATATAGGTAAGTCTAAATAGTAAGATATAAATAAATTATTAAATATTAATGTAAGGAACTAAAGTCCCTTACAGTAGTTATAGGTATAACTATAGCTATCTATACTAACTAACTAAGAGGTACTTTATACTTTACTCGTAATGTTATAAATGCTTATAATGTAAGCACTTATATGACGACCCTGCAGGCTGTTACTTAAGCCGGGGTGGCCTGACAAATTCCCTGCAGAAGGAACAGTGCGAGAGGACGGTGTACACCGTCCAGGCGCACTGGGCTAGGGGTGTAAAGACCCGAAGCCCCTACGACTAGTAAGGAAGTGCTTGGTGGTCTATAAGGACAGATAACACTAAGCACCATTTAGTTAACTGCTTAGCCGTAACTGTGTAATGCACCACTAAGCATAACGGACTAAGTAAGGTACGAAGTACCTTTTAGCTAATTAGTATAGATAGTTATAGTTATGCCTATAACTACCGTAAGGGACTTTAGTTCTTTACGTTAGTATTTAATTGTTCATTTTTTAAAAAAACTCTTTTAGTAGTGCTGAATTCTTACGCTATAAAACCCTAAAAACTGTTTGGATAACGGATTTGGAATCAGCGACCTAAACTGCCTTGCGCAGTGATGGCGCACCGATTGCGCACCGAAGGCGCGGCTGGTAATGGCGCTAAACCCTCTTTTAAGGGTGAAAACGTCCATCTGAACCAATGAGGAAATTTTTAGCAGAAAAGTGGGTTAAGTAAGCTGTAGCGCTTATAGCACGCTTACGGACCGATTGTGAAGGGGAAGCAGAAAAATAACTAGGAGGAAAATCTTTATAAAAACTTCTAAGACGCTGTGACAGGCAGGGGAGCTGAAGAGCGTACGTTTAAAGCGATCCTTAAAGCCGTAAGGGCTTACTTTAAAGCCGTCTTTAGGACGGAGCAGATGTGTAAACACGTCACAAGCGCCCTGAAAACGCCTGTTAATCCGACCACTATTACTAACAGTATTACCGATACGAGTATGTTAAAAAGCAAAAGGGGTTAAGGCATTGGAAAGCAGAGTGTGTTGAAGGTAATTAATTCTTTCTATCTTCGAGAGTGGAAGCCGTGTTATTATAGCCGTGAGGGTGGCTAGTGCACGGAGTGCATTGGCCACACTCGCTTCTGCGAAGCGAGGTTGGCTGACTGAATACGAGGTTGGCAGTGGAGTCTGGCGTTCTTGGCTGTGCAGATCCACGGATGCAGCCGCGGAGCGGCTGCGTAGATCCAGCCACACTGTTCCAACCACACTGGCCAGGTTAGAGTTGTAAAAACCCAACAGTGCGCTATCACTGTGTGAGGCAGTTTAGGTTGCTGATTCCAAATCCGTTATCTAAACGGTTTTTGGGGTTTTATAGCGTAAGAATTCAGCCTTTTTTTATAAAGCTTAAGATTTGTTATTAACTTAGCTATAAAGGAGTAATCTCCCTATATTATAAGAAATAACCTCTTTTATAATAATATAATATCTTTTAAATCTACGTTTACTTATTATACCCTAGCCCTGTATGTAATATCGTGATTATATGTATTAAGGTTGTAAGTAATATATATTACTATAATAAGTATATTATTATACCTTGTAAGAAAGTTAGCCGTTCAAGAGTTAAAGATGCGTGTATATAGCAATACGCTAGCTAACTTAGTGATGTTTATACCTGTTTTACCGGTAAAATTATAATTAATCTTACTAATAATGTTAATAGCTTACGTATCGTTAAGGAGGAGTTTGGGTTGGGAGGTGTTAAGCGCGCGGCCGTATAGGGTGGTAAGAAGGGTTTTCTGAGAGCTGGTAAGGGTTATCTTTTCCGTTATAGTTGTTATAAGTTATCTTTATTACGGATTTTGTTAATTTGAAGATGGTGATGTGTTTGCTTTAAGTTTGCTGTAGTGATTTGTTAGTTACTTAAGCCCTGGGGAAATAATGGTCCGATTTATTTTTCGCCCTTATGCTAGCCAATTAAGGATGCCTATTGGCGCCCTTGTAAGAGAATGTAGTAGCGTGTGAAGTTATTGACTTTTATTGGAGAACTCTGTTAGGAGATACTAAATGTAACGGTTTGGAAACGGTAGTGTAGTTGCTGAGAAAGGTAAATTAGCATCACGGTCTTGGAAATTGGTTGAAGTAGCGACGTTGTACTTATGTAAAGCGAGTGGGGGGGAGGGAAAAAAAAACACAGTTAGTTTGTCGATAGGGCAACAAGTGCAGGCGCCGTTGCGACCCCCCTTCTGGTTAACGGTTATCATCCTGTAAAGAAATTCTCAATGTGGGAACACGGTGGAATATTGACAGTCTCGCATGCCTTTAGACTACGTAATTTGTATTAAGCTGTTGACAGCACCGCAACCTCTCGCAACAATCCAGATCTGCCTTAGATGTAAAAAGCGTGACCACACTAGTAACCCGTTCCCCAGTCAGCCAGGGAGCGTGTCATTTTTGCGCCACCCAGTGTTGACCTCGGGATGAGGCTTGTTCCATTAACGGCAAGAACAGCGGCCATGTACGCTGCAGCCTGTTTGTGATGTTGTTCATTAGCAAGCCGGTTCGATACAGAGGGGTTTATAATTGTTTCTAACAAGGAACTTACCCTTGCATTTGTCGTAAACATCTCCAGGTTCACGTTGTTGATATCGTCGCAGGCCTTGTGATAGCAGGGATCGTCTGTAACGTTTGTCCCCGTGAAAAGGAAACCAACAGGCTTCTTTAGGATTTCCTGGAAGAAGAAGTGGTCGCTGTCAAAGCCAATCTTTTGTTGTTGCGCTGCGATGCCGATCCTTTCAAAGTATTCCAGCCACAGCTTCTCGATGACGTCGGAGCCAGGGGGGCTCGGCCGTCCCCCGTTGGTGCTGCCGTCGCCATCGCCGACATGGTACGTTCCCCGGGACACCATGTCGAAGTTGAGATAGGCGAGGAGGCTGTCGGCCTCGGCGGGGAAGTCGGTCAGGTTGTAGCAATAAAACCTGGACCCGAGGCCGATGGATTCTTCGGCGGCCCACCAGGCGAAGCGCAGCTTGTTCTTAGTGCGATACTTCTTGGCCACGCTGCGAAAAAGCTCGAGTATCAGGCTGACGCCTGAACCGTTGTCGTTGATGCCCGGCCCGGCCTGGACGCTGTCCAGATGCGCGCCGAGCATGATGACGCTGTCAGGGTCGCCTTCAGTCTCGGCAAAGACGTTTTGCGTCATGCGCTCTTCTCGAATCTGCTTCTGTCGGAAATACGCATGGACCGGGGCATCGCCAGAGACAGCCAGCTGGGCTATGAGCTTGTGTCCGTCGGCCTGGTTGATGGCGCCCGCGGGCACGTAGTCTGGGCGCGTCTCGGGAAGCTCGGGCGAGAAAACCTCGTTGGGCGTGTCTTGGTAGGTGATCAGGGCGGCGGCTCCGGCGCGCGCGGCGGCGATGATCCTGCCGCCGTGGATCGGGTTGTTGTCAGAGTCGTTGCAGGCGCCGCGCTCGACGAGGACAATCTTACCCTTGACGTCAAGATTGGCGTACGACGTGTCGTTGCATGCGGCAGCGCCCTCGGGACCGGCGATGAGTTCGGCTTCGATGCCGCTGTCAGGGGTTTGGGGGCTCTTGACGATGGCGAACACTGGCACGCTCACTCCGGCCGTGTCGTTCGCGCCGATGATTCGCAGCTCGGCCTCAGAAAATGAAAAGTTGCCAGCGAAGTCTTGCTTCCACACTTTGGTGCCGGGTATGTTGCTGATTTGGCTCCAGATGTAGTCGACCGACGCTTGGGAGCCTGGCATACCGAACGCGCGGTTTCCGCCATTGGCATCCGCAATTCCCTGGAGGGCGTGCAAGTGGGACATCAAGTTTTCCGTCATCATGTCCGCTTGCAGGGCGTCTGGATTAACGTCTGGATTGACGCTGCCCTGCTGCCCACGCGCGGACAAAGCGAGGAGGAGCGTCGGATATACTAGGCGGGGAATCATTGCGAATTCTCAATCGAAGTGATGCTGAAACTGAGTGCAGAGAATCCATATCCACCGTGTTTGACTTCAGACGGTCGCTTAAGTAGTACCTAAACTACTGTTTGTAAGTATCCAACAACGAAGGTGTCTCTGCCTTGGTAGTTAGCCTTGCCTAGCTCATGCCGCGTTAATTACGAAGTCTTGTGGCAATTTCGCAAGCTGCTGACGTACGACGTGAATTCCACCACGAGTAGAGAAAACCAACTTCGACCACTTCGCCATGTTTCTGTCGGCGATAACTGGTCTGTGCCTCTTTGATAATGGCAGGGCTGTGCAATCCTGTCGGCTGGTGGTGTCGCATTCTGGAAAGTCGGTGTGCAAATCACCCGCTGTCCATTGCGGCAGAGACGAAAGGCACAACGGAAGGCTCAACAATTGGCGACAGGGGTTTGCACAACCTATCAGCGATAAGACTTTGCTCAAGGCAGCCTGACCCTGCACCGGAAAGGAGGTTGGGTAAGTCTAAAACCAAACACGAACATCAGTTGTCATGAGGCCATTTCCGACGTGTGTGATAAGTTGATTCGTGATGAAGACCAAGATCGCTCGCCGAGGGCAGAATGCCCCAGGCAACATTTGTGCGACGACCCAAACGCCCCGCAATTGAGAGCCACTGAGATCGCCCATTATGTTTCACATGCGCAGGTTCAAAAATGACCAAGTGACGACACAGGAGACTCAAACTGCAAGCCAGCTTTATGCGATAAAACCACCCTGACAAGCAACTCAACTCCGGTTAACCGTTCTCTCTCCATTCTCACCTCATGAACTCAGCTTCACTTCTTATATCTGGAACAATAGTCGACGATAGTGCCGCCTTTATTCACTCGAAGAGAGCCCTCCACGCCCTCGTTGCCCACATCCGAGACACCAGCACCGCAAATTCTCCTCTCGGAAGTGTACCGGCAAGTTCTCGGCGTTGTCTCGAGGCCTCATGACGTAAAAGATGCTCATCACAGCTAACTGAAGCGTAGAAAGCGCGCGGGGTATCAAATGCATGTCTCGAACGTCAGGTCTACGGCGCGACGTGGTTGCGGGGTGTTGGAGTGCGAGGGCGTTACCCTGCGTCTAGTTGGTCCAACTGTCCGTTGATCGCCCCGATAATCGCGCTGAATTGATTTGATGCATGGCAAGCTGCATCTGCATGGCTGCGGGAGCTTCCGTTGACGAGATACTCTGTCGGGTATAAAAGCAAAGGAGGTTAACGGCACAATTTCGAAGAAGAGCAGAAATCTCATCAATACCCAGATAGGCTCAAAAATGCCTTTGACATTCACAGCGCTGCTTGCTGCCCTATCGTCGACTAATGACGCCGTCATCCTTCGCCAAACATCCACCACCACCGACTACGATGCCATCATCGTAGGCGGTGGCCCTGCCGGCCTGAGCGCCCTCAGCGGCCTCGCCCGCGTCCGCCGCAACGTCCTCCTCATCGACTCAGGGGTTTACCGCAACGCCCCAACCCGACACATGCACGATGTCCTCGGCTTTGACGGTACCTACCTGAACTCTTACCCCCACGTTTTCCTCCTCCTCCTCCTCCTCCTCCTCCTCCTCACTAACACACCCTCCCCCCCCCACACCGGCGTAACCCCCGCCTACTTCCGCCACGCCGCCCGGCAACAAGTCTCCCACTACTCAACCATCTCCATGATCAACGGCACCGTCACCAAAATCACCTCCGGCGGCGACAACCAAAACACGTTCTTCACCCTCACCACGACCCTCTCCCCCAGCAATTCCCTATCCAACCTCACCGCCCGCAAAGTCATCCTCGCCACTGGCCTCCGCGACATCCTCCCCTCCACCCCCGGCGTGCGCGAAAACTAGGGGCAAGGCATCTTCTGGTGTCCCTGGTGCGACGGCCACGAGCACGCCGACCAACCCCTGGGTCTCCTCGGGCCCCTAACCGACGCGCCCGGTGCCGTCCGGGAGATGGTCACGCTCAACTCCAACGTCGTCGCGTTTGTCAGCGGCACGGATACGCCCGCCGCGAGGGCAGAGCTCGAGAAAAAGTTTCCCGGGTGGGAGAAGTACCTCCGCATTCATAACGTCAAGGTGGATAACAGGACTATCAAGGCCGCTGTTAGACTCCGTGAGGGGACGGATGGGACTGAGGACGCGAGTCTGCCGACCGTGGCGGACCATGATTGGTTCAGGGTAGAGTTTACCGAGGGGCCACCGGCGGAGCGGGCGGCGTTTCTGGCGAGTTTCCCTTCGGAGCAGACCAGTTTTGTCGGGCGTGATGCGGGCGTGCAGCTGCTGGGTGGCAGGCTGCCGGCGGATCCGGCGCAGGGGCTGGTGACGAATGTTGCGGGGGTGTATGCGATTGGGGATGCCAATTCAGATAATGTGACGAATGTGCCACATGCTTTGTTCAGTGGAAAGAGGACGGCGGTTTATTTACATGGTGAGCCTTTTTCTTTCTTTTTTTTCTGAATTGTTGTTTGGGGGGGATGGGGCTAGAGTTTGTTGGGACCTGTGCTGACAAAAGATGCAGTGAGACTAGCGAGAGAGGATGGAGATAGGGAGCTGAATGGCACGGTTGCGAGGAGGGACATGGACCTGGAGGCTCGCTCGCTGTGGGATAAGGTTAACGGGCAACCGGGGGATATTCTATATGCTGGTGCCTTTGATGCTTATTAAGTGTGCTGGAGACATAGCTGAAGACATTAATACTTGTCCTTTACGTACGAAGACGATAGGTCGACTGCAATGACGAGTCTAGAAGACCTGGAGATTCCATATCTACTTACCTACTCTTCCACACGATGGCTGAGGCCCAGTACCTCGAATTCCAAGCCTGCGCCTCATACAGCACTTATGCTGTTAACATAGCCTTGATTCCGGGTTGCAAGGTTTCCAGTAAAGCCACAAGTTCATCCCACACCCGGCCTTGGGTCTTTATGCCATCCTTACTCACAACAAAGTCACTGGGTGTTGCGACCTTGTTACAGGCCAAGTACTGCCCATGCGTCTCTCTTGGCGCCGATGCGGCATATACGAGAGTTTTACTTCCTTCCTCGGCCGTCCTGCCGATGGCGGTGTTGACAAGGTTGAAGATAACTTTCTGTAACCGCCTAACCTCACGTGCTAAGCCTGTTTTGCACAGGCCAGGGTCCACCGCATTGATAATAACAGGCACATCGCCGCTCGGACCCGGAGGTAGCAACTGTGCTAGACTGCGAACGACAAGAACTTGCAACAGCTTCGAGACGTTGTACCGGTCTGCCTTGTTTCGTTTGTCGTCTTTTGCCAATGCTTCGAATATAGCGGGCTCGTGCCGTTCGTTAAACTTTGCCTTTTTGGCCCGTTAACTCATTAGAGAGAAAGACAGGGGCGCAATTTCATTTCTTACCCATTTGTGTACCCCCGAGCTGACAATGACCAGATGGCCAGGGATTCCAGTTTGTGCCGTTGATTTCCTCAGCAGTGGAAGGGACCCGATAGCGAGCAGGAACGTCCCTACAACATTGACTGCGATAGTCGTCTCGATACCAGCCGTCGTCATGCTGTGGCGAACTTTTGCCACCCCAGCATTAGCAACGACGGCGTCTAGTCGCTCCAGAGCCGACGCCCTCTGGACAAACCGGTGGATGGAAGTAAAGTCGGCCATGTCGAGCTCCCAAACCTCACAGACATCGTCGCGACCTGTCGAGGAACTGATATCCACCATAGCGGCCGCGCCACTTGCGGCGTTTCTGCATCCGAGGATGACTTTGGAAGCACCAAGTCGAACGAAATGGCGCGCGGCCTCCAGCCCCAGACCGGTGTTGGCGCCGGTTATGACGATGGTTTGGTTTGCAAATGAACAATCTGGGAGAGATAGCCTAATAAATTGATCAAGGATGGACATCGCAGCGACACGCTCCACAATCAACAACAGTTTACGTAGGGCTCAATTGAGAGATGGTGATGCCTTTGAGTCGTGCTGGAGAAGGAAACGGCGGGGTCATATCAGTGCTCCAATCGCTAGACTAAGCGCTCTGATTGGCGGTCCGACCAGTTTCGCTTTGATCGATCGCTGCAACTTGCCAGGGATGTTTTCGATCGGGCCAGACTTCAACGCAACGGTCGAATTTGAGGGTCTTTGTTCCGCGTCTTGTGTCAACTCATTGCTAAACACCGAAAGCAGTTCAGCTTTCGCGCGGGATGCTTAGTCATAACTTCTGTCTTCCTATGAACATCAATACGGATAACCCTACCCTGATGTCGTTCAGTCACACCGAGGTAACCTTTTGGGTCACCACCCTTGCCGCAGAAGTGCGCGTCCGTGAACCAGAGAGGCACACGACATGTAGCCAAGCTGGTCCCGTGCCGCCTTCAATAATGACATGTCACTGCGCCAGGTTGCCGGGACTCGGATTGATGCAGCCGCAACTGGGTTTTAATCCCACAAAGGCGCTTAGTTGGGCTTAGGGCAAGGTCACCGTTGTTCGACGCGCAATACTGGGGCGACGAGAAGCGCGTGGAGGTCTCGGTGCTACTATACAATCGATGGCAAGGTGAGGAAGACGTCTTTTCAAGGTAAACACCTACACACAAAACCATAGCTTCTCTGCTTGGTGCAACTTTCTTTCCGGGAGGCAATCACTCATGTCTAGCCACAAAGACATCGCATTTGGCCAAGGTCGTATTCGTCACCAACCCCGTCCTCGAGGTGTGGCAGTCTCATCAGCCTCGCCATGAACGCTACTAGGTAGCACAAAGGCCCGAGAGATTCGCTTGGGGTCTTCATTGTGGTTTCAGTTATCTCACATCAAGGATGTTGTTTGCAATCACCAACCGCACACGTGAATCCCAGTCAAGAACTCGGAAAAGATGCGTGGCGCAAGCCACAATCCTGAAGTGGGAAGCGGCTAGGCTTGCAGCCACCGTAGCGGCCCTAATACGGGCCATCACGCTCCTAAAGTTTTATGGGGCGTACCCTATTGTATAGCTAAATATCAAAACAGACCTTCTCAGCAGCATCGAGATATTTCTAGGCATCATCACTACCAACCTCCCGTGCCTCAAAAGTCCGACACATCAGTTCCTAATTTAGATGGATCTGATAAGCTCTTTAGCGCCGTTTAAGGCGTCGTCTTTTAGTTTTCTTTATCGGCTATCGCACGGGAAACACTTCCGACATCAGTTGGTCCGGCTTTAGGACTCAGAGGGCGAACGTAAGGAGCCTTCGCTATCCACCAGGGGGACGCCCGTAAACCTCAGGAGGCTTGAATACCTATCAGGTACCTTGGGAGAGTTCGGGAGGTGTAAGGGTGGCTACGGGCAGGACCCATAAGTTGGAGGAAAGCTAGAGACTTGGATTGAGCTGGTGGGAGATAGATGCCTGGTACCTTGCTAGAAGCGCGACTCTACATTTGGACCCATTGGAAGCGCATCATGGAGAAATTGAAATTAGTCAACGGTTCTGTTTTCCTTGTCCTCGGCTGTTTTTCAGGGCTCACTCGCTCCATATCGCCGAACTCTGTTCGGCTTATACCACCAGTACAATTGGTTCTCTGACTACAAGTTCAGAGGTGCAGGAATAGAATCACCCTCCATTTGCGAGCATACAAGACGAGGTTGTGGTACAGCTGGTTGGTGCAGTATGCTGTCTTATTGTAACTGCTAATGAAATTTTAACACAACCCGATAAACCCTCTCTTACTAACCCAAGCCTACAAAAATGTTACGACCCAGGCGGTAGTTGCCGCCTAGTAACTGAGGTCAGCGAGAGGTTTCGCAGTCACTACCACTAGCACTCACATGGAAGATTCTCAACCTACCCTACTTGCATCCTCACTTCTTTTGTGATCCCACCAACACTAACAAAGGGCGAAGACAGGTGTTTCATCGTCCGGATTGCTGTGGGGCTCTCCAGTCCCCAATTCGGAATCGCCCACCGTGGTTGGTCCCAAGGAGAAATACCTTCATTTGGGGTACAGCGTCGGGCCAAAATGCAACCCCAGGGCAAGCTCGCCGCAGGAAGATTCCTCCGTCTTACGGACAGGGGTGTATCGCGACACCTCCCACCACAAATATGCTTAGATAACCCTTTGCAGCAAGCCCGAACGCCACACCTTGTTTATTTCTCGATCTGGTGTGGGTGCGAAACTTATGTTGACCATCAAAGCGCCAATTTGAAGACTCAATTCAGGGACGAACATGGTTCCACCGGCAGACGAGAACCTCCCAGAGGTCGTCCAGCCCAGACCCTTCGAGGCCGAGCGCGACGCGTCCCCGCAAGTGGCTTCGGCAGACAACCCATGGCCCCCCTCAGAACGCGACAAATACCCTGTCCTCTATGACCCGACCCCCAAGCTTCAGGTTGTCGACGACGACCCCGCTCCGAAACTCCAAGAGAATGGAGTCATCCCCCAGGTACAAGAAACCCTCCCCGCAGGAGCACCACCCGAACGGACAATTTGCGGTCTCCGGCGCCGCAACTTCTTCCTCCTCGTCGCCATAATCTCGATTATTCTCCTCGGTGCGATAATCGGCGGTGCCGTTGGCGGCTCGCTCTCCAACAAGTCGTCTTCACAAAGCGCCCCCCAACTAGGCTCCGACTCAGCTGGGTCCCAGGAGTCGCCACCACCCACGACATCTGGTTCCTTCTCTTCCACCTCTTCTTCCCCCCCGACAGGAACAACGGCGACGACCTCCTCCCCCTCCACTTCCCAGCCCTCCCCTACAAGCACACGCCTCCCCACTCTCAACAACGGTACGGCCCCAAACAAGGGTCTTGCCTTCCAGGGCTTCTCCTCGCCCTCGTACCTCGGCTCTGCAACCCCCATCATCCAAGAAGAGGGCTTCCACGATCTCAACATCTCGGCGCGGAGCTACGTGTGGTTTCCCGACGGCACCGAGTGCTGTCTCACATTTTGCGCCAACAGGACAACCGCCACGGGCTGGTGGTGCAATCCTCGGTATCGACCGGACCCAGAGGGTTCGTTTGCAAGGGTGTATATCTGGTGCGGTGGAAATGATGGGGTGAAGAATCGGACTTGTTCATAAATAGGAATGGTAGCAACCAAAAGAAGGGAAATTTCCCTACACAATCGATACCCCCTACATTTTAGCATTCACTAGCCACTCACATTTCTGATTGTGAAAACTCCCTATCCTTTCATACTTCTCCTCACCCTCCCTCTCCCTCCTCACCCACCCGCTTCAATACAAGTCCAGAGTAGCACGTTGTATTCGCAATCTGATTGATGCTAGGGTCCTCACAGTTCCTTCCCAGCACTGTTTTTGGCCCAGGGTCTGGACCAGGCTTGCATCTGCCCCTCCTGCCAGGCTCTTGTCCACTGGGCGCGAAGTCCGCAGGAGCCAGCTCGACTGCTCCCCAAACGACTGCTCGACCTCAAGATGATCCCCGGTAACGGAAATAACCTCAAGCTAGTTATCACGGCCAACATGGACCCGGTGACAACCCGCTACGCGACCTTATCGCATTGCTGGGGGCCTCCAGTTGTCCTGCCGCTGGTCCAGACAACTCAATCGCTGCTTCATAGCTTCGGCCACTTGATCCCTTTCAGATCACTGCCGCAGAACTTCAAGGATGCTGTTTCACTGACTCGCATGCTGAACATCCGCTTTCTCTAGATCAACTCGCTCTGCATCGTCCAGGACAACAATGATGACTGGCAGGTTGAGTCAGCAAAAACTGGCTTGTACTACCAAAACAGGTATCTCACCATTGGCGCCGCCGCTTCCGCTCACTGCCACGGCGGTTTTATAAAGGACCTGGACGCCGATGTTTACTCGTCGTATGCCGTCGGATCCGATCCCCATTGCGTGGCCAGAATGCGAACGTGAGGAAACTTGAATACAGAGTTCCATGACCCGTCTGGTCGGGGTTACATGACTGAAAACCCGTTCCTCCACCGAGGGTGGGTGCTCCAGGAGCAAGCTCTCTTCCCAAGGGTTGTCTTCTGCTTCGGGAACAGCCAGATGTAATTATTGGTAGTGCCGCAACTTCTTCGCGTTGGAGGACGGTATCCTGCAAAACAATCGATTAGGTCTCTTCTGAACGGGCCACAGTGCCCATTGGATATGAGCGGCCCTCGCGCCGCTCACTCCCTGTGGTGGAGCCTTGTCGACGAATATTCGAGGCGCTGTCTGACATACGCCACTGACCGAGGGCCTGCCATTTCTGGCTTAGTGGAGTTCTACCGGCATGCCACAGGCCATACGCCCGTCCTGGTTTTGTGGAAGGAGACTCTCTGCCACGATCTCTAATGGAGAGCCATGGCAACATACGGTGGGAACGTAGACGACGAGTTGGATACTACCACGACTTCGAAACCCGCAACGCAGTTTCCTTCGTGGTCTTGGATGCCAGTCCTCGGTGCCGATGGCAACACGAACACCCATGGATGGCACCGCGACCAAGTTGACGCGGAGAGATACGCGACGGAATTAAAAGTCTTGTCAGTCGAGACAACCTGGCACGGTTTGCCTTTTACGTCTGAACTGAAAAGTACCAAGCTAGAAGTCAGCGGCAGTGTCATTCACGCCCTCATCGGCGAGCCTGTCCAAACCGGCTATCCCAGTAAAATAAGTTGCTTCGCGCTCAGGCCTCTTGAAAAGGAAGAAACAGCACATCCATCCTGGTCACCGTCACGTTGCATGGAGACAGAACGGCCTACCGAGGTCAAGGCTTCCCAGGTTGTCACGCTTCTTCACTTGTATCAGGAGCCTTTCCAAATTCCCTACCCGGTGTCCACCGAGCCGGACAAAAGGTATCAGGGGAGTGATATGTACCTTTGCCTGACCCAGCCCCCCAAGTGATCCGACTACGTATCGACGGATCGGTATCGCCCACGGGAAGTCGTTCTGCCCGTGGATGAGGCCGTTGCTGCTTCTGGGAAGAGGGTTCTGGGCGGTTGGTTTAGGGGAGAAGGCCGAAGAGTGCTGGAATTGGGTTGAAGACGGGAGATGCTTCAACTTGAAGATAAAAACGACTGGAACTGCATGGCATCGAATTGTTCTCAGACAAGGCACAAAAGTGGTTATTTTCGACCAAGATTTCGAGCCATATCCCGAGGTCCGAACCGGAAAGTTCAGGGGTCTCGACAGTACGGGTTCTCTAGATTCCAGCGTAGTTTCGAAACGACGAGCCAACAAAGGGGAGCTCTGCGGTCACATCCGGATACAAAATTGGACCGGGACATGCGGGCTTACAAATCCCAGATCGGTGCCAAGTCCCAGCTGTGGGGCCATTGATACGCGTGTCGGGCTGTGCCGGACACTTGCGCCAACATCACGGCATGCTGACAGTGTCGGGAAGACGCGTCGGCGTGATTTCCAAGCTGTCGTTATACCAATCCACAGTTTAACCGTTAACAACGCTGCAGCTTTACCAACGGGGACAATGGGGGCCACATCCGATGCATCGTCCCATGCAGCCTGGAAATTATTCGTGGCCGCGCATGCCGGACAGCTCGGACTCGAGGAAGTGAGCCTGGGACCAACTAGGCAGAGCATACGCAATTGCCGCAGAGGTGATCGGCTTTCGCAATGTCATCATCCCTCGCATCCCCCAGCGGTATATAACGCCATCTGTTACCAGTGGGAGCTTCGCAGGGACGAGGAAAAAATCGTCCACATTGACCATGCGGTTTAGCTCTATCCTCGCCATTGGAGCCGCAGCTCCGGCTCTAGCCAAGAAGCTCTTTGATGTGCCACCCGGCGCAGTTGCTAAAGTCAGCATCATCGACTCGACGGTCCGCCTCGGCGGTGCCCCTGACTCCATCCTCATAACTCCCAAACTAGAGGGCTTCGACGTCCTCCCTACCCTCCCGTCCTTGTCGTTCCTCATCGAAAGCCCCGCGGGAAAGAAGGCGGTATTCGATCTCGCCGTGCCATTTGACCCGCTCAACTCGTACGCACCAGCAGTCGTTGAGCAAATTCTGGTTGCGGGCTTCGAGGCCACGGTCGACAAGCACATCGCCGACATCCTCAAAGACGGCGGCGTCAACCCGGCCTCAATCAACAGCGTCATATGGAGCCACTACCACTATGACCACATCGGCGACATCAGAACCTTCCCGTTCACCACCGAGATTGTTGTCGGCCCCGGCTTCAGCAAAGCGTATCTCCCCGGCTATCCCACCAACCCGAACTCCACACTTCGCGATAGCTACTTCACGTAAGCACTCCCCTCATCC